>Ga0209624_10003038_pt1 | contig 12111 bp, 5 predicted proteins | sample JacPinW_OM2H0_O1_FD_188565 | JGI IMG/M metagenome (GOLD analysis project Ga0209624, IMG submission 188565) | Forest soil microbial communities from Algoma, Ontario, Canada - Jack Pine, Ontario site 1_JW_OM2H0_O1 (SPAdes) (version 2) | ecosystem: Environmental > Terrestrial > Soil > Boreal... | reverse complement strand
CTCCCGATCAAGTGAAGGGCCGTCTCATGTCCGGTGCGCGTCCGGCGGTCAATTCGTCAGGAAAACTGGCTTACACCGTATTCCAGCAGGGTGCGGGCTTGGTGGACGCTCACAACGCCGCCTATAGCAACGCATCGGGATGCGCCAATCAGGGCATCAATGTGCTGCTCGATCTCGCCGGTTTGCAACATTACGGCGGCCGCGCCAACGAAGATGCCAACGGCAATTTCTACATCATGCAAGTGTCTGCCTCGAATTCGAACCCGGTGGGTTCGTTGCTGGGCGGCTTGCTGGGCGGTGTCGGCAACTTGGCGTCGAATATTCCGCTGGTCGGCACCCTGTTGAAGGGCGTGCCGCTGCTCCTTGATGGGTTGCTGTGGAATGGCTCATACACGTCGAGCAGCGGTTATGCATGGAGCGAGGGCTATGCATGGAGCGAAGGCTACGCGTGGAGTGAGGGCTACGCATGGAGCGAAGGCTACGCGTGGAGTGAGGGCTACGCATGGAGCGAAGGCTACACGGGCGTCGATGCTCCGCAGCCGGAATAAATAGGGCATTTCATGCGCAATCGCAGGCGCCTTACAAGCATTCTGATCGCCTGCGTAGCGACTGCGGCCTTTGGCCCAGCTGCGGTTGCGGGCGCGCCGATTCCTGCGATACGACCGATGTATTTCGAGCATTTGACGATGCGCGATGGGCTCTCGATGAGCACCATCAACAGCATTCTGCAGGACTCACAGGGCTACGTTTGGCTTGCGACGGAAGCGGGGCTAAATCGCTACGACGGCTATAGCGTTCGGCAGTTCCGCCGCGAGCGCGGCAACGAACATGCGTTGGCCAGCGACTACGTCTGGTCGATAGCCGAAGACAGACATGGCGATCTTTGGCTTGCGACAGATGGCGGAGGCGTGGCGCGCTGGGAGCGGGCGACCGAGACGTTCCAGCAATTCAGGCACGATCCTGCGCGCATGGAATCGCTGGCCAGCGACCGGGTGCGCGCGCTGCTGATCGACGCCAGAGGGTTTATCTGGGCCGGCACCAAGGATCAAGGGCTTGACGTCCTGGACCCCCAGACGGGTTCAGTACAACATTTTCGGCACCGTGACTCCGATATCTTCTCATTACCCTCCGATGCCATCGGCGCGCTTTATTCCGATCGGGAAGGTCGAATTTGGGTTGGCTCCGACGGTGGACTCAGCCGCTACGATCCGATAACCGACGGATTTGTCACTTACGGCGATGCCATGAGCGCCGCAAAAATTCGCGACTCACGAGTTCACGCCATCCGCGAAGATCACAACGGGGCGCTGTGGATCGGCACGATTAATGACGGTCTCGCTCGGCTGGATCTGCATGCCAACGTGTTCACTGTATTTCGGCATGACGCGAGCAATCCGCACTCGCTTAGCAATGACCACGTTTGGGCGGTGCTGGAAGACGACGCGAAGCGCGTGTGGGTTGCGACCGCCGATGGACTGGATTTATATGATAAAAATTCGGAGTCTTTCATCCGGTACGGTCACGATGCCAACAATCCTCAAAGTCTGCGTGATAGTGATGCATTGTCTCTTTACCAGGATCGCGGCGGCGTGCTCTGGGTTGGAACGCGCGCCGGCGGCGCCAGTCACTGGAATCCACGAAGCTGGCTGTTGGGTCACTACTTCAGCGATTCGTTCAACGCCGCGCTGGTTGAATCCTTCGCGGATGACGACGCCGGAAACCTTTGGGTGGGCACGATTGGCGCCGGACTGATCAAGATCGATGGGCGTACCGGGCGCGAGCACCAGTTTGGCGCGGAAAAAGTTGGCGGCCTGGCTCCGCAGCTCTCGGATGGCCGCGTCATGGCGCTGCTCAACGATCATCAGGGATCCTTGTGGATCGGTACCATGTCAGGCGGACTCGACCGACTCGATTTGGCCAGCGGCAAGCTGCGCGTTTACCGCTCAACCGCGGGAGATTCGGCCACGCTGCCGGCCGACGGCGTCATGTCATTGTACGAAGATCGACTCGGCACCCTCTGGGTCGGCACGTTCCGGGGCGGCTTGGCCAGCATTGATCGGGCTACCGACAAGATCACGCGCTATCCTTTTGGAGCCGCGGCAGCGAACTCGCTTAGCAGCTCGAAGGCCGGTGCAATCGTGGAGGACGCGCTCGGTAATCTCTGGATTGGCACCGAGGGTGGAGGGCTCAATCTTTTTGAACGCAAGTCCGGGCGGTTTTACGCTTACCGCCGCGATGATCGCGACCCTAAGAGTCTCAGCGACGATACTGTGTACGCGCTGCACATAGATCCGCATGGCGATTTGTGGGTGGGCACAGCGGACGGAGGCCTTGATCGCGTCATCGGCACCTCGGCGAAGCCGGAATCCGTGCGTTTCGAAAACCAATCAGGACTCCGCGGGATGCCGAGCCAGGTAGTTTACGGAATCGAATCGGATCGCGAGGGGCGCTTGTGGTTGAGCACCAACAACGGCCTGGCGCGATTTGACCCACGGTCGCATTCCGTCAAGCTGTTCCATCAAGTTCACGGCCTTCAAGACGAAGAATTCAATAGCAACGCGCACTTCCGCAGCGCCGACGGCATCTTGTACTTCGGCGGCAGTCATGGCTTCAACGCCTTCTCTCCGGACCTCGTCGCTTCGGAAGGGCCGGCGCCTTCGGTCGTTTTGACGATGGCCTCGAAGCTCAACCAACCGATGACGGCGCACGAACTGCCGAGCGCAACACATCCATTGGCGCTGGCCTACGACGACAAGCTTGTTACCTTGGATTTTTCCGCACTGGATTTTACTTCGCCGGCGGACAATCATTACTCCTACCGGCTCGAAGGATTCGACAACGACTGGATCGATGCAGGAACCATGCACCGCGCCACGTATGCCAACTTGGATGCCGGGAATTACGTTTTCAAAGTGCGCGCAGCGAATGCCGACGGCATCTGGAGCGAAAATAGCCTGAGCATTCCCGTTCACGTGGCGCCGGCCCCGTGGAATACACTCGCGGCGCGCCTGCTGTATGTTCTGGTGGGGGCGGCGATACTCGCTTATTTGTGGCGCTTTCAGCGTCAGCGCCGTGGACGCGAGCTGCACTACAAGCATGAGCTTGAGCAGACTGTGCGTGTCAGGACGCGCGAGCTCGAGGATCGCAATCAACAGCTGCAGGTCTTGAGCCGTGCCAAGACCGACTTCGTGGCTCGCATGAGCCATGAGTTGCGTACACCCATGAACGGGGTACTGGGGATGACCAGTTTGCTGCTCGATACCCATATCGATCAGTCGCAGCGGCGTTTTGCGGAGGCTATTCATCGCTCGGCCGATTCGCTGCTGGCCATCGTCGATGACGTGCTGGACTTCTCCAAGATCGAGGCCGGACGGCTGCAACTGGATCCGGTCGACTGCGATCTGATTGAATTGTTCGAACAAACGGTTGAAATGCTGGCCGCGCGCGCGGCCACCAAGGGCATTGAGCTGCTCTGCGATTCGCCGGCGGCTGCGCTGGCGCGCGTCAAAGTGGACCCCGTGCGTCTGCGTCAAGTGCTGGTCAATCTCGGCGGCAACGCGGTGAAATTCACCGAGCGCGGCGAAGTCATTCTGCGCTTGGAAATTCTGGGCTCGGAAGACGGTTCTCTCAAGGTGCGCGTTGCCGTGGCCGATACCGGCCTAGGGATAGCCCCGGAAAATCAGGCGAGAATATTCGAGGAATTCGCGCAAGAGGATGCTTCGACGACGCGACGTTTTGGGGGCACCGGTCTTGGCCTGGCCATTTCGCGGCAAATCATCGAACTGATGGGAGGCAGCCTCGCGGTGAGCAGCGAGCCGGGCACGGGCTCCACCTTTTCGTTTGAATTGTCCCTGCCGCTCGCGGATTCGCCTTCTCAATTGCCGGAGCTGCCACGCAGCTTGAGTGGCCTGCGGGTGCTGATCGTCCATGACAATGCGGCTGCGCGCATGCTCATCGGCAGGACGTTGAGAACCTGGTCCGGGCGCCCGACGGAAGTCGCGTCGTTGGCCGAGGCCTTGAGCGCATCGGCCGGCGCAACCTATGACGCCATCGTGGTCGATGATGAATTGATCACTCATGCTGCGAGCCTATGGAAAGAAGTACGCGGCCGTCAGGGCCAAGGCCTGCGTACGGTTCGCCTCCTAAGTTTCGTCAGCTTGGGCGCGAACACCGCAGCCGGTTCGTCGCCGTTTGATGCGGAGCTCACCAAGCCCTTGCGAATCGCGGAGCTGTACCGTGTGCTCACCGGCTGCGGGAGCGGCAGCACGCCTGTGAACGAGCGCACGGTTGCGCTGAAGAAGCCCGCCGGGATGTTGTCGCCGCTGACTGGCCGTGTTCTGGTCGTTGAGGATCAACCTCTGAATCGAGAAGTGGCGATCGGCATGCTGACCTCGCTGGGGCTCGAAGTGGAGACTGCACACCACGGTCAGCAAGCGCTGGATATTCTGCAAACGCGGTCTTTCGACGCCATTTTGATGGATTGCGAAATGCCGGTGATGGATGGGTTCTCGGCTACCAAGGCCGTGCGCAAGCGCGAGCCCGCCGGAATTCATGTCCCGATCATCGCCCTGACCGCGGACGTGACGAGTGCTGGGCGCGCCGCGTGTCTAGCGGCGGGAATGGACGACCATCTAGCCAAGCCCTTCAGACGAGAGGCTCTGCACGCCACTTTGTCACGATGGCTTGGCGCCAATGCGGTGCGCCCGCCGGTGTTGCCGGCGTCGCCCGCGCCGCCGCATGAGCCCATTCTTGACGGCGCGACCTTGGATGCGCTGCGAGCTTTGCCTAAGCGTGGTCCGAAGGACATGCTCATGCACATTGGCGAGCTGTACCTGGTGGATTCGCGCGGGCTCATCGCCTCGATCGAGCAGTCCTTGAGTGCCGGCAACGCAGCGGATCTGGCACGCGCCGCTCACGCTTGGCGTTCCTACAATGGCAATGTCGGCGCACATGGCTTGGCGCAACTGTGTCGAGAGCTGGAGGATGCGGCGCGTGCGGGAAATTTTGCCTCGGCACGTCAGATCTACACCCAGATCCAGGCACTGCATGCTCAAGTCCGCGACGAGCTGCAGATAGAGATGCGCAGGTCAGCATGAACAAGCCGATCACACCCGTGCGCGTGCTGATAGCCGATGACGACGCGATTTTGCGGGAGATTGCGTGCGCCATGCTGAAAGAAGCCGGGTTCGCAGTGCAAACCGTACCCAGCGGCGACGCTGCGCTTGCCGCATGCGCCCTGCGCATGCCCGATATCGCGTTGCTCGACGTGGAAATGGCAGAGGGCGACGGGTATCAAGCCTGCGCCAACATTCGATCCCTGCCGGGCGGGGCAGACATGCCCATTGTGATGGTGACCGGATGCGACGACAGCGTATCGATCGATCAGGCCTATGAGGCCGGCGCCACCGATTTCGTGGTCAAACCGATCAATTGGACGCTGCTGGCGCACCGCATTCGTTACGTGATGCGCGGCGCGCGTACCATCGAAGCGCTGCGATTCAGCGAACAGAAAAATGCAGCGCTGCTGAGAGCCATCCCCGACGGCATCTTTCTGGTCGATAGCGCCGGTGTCGTCCGGCATTGCTTCAGTCCCATCGCCGGGTTGAGCCCAAACACGCACGAAACGGCTCCGGATTCGTTTTTCGATCTCATCCCTGGGACTTCGCGGGGCCACGCCATGGATTGTCTGAGTTCCGCGCTGCGGGGCGAACCGGCGGTCTTCGAGTTCTCACTGGAAGCCAAGCCGCGCTCGAAGCGGCATTTTGAATGCCGTTACCTGCCCAATTCCGCCGGCCAGGTGCTGGCCATCGTTCGAGATGTGACGGGGCGCAAGGAGACAGACGCACGCATACACCGATTGGCCTATTTCGATGCGCTGACCGGGCTTCCCAATCGCGAATGGATCCGCGAGTACTTGGCGCAGTCGCTGACCGAGGCGCGCCGCCGCCATCGGCACCTGGCATTGCTGTACGTGGACCTGGATCAATTCAAGCGCATCAACGATACGCTGGGTCACGGCACGGGCGATGCGCTGCTTCGCCAGGTTGCCGAGAGGCTGCAGGCGACGTTTGAACAGGACGGCATGGAAGGCGTGCAAGGGCAGATCGCGCGCGTGGGCGGCGATGAGTTCATCGTGGTGCTCACGGGCATTGCCGATGCAGCCCAAGCAGAACAGGCGGCGAAAAAAATATTGTCGATGCACGCGGCGCCATTCCTGCAGGCGAGCTATGAACTCGTCGTCACGCCCAGCATTGGTATCGCGACGTTTCCCGAACATGGCGACGATGCGCAGAGCCTGCTCAAGAACGCTGAGGGGGCGATGTACGAGGCCAAATCGAGCGGCCGAAATCAGCTGCGCGTTTACGACAGCGCCGTGAATGCGCGTGCTCTGAAGCGATTATCCCTGGAAATGGAGCTCAGAAAGGCGGTCGAGAATTCCAGTCTCGAAGTTTACTACCAGCCAAAGTACGACGCGCGCACCTTGAGATTGACGGGGGGTGAGGCGCTGCTGCGTTGGTTCCACCCCGAGCGCGGCCAGATTCCGACCGGCGACTTCATCGCCGTGGCCGAGGAGACCGGGCTGATTGCCGACATCGGCAGGTGGGCGCTGCAGCGGGTATGCCGCGATCTCACCCAGTGGCGCGGCGAAGGCCTGGCATTGCCGCACGTTGCGGTGAATGTGTCCGGCCGCGACTTCATGCATCCCGAAGCGCTGCTGCGCCTGAGCGATACGGTCACCCAAGCGAATTTGTCGCCGTCGCTGTTCGAATTGGAGCTCACCGAAGGCGTACTGATGCGCGACGCCGAAGCCGGGCGCCGCTCGCTGCTGGCGCTGAAGGAGTTCGGCTTCGCCCTTGCCGTCGATGATTTCGGTACGGGCTATTGTTCGTTGAACTATCTAAAGCGCTTTCCGCTCGATACCTTGAAGATCGACCGCTCGTTTGTCGCCGATATCAGTGATGACCCGGACGATGCGGCCATCGTAAGGGCCATCATCGCGCTGGGCCATAGTCTCGATTTGAAGATCGTTGCCGAGGGCGTCGAAACGCTGGCGCAGCTGCAGTTTTTGCAGGCTGAAGCCTGCGATGCCATCCAGGGATTTCTGATGAGCGCTGCGGTTCCAGCGGCCTCATTTGCGGAACTCTTGCGTCTGCCGCAGCCCTCTCTCGCCTCCCTCGGTAAGCTGCCTATGCGCTACGCGGGATGACTTGCCGCCGCGCCGCGGCGCAAGAGATGAAGGCCGCATAGCTCCATGCCAGCTGTTGCGCGGATCGTTGAACGCCGGTCTGCTGATCGAATTGTTCGGACAACTCGCCGCTGGGCGGTGTAAATCTGCGCACCGTTTCGAGAAACGCATCGCCGCGCTCAACCAGCGACTTGCGCGCCGGCGATGCAATCGCCTGCGACATGAGCGCGGCTCGATAGCAGAACTCCGCCGCCGCGAGCGTCGAAAAATAATAGGCGCCGCCCGAATAATAGACATCGCCCGCGTAGCGGCCCATGGCCGGCGCCCTGCCTTCGCGGTTGCGATTGATGGCATATTCGGCGTCAAATAGCGCTTCCAGTTTTGCCAGCGTGGCATGCATCCGGGGATCGCGCACAGAATGAGTCTCGCCGCTTCCTGCCGCATGCAATGCGGCGAAGATAACCGCGATATCGAGTTCCTTCCCCGAGGGTGCTTTCGCTTCCAGCATGCGCGACCGGTAGAATTGCAAATCCTCCCGCCAATAGCCGTCGAGAAGACGCAGCATCTCGGCGGCATCGGCGCGGCAGGCGAGGGCAGCGGCACGTTCACCTTGCAGTTCGAACCAGCCGGCGCCGCCATCGAGAGCCGCGGCGGCCACGCGCAGCGTGTAGTAGTGCTGCCCCTTTTCCTCTTCCCAAATATCGAAACAAGCTTCGCGCCAGTGGCGGCGGGTAAATTCAAGATCAGCCCGGAGCAGCGCATCGACCAGCCCGTTGAGGCCGGGATCGAATTGCGCACTCTGCCGCCAGCGCAGCAGGGTGATCGCGCGCATCGACGGACCATCATTCTGCGGCCGCGGCCATTTGGACAGATCGAGCGTGCCATCAGGATTGACGCGCGTCTCGCCGGCAACCGCCTCACCATGCGCGGCCGCCAAGTCCTCGTCCGTGCGCACATACTGTCGATAGTCCGGCGCAATGGCGTTGCGCCAGGATGCCGGGCCCGGATCCGGACCCGCACCCGGGCCGCTCAAGCTGCGTCCATCGAGCCCCTGCAGCGATAGGCTGAAGCGGACGAAATCGCCAAAATGCGCGAGTGCGGCGCACTCGACGCTCGCATCTTCGAACAGCAGGCGCAAGGCATCGACGACCACGGCAGAGTCACGGTACCAATGGAAAAAATAATCCGGTTCTGGATCATAGGCGCCGAGCACCGGCGATGCGACGATGGAACCTTTGCGCGGTTTGACGATTTGCGCGAAACCGGGCCGCTGCTTGACGATGCCGACGGGCGAGATGCTGCGCATCATGGCGCCTGCGCTGTGGCGGTATTGTCGCTCTATCCAGCGATCGAGCGTTTCCATCAGCCAGGAGCCTGTCCTGTGAAGCTCAACGCCCGCAGTCCCGCTTGTATTTCCGGCGCCTTCATGAACAGCTTCCATAGGAGACCCGTGCGGTAGTTCTCGATCATGATCACGATGGGTCCCTGATCAATGGACAGATACGTATCCGCGTACCAATCTCGTGCCGCGCAAAATGCGTCGACGAAGCCAAATCGTCCCCAAATTTTTTCGCCATGGACGTTCAGGAAATGACGTATGGCCCGGATCGACTGCTTGGGCGCATACGGCATGCTCGCCAGCGCGGCCGTGGGGGCAATCGTGCCATCGTCCTCATCCGGAGCGTGCGTGCGGTAGCCGTCGGGACCGTCGCTCGATGTAAGACCCCAACAAGAGGCGCTGTAGCCCTTGTGATGCAGCGGATTTTTCTTGCAATGCGCGTGATTGATGCGGACGTGGTTGACGTTTTGCTCCCAGTAGTCTGCATAGCGATCTTTCAAGCCGCGCGGGTCGATTCCACAGAAAGAATACTGCGTGAAAAACAAGGGCCCGCCAAACGGATACCCCAGGGGCAAGGGGATGCCGTAATAGGATTTGCCATTGAGAAAATGACGGCCGACGGTGAACCCTGTTTCGTAGGCGTTCGCGTCGATGGCATAGCGCGGGGCGGATGCGGCCAAGACATAAGTGATCAGGCATTCGTTCCACCCGCGGATATCCAAGCCCTGTGCCCAGCCGTTGTTCGGGCTCCAGTGCCATTTGAGAACGCGGTGTCCGCCTTGCGAGTACCAATCCCATTCCACGTCTCTCCACATATAGTTCACGAGCCCTCTGATCTTGGACTCGGCGGGCGTGTCGCGGCTGAAATATTCGCGCGCGCACAGCAGCCCCATGATCAAGAACGACGTTTCGACCAGATCGCCGCCATCGTCTTTGCGAGTAAAGGGTATGGTGGCGCCGGTGCGCCCATTCATGAAATGCGGAAAGACACCGTGATAGCAGGTCGCTTTCACCAGCAGATCCAGCATGTGCCCGAGCCGCTCGGCGGCGGCCGCGCGCGTGACCCATCCGCGCTCGGCGGCGACGATGATCGCCATCACGCCGAATCCCGAACCACCGATGGTCACTAAATCGTCCACAGGTCCCGCCACGGTCTTGCACCGGTCCGGCGCCAAACCACTGACCGGATGTGCCGCCTCCCAGAAAAATCCAAAAGTTTGTCTTTGCACGGCTTCGAGCAATTCCTCGTCGGGAAGCGCGGCGAGATCGGCCGGGGTCAAGGACTTCTGTTTGCGCATATTGAGAACCTATCTTAAGTGGTCGCCGTCGCAGGCCGCAAAGCGGCAGGCGACACCGGGGGTATTAATTTCTTTGCCGTCGGATCATTGATCAAGTGCAGCACCCGCGAAAAGAATTTATGCGCATCGGTGCGTCCGATATGAATCACGCCGCAGTCCGGCAGCTGGTTGGTAAATATTTCAACGAACCGATCGAGCGCCTTGTCATCCAGAGAGTCCAGTACTTCATCGATGACCACCCACTGCGCCTTGTGGATGAGCACGCGGGCCAGCGCCAACGCATGCTGTTCGTCCTCATTCAATTCCCGCTCCCAACGCTTCGTCGAGTCCAGCAGCGGCGTGAGGCGAGCGAGGCCGACACAGGCCAGTGCCTCGGAACACGCCGAGGTCTGGAACAGGTCGACAGCCTTCGGATAGGCGAGCACTTCGCGCAGCGTGCCGGGAGGAAGATAAGGTGTACGCGGTATGTATAAGATCTCGTCCCCGGCGGGATAGGCGATCTTCCCCGTGCCCCACGGCCACAATCCGGCCAGAGCGCGAAACAGCAGAGTCTTGCCGGTTCCGGAGTCTCCGACCATCAGCACGTGTTCTCCACCCTTTATTTGCACCTTTTTTTCCTGCAGCATCGTGCAGCCGCTCGGCGAGCCAATCCGCAGATCGTCAATTTCAAATTCGCCGGTTTTCCCGGCCGCATAGGAGATGCGGCTTTCGACATCGTGCATGACATCCATGCCGAGCACGGCGCGGCGGAATCCCGCCACGCGCAACAAGGTTGCACGCCAATCGGCGATGGTGCTGAAATTATCCACGAACCAGCGCAAGGATGACTGAACTTGCAAGAAGGCGCCGGACGCCAGCATGAGGCCGCCGAAGGTCAGGTTGCCGGCGAAATACAGCGGGGCGGCGACCAAAATCGGGGCGACCAACGTAAACCATCCGTAGCCGGCGGTGATCCAGGTGAGATTGGTCAGGCCCGTGACCAACCGCGCTGTGGCCTTCAGTACGCCAGCAAGATCCAGCTCGATCCGCCGCGCTTCGTCCGCTTCGCCGCCATTTAAGGTGATCGCGTCGATATGCTCGTTCACGCGCACCAGCGAGAACCGCAAGTCCGCCTCCCGTGCGTAACGCTCCGCATTGCGATCGACAAGGGTCTTGCCCACCCAATAGCTGACCAGCGACGCGGATCCCGAGTACACCACCGCCGCCCACACCATGTACCCCGGGATCACGATTTGCCGTCCATCGAAGTGGAAGGCAAAATTATTGGACAGGCTCCAAAGTACTTTCACGAAGGTGGCGAGCAGGATTGATGACTGAAGCAAACCGATGCCAAGATCGGCGGACAGTTCCGTGAGATGACGGGCATCCTCGTGCATGCGCTGATCCGGGTTTACGCCCATGGCCCCCGCGTTGGCCAACCGGAATGCCCTGCCGGGCACCAGCCAAGCCTGAATGAGGTCGTGAACCAGGCCCTGCCGCAATTTCAGCTTTAATGTCTCGGTGAGCCAGCGCTGACCGACATTGAGGACCAAGAGGATGCCGGCGATCAGGCCAAAGATGCCAAGCTGCTCGAGGAATTGCGTAAAATTACGATGCGACAGTGCATCATAGAAGGGCTGATTCCAACTATTGAGGCGAATCTGGCCGTAGGCCGTGGCAGCGATGACGAAAAATATGGATCCCGACAACATAAACAGCGCATTGCGCACCGGCGCCGCCAAGAGGGCCCGTGCCATCATTTCAAGCTGCGGCACGAGTCGCGCATTCGCGACTTCCTCTGCGTCAACTTTGGAGCCTGCCGTGCCGGCTTCCGGTCTGTCGTTATTCATGCGGTTGCCTCGAGCATTGTGATCCCGCCATTATCATTCATGCGCGTCCTCAAGGGAGTAGTTAAGTGAGCCGTGTCGAGAGCTTGATCGGTCGCATGACGCTGTCCGAGAAACTGGGGCAGCTGACCATGACTGCCTGTGGCCAGGCGGTGACCGGCCCGACGATTGCGGGGGATTCCACCGAAGCGATCAAGAGCGGCGCGATCGGTAATCTGCTCAATATTGTCGGCGCGGAAAACGTGGACGAGATGCAGCGATTCGCTGTCAAAGAGTCGCGTCTGGGGATTCCACTGCTCATCGGCTACGACGTCATCCACGGACATCGGATTTTATTTCCCATTCCCTTGGGCGAAACCTCGTCGTTCGACCCTGAAATTTGGGCATTAAGTGCTCGAGAGGCGGCGAAGGAGGCTGCCGCCGATGGGTTGGCCATGACCTTTGCACCCATGCTCGATGTGG
>Ga0209624_10003037_pt1 | contig 12112 bp, 14 predicted proteins | sample JacPinW_OM2H0_O1_FD_188565 | JGI IMG/M metagenome (GOLD analysis project Ga0209624, IMG submission 188565) | Forest soil microbial communities from Algoma, Ontario, Canada - Jack Pine, Ontario site 1_JW_OM2H0_O1 (SPAdes) (version 2) | ecosystem: Environmental > Terrestrial > Soil > Boreal... | reverse complement strand
CGGAACTGCCGAATGTGCCTAAAGGCTTTCAGCACCGCCTCCTGGGCCACGTCTTCGGCATCAGCCTCATTGCGCAAGATGGCAAAGGCTGCAGAGTACACGCGCCTTTCGTAAGGCCGGATCAGCTCGTAGAAGAGATCGTGCTCACCGTTCCGGATACGCTGGATCAGCATCTCTTCGTTGAATGGTTTCGCTGGAGGTTCCAGCGAAGTCACTTCTTCCGGCATCGTTCCTCACCGTGAGCGTCACTGCAGTTACCGACCGTCACTATTCTGATCGGTATTCCGGGTCCTTCTTCCATCCTGTGAACATGGAGACGAAGTTATTCCAGCCATGGAGCACCACCATCACCAGATGCCCGAACACGAACGCCAGCATCGCCCACATGATCAGGAAATGCCACAACCGCGCCCAGTGAAAGCCGCCCATGATCCACGCTAGCCACGAGAACTGGACTGGTTTCCATATAACGAGACCGGTCAGCACGGACAGCACGCCCAGTCCGATCGCAGAGGTGTATGCGTGCTTCTGTAGCGCGTTGTAGGCTTCCCTGGCAGGCGGCTTGGGGCCGAAAAGGAAGTAGTGGCGCACCATCGGCCACACGCCAGGGAGATCAAGTCGTACAAAGAGCACCTGCTTGTAGTTTCCGCTGAAGATCTGGTAGCCGATATACAGTAGTCCGGTCCCGATGTAGATCCACATAAAGGTGAGGTGCCACTGGAGCGCGCCTCCCAGCCATCCGCCCAGCGCGAAAGCTTTTGGCCAGTTGAGGAGATCCTTCTGTGGGATTTTTGCTCCGAAGCTAGGAAAGGCGCGGAAGATCTGCAGACCGCTTCCGGCCATCACGAACAGCGAGACGGCGTTCACCCAGTGGCAAAGGCGAACCACAAGAGGGTGTTCATACACCGCTTCTGTTACTTCTCCTGTCTTCACCTTTTCGATCGCAATCGCGCGAGTTTCCATAGTCATCGCTCCGCGCTACAGACCATAGAATTCCGGGTAGCCTTGATCTTCCCAGTAGCCGACCCTTTCCAGTACATGGCTCACTTTGAGGTCGGTGAGATACTTTGCCTGCTTGTAGCCAATCTTCGTGGGAACGCTCAGACGCAGCGGAGCGCCGTGCTCGCGGGTCAGCGACTGGCCGTACATTTCGTAGCAGAGCAAAGACTGCGGATGCACTGCGGTCGCCATGTCGAGCGACTCGTAATAGTCATCCGCGCATTCGACGGTCACGAACTCGGCGGTCGGATCGGCGCCGATCATCTTGAGGAAGTCGGAGAGGCGCGCGCCGCCGAACCGGCCAATCACGTCCCACCCCTCGATGCAAACATGCCGTGTGTTTTGCGTACACTTGGGCAGAGCCTGAATCTGCGCGAGAGTGTAATCTCCCGGCTTTTGTACCGCGCCAGTCACCTTGAGAGTCCACTTGTCGAAATCCACCTCAGGGTCATCGACGTCGTAGTCGTTAATCGGGAACTTATCGAGAGGGGTCAGCTCTGACTCAGAAAATGTGGGCGCCAAATGGCCGGATCGGAAAAGCCTTGCCGAGGCCCAATCGCTAAAGCCAAGACCGCCCTTGAGGAGTGGCTTCTGCAATTGCGGGATGGCAAAAGCGCCCAGCGCTATCACCGGCGTGAGTTTCAACAGCTCGCGCCGGCTGATGGTTTTGAACTTGCGGCTGTCGGTCCGTGAGTACATAACCGCTCTCCGTTGCAGACGATAAGATCAGAAGTTATATGAGATTTACGAATCGGCAAAAAGTTACAAACTGCCCATCTGCGTAGGGACAATATCACCGGGCGGGCGCTGGACCCACCGCGCCGCCCGCTCCTTCACGAGCAACCCACAAGCGAGATCGGTGACAAAATCAGAAACTTATCGTTGTGTGGTCCATCAAAGTGTACGCAATTGTCCTCCGCTAACAAAATGCGCAAACTCTGTAACCTTTTCTCGAGCGAATCGCTCTCATTCACACGCGGCGCTTGAACCATTAGGCACACGACTGCAAGTGTTCGGTTGCTTTATTGATCAGGCGGCACGCGACTAAAACCATTGGAGTTAACTTAATGCGTAAAGTACTTCGCACGCTATTCATGGCCGGACTAACTATTGGTCTGGCTTCGCCGGGGCTCAGCAACGCACAAACTGGAGATTCGGACAACGCAGGCGCTGTGTTTGTTATGACCAACGCCATCGACAAGAACGAAGTAATCGCCTACCGTCGCGCTCAGGACGGCACGTTACAGGAAACCGGCAGATTCGCGACCGGCGGACGAGGTAGCGGTGGTAACAACGACCCCTTGGAATCTCAAGGGTCATTGAAACTCAGCCAGGATCACACGCTGCTGTTCGCAGTGAATGCTGGCAGCGGCAGTGTCTCTGTGTTTAGCGTTCACGGCTCACGACTATCGCTCGTGGAAAAAGTGATCTCCGGCGGCAGCGAGCCCAATGCAGTCGCGCAGAACGGAAATCTTGTGTACGTCAGCAACGTAGGCGGCAGCAGCAGCGTAGTTGGTTTCCGGTTGGATCATGGCAAGCTTACGCAAATCCCCAACTCCACACGCTTTCTTTCCACTAATAACTCGGGTGCTGGAGGTTTGGCATTCAGCCCAGACGGCAAGTTCCTGGTGGTGGTTGAACGTTTGACCAACGACGTTGACGTGTTCAGTGTTCAAGGTGATAGCACTTTGTCTCCATTCGTGGCGAACCCGAGTGCAGGCCCTGGCGCATTCTCAGTGAGTTTCGCTCCGAACGGGGCGGTTCTGATCTCCGAGACCGGTCCTTCTGGAGTGCCCAACGGCTCGGCCCTTTCATCCTACGAAATCGGCACCAACGGCACGCTATCTCCTATCAGCACCAGTGTTCCGACGCTAGGAGCCGCGAACTGCTGGAATGTCGTCACCCCTGACGGTAGCTTCGTTTATACCTCCAACGCCGGCTCATCCACCATCTCTGGGTTCGCCATCGCGAACACAGGGGCATTGACTGCATTGTCAGGAACGATTGTCGGAACCAACCCTGAGGGATCCACCAACCTCGATATCGCGGTCAGTTCCGATGGTAAGTTCATCTACACCTTGAACTCAGTGGCGGGTGCCGTCGGCATTTTTGCCGTTCAGAAGGATGGGACGCTACTTAATGTTGGGTTCGCCAGCGGCGTCGCTCCGCTGAGCGGCTTCAACGGAATCGCGGCATTCTAACATTTTCCTGTGAGTTGCGATTTCGCCATCGCAACTCACAGGATTGTTTTCGGCTCCCCGCAGGGGACACCACCTTTTCATCGCATTGCAGAGATCTATTTCCCCTCCATGAAGGCTTTGCAAGCCTGCGCCGCATCGGACGGCGGCAAACAGACGCTCGCGAATGCAGTGGCAATTTCTTCCGGCGGCGCACCGATCTTCCGGGTGGCCGAAGAGGAGGTATTCGTGTTTCAAGGGAAGTGACTCATCGGCCGAGAGTTGAAAGTGTTCTGATAACGGGCCGCCGGCAGAGCAACGGGAAAATCGTGGCGGCGGGATTTTCCGGCCAGCGCTACTTACGATTGCAGGTGTTGTTGTTTTGTAGCCTCAATCTCGCCCTTGATTCCCCTGCCTTCTGGGTGCGGCGCAAAGGTGCGAACATCTTCCCGGTAGCACATTGACGATAGCTTCGTGCGAGAATCTTCCTGTGCAGGGCGTCGTGGAACTAGGATTGCGAAAATCGTTCAAGATAGTTTCTCCAGGTAGCTCCGTGCGGCGAAGAGTTGCCTATAGCCTGGCCATCGTGAGATTGATTCTGGTACCCGTCATTCTTCTCCCGGTCTACTACCTGTATGGGTCTGATTGTGGACCGCGTCAGCGTAGACGCTCCAGTCGCAGGACTCGCGGAGCAGGCATCGGTTGAGATGCTTGGTGGCCCGATGTGCGGAGCACAACTACTTCCTGCTTCGCGATCCGGAATACCTCAAGACGAACCAGGAGTCAGTCGCCCAAGCGAAACAGGCGCTGGAACAGATTCACGATCTTGGACCGGGAGAACAGTCTGCCACCCAGCAGGCGCTGGAAAATGTGACTCTCTATGGCAACAGTTTCGGGATGCGGTGTCACCGCTCTCCAGACGTTTTTCTTCATAGCAAATACCAGTTCCTTGGCAGAGCCCTTGGTTTGGGGGCACGACCGTTCCTCTCGTGGGAATGCTAGCAAGCAAAGACGAACATAGAGATTTTTTCGGCGGTTAGGACGCAGGACGCTTCCCATACAACCATTTCCGCAGAAACGCGGCCGATGCCGATGAGAACTGGCCCGACCCAATGCGTGTCGACGTGGATCATGCGCACGGCCGAAAGCAAAAACATGACGCCACCGATCAGAAATAGTGGGCCGGTGATAGCACAGTGAAAACAGCTATTTCTGTGCCAGTTCGCGAGACAGCCAATGGCCATGGCGAAAAAGCACGCCGCCGGATTCCTATGAGGCTCAGCATTCCCCAGCTCTCAGCGAGACGATGAACCAGTAGCAGATCGCTGCTGGCGAGCTACAACAAGCTCCCACAATGACATTCACACCGCCGCCTACACGAGTTATCACACAACCACGCCCAATGGTTACAATCTTCAGATCAGTTACGTTACGCGCGACAACCGTTTGACCTTGGCGAAGGCCGTCAACCCAAAAACCTGAGTGAGACTGGGTACGACAAGAGCTGGGATTATCGCCGCAGTGTCAAACTCACGGTAAAGGAAGTAAGACAACGACGCCTTTACCGACATCTGCGCCTGGACTGCGGGACGAGACTTCAGCGTTGCGATCAACGGAACCGTCGTTCGAACTCGGTGATCACCTTCATAACCATGACAACGCATTGCACCGGAAACTTGCCAACCGCAGTTTCGGCGGCGAGAACGAGACCATCGGCCCCATCGTCCAATGTGTTGTAAATATCATTGATTTCAGCGAGCGTCGGTACGTCGGTGTGCACCATGGATTCCAACAGATTGGTGGCGACGTAAACGGGACGACCAACGGCCTTAACGCGTCCGATGATGTCCTTCTGATGTCCGGGGATCTGTTCCAGTGGCACCTGGCGCGAGAGGTCGCCACGATCGATCAGGATGGCATCGGAAAGGGCCGCGATCTCTTCCAGGTTCGTTATTCCGCAGCGAGATTCTATTTTCGAAATCAAGGTTGCGGTCGGTCCGATTAGCTCCCGCATCTCCCCGACATCCTCGGGACGATTCGCAAAAGACAAGGCATAATGGTCGACGCCCATCTCTCGTCCAATCTTGATCGCTTTGCGGTCCTTGGCGGTGATCGCTGGGAGATCGATATCGCGATGCACATTGCAAGCTTTGTTGCTGCCCACCCGCCCGCCTTTGCGGATGCGCAGAACCGCCCGGTCGCTTTCCAGTTCCATCACCTCAGCCACAACGGCGTGAAAATCAATCGTGATGAGGTCGCCGCGTTCCAATAGTTCAAGAGTCGAGGCCGGAGTGAAGTTGAACTTCTGAGCGGTACCGGAAATCGGATGACGATGAACGTGGATCAGACTGTCCTTCTTCAGATTGGTGGGCGGGGCTAGAAACGTTCCGGTCCGAACCTGCGCCCCTTCGCTGTCGAGACAAACCGGCACCGTGGAGTGCTCTTGCAAAAAGGCGATCGCAGGAAGCACGTCCTCTATCGCGGTGTGCGAGAGGTTGATTCGAAAAAGACTGACGCCGACCGCCTGAAGACGCTGGATTATTCGGGGCTTGAGCGAAGTCGGCCCTAAGGTACAGATCACTTTTCTATTCGCCGCTGGAACATAACCGGTGGGACTGGCGCCCAGCCGTTGCTCGTTCATCATTCCTGCACTGACGAATAACTGCCCCAGTTTTGGCAGATCCACATCGCCTTCAAACGGACTGGACAAGTTCGAACCTCGTTCCTTACGCTAACCGGCCAACCAGCGTCTTGGAGTGCAGAAATATCTTGGTGTCGAAATAACGTGGATTGAATGTACTTCGGGAGTTCCCTGGTACCGGATTCGCGGTTCTCGGGCCGATACGCTGGACCGCCAGTGTCACGAGATTTTCATCGAAGGTTAACGACATTGTCATCATTCTTTAACAATTCCATTATTACATCTATGTCTATCATAATACTAGCGTTATCGGAGCTGCCTCGTTTAGAAGCACGCGAAAGGCCAATCATGCCCCTTTTGTTTTGGCAGTAAACGGCCACAACCGAAACCCCGATAGTTGCAACTTATTGCGTCACTTGCGTGATTTTTTTCACATTCCTGTAATAATTTATTCACCTTCCTGTAATAAATGCTTCCCCGATCGGCGGCCTTTTGTTACTATTCACCAGTATGTCTAGCAACATAGTCGACTATGGACTGCCCGTATACTCTGCGTCGTCGAGCCGCGCGCGCAGCAAAGCCCCGGTTTTTGTCATCGGCTGTAGCCGGTCAGGCACAACCCTGCTCTACCACATGCTTCTCTCCGCGGGGAACTTTGCCGTGTACCGCATGGAGTCGCAGATCCTGACTCTTTTGGAACCTCGGTTCCGCCCACTGAGCAAACCGCAAAACAAACGGAAAATGCTCGACGCCTGGTACGCCACGCGCCTGTACGAGCGTTCTGGCCTCGAACCGGAGGAACTCGAACCGCGAATCATGGCGGAGTGCCAAAACGGCGGGGACTTCCTGCGCATTCTGATGGAACAGATTTGCCGGAAACAAGGCGTGCAGCGATGGGCCGAGACCACCCCGGAACATCTGCTGTACATACGCCGCATCAAGGAAACCATCCCTAACGCGCTCGTGATTCACGTGATTCGCGATGGCCGGGATGTCGCGCTGTCATGGGAGAAGCTGTCTCAGATCCGCCGCTTCCCTTGGGATCGAAGACGGCCCGCCATGGCTGCGGGAATTTATTGGGAATGGATTGTGAGCAAGGGACGCGCGGCCGGTCGCACGCTAGGTGAAGACTATGTCGAAGTCCGGTATGAAGATCTGGTGGGCAAACCGGCCGAGGTTCTCCGCAGTCTGGAGCCATTCGTTGATCACGACCTGGACTACCAAAGAATCCTCGAAGTGGGGATCGGGTCGGTGAGCGCTCCGAACACCGCGTTCAAGGGCGAGCGGCAAAGCCCGGTCGGTCGCTGGAGGACGTCGTTGTCTCCAGAGGAACTAGCCGAATTAGAGACACTAACAGGAGACATGCTTGCAGATCTTGGCTATGAACTCAACGCGAAGCATGCGACTTCGTTCGAACTGACGAGAATGCGGACAGCATATCGAATGTATTTCGAGAGCAAACAGTATCTGAAGACGAAGACCCCCGCCGGAAAATGGTTCGTGGAGCGCAATCTCTCATGGGTCTAGAGATTGGAACCGGGCCCATGGCGCTAAAAACCGCGGTCTTCAAATTCCCCACTCCCTCCTTGGCGGCATGCCCTCGGTGCGGAGCAAGCCTGGGGGTCGACGGCAACCAGATCTCTTGCACTGGCTGTGGCAGCGACTGGAAGATTCGCAACGGAATCCCCCGCTTTTTCGATCCGGTCTATTACTGGGGAGAAGTGCCTCTGGGGGAAGCACAGTCACTGCAATCCGACGCGCAGAAGCACGGCTGGCGCCAAGCCGTGGAAAAGCATTTCGAACACGATCAAGCCATGGCTTATTCCATACTCCAGTGGCAGAGCAGAGCCTCATGGCTCCCGCTCCTCGGATTGAATGAAGACGCCACTGCCCTCGACATTGGCTCCGGCTACGGCGCCATCACGCACGCTCTCGCCCGCGCAGCGAAAGAGGTCTATTCGGTAGAAGCCATCCCAGAACGAGTCGAGTTCACCAGCATCCGGCTCCAGCAGGAGGGCCTGACAAATGTGCGTCTGATCCAGGGCAGCGCGACCGAGCTTCCACTTCGAGAAAATGTGTTTGATTTTATCGTCGTCAACGGCGTTTTGGAATGGGTTGGAGAGTGGGACCTAGGCGCCTCTCCCAAGGATGTCCAATTGCGGTTTCTACGGAAGATCCACCGCTTGCTGAAACCGGGCGGCGTTTTGCTGTTGGGGATCGAGAATCGAATCGGCTACGGCAACTTCCGCGGGGGTCTGGACCACTCCGGCCTGCCTTATACCAGCCTCATGCCCCGCTGGTTGTCCAGCCTAGTGTTGCGGTATAGCCAGCGAGCCCATCACCGCACGCGGCTCAATGCGAAGCGGGAATATCGGACCTACACTTATTCCGAGCGCGGCTATCGCCGCATCCTGGGCAAGACCGGGTTCCGTGTCGTCAGCTTCTACATGGCCGATCCGGGATATAACAAGCCCCTGTCGCTGGTTCCCCTCCAGAGAAACGCTCTGGCCGCCCACACCCTGCACATGGTCAGCGAGCCCACTCTGGGATCACGGCCTCGCTGGCCCCGGCTGGTGAAGCTTTATCTCAGCCGTCTCGGGCTGCTGCGACCGTTTGTTCCCGAATTCGTAATCATAGCCAGCAAGGACGCTCCCGATGCCACTCGCAAATAAAACCGCAGGCTGGCGACGCGCCGAGGCTCCGCCTCCCCGCGGCATGCACCTTGATGAGCCCAGCCAATACCTTTCGATTGGTCCGACCGGCACCAAAGCGGTGATTCGAATTTTTGGCTCCAGCAACTCCGCGGCCGGCGTGATTGCTAAGGCTTCGCCGTCCCACGCGAAGGCTGACGAGTCGCTGATCTCCGCATTCCGTGTTCTATCATCCCTGCAGTCGCGCCCGTCCGAAGAACGCGAGTTGCCATTCTCAACGCCCACCCCCGTCGAGTCATTCTCCCAAGCTGGCTGGCACTTTACGGTAGAAACCGCGGCACCGGGCCGGCCACTGTCCGAACTCATTTTCTTGCGGTCTCACCGTGGACGCCTGGCTTTTCTGCGCAACGAGCTTGCTCAGTGTGTCGAGATCGCGGCGAAGCTCCCTCACATCCTCAAAGGTACCGTCGCACCACGCAAAATCGATCCGGAATGGTACGAGATTCCGAAGGGGATGGACCTGGGTCCGGGAGTCGAAAGAACTCTCGCCACCGAGTCGGCCAAGTGGGCCAAACAAGAACTCTGCGCCCACGGCGATTTCACCATCGAAAACGTGTTTTGGGACAAAGCTGCTGGCAAGGCGTCGGTCATCGATTGGGACCTTCCGATCCAGGGTGTCCCGCCCCTCTACGATGCCTTCACGCTGCTATTCTCTTCGCTTCCTGCCCTATCCTTGGAGCACCATAGCATCTCGTTCACCGAGGAACGATTGACACAACAATTCCAGGCCGCATTCTTCAGCACCGGCCCCTGGGCAACCGCCACCCGGGAAATTCTCCAGCGCATCAGCACCACTAAGTCAGGAGCAGACTCTGACATCTGGCAGGAGCTGGTCCTGTCTCTTGTTATCCGCACCCGCTATTTTCTGTGGCGCCAGCCATCCCTCGGCAGGCAGTTCTCCCGTCTCCTCGAGTACGCCGTGCAGCATGAACCCCTTTTTGTGTGCGGTGCGCGCCCCGCTCTACGCGATCCACACCGTCTTCGCGCTCATGAATTGCCGGATTCCAACCTTGGTGGAGCTCTCCGGCAGGAGTAGCGATAGACGATAAACGATAGACGAAGATGAGCAGGTTCCTTATCTCCCGGATTTTTATTTCCATGGAGCAAGAAGTTATTAGTCCGATTCTCGCGCGCAGCCGTCTCCCCAGAATCCTATTCAGATTGCGATCACAGTCTGGTCAGAGCGTTCGGTGAACGAGATTACTCACGCGGTTGCCAAGGTGCCGCCATTCCCTGGGTCGCCGACGGCATAGGACTGCCGGCTCCATCGTTAGAAACGGCGTCAGAAATATCGACCGACCCAATGCGACCGCTCGCCGAATCGCGCACCGCCAAGCGCACCCGCTTAGTCCCGGCCTTGGGAGCGAATTGGAAGGTCTGTGCCACCGCGTGCGAAGCCGCGGCAAATTGCTGATCGTTGAGCTTCGTAACCGAGTTTTTCTGCAGGTATTGCAAGGGCTTTCCCGTCTGGTCGAAGGTGCAGACGGCGACGCTCATTTTCAGTTCGTGAGCGCCAGCCTCTGGCGCATTAAAAGTAAGCATGCGCGAATCGACGGCCAGAAAATATTTCGTCGCGCCAGCTTCGTCCGGAGGAATCGCCTTGGCCATCACCAGGATCGCCGTAGCAGTCAGCGGATCCTCACACGCTGCCCTCTGCAGACGCGGATCGGCCGCCTGCGCTCCTTTTGCGGCTTCGCTCTCTCCATTGTCTAAAGGTCGTGCGTAGTAACCTTCGCGGTACGACACGTGCAATCCAGAGTGCGCCGTCTTCACAATAATCGTGTGATATTCGCCGTGAAAATCGCCGGCGTCCGGATAGTAAGCAAGTTCGTAATACGAATTGGCGTCATCCACCGCCTTCTTGACGCAGTCGCCGAGGTCATTGTCGTTCAGGCAAACGCGACCTCCGGTCTCATCGGCAAGGTCACTCATGACCTGCTGCGCCCCCTGGCGCAGAGTATCTTCTCGTTGAATGGATTGCCCCAATCGGGCCCCCGAGGCCGGCTGTCGAACTCTTGCCGATGCCTCAAACATTGATTGTGTTCGTACCCCGCCCGCGTCTACGGGATAGATCGCAATCTTCGCATCCATGAGTGCGGAGCCGACTTCCTGCATGTCGCCCTGGAAATCGCGCAAATCGGTAGGGCTGTTGGTAGAACTCTGATCGCTCGGCCAGAACATCAAGGGAAATGATGTCGAAATCCACAGAACGTTCTTGCGTCCCGGATAACCATCCAAGTAGCGGGCAATCCCGCGCAAGGCGTCGAGCGTTTTATCTGCGCGCACGGTTACCGCCAAAACGAAGCTCTTTTGCTCGAAGTTCTGCAAAGCAGTCAATAGACCGGGAGGAAGATTGGGTGTGCCTTCCAATTTCGCGGAGAGCGAGTTGGGATCGTCCGTCGGATCCTGATCGGGAGCCGTTTGACCGACTACCAAAGTCTTCGCGGCCGCCTCGCGCAGAAGTTTGGGATCAGTGGTGAAGCCCTGGAGAAGGCGCAAGCGGTCGCCCATCAGAAATACCGCGACCGGCACGTCCGCCGGAATCGAGCTGAGCATTTTCACCATCTGCTGGTGTACCTCGAGCTGCGACTCGATATCGGTATTAATTCCGTCAAAGAGCAGGACCGTGGGCGGCACCGCAGAGCTTAGCGTGTTCACCAGATTGCTGTAAACGCCGGGTGGCAATTGCGCGGGCTTGGGGCTGGCTGCTTTCAGTTCCGCCCAATTCACCGCGCGGAACACAGAGATGGACTGCGGCCGGCGCTCCTTCTTTGGCTGAATCTGCTCGAACACTTCGAAGTCCTTGGCAGTCAGACCGGGCACGGGGCGTCCCTGACGATCGCGCACCACCACTTCTAAAGAGACCAGGCGGGTCGCGACTTTCAGCGTGGGAACGGGAGTTTGGGTTGTCGATGCGGCGGAGGATGACGGCGCGGTTCCGGAGTTGCCCGCTTGTCCCGCGAGCTGGACAGCCAGGGCCAGGAATAAGACTGCCAAAAGCACTTTCTCTGGCCGGTGAGAAATGCTGACGAGAAGGCGTAGGAATCGCATCAAGCCTCCCAAAACCATTCTAGCAGGCGAATTGTGGCTGCGAATCCCGTGCTGGCGAAACCGATTCAGCGCAGGCGTACAATTGTCCGGCTTTTGAAGTCGAAAGAAATTCCCCCGATCCCAATGGTTTGAGGGTAGCTTTCGACCAGCGTATGCATCACGTTCCCGGACATCGGTGCCGTTTCGTTCTAGTGACGGCCGCGCTCATTTTCTTGGGGAGCTTCGCATGCTTGGGGGGCTTCGCATGCGGGCAAACTTCCTCGCCCGCCTTCTGGGAACTGCGTCCCGAGCAAATCAATGCCATGCTGCTGCCGCTTCCCCCCGACGATCATCATCGCTATGTGCGCCTGCACCAATACTTCTCGGACCTGCGCTGCTCACCGGATTTGATGCAGGAGCAAACTTTCTCGAAACGCAGTCGGAAAAACCTGATATGTATCCTGCCGGGCGGGAATGCTGAACAAATAATCGTGGCGGCTCGCTACGATCATCGCGACCGAATGGACGATGCAGCTAAGGGGTGGAGCGAGGCA
>Ga0209624_10003036_pt1 | contig 12113 bp, 10 predicted proteins | sample JacPinW_OM2H0_O1_FD_188565 | JGI IMG/M metagenome (GOLD analysis project Ga0209624, IMG submission 188565) | Forest soil microbial communities from Algoma, Ontario, Canada - Jack Pine, Ontario site 1_JW_OM2H0_O1 (SPAdes) (version 2) | ecosystem: Environmental > Terrestrial > Soil > Boreal... | reverse complement strand
GAGCAGCAGCACTTCCACGTTCTTGACCCGAAAGCCTTCCAGGTGCGGACTATTGCGCGCGGCGGCGAGCGAATCGGCGGTCAGGTAGTAGATGGCCTTCTGATCCGATTTCATGCGCGATACGTATTGCTCGAGCGTGACCTCGGGTGCATCGCCGGACGCCGCGGTCGAATGGAAGCGCAGCAACTTGGCGATGCGCTCTTTCTGGGCCGGATCCTCGATGATGCCTTCCTTCAGCACCACGCCGAAGCTCTTCCAGAATTCCGCATACTCCGCGGGTTTTTCGGCCGCCAGCTCCTCGAGCAGTTCGAGCGAACGCCTGATGAGCGCGGACTTGATCTTCTCGACGGTGCGGTTGTTCTGCAGCAGCTCGCGCGACACGTTCAGGGGCAGATCGGCGGTGTCGACCAATCCGCGCATGAATCGCAGGTAGGGCGGCAGCAATTCTGCCGCCTTGTCCATGATGAACACGCGCCTGACGTAGAGTTGGATGCCGCGTTTCTGCTCGCGCTCGAACAAATCGAAGGGGGCCCGTTTCGGCAGGTACAGCAGCGAGGTGTATTCGATATTGCCCTCGACCTTGTTGTGCGCCCAGACCCTGGCGCCCTCGGAATCGTGGGTAATGTGCTTGTAGAAGGCCTGATATTCGTCTTCGGTGAGCTCTTGCTTGGGGCGCGTCCAGAATGCCTTGGCCTGATTGACCGTCTCTTGGGTGTCGCCGGTCTTGAGGATGACGGGCAGGCTCAAATGATCCGAATACTTCCGCACCAGCTCCTTGATGCGCCCAGGCTCCAGGAACTCCTTGTCCTCCTCGCGCAGGTGCAGGATCACTTCGCTGCCGCGGTCCGTCTTGCCGTCGGCCTGGATCTGGTACTCCCCCTCGCCGTCCGAGTCCCAGCGCACACCCGGGGCGTCGGCGCGCTTGGTCAGCACGGTAACCTTGTCGGCGACGATGAACGCCGAATAGAACCCCACTCCGAACTGGCCGATGAGCTGCGCATCCTCGGCCGAATCGCCGCTCAATGCCTCGAGAAATCTCTTGGTTCCCGAACGGGCGATGGTCCCCAGATTGTCGATCACCTCGGCCTCGCTCATGCCGATGCCGTTGTCCTTGACCGTGAGGGTTCCGGCGGCCGAGTCCGGAACCAGCGTGACCGCCAGGTCGTCCGAGCCCAGCAGATCCGGCTTGGCCAAAGCCTCGAAACGCAGCTTCTCGCAGGCATCGGAGGCATTGGAGATGAGCTCGCGCAGGAAAATCTCCTTGTGCGAATACAGAGAATGAATCACCAATCGCAACACTTGCTTGGTTTCGGCTTGGAACTCTCGGGTCTGCGGCTGTGTTTCGGTGGTCATGGCCCTTACAATCTAGGTTGTTCTACAGAGACGCTCGAGCGGCGGTGAAACGCGGCGGCGAGCGGTTTTCCAAGAGCGAAATGGGGCCGCCCCGGGATTCTTCAAGATAGCATGGGCAAAACAGGCACCAATGCGGCCGTTTGGGCGGCGCTGGCCGGCAATCTGCTGGTCGCCGCCTCGAAGTTCGTCGCCGCCGCGGTCACGGGTTCCGCCGCCATGCTGAGCGAGGCGGTGCATTCCCTGGTCGACACGGTCAACGAACTGTTGCTGCTGTACGGAATCGAGCGTTCGCAGCGGCCCGCCGACCGGGTGCACCCATTCGGCTACGGCCGCGAACTCTACTTCTGGAGCTTCGTCGTGGCCTTGCTCATTTTCGCGCTGGGGGCGGGAGTCTCGGTCTACGAGGGCGTGGATCGGCTGCTTCACCCGGCGCCCATCGAGCGGCCCGCCGTCATTTTCATAGTGCTGGCGGTATCGCTGGGGTTCGAAGGCGCATCCTGGTGGGTGGGTATGCGCGCCTTCCGTGCCGCTCAGCGCAACCGGGGCTGGTGGGAGGCCTTCCGGCGCTCGAAGGACCCGCCCGCCTTCATCGTGGTCTTCGAGGACACCGCCGCCATCCTGGGTATAGGTGCGGCGGCCACGGGCACCGCCGCCGCGATACTGACGGGGGATACTCGATGGGACGGTGCGGCCTCATTGGTCATCGCGGTCATCCTGGCCGGGGTGGCCGGATTGCTGGCCCGAGAATCGAAGGCGCTGCTGATCGGCGAACGCGCCGATCCCAGTTTGAGCGACGCCATCATGCGCACGGCGGCGGGCATCGCCGGCGTATGCAAAGCCAACAGCATCGTGACCGTACAACTCGCGCCGCGCAATGTGATTGCGACCCTGAGCCTGGATTTCTACGATCACTTGCGCGCCCCGGAGATCGAGCGGGCCGTGGTCGAATTGGAGGCCCGCATTCGCAGCGCCCACCCCGAGGTGTCGGCGCTGTTCGTCAAGCCGCAAAGCGTACAGGCAGCCGCGGCGCATCTCTCGGACGGCAACCTCGGGATGACCGCCGACGGTTCGGACGAAATCGGCGACGGATAGGGGTGGGTGGCAGTCGGCCGGCGGTGGCGGTCGGCCGGCGGCGGCGCTCAGCCGGCTGCGGCTGCGCTCAGCAATTTTGCATCGACGGGGAGGCTGCGGATTCGCACGCCCGTCGCCGCGAATATGGCGTTGCATAGCGCGGGCACCACCGGCGGCAGCGCAGGCTCGCCCATGCCCGTCGGTGGGTGATCGGTGATCAGAAAATGCACGTCGATCGGCGGCGCCTGCGGCATGCGCAGCAGTGGAAAGTCGTCGAAGTTGCTCTGCTCGACCCGGCCCGATTTCAGAGTGATGGCCTGGCCCAGCGCCGCGCCGATGCCGTCGAGCGCCGCGCCCTGAACTTGATTCTCGGCGCCCGTGGGATTGATGATTTGACTGCCGACATCGCCGACCACCCACACCTTGTCCACCGTGAGCTGCGCGCCGGGCGCGACGGTCGCCTGCACGACCTCGGCGAAGTAGCCGAGATGGCTGAAATAGAAGGCAACGCCCTGCCCGGTTCCCTTAGGCAATTCGCGCCGGCCCCAGGCCGATCGCTCACGTACGGATTTGAGCACGTCGATCATGCGTCCCGGATCGAACACCGGATCTTGCCCCGGGGCACTCCGCGCAAGCGCGAAGGAGCGGCGGACGCCCAGAAGATCGAGGCGAAATTGCAGGGGATCCTTGAGCGCAGCGTGCGCCATCTCGTCGATGAACGATTGAAAGGCGAACGCCAGCGCGTTGCTGCGCGGAGCCCGCAGAGGTCCTGTGGGTGCGCCCAGGGGCATGAGCGATGCGCCGAATTCGAGGTTGGGCACGAATTTCGAGGGAAATTCCTCCGCGGTCATGGCGGCGCTGTTCGCGAACTTGTCGCCTTCACCGAAGGAGACAAAGTGGTCGCGGAAGGCCTTCACCTGGCCGTCGGCGGCAAGCCCCGCCTTGAGGAAGTGGAATCCGGCAGGGCGATAGAAATCGTGCCGAATGTCGTCCTCTCGAGTCCACAGAAGCTTGACCGGCGCGCCGGCCTGCTTGGATATCCACGCCGCCTCGGCCATGTAGTCGTTCATCAGGCGCCGGCCGAAGCCGCCGCCGCAGCGGGTCATGTGAATGGTGATATCCGAATCCGCAATATCCAGTGTCTTCGCGACGATTTTGCGGCCGGGCTCGGGATTCTGGGTGGGTGCCCAGATCTCGACTTTTCCGTTGCGGAAGTGCGCCGTGCAGTTCTGCGGTTCCAACGGCGCATGGGCAATGAAGGGATAGCTGTACGCCGCTTCCACGACGGCGGCCGACTCGGCCAGGGCCTGATCCACGTGACCCTCGCTGTACAGTTTCAGCGTGGGCTCCTGACGGGATAACTCAATCGCGCGCCGCGCGAAACCTTCACTGCTCTGACCCGCCGCGGCGCCCTCGTCCCACACCACCTCGAGCTTGCCGCGCGCCTTGTTCGCCGTCCACCAACTCGCCGCGACGATGGCGACACCGTCCGTGAGACCGTCGAAATCCCGGCCGCCGCGCACCACGAAGGCATCCTTTATGCCGGGAAGGGACTTGATGGCCTGCACGTTGGCGCTGGTCACGGTTCCGCCGAATACCGGGCACTTCACGAACACGGCGTACAACATGCCCGGCACGCTCACATCGATGCCGAACAGAGGTTTACCCGTGACAACCAACGGGCTGTCGACGCCGGGATGCGGCTTGCCGATGATCTTGAAGTCCGAGGGCTCCTTGAGCGCAACATGATTGAGATCCGGCGCCGGCTGCGCGGCGGCCTTTGCCGCCAGCGCGCCGTAGCTCAAGGATCGCCGCGTCGGCGTATGAATGACGGCGCCCGAATTCGTCGCGCATTCGGAAGGCGACACCCCCCAGGTTTGCGCCGCCGCGCCCACCAGCATCTGCCGACCTGCCGCGCCCACCCGGCGCAGCGGTTCCCAATTGAGCGGCGTCGCGCGGCTGCCTCCCGCGAACTGTCGTCCGTAGAGCGCGGCATCGCAGGGCGCTTGCTCGATGCGCACATCCCGCCAGTCGACATCCAGTTCCTCGGCGATCAGCATGGGCAGCATGGTCTTGATGCCCTGACCGATCTCCGGATTCTTGGACATGATGGTGACGATGCCATCGCTCGAAATCCGCACGAAGGCGTTGAGCGCCGCGGCCGCAGGTGCGCTCGCAGGCCCCGCGCGCGACGCCTCCGGCACCGCAAGCCCCACCGAGAACTCCAGTAGCAGTCCGCCGCCCAACGTCACGCCGGCACGCAGAAACTCGCGCCGCGAACTCATGGCGTCTTGTCCCGCGAGTCGGCCGTCGGCAGCCCCGCGGCCTGCTTGATAGCCGCACGAATGCGCGTGTAGGTGGCGCAGCGGCAGATATTGCCGGCCATGGCCCGATCGATGTCGGCGTCGGTGGGCCGCGGCTGGCTTTGCAGCAGCGCACTCGCCGACATGATTTGGCCGGCCTGGCAGTAGCCGCACTGCACGACATCGACCGCGAGCCACGCCTCCTGCACGGCGCGGCCGGCCTGGGTCGAGGCGATGCCTTCGATGGTGGTAACGGCCGCGGCGCCGACGGCAGAGATGGGCGTGACGCAGGATCGGGTGGGGGCACCGTTCAAATGCACCGTGCAGGCCCCGCAAAGACTCTTGCCGCACCCGAATTTGGTGCCCTTCAGGTCGAGCAGATCGCGCAGCACCCAGAGCAGGGGCATGTCGGGATCCGCCTCGATCCGATGTTCCTTGCCGTTGACATGAATCGAGTAGCGCACGGTCGCCTCCCGATTCGGAATTCTACGGCCAGCCGGCGCGCGGATCGAAATTAAATTCGCTCTTCATCCGTTCGTAGGCCTGCTTGGCCTGGGCCGACTGCGCCGCCGGCGTGACCAGTTTGATGCTGACGATTTGATCGCCATGAGGAGCGCCGGGCAGGCCCCGCCCGCGCAACCTCAATTTCTGGCCCGACTGTGCGCCGGCAGGCACCGTCAATTCGACCGTGCCGCCGAGGGTGGGCACGGCCACCTTGGCGCCCAAGGCGGCCTCCCACGGGGCCAAGGGCAATTCGATCTGCACGTCCTTGCCCTGCGGAACGTACAGGGAATGCGGACGCAGTTTGATCCTGAATATCAGGGACGGGCCGCCGCCGGTCGCGGGAATGCGCAGCGACTGACCGTCGGTGACCCCGGGCGGTATTTGGACGTCGATGGCGCGCGTGCGCGCCGGCGGGCCCTCGTTGAGCGCGACCCGCCGCTTCGTCCCGCTGAAAGCCTCCTCGACGGAGACCTCGATGTAACCCGCATCCGCCTCCGGCTGCGGCGCTCCGGTCGCACCGCCAAAGAGACTGGAAAAAAAATCGCTGAAGCCGTTCAGATCGGAGAAGCGCTGGCTGCCCCCGGAGTGCCCGAACCGCTGCGCCCAGTCCGGAGGCGGGCGGAACTGCTGGCCGGTCCGGTAATCTCGCCCCAACTGATCGTAGGCGGCCCGCTTCTCGGGGTCGCGCAGCACCTCGTAGGCCTCCTGCACCTCTTTGAATTTGTTCTCTGCGTTCTTTTCCTTGCTGACGTCAGGATGGTATTTGCGCGCCAGCTTCCGATAGGCGCGTTTCACAGCATCCGCGTCGGCACCGCGCGCCACGCCCAAGACCTCGTAGTAATCCCTATATTGCATGCCCACTCTTTACACGATTAAATCCATACATTACCGGGACATAGCTTAGTCTGTCCGGACGGGGGTCGCACTTGAAACCCTGAGCCGCGTTACCATATTGTGGATAGATTCCCCAAAGAAAAGGCTTATGAAGCGCATTTTCCTGTTCATCGTGACCAACTTGGCCGTACTGGCCCTGCTCATGCTGGTGGTATTCATCATCGAGCAGGTCTTCGGCGTGCGCTTGGCGGGCGGAGGTTTGGGCGGCCTGCTGGTCTTTGCCGCTATTTTCGGCTTCGGCGGCGCGCTGATATCGCTGGCGCTGTCGAAATGGACCGCCCGGCGCATGATGGGCGTGCGCGTGATCACGGCGCCGCAATCGGAGGTGGAGCAATGGCTGCTCGCCACGGTGGCCCGCCTGGCCGGACAGGTTCATGTCGGCATGCCCGAGGTGGGCATATTCGAGGCCGAGGAGATGAACGCGTTCGCCACCGGTGCGCGGCGCAATGCGGCCTTGGTGGCGGTGAGCAGCGGCCTGCTGCGCAACATGTCGCGCGGCCAGATCGAGGCGGTACTGGGTCACGAAATGAGTCACGTGGCGAATGGTGATATGGTTACTCTCGCGCTGCTGCAGGGTGTGCTAAATACCTTCGTCATATTTCTGGCACGAATCATCGGTAGCTTCGTCGATCGCGCGCTGTTCAAGAACGAGCGGGAGGATTCCGGAATCGGATTCTTTCTGACCACGATGGTGGCGCAGATCGTGCTCGGAATCTTCGCCAGCATGATCGTGAGTTGGTATTCGCGGCGGCGCGAGTTTCGCGCCGATCGCGGCGGCGCCGATCTTGCCGGCACCGGCAGCATGGTGGGCGCGCTGCAGGCGTTGAAGCGCAGCCAGGGGGAGCCGATGCCGCAGCAAATGCAGGCGTTCGGAATCAACACCGGAAGCGCGAATGGGTTCATGAGGTTGTTCATGAGCCATCCGCCCCTCGATGAACGTATCGCGGCATTGCAAACACAGGAAGGCAGATGACTCCGGAAAATGAAATCGTAGTAGAGCCGCCGACGGTGCGTGTGGGCCGGGAGCTGACGCGTTGGTTCGGCAACAGCGACTTCGCGACCCGGCCGATCGACGCCGTGCCGCAACGGGAGTCGAGCAGACACATCGACTGGGCCCGGGTCATTCCATTTCTGCTGATGCACGCGGCCTGTCTCGCGGTGATTTGGGTGGGCTTCAGCTGGGTCGCGTTCCTCGTCACGGTGGCGCTGTACGTCGTCCGCATGTTCGCCATCACCGGCTTCTATCATCGCTATTTCTCTCACCGCAGCTTCAAGACGTCGCGCGTCGGTCAGTTCATCTTCGGCTTGCTGGGCGCCTCGGCCGTGCAGCGCGGACCGATTTGGTGGGCAGCACATCATCGCCACCACCACGTCTACTCGGACAAGCCGGAGGACGTGCACTCGCCGGTGCAGCACGGTTTCTTCTGGAGCCACATGGGTTGGTTCATGTCCCATAAGCACTTCGCAGCCGATCTGTCGCGCGTGAAGGATCTGCTCAAATACCCGGAGCTGCGCTTCCTGGATCGCTTCGACATCGCGGTTCCGACGATTCTCGGGGTCGGGGTGTTCCTGTTGGGCGTGTTGCTGAAGCACGTCGCGCCGGGCCTCGGGACCAACGGCTGGCAGATGCTGGTGTGGGGATTCTTCGTCTCCACCGTGGCCGTCTATCATGGGACCTACACCATCAATTCGCTCTCGCATGTGTTCGGGCGCCAGCGTTACAAGACCGGCGACGCCAGCCGCAACAACGTGTGGCTGGCCATCATCACCCTGGGCGAGGGCTGGCACAACAACCACCATCACTACCCGGCGTCCGTGCGCCAGGGCTTTTACTGGTGGGAATTCGACATCACTTTCTACATGCTGAAGCTGATGTCCTTCTTCGGCCTGATCTGGGATTTGAAACCGGTACCGGCGGCGGTTCGGGAAGGAAACGGCAAGCGCTTCTGACCCTCCATGCCTCGGCCGCCTGACCTTAGAACCCTTGGCGAGCTCAAAGCCGCCGTCGGCCGCGGGTCCTGGTTCGATTCGCCGGATGCCGTGGCGCCCTTTCTCACCGATTTCCGCAACCTCTATCACGGCGCCACTCCCTTGGTGCTTTCGCCGCGCTGCGTCGATGAAGTCGCGCGCATCCTCTCGATCTGCGACCGCGAGGAAGTGGCGGTGGTACCCCACGGGGGCAACACCAGCTACTGCGGCGGCGCCACGCCCGACGAAGGCGGCTCGCAAATCGTCCTGTCCCTGCGCCGGCTGAACCATGTTCGGCAGATGGATCCCGTCAACTATTCGATGATCATCGAGGCGGGCTGCACCCTTGCCGAAGCGCAGAAAGCGGCGCGCGAAGCCGATCGCCTGTTCCCCTTGAGCTTGGGCTCGGAGGGCACGGCGCAGATCGGCGGGAACTTGTCGACCAACGCGGGAGGCACCGCGGTACTGCGCTACGGCATGATGCGCGATCTCGTGCTGGGCCTCGAGGTGGTGCTCGCGGACGGGCGCGTCCTCCACGGCCTCAAGGGCCTGCGCAAGGACAACACCGGCTACGACGTGAAATCCTTGTTCGTGGGCGCGGAAGGCACGCTCGGCGTCATCACGGCGGCGTGCCTGAAGCTCTTTCCGCTGCCGGCGGACACCGCGACGGCAGTGGTCGGCATCCATTCGCCGCAGAAGGCCTTGGATCTGTTGGCGCGTTTGCGCACCGCCGCGGGCGATCAAGTGACCTCGTTCGAACTGATGCCCCGCATCGCGGTGGAGCTCGCCGTGAAGCACGTGCCGGGTGTCGCCGATCCGCTGGGTCAGAATACTCCCTGGTTTCTCCTCGTCGAGCTCTCCTCGCCGAATCCGCGCCAGGATCTCGCCACGACTCTGACCGCCGCGCTCGAGGACGCCGCCGCGGGCGGCGAGATCGAGGACGCGATGCTGGCCACCTCGATCGCCCAGGCCCAGGCCATGTGGAAGCTGCGCGAGACCATCCCGGAGGCGCAGCGCCGCCATGGCGCGAGCCTCAAGCACGATGTCTCGGTGCCGGTCTCGGCGATTCCGGCGCTGATCGAAGAAGGCTCGGCCTTGGTGCGGCGGCTGGCTCCGGAAGGCGACGTCATTTCCTACGGCCACGCCGGCGACGGCAACCTGCACTTCAACGTGGGCCAGAAGCCCGGAACGGATATCAAGAGCTTCATGGCCCGCGGGCCCGTACTCGAGTTGGCGATGTTCGACCTGGTGGAGAGTCTCGGCGGCAGCATCAGCGCCGAACACGGCATCGGGCGGCTGAAGGCCGAGGAATTTGCGCGCCGCGCAGACCCGGCGGAGCTCGCCGTCATGCAGACTATCAAGCGCGCGCTCGACCCGAAGGGAATCCTGAATCCAGGCAAGGTGCTGTGCGTAAGCTGATCCTCCCGGTCCGCACCGCCCGCCTCACCTTGCGCGAGTTCGTCATGTCCGATTTCGAGGCGGTGCATGCCTACTCGTCGGATCCCCGCGTCACCCGATACCTCTTCTTCGGACCCCGCGACGAGGAAAGCACCACCGACTACCTCGAAGGACTGCTGGCCTCGCAGCGCGAGCGGCCGCGCACCCGATTCGAACTGGCCGTCGAAGAGACCGCATCGACGCGCGTGATCGGCGCGTGCGATCTGTCGTTCATCGAGCGCAATGTGGTCGATTTGGGATACATGCTGGGCATCGAGCATTGGGGCAAGGGATTCGCGACCGAGATCGCGACCGCGCTCATCGAGGCGGCATTCAACGATTTGCGCGCGGATCGCGTCATCTCGACGGTCGACATCAACAACGGCGCCTCGATTCGAGTGCTCGAGAAAATCGGCATGCGCTGGGAAGCGGTGTACCGCAGGCACCGCCGCGCCAAGAACCGCTGGTGGGATTGCCACCTCTTCGTCCTGCCGCGCGAAGTATGGGAGGCGTCGCGGGTGAATTACGCGCCCTAGTCCTCGTCGTCGTCCTTGAGCTCGCGTGCGCGCTTCGCGGCGCGCTTCAACACCGCGTCATCCGGCATTCCAGCGCGGCCGCTGTTTCGCAGGGTCAACAGGCCGCCGATCAGCACGGCAGCCACGAGAACGACGATCACGACGGCCTTGAGCAAGTTCAGTCCTGAGAAGCCTGGGGCTGCGGAGTCACGCGGATCAATCCTTCCTGCGCGGCGCTCGCCACCAACCGCCCGTCGCGCGCAAATATGCTGCCGCGGGTGAAGCCGCGCGCGCCCGAGGCGCTCGGGCTGTCGATCGCATACAGCAACCACTCGTCGACGCGCACCCGGCGATGAAACCACATCGCGTGATCGATGCTGGCGATGACCAGTTTGGGCGAGACCATCGACACCCCGTGCGGCTTCAGGGCCGTATCGAGCAGGTGGAAATCCGACACGTAGGCCAGCAGGCAGCGATGCAGTGCCTCGTCGTCGGGAAGCGTGTCCACCGCGCGAAACCAGACGTACTTGACGGGCGAGGACTTCTCCCGGCGCATCGGGTCGGGCGGATGTACCGGACGAAATTCGAAGGGGCGCTTTTGCTCCAGTATCCGGCGCGCGACCGGCGGCAGCTGATCGGCCATGGATCGATAATGGGTTTCCATGTCGAGCAGCGACTCGGGGCTCGGCACATCAGGTATCGGACTCTGGTGTTCGAGGCCGGCCTCCGCGGATTGAAACGAGGCGGACATATTGAAGATTTGACGCCCGTGCTGAATGGCGACGACCCGCCTCGAGGAGAAATGCTTGCCGTCCAGCGCCCGATCGACCTCGTACACGATGGGCGAATTGAAATCTCCGCGGCGCAAAAAATAGGCATGCAGCGAATGCACGGCGCGATCCTCGGCCGTCACCGTCGCCGCCACCAGCGCTTGGCCCAGCACCTGGCCGCCGAAGACCTGCGGGCTGCCGATGTCGCGGCTCTGGCCGCGGAACAAATTCATCTCCAGCCGCTCGAGCGTCATTACCTTGATCAAATCGTCGAGCAGCTGATTCACTTCTGCCTCAATGCGAGTCGGCCGTCGCGACACCCAGACGCTTCTGCATGATGGGGCTCGTGGTGGTGTACTGCAGGAACTGCCGCTTCTCGGGGAAGAGGTGATGCTGGATCGCAAATGCGGCGAGCGCAGCCTCGTGAAAGCCGCTCAGGATGAGCTTCTTCTTGCCGGGATAGGTGTTGATGTCGCCGATCGCGAAGATGCCGGGAATGCTGGTCTGAAACTTCTCCGTATCCACCTTGAGCGCCTTTTTTTCGAGCTCCATGCCCCAGTCGGCAATGGGACCCAATTTCGGGTGCAGCCCGTAAAAGGCGAGAACGTGTTCGGCGGACAGGGCGAGATCCCGGCCGTCGGCCGTGTGCACGTCGAGTCCCGTGAGCTTGTCGCCGTCTCTGCGCAGGCCGGTGGTGTTGCCCTCCAACACCTGCATCTTGCCCGCGCTCACCAATTCGCGCATGCGCGCGACGGTGGCGGGAGCTGCGCGAAATTCCGCGCGCCGATGCAGCAGCGTCAGCGAGCGCGCCTTGTCGCACAGTGCCACCGTCCAATCGAGAGCCGAGTCTCCCCCGCCGCAGATCACGAGATCCCGGCCGTGATAGTCCGACGCCGACTTGACTCGATAGTGGACGTTCCTGCCTTCGAAGTCCTCGACCCCCGGCAGCGCCAGCCGGCGCGCCTGGAAGGAACCGACGCCCGCCGCGATCACCACGGCGCCGGCGGTCAGCCGGGTGCCGGCTGAGGTGGCGATGTGAAACTTGCCGCCCTCGAGTGCCTTGAGCTCGGTGACTTCCTGTCCGAGATGAAAGGTGGCATTGAACGGCTTTGCCTGCTCCAGCAGCCGGTCGATCAACTCCTGGGCGCCGCAAATGGGCAGCGCCGGGATGTCGTAAATCGGCTTGTCCGGGTACAGCTCGGTGCATTGGCCGCCGGCCTGCGCCAGCGAATCGACGATGTGCGCGTTGATTCCGAGAAGTCCGAGTTCGAAGATCTGGAACAATCCAGTTCGAAGAT
>Ga0209624_10003034_pt1 | contig 12118 bp, 10 predicted proteins | sample JacPinW_OM2H0_O1_FD_188565 | JGI IMG/M metagenome (GOLD analysis project Ga0209624, IMG submission 188565) | Forest soil microbial communities from Algoma, Ontario, Canada - Jack Pine, Ontario site 1_JW_OM2H0_O1 (SPAdes) (version 2) | ecosystem: Environmental > Terrestrial > Soil > Boreal... | reverse complement strand
TTCGTGTAGGTCTGGCGCAGAACGCTTTCGATGCACTCGGCAAGGTAATCCCGAGTGTTGTAAAACGGCGTAACGACGCTGACCAAAGGGGTGGATTCCATGCTCTTCTTTCAATTGTGGGACTGACGATGCGCAAGGGCAAGCCCGGCGAGTGAGTCGTATTGCTGTTGTGACCCCAAAAGAACTCCCTGTCGGTAGGACGCAATACTCTTCACAACGGCATCCCTGTGGACCCTGATACGATCGATTGCGTCGAGAACGTCTTCCGCTGTGAAATCGCGAAACTGCAAAAGTGAGTCGGTTTGCCCGAGATCTTCCATGACCCAGTCCACCTTGGGATCAACCGAAATCGCAACCGCAGGGGTTTGTGCCACGAATCCAAGGATCGTGCCGTGCAGCCTGCTCGCGACGAGATAATCGGCCTCGCGCATTACGGCAACGAAGTCCTTCCAGGTCTTGATCTCGGGGAAATGGATCTGTCCGTCCAGAGTCCGGTTCACTTCGTCGCTCAGTCCTCCCATGAGGTCGGGGATGACCGTCTCGTCGTCGCCCAGGGACGAACAGGCGACGACAATGAAAAAGCCGTTCGCCGAAAGGCCAGCGAGAACACGCGCCATCTCCTGGACGTAACGGTCGTACAGTGCGCGGTTCGGAGTCGGCCAATTTACGGGCTTGGCGTAGGCCATGGGGCTGAGCACCACGATCGGGCGGCCGCGAGCCAGTTTTCGAATGTTCCCTGCCGGCGGTGGGAGTTCGGAATCTGGCATGCTAAACGCCAGATCCGCGACGACAGAATCTCTCGCTGCGCTCGACACCAGCTTCGCAAGGATCGCTCTGCTGTGTGGGTCCCGATAGGATCGGTAACAAGACAAACGCAGCACCATCGAGATAAATAAACGGGAAGCGGGCGAGACGATCCTGCCCGCGCCAACACTGGCCACAACACAAGGCACACCGGCCGCGCGGGCAACCAAGACCCATTTGAAGAACGCGAACGGGAGTCGCCACGCTCCTCCAAATTCCTCGTCAAATTGACCGCCGCCAGAAATAACCAAAACGTCCTGCGTACGGACGACACGATAGCCTTGGATGGAATGGAGAATCTCCCGGCGAACCGCCGACACCCGGCTGCGAGCTCTCTTCAACACCGGGCCGACACCCGGTATGCTCCGGAGCGCCCGCCTGAGCGGATTGCCGCCTTTTTTCGGGGCCGGATCATACGGTTTCCCGCCGGAACTCTCGGTCCGATCGTGCTGTTCCGCCAGATCCTTCCGCGATTGATAGCAGAACGGCATCCGCGTAGCCAAAAGGGGGAATGCCCCGTCCCCGTGTTTGGTCAGGAAGTTGTCACCGTTGAGGGTGATGCCCAAAAATCGAGCGCCGGGTATCCGGCGCCTGAGATTCGAAATCATCGAATCCTGGATTGCCGCGTCACCCAGATTCCCCCCACTGTAGGGAGTAACCAGAGCGATCCGGGGGCTCGGCCCAAGCGCTTGGGGATCAGCCTCCGTTGTGACTGTTGTGATTTGCATGCTTTGCATGAGTCAATCGCCTGCGTCGGGTTGAACACGCGGGAAGCGATCTTGAACCTGTGTGCTTCGGTGGGACGGACCTGGTTGCGAAATGTTCACAGCCCGAAGACCAGAAGGTCGTGGCCCGCTACGATCGCGACAACCTGCTTTCCGTCAATGGTGTAGGTCACCGGAGCGGCGGTGATCATTCCGCCGGTGTTAATGCGCCATAACTCGCGGCCCGTTTGGGCATCGAGTGCGAAGAAAAACTCGCTAGCGCTCCCGAACACCACGCCTCCCTTAGTGCTGAGCAATCCGCCCACATCCGAGGTCGTGTTTTTCCGATACTCCCACCGCACTTCGCCGGTCGACGCATCGATCGCTCGCACAATACCCAGGGGCGGTGGATTGTCAAATATCTGCGAATATCCCCCGGTAAATATCTCGCCGCGATGATATTCGGCAGGTCTGGTATAGAAAACTCCGCCCCACTCCCGCACAGGAACGTACATGAGACCGGTAATTGGGCTGTAGGAAGGAGACATCCAGTTGGTAGCGCCGCCGACAGAAGGGAACACGGTAGCCCCCTCTGGCGTCGGTATCGCCGCCGGATTCATGATCGGCCGGCCCCGGGGGTCGATTCCGCTCGCCCACGTCTGTTTTTCCAGCGGCTGTGCCGTGCGGAAAACGCCGTTGTCACGATCCAAAACGTAGTAGAAAGCGTTGCGATCTGCCTGTGCGAGGAGTCGCTCGCGCTTACCGGCAACCATTTTATCGAACGAAACCAAGATCTCTGTCGCGTCCCAGTCGTATAGATCGTGTGGTGTGAACTGGAAGTGCCAGCGCAGGTTGCCATGATCGGCATCGAGTGCAACGACGCTATCGGTATACAGATCGTCGCCCTTCCGGCTGCTGCCGTTGTAGTTGGGACTTGGATTCCCCACTGGCCAGTAGATCAGGTTCGATTCCGAATCAAACGTTCCGGTCAGCCAGGTGGGGCCACCCCCGGTTTTCAAGGCACCAGGTTCCCAGGTCTCTGCCCCTGGTTGTCCGGGCTGCGGAATGGTGTCGAAGCGCCAGACCTCTTTGCCAGTCGCTGCATCCCGAGCATCAATGAATCCGCGAACGCCGTATTCACCTCCGGCAACACCGGTGACCACGATATTCTTCAGTGCCAGCGGAGCACCCGTAATGCTGTAGCTCGCCTTGGGGTCGGCGATTTCGACATCCCAGAAGACCTTGCCGGTCTTCATATCGAGCGCGACCAGGTGGGCATCGAGCGTGCCAAGAAATAGAGTGCTCCCAAGCACTGCGAGGCCCCGGTTGACGTAACCGCAGCACAGCGTAACGTGCGCCGGCAGTTCGTGATTATATTGCCAGATTGGCTCGCCGGTTCTTGCATCGAGCGCCACGACCTGGTTGGGAGGAAGGGTCAGAAACATGAAGCCGCCGAACACCAGCGGGGTCGATTCGATCGGATGGTCCTCGGTTGAATATTGCTTCATCCAGAGCAGATGAAGACGGGAAACATTGGAGGCGGTGATCTGATCGCTCGAACTGAATCGCTGTCCATCATAAGAGCCGGAGTAGGTCAACCACTGGTCCGGATGGCTCTGGGCATCGACGATGTCTTCATATCGGACGGGTTTCAAGCCATCCATCCGGGAGCTGCGCGCAGTATCGGGGGTGCCTCCGGTGGGCTCGGCGAGGGACTTCACGTACGCATCGAGCCTCCACCGATCGTTTGCAGGCAAGTTGCTGGGGGGCATCGCAGTCCCAGAGATGCCCAGAGAAATGGTCTTGAAGATGGCCCAGTCGCTGCTGCCTTTGACCATTTGCCGGTGCTTCAGAGCAGGTCCGGTCGGACCGCCGGCGCCGCCGGCGCCGTGGCAGACGGCGCAGTGAGCTTGAAAAATCGCTTCACCCGAGGCGAGATCCGAGGCTGAGGTGAGCGGATTCTTGATCACCATGTATGGATTCGGAGTCTTCGCGAGCTCCCTCACATTGAAGGGATCGCCGTGCCGGCTGAACTGCCAAAGTTCGCCCCAGCTGATATCCTGCAGGGTTCCGGATGCTTTGAGCCACACAACTTTGGTACGCCAGTGAACGCGCGGGACGAAGACGAAGGCGAGAACCAGTGCCACGAGCGCAAACCCGAGAGTCACGATCGGGATAAGAAACCATCGGATTCTTCGTTGCGCGTTGGACACGGCAGGTAGGATCCCAAAGGCGGGCGGCTAGCGTCTCACAGCGACGACATAAATGCTCTGGCCATAGCCCAGGCTTTCCTTCACACGCTTCACGCGTTCCGCTCCAATCGCTTGACTCAAATAATGATTCAGCCTGGCGGAGTTGACGACGTAAAGAAATCCGAGATGGCCTTCCGGCTCAAGCGTTGTGGCGCTCCGGATGGTAAATTCAGGACGAAGCAGACGCTTGAGGGTCTTCATCGTGACCCATTGCCGAATCCAGCCGTCTGGAGGTGCGACGTCGGCGCGGCGTTCAAAGACGGATTTGTTTTGCGTGGTGAGGAGCAAAAACCCGCCCGGCTTGAGAAGTGTAGCCAATCTGTGCATGCACGCTGGCTGGTCGGCAATATGAGCCAAGGTCTCCAGACACACAATTACGTCAAAGTAATTCAGGGGCAGATCCACTGTATGGAAGTCACCGGAATGAAAGTCAATCTCGGGGTAACTTTTTTGTGCCGTTTCGATAATCTTGCTTCCGAGGTCAACCCCCGTGACTTTGCCGAATTTGGAGAGCGCCGCACTCATCCACCCGGTACCACAGCCGACTTCCAAAATTTTTGCGCCTTGAACTTTGAGATCGGCCATCGTAGCGAGGACTTCACGAAGTCGCCGCTTGGAAGGCTCATCTAGCCTCCCCTGGCGGTAGGTGGTGTTCCATTTATCCCAAATCTGAGCATCGTCGATCGGTGTTTGCACGTTCATAATTCTCCTTGGTCAGACCTTGCAGGACTCGGTAGTTGCGGCGACGGTTTCTGATTCGATGAGGCGCGGAAAGCAATTGACCGCGCCACCCACAGCCGTTGTGGACCCGATGAAAATAGTGGCTGCTGGATCGCGGCGATCGTAGCTCTTCTGGATATCGTAGCGATACACCTGGGTAACCAGATGGAAGGTTCCGTGGGCGATGTTCAGGTCAAGTTCGAAGGTGCATTTGTAGGTACCGCCCGGCTGCAGAGAGAACGGAGCAAAGCCGAGACGCTCGGTCGAAGTATGGAAAATGATATATTGCGTTTCGTCCTTGAACCAGATAACCACGGCCATTTTTTCGACAGGTTCCAGGGCGGTCACTTCAACGTCCACCCAGGCTTTCTGTCCTGATTCAAAGGTGGACTGTTCGCCTGAGCGGTCGCGCATCGTCACTTTGGAAATGTTGACCTGCTTCTTCTCGCCTGGATTTATCGGGGTATCGCTCGCGCTCAAGTATTCCCGGATAACCGCGTCGGTGTTGTCGATGGTCACGATTTTCCCGTGCTCAAGCAATACTGCGCGTTGGCAGATTTCCGTTACGGATTTTAGGTTGTGCGAGACAAATAGCACGGTGGTGCCGGCCTGGATGACCGAGCGGATTCGCTCCATGCAGCGTTGTTGGAAAACGTAGTCACCCACGCTGAGTACTTCGTCGACGACAAGCACATCCGCATTGACGTGCGCCGCAACAGAAAAACCCAGGCGGGCGAACATTCCGGAGGAGTAGCGCTTTACGGGCGTGTCGATGAATTCTTCCAGACCCGAGAAGGCGATGATCTGGTCCAGTTTCGATTGGATCTCGCGCTTGTTCATGCCGAGAATCGTGCCGTGGAGGAAAATATTCTCCATGCCGGTGAGGTCCGGGTGGAAGCCGGCAGTGACCTCGATCAGAGCGGAAAGGCGCCCGTTCACGATCATGCGGCCCTTGGTGGGCTTCATGATGCGGCTCAGTATCTTGAGCGCAGTGCTTTTTCCTGCGCCATTGCGGCCGATAATGCCGAGCGATTCCCCGCGCTTGACCTCGAAAGAGATGTCCTGCAGGGCCCAAAACTCACGCTTGTCATTGGCATCGAGTTCCTGCCCGTGAAACATTTTCCCGGTCATGGCGGGCAGAAAATCGCGCAGGGAATTATAAATCTCGCCCTTGCGAAATTTCTTGTAGATATGCTCCATGCGGAGCGCGACGTCAGACATGTTAGATACTCTCCGCAAATGCTGGTTCGAGATCCTTGAACAGAACAAACCCACTAAAGAAGGTAATTAGGCTGAATATAAGGCTGTACAAATACCAATGAAGATCGGGGGATTGATGGCGGACGATGCAGTCGCTCAGGCCCTCAAGCAAGGGGGCCACGGGATTCAACATAAGCCACTTCCCGCGGTTACCAAACATGCGCACGTCGTAGAACACCGGCGTAAAGAAGATGCCGTAGGTCAGAAAGACTTCGACAATGTATTTCACGTCGCGGAAGAAAAGACTGACAGCGGACACGATCGTACCAATCCCCACGCAGAGCAGGATCATGGTCGTGAGCAACACCGGAATCCACAGAAGATAGATGGTCACGCCAACCTTTACGAAAAATAGGAAAACAACCAACGCGGCATAGGCGACGAAAAAATCGAACAGGCAGGCGAGCACCGCCGCCATGGGGAAGATTTCCTTTGGGAAATAGATCTTCGTGACCAGTTCCCGATTGCCGGTAAGACTGTTGCAGCTGAAGCGGATGCTGGAGACGATGAACGCCCACGGAACAGCCTTGATGGCCACGCTTGCGATATCGCCCGACTTCAGCGGCGCATGAGCGACCACGGCGTAAGCGTAGCGCACCACAATCCCGGACATCACGATCAGGATGGGCATGAGGATCGCCCAGAGAAAGCCCATGATCGACTGCTTGTACCGGACTTTGATATCACGGTACGTGATCATGTAAAGAAGCTCTCGATACTTGTACAGCTCTCGCAACTCTTCTTTCATAAGTCGGGTATCTCCCGTCTGTTTCTCCCGATAAATAACTGGCAATTCCTGGTCCAAACTGCTTCGCAAGCCCGCCCGGGTGTCGCTTAAATAAACGTTAATTCGACGGCCGGGTGCGGCGCGACGCCGCGGACTGCGTCCCAAAACGTCTCCGCGATCAGGTCGGTGAGGGGCCGGGTTGCGGGCAGTTCGTAGTCGTCGACGCGCGTAATGGGTGTCAGTTCGGCGAGCGTACCCACAAGGCGGAGCTCATCTGCAATGTGCAGCTCGGTGCGATCGATGGGCCGCTCGACAAAGGGAATGGCCCGCGAGTGGCAGATTCCGCGGACGATGTCGAGCGTAATGCTCTCCAGCCGGCCTTCGTAGGCGGGGGGCGTAATGACCGAACCGTCCCGGACCATCACCAGGCAGGCGCCGGTCGCCTCCGCGACGCGCCCGAACTGATTCAGCAGGACCATTTCCGAGAAACCGCGTCCCTTGCCCTCGATGCGAGCCAGCCGCGCCACATTGTAGTTGGCGCTGGTCTTGATTCGGGGCGAAAGGCTTAGTTCGGTCGCACGCTGCCAGGTACTGACCCCAACGCTTACCGGGCTGGGAGGCTGCTTGGACTGATGATATGCCGTGAGAACCAGATCTGCGACGGTACCCTCTCCCCAGTGGCCCTCGACAACGTACAAGGTTGCGCGAATCCACATATCCTTGTCGCGTTCATAGAGTGCGCGTACAAGCTTCGCGCATGCCTCCCGGAACTCGTCAAAAGTGACTGGAACCGGGACATGCAGCAGGCGCGCCGAGCGACAGAGCCGATCGTAGTGGCGACGCATCTCAACGACCCCGAACGAATCTTGTTCCGCCTGCCAGTAGCCCTTCAGGCCCTCGTACACATTGAGGCCCCGGTTGACCGCCTCACAGGAGACGTGCAACGTCGCTTCTTCCCAAGGACGGATGTCGCCGCGGCAGTAGACCCAACGCGGTTGCTGTAATCCGAGCGCATAGAGCGCTTGCGGTGCTGGCTTGGTGGTCATAGGAAAGCCCTTTTTCTGAAAAGATTCGTCTTGCCGATCCATTGTGTTGCGCGAGACCTGAACGCGTGGCGGCTCCTGGGCCACGCTGCAGACGCGTTGATCAGGGATCGAATCTTAGTTTTCGAGCGTGAAAGGCCTCGGCGTAACCGCTGGGGGAGTTCGACTCCATGCCACGAATCCTCATGAGCCCCAGGAAAGTCTCGCGGTCGAACCATCGCTTGACGCGCTGTGACTCAAACGCCTGGAACAGGTAATCGACTTTTTGCGTGTAGAGCGGTGCATCGAGCGGTACAAACAGGTTTGGCCGGCCGATGTCTCCATCGTACTTCGGAACCTCGTACTCAAGAATGAGATCGTTTCTGAATGTGTTCCAGGTCAGCTCTGAAACAAGGCGGTGGTCCTGGTGCGCATCATCCCGCCAGTGGGAGAAAATCACATCCGGGCGGACCTCGTTCTTAATCTCCTCAAAAAAGTCCTTCACGACCGCGCCATTGTAGGGCAGAAATCCGTCGCGAAAATCCTTGAGCACCACCCGCTTCTCGCAGCCGGCGGTAAACAGATCCGCCGCCTTCGTGGCTTCCTGCCCCCGAGACCCTGAGGCACTGAAAACAACCCAGTGAAATCTTGCTCGGGGAAACCTTGCCTTGAGCAGAAGCAGGGTGCCGCCACAGCCTATTTCGATATCGTCACAATGTGCGCCGAGACACAGAATCGCCAGTTCTCCGCCGGTTTCTTTCTTTAGATGTAGGGGCAACATCCGCTAGGGGCAATCCCTTGCAATCAAGTCGGAGGTCACAAGCAATTCTAGTTTACCGCGGCCGGAGGTGCTGGATTCCGGCTGTGCTGCTTCAGGCAACTCGGGACGGCGAGCCGTATTGCTCGTGTGCGTCATCCTGATAGAGGGCAACCGCTTCGGACGGAAGATGTGACAAATCCGTCCCCTTCAGGAAATCGATCATCGACGTACCCGTGCAAGCAGAATCGATGTTCGGTGCACCGGTCCGGCTCCAGACGTCGTCCAGGTGCACGGTACGAAAGTCGATGCTGTAACGAGTCAAGTCCGACGTATTGGGCACTGTCGAGTGCAGCTGTGCGGAGGAAAACTGATAGGCGGCGCCCGGCTCGCAAATCAGCCGGAATTGCGGATCGAGTTCCACGGGTTCTTCCGGCCTTGGCTGCACGCGGGTGTCGGCCTTCACGTGCTGGGCGGCGTTGTGGCGGCTCTCCAAGTTCCACTTCTGGTAGTCGTAGCCGCTCGAGCTGTTGCGGAGTGGCTGGGTCCAGTAGCGCGGATGAATCGCCATGCAGTTTTCAGAGCCAATCGGGTAAACCGGCATCCACCAGTTAATCTGGCAAAAAGGCGCTGAATACCAGGTGTCCCGGTGAGGATGAAAGGCGTAGGCAATTCCTGATTTCAGATAGTCGCCGGGAAACGCAGTGCGCAGACGGGGCACGTCAAAATAGGTCTTCTCAAGATCACATCCCAGTTCCGAGAGCATCCCCTGAATGTGTTGCTTGGCCATAGGGTGATGGATGAACTTCGGCTTCAACACCGCAAGCATTTCGGCAGCCTGTTCAGCAGATAGGGAGTCCTGGATCTTGCGCGGGTCGAGCGGGCGGAACTTTTCCTCAACCAACTCGCGCGCCAGTTCGCACAGTTTCACGGCACTTGCGCTTGGCGCATGAAAGAAAACCGAACCGTTGTAGATTTCCTTCCTGCGCGTGTCGTCGTTCATTTTCGAATCGATAAAAATATTCATTTCTGAACTCCCTCACCACGATTACAATCTCGGATCGCTCGCGCGTCGCCTGTCAGGCGACAATCCCTGGAGCGGCATGGCCGTTCTTCCACACACGCCAGGGAGCTGTGCCGGCAGCATCGAGCTCGTCCAGAATCTGCTTGTCCCGGAACGTATCCATGCACTGCCAGAAGCCATCGTAGCGGTAGGACCAGACCTTGTTCTCGCCGATCAGCCGCTGAAACGGCTCATAGATCAGTTCTTCTCCTGCCTTGATGTAACTGAAGACTTCCTTGCGCAGCACGAAGTAGCCTCCGTTTACCCAGACGTTGGAGTCCTTCATGGTCTTGATCGCGCGAACCGCGCCGTCACCTTCCATTTGAACGGTGTCAAGACTGCTCGATCGCGGCTGCACGGATAGAAACGACGCGTAGCTGTCGCGGCGGGAAAACTCCGAAATCATCTGGGGCAGGTGAAAGTCGGTCAGGCCGTCGCTGTAGTTGGCAAGAAACATCTCGTCGCCATCCAGATGAGGCTCCGCCAAACGTAGCCGGTCGGCGATCGTTGACCGCAGTCCCGTATCGACGAAGGTGATCGTCCAGTCATCGATGTCCCGCTGCATGAAATCGAGTTTTCTGCCGCCCTGCGAGAATACGAAGTCGTTCGATACCGATTCCTCGTACTCAAGGAAATAGTTCTTGATTGCGTTGGCCTTGTAACCGAGGCAGAGAATGAAATCCTTGTGTCCGAAGTGCGCGTAGTACTTCATGACATGCCAGAGCACCGGACGCGAGCCGATCGTGACCATGGGCTTGGGGACATCTTCGGAGTAGCCCCGGAGCCTCATTCCCTCACCGCCGCAAAACAGAACAACTTTCATCCTTCACCTCGCTGCTTTCGCAACTCAACAAACAGTGACTTTGGGGATGGGAACGACAAAACGGCCGCCCCATTCCCGGATGTATTCGAGCTGCTCCATGATTTCATCTTTCAGGTTCCAAGGCAGGATGACGACGTAGTCCGGCTTCGTTTCGCGAATCCGGTCCGGATGATAGATCGGGATGTGGCTTCCGGGAAGGAAGCGACCCTGCTTGTGCGGACTCCGGTCGACCGTATACTCGATCAGATCCGTCCCAATCCCGCAGTAATTCAGAAGCGTCGCGCTCTTGCCCGGAGCTCCGTAGCCTGCGACCGTCTTGCGCTCGCGCGCAGCGGTGAGCAGAAATTCAACCAGAGCCCACTTGGTCTGCTTCACCTGCTGGGCAAAACTCTCGTAGCCGTCCTCGGATCCCAGGCCGGTCCGTTTCTCATCGGCAATCACCTTCGCAACGTCCGGGCCTAGTGGATGTATTTGGGAGTCGGACCGGCAGGCGTACACGCGGAGGGAACCGCCGTGGGTCGGCAACTCCTCTACGTCAAAGACGCGCAGGCCGTGTGCTTCCATGATGCGCACGGTCGTGAGCATCGAAAAATACGAGAAGTGCTCGTGGTAGATCGTGTCAAATTCGTTGTGTTCGATCAATCGCAGCAGGTGGGGAAACTCCAGGGTCAGAACCCCCTCAGGTTTCAGCAGGATTTTAAGCCCTTCGACAAAATCATTGAGGTCAGGGACCTGCGCCAGTACGTTGTTTCCGCAAACCAGGTCGGCAGAGCGGCCCTGGGCCACAAGTTCGCTTGCAACCTCGACGCCGAAGAAACGCACGAGCGATGGAACTCCGTTTGCGACCGCCACCTTTGCAACGTTCGCGGCCGGCTCGATTCCCAACACCGGAACATTTCGCCCCACGAAGTATTGCAGCAGGTAGCCGTCGTTGCTCGCGACCTCTACGACAAAGCTCTGCTTGCCCAGAGCAAAACGCTTGATCATCTGGTCGCAGTATTTCTCGCAGTGCTTCAACCAGGAATCCGAGTAAGATGAGAAGTACGCATAGTCGCTGAAGATATTCTCGGCGGTCTCATACTGTTCCAGCTGCACGAGCAAACATCGTTCGCAGAAGTAGGCGTGAAGCGGGTAGTAGACCTCCGCGCGATTCAGATCCGCGGCCGACAGATAGGTTTCACACAGCGGGGACATTCCGAGATCCACAAACGTCCGGCTCAGAGGCGCACCGCAAAAACGGCACTGTTTAATCGCGGCCTGCTGCTCGGTCTTGGCAGAGGCGGTCATTGTAGCCATGGGTTCTTGGGCTCGCTAGAAATCAGGAAACACCCTCATCACTGCTCTGTCTGTTCGCCATCGCGTTACGCTTCGAAGGTATCCGGGGAACCGCAAATCAGCTGCCTGACTCATTGCGGGCGTCGACTGCGATGGGTATCGCGCTCGGGAACCCTCAGCGCGAGCTGTATCCAAATGGCGCTGACAAGCTACCGCCAGTAAGGTCGCAAATCCAGACCTTCCTTTGGAATAAGGGTGCAATTGACCTGCCAAAGTCACCCCTGCCCGGCGCTATTATGAGCCCCTTGTTCCACTCGTAAGTGTATGTCACACATAAGCTTACACCCGACGACAGACTCCCATGTCAGCCCGATTTGCGGCTGGAGTAGGACGGGTCTGGGGCATTCATGGGAAAGGTCTTTCCACTATTTGCCCATCGCAGGGACGGGTCCAGTTGCCCGGCCTTCAGCAGCCCGTTGATGTGTTTAAGGCGGGTGTAGCGGCCACCCTCCAGGTCCGCGCGCGTGAGTCCGGCAGCGCGATATGCGTTGTAGAGTTCCAGTGCCCCGCTGCGGGCGGTCCACCGGGGGCGAAAGCCCGGCAACAGTCGGGTGATCTTGTCGCAGTTGATGCGGTAGCACCGCGTGTCTGGACCACCACCGGGAGCGTAATCGACGTGGCTTCCCGGGACGGTCTCGGCCACGATCGCTG
>Ga0209624_10003033_pt1 | contig 12125 bp, 11 predicted proteins | sample JacPinW_OM2H0_O1_FD_188565 | JGI IMG/M metagenome (GOLD analysis project Ga0209624, IMG submission 188565) | Forest soil microbial communities from Algoma, Ontario, Canada - Jack Pine, Ontario site 1_JW_OM2H0_O1 (SPAdes) (version 2) | ecosystem: Environmental > Terrestrial > Soil > Boreal... | reverse complement strand
AAACAACTCACCTGGGAGAGCCACCTCTACTCCGACCAGGGCCACGGCTTCTCCGGTGCCGCACTTGCAGACGCACGGCAGCGCACTCTCGCCTTCTTCGCCAAATACCTCTAGACTCCGCCACCGCCTCAGCCCCTACTTCACCCAAACCACCGCCACGCCGCCCTCGACCTGCTGCGCATGGAAGATGCCGAGCGTGTTATTACTCCACACCGGCGCACCCGCACGGCCCAGCACGATCACTCCGCCTTCGCCGCCTTTGAGCGCGGGCAGTTCCGTGTGGATCATCTGGTCGGCAGCCTGCTGCGGCGTCTTGCCCTGCTCTACCAGCGTGCACACCTGCCGTGCGAGCGTGAGCCGAATGAAGTACTCGCCGACTCCAGTCCCGGAGACCGCGCAAGAACGATCGCTCGCGTAGGTCCCCGCGCCGATGATGGGCGAGTCACCGACGCGCCCCGGAAGTTTCCCTTGCATACCCCCGGTTGAGGTAGCCGCCGCAAGATGGCCTTCTTCATCCCGCGCCACAGCGCCGACAGTTCCGAAGCGGTGTGCGAAAATTTGTGGACCGTGCGGGTCGGAAAGCACCGCAAGTCCGCCCCCACCCGGCGCAGGCGGCGTGCCGGGTGGGCGAGGCGGCACCGGACGCCCACTCGCGCGCATTACACCGGCAAACTCCTGCCAGCGCATTTCGGTGAAGAAAAAGGCAGCAGGCTCTTGCTCAAGCCCCTGCGTGCGCGAAAAGGCGTCAGCACCCGGGCCCACCATCATCACGTAGGGCGTGTGCTCCATGACGGCACGAGCCAGCGCGACAGGGTGGCGCGTGAAGTGAACACTCGCGACCGAACCGGCGGCCAGTGTCGCGCCATCCATCAGAGAAGCGTCCATCTCGTTGGTACCGTCGGCAGCAAAGGCCGAACCCCGCCCAGCGTTGAACAGTGGATCATCTTCCAGCACCTCCACCGATGCTTCCACGGCGTCGAGAGCAGAACCACGGCGAGCCAGCACAGCAGAGCCTGCCTCCAGCGCCCTGGCCAGCGAAGCACGATAGGCCAAGGCGGTCGCCGCGTCCATGTGCTCCCATTCCGCCTCGCCCGCCCCACCATGGATCGCGATGGCCCAGGGCTGTGCCTGGGCGGCGAAGCTCGTGAGAAGAAAAAGCAGGAAGAGCGAAACACGCATGCCAGCGATTGTAAATGCGAGTCTCCAGATGGCCGCCGCAGGTAATAATGCTCAGCAGGAGATCTCTTGATGAAACTAGCTAGTTTGCAGTTGATGGTATTGCTCCTTGTACTCATTCCCGGCACCGAGGGAAGCATTCCCAAGGACTACAAGGGCAAGCCGTTCCGCGACGCCACGCACACCACCGGTCCGCAGGTAATTCCCGGTCGCCTCGAAGCCGCCCTATATGACCTCGGCGGCGAAGGCGTTGCCTATCACGACACCGACAAGATCAACCACGGCTCCGGAGAGTTGAACTACACCAAAGGCCACTGTGAGGAAGGAGTGCCAGTGGCCATCTGCCACTTCCGCGAAGACGAAGGAGTCGACATCTCCTACGTCAAAAAGCTCGCCGACCTCAACCATCCCAGCCCTGTCCTGCCCGACTGGCAGCAGTTGTACCTCGGCTGGGAGGAGAACGGCGAATGGACCAACTACACCGTCAACGTGAAGAAGGCCGGCCGCTACAGGATCATTGCAATGTACAGCCACACCGCCCAGACCATTCAGTTCTCGCTCAATGATCAACCGGCCGCCGATTGCATACTTCCCCTCGACCCCTGGACACTCTACCCCGACCGCCACGACCCCGCATGGATGATCTTCCACACCTGGAACAAGGCCGACTGCGGAGAGATCACCTTTCCGCAAAAGGGCCTCCAGCTCCTGACCCTGCACTACAAGCAAGGAAACAATCTCGCCTACTTCGACTTCGTCCCCGCAGACCAAGGAAAGTAGCCATGCCCTGGTACGAACTATCAGACGCCCACGACACCAAGCTCGACGAACTCGCCAAGCAATACAACCTGCATCCGCTCCATATCGAGGACGCCCGCAGCAAAGACGAGGCCGTCAAGGTTGACACCGCGCCCGCCTACACCTTTGCCGTCTTCAAACCCGTCCGCCTCATCCCCGACCCCGACAACCCCGCCGAGCAAATCCCGGCCTTCACTCCGATCGACATCTTTGCCGGCAAAGACTTCCTCATCACCATCGCCGATCCCACCTGCCCCTCCACCCAACAGGCCCTCGAGCGCGCCCGCCGCGATGGTGACGACGAGCACCCCGCCAAGCTCATCTCTCTTATCCTCGACACCATCGTCGACCTATACTTTCCCGCCATCGACCACTTCGACGACCGCATCGACGAGCTTGAGGACAAGGTCTTCGACGATCCCTCTCCCGCGATACTGCAGTCCATCTTCGCTATCAAGCGCGAGCTCATCGACCTCCGCCGCGTCCTGGTCAACACCCGTGACGCCGCGCTCCACCTCCAGCGCGACCCCGGCACCATCATCGACGCCATGCATCAGCCTTACATCCGCGACACCTACGATCACGTCGCCCGCCTTCTCGACTCGGTCGAAACTCAACGCGACCTCCTCAACAACACCCTCGATATCTATCTCTCCTCGGTCGCCAACCGCACCAACGAGGTCATGAAGGTCCTCACCGTCCTCGGCACCATCGTCCTCCCTGTGTTGGCCATCTCCGGCATCTACGGCATGAACCTCAAAGGCCTTCCCTTTGAAGACTCCCCGCACGGAGCCGAATGGGTCGGCGGCATCACCGTCATCACCACCGCCATCCTCCTCTACGTCCTCCGCAAGCTGAAGTGGCTCTAGAGCATTCGCAAGGTTGCTGTAGATCAAAATAGCCGTCATGCTGAGCGAAGCGAAGCATCCCCGATTTCGTTCGAGGCGGCCTCGATCCGAAACTGCTCTGAGCAACGCCTGATAAACCAACGTTTTTGCTGATGTCAGTCTTCGCCGATCCGCCTAGCCGATTCAATCCATCCCGCCGCTTGTTGACCCCGCAAAACTTCAGGTGAATTCCTCACCCTCACTCTTCTTTTCCGCATCTCTCTAACTAAACAAGGACGGCAATCCCGCCCAGGAGATCTCATATGACCGACTACCGCGTAGCCAAAGGTGAAGCTCAGGAAGATCAAATCACCGCCGCCATCGAAAAGTGCACCGCACAGGTTCCATCCAGCATCTATCTCGCCCTTGCCCTGGCCTCCATGGCCGTTTCCCTGGTGTGTCAAGCCTCGAAAAAGCAACACGCCTCTCTCTTCGTCGGCCAGTGGGCCGCACCGTTCCTCCTCATCGGCATCTACAACAAACTCGTCAAAATCCACGGCTCCGACGGCACCCAGGGCAACGCATCCAATCAACTCGCCTGATCGTCACCGCCCTACAACAGCGAAACGAAGGCCCCGGGCGCAGTATCCCGGGGCCTCATCCTTCCTTGTCTCAACGCCCATTACCAAAGCACATCTCCCACTAGCTTCTCCGGAGCAGTCACCACCGTCTCCCCCAGCATCTGCCGCAGGTTCAGCTCAATCGTCTTGCAGATCGAGGTCATCGGCACGTCATACACGCCGTTGTCAAACGGATTTTCCAGGTCCCGCCCAATCTTGTCCAGCGCCAGAAAGATAAACCCCACCAGCGTCGAACCCAGCGGCGTAAGCCATTGCAAGCTACTCACCATCGCCAGCGGCAGCACCAGGCAGTAGATATGCACGAACAACTGGGGAAAGTAGTCATACTGCTTCGGCATCGGAGTAACCTTGATCCGCTCCGTTCCCCCCTGCGCGTCCGCCAGATCATCCAGCGTTCCATCCATCGCCCGCCACTGCGCCAGGTCGATCCAACCTTTACTCTGACACTCCCGCAGCATCATCCCCATCTGCTGCTGCAGCGCCAGCGGAACATTCTGCTGACTCCGCAAAGCGTTCAAATCCGCATCACTTAAGAAGGGCTGCAACTCCTCCCACGGCGCCAGTCGTCGCAGATGCAGTCGCAGCGCATGCACAAACGCAATCTGGTGGTTCACCATCTGCTGCTGCATCGTCTTCAACTCGCCCGCCTCCGCTTCTGCGACCGGCCGCATCACCGTCGTCACCTGACGCGCCCAGCTCCTCGAGTTATTCACGATTGCGCCCCACAGCGTTCGCCCCTCCCACCAACGCGAGTAGCACGAGTTATTTCTGAAGCCCAGAATCACCCCGATCGCCGACCCATAGAGCGCCACCGGCAAATCCGGCACTGCAAGCCAACGCCAGTGCAACAATTGGTACGCCAGCATCACCGCAACGTCGTACGCCAGCAGGATCAGCAGTGGCCGTCCCACATACATCACCAGCCGCATCCCTCGCAGTGAGCGCGCACCGATCACGCCGCCCCGCCCCCCACCGTCACCGGGTCAAACACTCGTCCGCCATCGGCCGAGATCCGCACCTCGCCTCGTCCAATGTCATACACCCATCCCGAAATCGTCAGCTCTTCCCGCGCCATCGCCCCTGCCACCGAAGGGTGCGTCCGCAGATGCTGCAACTGCAGCAAAACGTTCTCCTCCGTCAGTCGCCGCATCAACTCGCCTGGCTCCTCGTCATGCTCTGCTAGCGAATTGGCCACACTCAGCGCCGCGTCGGCGTTCCTCAACCATCGCTGCACCGTAGGCATCTTCGTCAGCGCCTCCGGGTGCAGCAGCCCCTTCATCGCGCCGCAGTCGCTATGGCCGCACACCACCACATGCCGCACCTTCAGCCATGTCACGGCATACTCGATCACCGCGCTCACGCCCCCCAGCATCTCGCCGTAGGCTGGCACCATGTTCCCGATATTGCGCGTCACAAACAAATCCCCCGTGCCCGACTGTGTAATCAGCTCCGGGTCGATCCGTGAATCCGCGCACGTCACAAACAACGCCTGCGGTCTCTGCGGCTCACTCGCGGCCCTCCGATAGATTTCCGCGTGCTCCGGATAAACCTCCGTCCGAAACCGTCGAATCCCCGCCTTCAACTCCGCCAGCACATCATCCACAATCTCTCCCTCACGCATCTCGTCGTTCAGAGTCTACCGAACGCACAAGCACCCTATTCCTTCCACTTGATATTGCACCCTAGACTGGTCCGCTGATTTGTATCCGGCCTCTTGCCCGCGATCACCGCATCCATCGCCGCCCGCAAATCCTTCCCCGTCACCGGAACATCATTGCCCGCATCCCCTCGCCGCGGCCTGCTCTCATCCAGCTGCCCGCGATACACCAGCTTCATCCCGCCATCGAACAGAAAAAAATCAGGAGTACAAGCTGCGTCATAAGCCCGCGCCACCTCCTGGGTCTCATCGAACATGTAAGGGAAGCGCCCCCCCAGCCGCACCGCCTGTTTCTTCATCTCCGCTGGCCCGTCTTGCGGATAAGCCTCAACATCATTCGACGAGATCGCCGCAATAGCAATCCTGCCCTCGTAGTCACGGCCAATCCGCGCCAGTTCCTCCTCGACATGTTTCACGTAAGGGCAGTGCACGCAGACAAACATCACCAGCAGTCCATGGCATCCAGTAGTCGCGCAATGTGCCGCATCCGCGCGTGCATCCTCCGAGGCCGTTGCAAAAACGTCATCTCTCCCCACGGCCTTCCCACTCACCACATCCATCAACTCAAACGCCGGAGCCACACTCCCCAGCGCCACCATCGTCGACTGCGTCTTGGACATCGCACCCTCCACTACTCCACCGATCATAATTTGCCCGACATTTTGTTGCTTTCCCTCTGATCACCCAAAAAACCAAAGCTGTTCACAGTCTCATCGTGAGCAGCGCGACGGAGAAACCTCGGCATTTGGCCTTGGCGGTTGTTTTTTCTCTCCTCCCAACAAAAGAAATCGTCGTTTCGACCGAAGCTGCTCACGCTTTTGTGAGCAGCGCAGTGGAGAAACCCGTTTCTCTACCCCAAAACTCTCTCGGCCATAGTGCCCTTCTATCGCCAGCCTCAAGCTCAAGGCCGGAACCCATCTCATCATCCCCAAACCGGCAATCCCACCCTATCCTGAACAAGCATGCTCCCCACCCGCACCCTTCCCGGCGGCCGCACCACCACCAGCGCCCTGGCGAAAGGCCCGCACGGTCTACCCCTCTGCCGCTGGTGCGACTTCGAGATCATGGCCAAACGCCGCCGCACCTTCTGCTCCGACTACTGCGTCCATCAGTGGCGTCTCCGCACCGACCCCGGCTACCTTCGCGACCAGGTCTTCGCCCGCGACCGCGGCATCTGCGCCCGCTGCCACATCGACACCATCGCCGCCTACGCAGCCCTCAAACGAGCACGAGGCCCGGCCCGGGCCGCCGGTCTCGGTCTCTACGGCATGAACACCATCACCGCCCGCCGCACCCTCTGGGACGCCGACCATATCCGCCCCGTAGCCGAAGGCGGCGGCCAATGCGACCTCGACAACCTCCGCACCCTATGCCTCCTCTGCCACCGCGAAGCCACTGCGCAACTCAGGGCACGCCTACGCACCTTGCGCTCCGCCTGACCGGCCCCGAAACAAACACTTGCATCGCCGCCACCCTCTGCGTATCGTCCCCTCATCCCCGGGCCACACTGCCGATCTCTCTGAGGAACCCTCTCATGCCGAGCCAAGACTTCGCATCCACCCCCGCTACCGCTGATATCACCTACGGCAACGCCCGTCCGCAGTCGCAGCCGCCGCCCGCCCTCCCCCATGCCGGCTTCGTGCAGGAGATGGCCGCCGCCACCGGCAAACCGCTTCCCGTGGCGGTTCTCGTCTGTCACGGCATGGGCCAGCAGGTCCGCTACGAAACCATCGGACAACTGGGCAACTCCATCCTCACCGCAGCAAAAAATCAAGGCTGCAAGATCCACGACAACGGCGTCGAACTCGCTCTTCAGGACAACGCCTTCCTCGCCCGTGCGGAACTCAACTGGACCGACCCCGCCGGCGATTCCCATCAGGTCCATATCTACGAGGCCTACTGGGCTCCCATCACCGAAGGCAAAGTCACCTACGTCGATACCATTCGTTTCCTCTTCCTGGCCGCATGGTCTGGAATCCGCTGCAGTCGCCTCCTCCGCCCCGCTGTCTTCAGTCGTTGGATGTTCGGCCGCATGCAAGACAAGATGAATATCGGCCCCGCCACTCAGGTATCCCTTCTTTGCGTCGCCCTCTTTCTCGCAATTCAAGTCTTCGCCATAGCCTTCGTCAGCCTCCGCATCGCCTCTGGTGTCAAAGAGGTCGCCTCTCTCACCTGGCCTGTCGTTCCTGGACTCTTCCCCACCCTCGGGCACTGGTGCCTGCAGGCGCTCAAGCCATTCATCCCGGCCCACCACGCTCTGGCCCACACTCCCATATTTTCTTCGGAGTGGTGCACCGCTGTGTGGCACACCCTTCTCTGGTTCTTCATCATCGCCGAGGTCTTCGTCGTCCGCTACTTCCTCATCGAATATGCGGGTGACGTCGCCGCCTACATCGAGCCTTACAAAGACAGTAAATTCGACACGATTCGCCACCAGATTCAGGCCATCGGCCTCGACGTCGCCAAAATCATCTACGGCTTCGGCGGCACCACCGCAGTGCCCGCGTACGAGCGGATCGTCTTCGCCGGCCACTCCCTCGGCTCCGTCCTTGCCTACGACACTCTCAACGCCATCATCAACCTCGACCTCACCTCCGCCACCCCCGGCAGCCGTCGCGTCGTCGAACGTACCACCAACCTCATCACCTTCGGCTCACCGCTCGACAAGACCGCATTCCTCTTCCGCAACCAGTCCAACCACATCGCCGACCCGCTCCGCGAACAGATGTCCGCCGCCATCCAACCCCTCATCCTCAGCTACGACAACTATCGCAAGCCGCACTTCTGGACCAATCTCTGGTCCCGCGCCGACATCATCAGCGGGTCCCTCGGCTTCTACGACGCCAACCACGTTGAGGAATCCCATCCTCTCCACATCCAGAACCTGCCCGATCCCGCCGCCCACATTCCCTTCTATGCCCATGTTCAGTACTGGAACGGCGAACTCCTCGCCAACACCCTCTACAACGCCGTTAAGTGATTGCCTCTAGCCGCATTTGCCGGCTCCGCGTTACGATGTTGGCAGCCGAATAGCCGTCGGCCCGGACCCGATCCAAAACAGAAAAGCCCGTCAAAAGACGAAGGAGAGATTCATGCACGTTATTGTTCTCGCTTTTTTGATAGGCGTCATCGCGGGCCTCCGAGCCTTAACCGCACCTGCCGCCGTAAGCTGGGCCGCGCGTCTCGGATGGCTGCCGCTCACCGGCACTCCACTCGCATTTCTTGGATATGCGGCAACGCCGTACATCTTCACGGTCCTTGCCCTCTTTGAACTGGTAAACGACCAGTTGCCCAAGACACCCAGCCGCACCGTACCTCCGCAGATCATCGCGCGCATCGTAACCGGAGGTCTCTCAGGCGCGGCCATTGGAGCGGGGTTAGGCTCGCTCTGGCTCGGCCTCATCTGCGGAGCCATCGGAGCGGTTGCAGGCACGCTCGGAGGCGCGGCCTTCCGTGGCTGGCTCGCGGGACTCTTCGGCAGAGATCTTCCCGCGGGCCTGCTCGAAGATGCGATCGCCATCGTCGGCGCCTACCTGATCGTGAGCCATGTCGTATGAAGACCTTCGACGCCATCATCATCGGGGCCGGTCAGGCCGGTCCTTCGCTTGCCAACCGCCTCACCCAGGCCGGGCGGTCCGTCGCGTTTGTCGAGCGCAAGCTCTTCGGCGGAACCTGCGTCAACACCGGATGCACCCCGACCAAAGCGATGGTCGCCAGCGCCTACGCCGCTCACCTCGCCCGCCGCGCCGCCGAATACGGAGTCGTCCTCAACAGTCCGGTCAGCGTCGACATGAAGGCGGTCGTCGCCCGTCGCGACGCAATCGTCGCCAAGTCACGCAACGGCGTCGAGGCTTGGTTGCGCAACAACCCCGGATGCACAGTCTTCACCGGAACAGCCAGCTTCGAATCCGCACACACGGTTCGCGTCGGTGACGATCTGCTCGAAGCGAAGCAGATATTCCTGAACGTCGGTGGCCGCGCCACAATCCCTGAACTGCCCGGCGTCCACGACACTCCCTTCCTCAACAACACTAGCCTGCTCGCGCTCGATACCCTTCCGGCTCACCTGATCATCGTCGGCGGCGGCTATATCGGTATCGAGTTCGGACAGATGTATCGCCGCTTCGGCAGCGAAGTCACCATCATCGAAATGGCTCACCGGCTGATCCAGCACGAGGACGAGGACGTCTCCGCCGCAGTACTCCAGATCCTTGAGGACGAGGGAATCCACGTCCGCCTGAACGCCGAGTGCATCCACCTCGCGCCCCACGCCGAAGGAGTCAGAGTCGGTGTGGACTGCGAATCCGGCGATCCCGAGTCGGTCGGATCGCACGTCCTTCTCGCCGTAGGACGAACCCCAAACACGAACGATCTCGGCCTGGACCGAGCCGGCGTCGCCATGGACAAGCATGGCTATGTCGTCGTCGACGACCAGCTCCGAACCAACGTCGACCGCATCTATGCCATGGGCGACTGCAACGGCAAAGGAGCCTTCACCCACACCGCCTACAACGACTTCGAGATCGTGGCCGCCAACCTGCTCGATAACGACCCTCGTCGCGTCAGCGACCGCATCCCTTGCTACGCCATGTATATGGATCCCCCACTGGCGCGTATCGGGATGAGTGAGCACGAAGTACGTGCCACAGGCAAGGCAGCCCTGATCGGCACTCGCCCCATGACACGGGTGAACCGCGCAGTGGAAAAGGGCGAAAGCCTGGGATTTATGAAAGTGTTGGTAGACGCAGAGAGCAAAAAGATCCTGGGCGCTTCGTTATTGGGAGTCGGTTGTGACGAGGCGATCCACTCTCTGCTCGACATCATGTACGCTGGCGCTCCGTACACTACCGTTCAGCGCGCCGTTCACATTCATCCCACCGTGTCGGAGCTTCTTCCCACCCTTCTCGGCGACCTCAAACCGCTGAAGTAGGTCCCTGCCAAACGAGACCTCATCTCCTGTAGTGGGTCAGTTTGACTGAAGAGCGCTGGGCGAACTCGGATTTACGCCTTCTGATCGTCTTCAGGTTTCGGCTCGTGTTGTTCCTGCCGAATCGCCCACGCAAGCTCGGCTCTCGACGAACCGTACCCGCGCCACTCCAACTCTGCGGAGATGCCGCGGTAACGGCAGTACTCTCGTTGTGCGAGTGTGATTTTGAAGCACATAGAAACCACTCTAGCTCCAATCGTGCTCCAGTCAAGAGCCGTGATCCTAAACTGACCCACTACCGAATTTCCCACATTTCCACCGCCATCCACACAATCTGCACCACTCCTGCGCCTTGTTCCGAACAACCATCGCGCCTACCCTCAAACAGGGCTCTGTTCCTGAGGAGTAAACCCGCCCGGCACGCGCCATTTCGCAAAATTCCACAGCCAAAACCCCTGATTTTCGCGGCCTCCCGCTGTTTACACCCTGTTAACATGGGTATTCGCACAGCTAACACAACATGTTGTGCTTTATACTTGACAGACCCTATAGAGGGCGTTACTTTCACGACTGCTACACCCCAGACATTCGGCTAGATTTACCTTCATCCCGCTTCTCTGACGCCGACGACTCCCCATCCCGGTTCGATGAGTCAGCGCCATGAAGCCAGAAAAGACACTGAAAACACGACCCGGACTTACAGCACGCAGTGAGCCAAAAGCTGGATTTTTTCATCAAATTAGAAGGAGTTTTTCCTCATGGCGACCATCCCCAACCAGACCCAGGGCCAGACCCACGCCAACACCGGCGCAGCCGACCTTCAGACCACCCCGCCCTTCGGCTCTCGCGCCCCTGGCCTCACCTTCGATCGCCACTTCACCACCCCCGACAGCTCTCCCTACGATGAGATCGTCTGGGAGCTCCGCGACGCCGTCATCCAGGACTTCAAGGGCAAGGTCATCTTCGAGCAGAAGAACGTCGAGGTCCCCGCCGACTGGTCCATGACCGCCACCAACATCGTCGCCTCCAAGTACCTCCACGGCCTCAACGGCACCTCCGAGCGGGAGTCCGGCGTTCGCGCCCTCATCACCCGCGTCGCCGAGTCCATCCGCGACTGGGGCATCCAGGGAGGCTACTTCGCCTCGCAAAAGGATGCCGACACCTTCTACGCTGAGCTCGCGCACCTCCTCCTCAACCAGAAGGTAGCCTTCAACTCGCCCGTCTGGTTCAACGTCGGCTGCGACCGCCTCGAGCCCAACTCCGACGCCCAGAACTGGCACTGGAACCCCACCACCGGCAAGGTCGAGTTCTCCGTCACCGGCTACAAAAAGCCCCAGTGCTCCGCCTGCTTCATCAACTCCGTCCAGGACTCCCTCGACTCCATCCTCACCCTCGCCAAGACCGAGGGCATGCTCTTCAAGTGGGGCTCCGGCGCAGGCAGCAACCTGTCCAACATCCGCGGCTCCATGGAGACCCTAAGCGGCGGCGGCACCGCCAGCGGCCCACTCAGCTTCATGCGCGGCTTCGACGCCTTCGCCGGCGTCATCAAGTCCGGTGGCAAGACCCGTCGCGCCGCTAAGATGGTCATTCTCAACGTAGACCATCCCGACATCAACGACTTCATCCAGTGCAAGGTGAAGGAGGAGCAGAAGGCCTGGCACTTAGTCCAGGCTGGCTACGACGGTTCCGGCCCCGACTCCGAGGCCTACAGCAGCATCTTCTTCCAGAACGCCAACAACTCCGTCCGCGTCAACGACGAGTTCATGCGCGCAGTCGAGTCCCACGGCACCTTCGTCACCCGCACCGTCAAGGAGCGCACTCCCGTCCAGGAGTTCCGCGCCCGCGACCTCATGCACACCCTCGCCGAAGCCACCTGGCAGTGCGGCGATCCCGGCATGCAGTTCGACACCACCATCAACCGCTGGCACACCAGCAAGAACACTGGCCGCATCAACGCCTCCAACCCCTGCTCGGAGTACATGTTCCTCGACGACTCCGCCTGCAACCTCGCCAGCTTCAATCTCATCAAGTTCCTCACCCCCGGCGGCCAGTTCGACATCCCCAGCTACCGCCACGCCATCGAGATCGTCACCACCGCC
>Ga0209624_10003032_pt1 | contig 12132 bp, 10 predicted proteins | sample JacPinW_OM2H0_O1_FD_188565 | JGI IMG/M metagenome (GOLD analysis project Ga0209624, IMG submission 188565) | Forest soil microbial communities from Algoma, Ontario, Canada - Jack Pine, Ontario site 1_JW_OM2H0_O1 (SPAdes) (version 2) | ecosystem: Environmental > Terrestrial > Soil > Boreal... | reverse complement strand
AGACGCGAGTTTTGCCTGCTTTTCCTCCGCCTTGATGCGCCGCCACAGCCCCTTCACTTCGTCGGAAGTGAGCGTCCCAGCGTCGCCGAAGACGTGGGGATGACGGCGCACGAGCTTGGCGGTGATGGCCTCGACGACGCCGCCGAAATCAAACAGGCCCGCCTCCTCCGCCATGCGGGCGTGAAAGACCACCTGCAACAAAAGGTCGCCCAGTTCCTCGCGCAGATCTTCGGTTGCGCCGCGCTCAATCGCGTCGGCGACCTCATAAGCCTCCTCAATCGTGAATGGCGCGATCGAAGCGAAGGTCTGCTGGACGTCCCACGGGCAGCCAGCAACGGGATCGCGCAGCGCCGCCATGATGTCGATGAGGCGACGAATGTCGCTCGAGGGCTGCATGGGCAAGGCCAACAGTCTGGAAATGGGAGAGAAGGACTATTGGACGGCCGAAAGGAGCGCCGCAAGGCGCTCCTGGTTTATGATGGAACTGCCTAAAGCGATAGCGAAATGGCTTCGCGTCCTTTGGGCGTATCAACCACTCTCATCGTGACCTGCTGGCCTTCGGCCAAATGCGAAATGCCGGCGGGACCGAGGACTGAGATATGGACGAAGACGTCCTTGCCGCCATCGTCACTGGCGACGAAACCAAATCCCTTGGCGTCGTCGAACCACTTCACCTTTCCGATGACCGAAACTGCAGTCGAAGGATCAGGGGCGACCCGGCGCGGCGGTCGTGGCCCATCGCTCGATGGCCTTTGCGGCCGTTCGACAATGCCAGCAGCGTCCACCTCGATCACCCGAGTGACCTGCGCTCCCTTGGCGCCCGCGCCGACCTGGACGCGCAATTTAGCGCCCGCAGGAACAGTGTCATGGCCTGCTGCATGCAGGGCGTTGGCGTGCAGAAACGCGTCGCCCGCGCCGCCCGCCAACTCGACAAATCCGTAACCCTTGTCGGCCTTGAACCATTTGACGACCGCATCGACTGGCGGCGCGCCAGAATCGACAGGCGCCGAGCCTCCCCCCATGGGCGGGCCGCCAAACCCCCCTGCGTCCGGACCGCCGCCGAAGCTTCGCCCCGGACGAGGCCTCGACTCGTAAGGCATTGGCCCATCGTCATCAAAGCCACGCTTGCGAGGCGCCCTAAAGTCCTTACCCTTGCTCATGTTAGTCCCAAGTCCTCACCCAAAACCTAATCGAAAGGCGCGAATTGCGGCCCCTTGTGATCCGCTGGATCTCAGCGAAACTCCGTTGCGACTTTCCGTCTGAAAAGACCTCGTCAATTGGACGCGCAATCCCCAAAATGTCTGTCGACCTATTCAAAGGCAACCCTCCGCGCGCGGCAGAGGAGACTCAGGAGACTTTGCGGCGCGCTTGCGCCCTTCGGGAGGCGAATAGCGTCCGCCACCGGTATACAAATAAAATATCGCGCCCGCATCATCCAATACCCGCTAGGCCGGTCGCAAAACGTACACGGACCTTGCAAACCCAGGTTAGCGCATTTTTATCGCCGTCGCCAGATGGTCCAAGTGCGCGCGATAAACTATTTGTTCATTTAAACCGCTATGTTGAGTGATTTTTTTCTGCCCGTTTGTCTCAAACTGCGCCTAGAGGCCAACCTCTAGTAGAGCCTGCTCCCAGGCTCTCTTATTGCGGGTGCAAGGCGCCCTGGAGGCCAGGCCGCGGCGAGACGAGCAACGGAAGCGTTCCGTCGTTAGAGATCGACGAGTTCCAGCGACTTCGGCGCCCGCTCCTGAATGAAGGCGAAGCGCGCCTCGGGCTTTGCGCCCATCAGCCGCTCAACCGCCTCGGCCGTCGCCACACTCTCTTCTGCGACAATGGCGACACGCAGCAAAGCGCGCTTGGCGGGGTCCATTGTCGTATCGCGCAAATCGCGCATCGGCATTTCGCCCAGGCCTTTGAACCGGCTGACCTCGATTGCGCCACGGCCGGTGAATCCTGACTTTATCAATTCCGCTTTCTGGGCGTCATCGCGCGCGTAGAGAGAACGCGCTCCCTGAGTAAGACGATAGAGCGGCGGAACGGCGAGATAGAGGTGCCCTTCCTCGATCAGTTTCGGCGTTTGCCGGTAGAAGAAAGTGATCAGGAGCGAAGCGATGTGAGCGCCGTCGACGTCCGCGTCGGTCATGATGATGATCTTGTCGTAGCGGAGATCGGACGAGCGGTATTGGGCGCCAGCGCTGGCGCCGAGCGCCTGCATCAGATCAGAGAGCTGCTGATTTTGCGCGAGTTTATCGCGAGCGGCTGACGCGACGTTGAGGATCTTTCCCCGCAACGGCAACACGGCCTGCGACGCGCGATCCCGCGCCTGCTTGGCGGAGCCACCCGCAGAATCGCCCTCGACGATAAACAATTCAGAGCCTTGCGCGGAAGAATTCGTGCAATCAGCCAATTTGCCCGGTAGCCTCAATTTGCGCACCGCGGTCTTGCGGGCGACTTCTTTCTCCATCCGCCGGCGAAGGCGCTCTTCAGCGCGCTCAATCGACCAGTCGAGGAGCTTGGCCGCCTGGCTCGGCGCGGCCGCTAGCCAATGGTCGAAGGCGTCGCGAACCACGCCATCGACCAATCGCGCGGCTTCGACCGTTTGCAAACGGCCCTTGTTCTGTCCCTGAAATTCTGGCTCGCGAATGAAAACCGAGATGAGCGCCGCGCAACTGACCATAACGTCGTCGGCTGTCAGTGCCGCTGCGCGCTTGCCTTGGCCAATGCGGTCGGCATGGTCCCTAAGCCCGCGCAGCAAAGCGGTCCGGAGACCCGACTCATGTGTGCCCCCGTCTGGGGTCGGGATGGTGTTGCAATACGAATGAACGAAGCCGTCATCGCCCGCGAGCCATGCGATCGCCCATTCGACGGAGCCATGCTTGCCTGCTTTTTCGACGCGGCCGGTGAAGACCTGGTCGGCCACGAGTTCCTGACCCTCGATATCCGCGGCGAGATAGTCTCGTAAGCCGCCCGGGAAATGAAACGTGGCTTCGGTTGGGACTTTCGAACCGTCGCCGATGAGGTCGGGGGCGCAGCGCCACCGGATCTCGACGCCCCCGAACAAATAGGCCTTCGAGCGCGCCATCTTGAACACGCGCGCGGGATCAAACCGCGCCTGAGCGCCGAAGATCTGCGGATCGGGCAGAAAGCGCACCTTCGTGCCGCGCCGGTTCAACGTCTTGCCGACGATCGTCAGGCCGCTTGTCGGCTTGCCGCGCTCGAACCCCTGCCGATAGAGCGTCTGCCCGCGGGCGACCTCAACCTCAAGCTTTTCAGACAGCGCGTTGACTACCGAGACGCCGACGCCATGGAGTCCGCCGGAGGTTTCGTAAGCGCCGCTGTCGAATTTGCCGCCGGCGTGCAGCATGGTCATGATCACTTCGAGCGCGGACTTTTTGGGAAATTTCGGATGCGGATCGACTGGCATGCCGCGGCCGTTGTCCACCACGCTCAAATAGCCGCTCTCTTCGAGCGAAACTTCGATGAAAGTGGCATGCCCCGCGACCGCTTCGTCCATCGAATTGTCGATCACTTCGGCAAACAGGTGATGCAGCGCGTTCGAATCGGTGCCGCCTACATACATCCCCGGGCGCCGGCGGACAGGCTCGAGCCCCTCGAGCACTTCGATCGAGGCGGCGGTGTAGTTCGCTTCGTCCGGCGACCCGTTGCGCGTGCCAGACTTGGCATTGACCGGCGCGGGTTTGCCACGTCGAGGCGCTGCCGCGCCGAAAAGATCATTCATGTCCGTTGTCACATCTGGCGAATCGCCGGGCTTCAAGTTACCACGGCAAGGATAGAAACAAAAAGAGAACATTTCAATCACGGCCCCTCGTGGCTGGCGTCTTGGAATTCCAGGAGCTGCAGGAGGCGGTGGGAAAACGGCGCCCTGGCCTGGAGTTTGAAAGGGAGGGATTGTGACCTGTCGTCGCGGGCACCCCTAACTCATGCTATGCCAAGCGGCAGCATTGGAGCCCGGTATGCCAGATCGACGAGAGCTATACCGCAGCCCAAGCGGCGATACCTGGTTCCTTGGTCGGGAGCCAGCAAACGGACACGCCTTCATTATCCATCAACCCAACGCGCCTTCCGGAGGCCGTTTGTCACACGTTGAAGTCGGTGCTTTCCTCAGAGAAGGGACGGGGCCCGAGCAGCAGGCTCTCTTGCGGTTGGTTGGAACATTGGTCGATGTTCCCCCCTACGCCGACCGGGCCTAAAAGGCGAAAGGGTCCGTAGGCGAGGCGACCTGTGTCATCCTACATCCCGGTCAGTAGGGTGCGGGTCGCCGCCGCGACGTCCTTGTGGCGCATCAGCGCCTCGCCGACCAGAAAAGCTTCCACCCCGGCCTTGGCGAGCCGCTTGCAGTCTGCGTGGTCGGAAATGCCGCTTTCGGCGACGACGATCTTGCCTGCCGGAATCGACGGCAGGAGTTGTTCGCACACTTCGAGCGACGTTTCGAACGTGCGAAGGTTCCGATTGTTGACGCCAATCAGGCGGCCCTCGAGTGCGAGCGCCCGTTTGAGCTCGTTCTCGTCATGCGTCTCGATAAGCACATCGAGACCAAGATCATGCGCGGTCTTGTTGAGGGTTTTGGCGATGTCGTCGTCGACAGCGGCCATGATGATGAGGATACAGTCCGCGCCCCACGCGCGCGCCTCCAGCACCTGATAAGCGTCGAAAAGAAAATCCTTGCGCAGAATCGGCAGCGTCGTCGCCTTGCGTGCTTTTATCAGGTGGTCGGGCGCGCCTTGGAACGAAGGCCCGTCGGTCAGCACGGAGAGGCAGGATGCGCCGCCGGCCTGATAGGCCTTGGCGAGAGCAGCCGGCTCGAAATCCTCGCGTATGAGTCCTTTCGAGGGGCTCGCCTTCTTGATCTCTGCGATCAGCGCGAACCGACCTTCTTCAATCGCTTTTTGAAGCGCCTTAATGAAGCCGCGGGGCGGAGACTGGCCGTCGATCTCGCGTTCCAACGTCGCGCGCGGCACCCTGACCTTGGACTCGGCAATTTCGCGCCGTTTGTAACTTTCAATCTTTTTCAGAATGTCGGTCATCAGCGTTCCCGACTGTCACGCGTTCGACGCTGCGATCAATCGATCGAGCGTGCGGCGCGCGGCGCCGGAGCGGATCGCCGCGTCCCCCATGTCTACTCCCTCCTTAATAGAGCCGGCCTTGCCGGCGATCACAAGCGCCGCGCCCGTGGTCATAAGCCCGATGTCGCGATACGCACCCTCGACGCCGTAAAGCACGTCCTTCAGCGCCTTGGCGTTATGCGCCGGCTCTCCGCCCTTGAGCGCCACCGCCGCGGAGCGGGGGAGGCCCGCTGCTTCCGGCGTCAGTTCGAAGGCGTGCAATGCGCCGCCTTTGAGCTCGACCACTTTGGTCGGCCCCGTGGTGGTGATCTCGTCGAGGCCGTCGAGGCCGTAGGTCACCCAAACGCGCTCTGAGCCAAAATTGCGCAGCACTTCCGCCATCGGCTCAAGCCAAGCGGCGGAAAATACGCCGACGAGCTGGCGCTTGACGCCGGCTGGATTGGAGAGCGGCCCGAGAATGTTGAACAGCGTGCGCGTGCCGAGCTCTACCCGAGTCGGCCCCACGTGGCGCATTGACGCATGATGCGCCGGCGCCATCATGAAGCCGATCCCGGCCTCCTGAATGCAGCGCTCGACCCCGTCGGGCGTAAGACCAATCTTAACGCCGAGCGCGGCGAGCGTGTCCGCCGCGCCCGAACGCGAGGAGGCGGCGCGATTGCCGTGCTTGGCGACCGTCACGCCACAGGCGGCGGTAATGATCGCTGCCAGCGTCGAGACATTGAGCGAGCCCGAACCGTCGCCGCCAGTGCCGACAATGTCGATCGCTTCCGCGGGCGCTTTGACCGCGATCATCTTCGCCCGCATCGCCGCAACAGCGCCGGTGATCTCGTCGACCGTCTCCCCGCGCACCCTCAGCGCCATGAGGAACCCGCCCATTTGCGAAGGCGTCACTTCGCCTGACAACATCGAATCGAAGGCGCTTTCCGCCTCGGTCCGAGTAAGCGTCGCCCCCGCGGCGACTTTTGCGATCAGAGGCTTGAACGATTCCATATCCTCATTTCGCGTTCAGGATGCGTGCTGGCGCTGATGAAAGGCGTCGGCCAGGTCCAGGAAATTGCGCAGGATCCGCCGGCCATGCTCGCTGGCGATGCTCTCCGGGTGGAACTGCACCCCGAACGCCGGGCGATCACGGTGCTGAACGCTCATGACGAGCCCCTCGTCGTTCTCGGCGCTGATCTCGAGTTCGGTAGGCGTGCTTGAGCGTTCGATGATGAGTGAGTGATAGCGCGTGGCGCAAAAAGGTCCGTTTAGACCGCGGAAGATTCCGCGCGCATTGTGGGAAATGCGCGACACCTTGCCGTGCATCGGCGCCGGGGCGCGCACCACCTCGCCGCCAAAAGCCTGCCCGATCGCCTGATGGCCAAGGCAGACCCCGAGCATCGGCGTCGTCTCGCTCGCCGCGCGGACGAGGTCAAGACAGACGCCCGCCTCGTTCGGCGTGCACGGACCTGGCGAGAGGACGATAGCGTCTGGCCTGTCGGCGAGCGCCTCCGCGACCGTGATCTCGTCGTTGCGCCGCACAGACACCTCCGCGCCCAACTCGCCGAGATAGTGGACGAGGTTGAACGTGAAGCTGTCATAGTTGTCGATCAGCGTGACACGCTGCATTTCGTCTCCCGCCTAGGAAGGGAGCCGTCTTTTCCGATGCTGTGCCGCGCGCGTCAAGTTGAGCGCAACGCCGGGATGAAAGGCGCCGTTTCGACTGTTCGAACGGGTTGGCTGCGCCTTCGCGTGTGATCGTTGTTTTCGCGAGCGTGTCGAACTTACAGACGCTGGATCGCAATGAGCCCCCAAGGATCGCGCGCCGGCGCCTCGTAGCCCAGGATCGCAACGCGTTCGCCGACCGTCATTCCTACGTCGTCGAGGTAGCGAAGCGGCAGCGCCGCCAGCCGGCTGCGATCGACGACCGCTTCCGCGCGCTCTGCCAGTTGGTTAAGAATTCCTTTCATAACGGCCACCGCCCAGGAAACCTCGAAATCTGCTCGAGAAGGAGCCAGATTTGTTGAAGACACGGTCACCTTGCCAATCCTTTACCTTAGTTAGCGGCTCTTGCGCTCCCTGCGAGCTCACATATAAGGCGATTGTACATCACGACGGAGTCATTCTTTTTGCGTCCATGGTATAGGACAGCTAAACTATGAGCCCCCTCCAGCGATTGCCGCCGCTCAACGCCCTGCGGGCCTTCGAGGCGGTAGCGCGCCATTCGTCGTTCGCGCGCGCCGCCCAGGAATGCATGTCACCAAGGCTGCGGTCGCGCAGCAAGTGCGTGCGCTCGAGCAGGAGATCGGGGCGAGGCTCGTTGAGCGAAATGGCCGGGGGCTCCAGTTGACGGAATCGGGCTCAGCCGGGGCCGCGACTTTGGCGGACGGATTTGCGTTGCTCGCCAAGGCTGCGCGCGCGATGCGCGAGGGCGACGGGCGCCGCTTCCTCATCATCAATTCGGCGCCGTCGTTCGCTGCGACCTGGCTGGTTGGCCGGATTGGCAAATTCAAGGCCCGCTATCCGGAGACCGACGTCCTGATTGACGCAAATCCAATTGACGAAGCGCTCGAATCCGGCGACGCCGACGCGCTCATCCGCTGGGGCGCGGGCGAGTTCCCCAGGCTCGCGGTGACGCTTCTGTTCAAGGAGAACGTGTTTCCGGTCTGCGCGCCTGGACTCATCGCGGGCGACGATCCGCTCCGCTTACCCGAGGATCTTGCCCGCCACACCCTCCTGCACCTCGATTGGAACCCTGCGCACGCCTCCTGGCCAACGTGGTCCGACTGGCTTAAGGCCGCGGGCGCGCGCGATGTCGAGGCCACGCACGGCGTCTTCTTTAACAACATGGCGATGACGCTGCGTGCCGCGGCGCAGGGGCAGGGGGTGGCGTTAAGCTCGTTCGCGATCGCCGCCGACGATCTGGCCGGCGGGCGCCTCGTCGCGCCCTTCAAGACGAGTGTTGCGACCCCGTTCGGCTACTACTTCTTCCTGTGCCGCCCGAATGAGGCCGGCTTGCCCCGCATCAAAGCTTTGAGCGAGTTTTTGACACAGGAGGCGACGCTGTCGGCGGCTGAGCCGGGGTGAGTTTCAAGCGCGTATGCCCTTTGTCGACGCGCGCCTCATACCACACTTGGCGCGCGACCATTGCGCGGCCTGGTGGCGGCGGGAACGAGGCGATGGCGGTCCAGCTCTTTCGTGTCTGCGTCTTGGACGCCTTCAATGCGCTCGTCGGCGACATATCGCTCGGGTTAGCGAGATTGGGGTCGGGCTTCCTGGACAATTCGCGCTAGGGCGCACTCAGTCATCTCCAACCGTCTTTGGTATCACGACTGTATCCCGTTGACCGCCTTTTCTCTGGCATGTTAGCTCTCGTCGGCTTGAGCGGCGGTCTTGACCGCCCGACGCACCATCAAGGACAAGCGCAGACATGCAAGCGCGTCCCAAGCGCGCGGTACTCGTCTCCGAGGGAGGATATTTTCATGAATCGCAACATCTCGATGCTCGCACTGGCTACCGTCGCCGGGCTGTTCGCCGGGCCCGCGTCGGCTGACACGAGCGACAAGAAAATCGCCTTTTCCAACAACTACGCCGGCAATTCCTGGCGCCAGGCGATGCTGAAGAGCTACGACATCGTCACCAAGAAGGCCGTCGCCGACAAGGTCGTCGCCGCGGCGGATGTGTTCACGACCGCGGATAAGGAAGTGCCGACGCAGGCCGCGCAGATCCAGAACCTGATTTTGCAGGGCTATAACGCAATCGTCATCAACGCTGCCTCGCCCGACGCGCTGAACGGCGCTATTAAGCAGGCCTGCGACGCTGGCATCGTCGTCGTGTCTTTTGACGGCATCGTCACCGAACCTTGCGCCTATCGCGTCGTGGTCGACTTCAAGGACATGGGCAAGCAGGAAGTCGAGCAGATGGCGAAATTCGAGCCCAAGGGCGGGAACCTGCTCGAGATCCGCGGCCTTGCGGGGACTTCGATCGACGACGCCATCCACGCCGGCATTCTCGAGGGCGTGAAGGCGCATCCCGATTTCAAGATCGTCTCCACCGTCACCGGCGACTGGGACCAGACGACGGCGCAGAAGGCGGTCGCGACCGTGCTGCCCTCGCTGCCGCCGATCGTTGGCGTCGTCGATCAGGGTGGCGACGGCTACGGCGCTGCGCAGGCGTTCGCCGCGGCCGGCAAGCCGCGCCCGACCATCATCGAAGGCAATCGCCAGGACGAATTGCAGTGGTGGAAGGAGCAGAAGGAGAAGGACGGCTATAAGACCTGGTCGGCCTCGATCGCACCCGGCGTTTCGACGCTCGCCTTCTGGGTCGCGCAACAGGTTCTGGACGGCAAGAAGATCCCGCACGACCTGCTCGTGCCCTATCTCGCTTTCACGCAGGACGACTTCGAGAAGGAATTGCCGAACATTGCAAAGGGGGGCGTCGCCAGCCACGAATATAGCCAAGCGGACGGCATCGACGCGATCAAGGCCAACATGAAGTAAGTCCACCGAGTAGACGGGCGCCCCGCGGCAGCCGGCAGATAAGACTATGGGGGACGCGCGCGCTTCACTTGTCGATTTCGTCGGCGTCGAAAAGTCCTATGGCGCTGTCCAGGCTCTGGACGGCGCCGATTTTTCGCTCGGCGCCGGCGAGTGTGTTGGCGTCGTCGGCCACAATGGCGCGGGCAAGTCGACGCTGATGCACGTTCTCAACGGCGGCGTCACACCGGATCGTGGCCGTCTCGTCGTCGCCGGGGCGGAGCAGCTTCACTGGACGTCTGCGCGAGCACAAGCGCTAGGTCTGCGCTGCGTCTTTCAGGAATTGTCGCTCTGTCCGAACCTGACCGTCGCGGAAAACGCGCGCGTCGTTCATCCGGCAATCTATGGCTTTGGCTGGCGGCGCAGGGCAGGGCGGCTCATTCTCGATAAGCTCGACGAGATTTTTCCTGGACACGGCGTGAGGCCAGGCGATTTGGTTCAGGACCTGACCATCGGCCGAAGGCAGATGGTCGAGATTGCACGCGCTTTCTCGGTCTCGGACGCGGCTGCGCGCCTCGTCATTCTTGACGAACCGACCTCCTCGCTGGATGCGCATACGGCCGCACAACTGCTGGCACATGTGCGCCGCTCGGTCGAAGCGGGCGTCAGCTGCGTGCTGATCTCCCATATCCTGGGCGAAGTTTTGTCCGCGTGCGATCGCATCGTGGTCATGCGCGATGGCAAGGTGGTGTTAGCTGACGTTGCGCGGAATTTCGATCGGGCGAAGCTGGTTGGCGCGATGGGCGGGATCGAGCCCGAATCTCCTCGAGCCCAAGGCGCGGCGGCGATTGGGGCGCGCGGCGAAACCCGGGTCGTTGTTCGCCTGCGCCCCGAACGTCAGGCGGATGATCGTGAGTTTGTGGCGCTTGAGGGCGAAATTGTCGGCCTCGCGGGCCTGGCTGGCCACGGCCAGACCGATCTTCTGCTTGCGACCTTCGCCGCCGCTTCGCATTCTCGCGCGACCGCAACGGTCAGCGCGCCGGTTGCGCTTGTCGCCGGGGACCGGCAGTCCGACGGCGTCTTTCCTGGATGGTCGATCGCCAACAACATCGGCGTGCGGTCACTGAAAAAATTTCGCTCAGGCCCGCTGCTCTCGGGCCGACTTGAGGACAAACTCGCCAACGCGTGGCGTGAGCGGATCAAAATCCGCACGCCCGACGTCCACAGTAACATTCTCTCGCTCTCAGGCGGCAACCAGCAGAAGGCGTTGTTCGCCCGCGCGCTCGCCTCCGACGCGCGCATCATGCTGATGGACGATCCGATGCGAGGCGTCGATTTCGGCACCAAGCTTGAAGTCTACGATCTTATTCGCGCGGAGGCTGCGCGCGGGCGCACCTTCCTTTGGTACACCACTGAGGTCGAGGAGCTGAAGAACTGTGACCGCGCCTACGTTTTCCGTAACGGCGCGATCGTTGCTGAGCTGGCGCGCGACGAACTCAACGAAGAGCAGGTGATCCACTCTTCTTTCGCAGGCGTCGCCTGACCATGAGCGTGGCTGCGGCCGTCCCGCCGGCGAACGCGAGCGGGGCCGAGTGGCGACGGCGGCTGCGTGCGGCGCTTCCGGCTCTGTCGCTGGCTCTGGTCATCGCGGCGATCGCGTGGCTCAACCCGCGCGCGATCAGCTATTTCGGCTTCACGTTGATGCTGAACCTCGCGATCCCGATCGCGCTCGCCACCATGGCGCAGATGTTCGTGATCGCAGGCAATGACCTCGATCTGTCGATCGGCACGTTCGTCGGCTTTGTCTGTTGCGTGGCGGCGACTTGGTTGCGCGACGAACCGGGGCTCGGCGTCCTGACGTTGATCGGCTGCGTCGCGCTTTACGCCGCGCTCGGCGCGCTCATTTATCTGCGCAATTTGCCATCGATCGTCGTCACGCTCGGCATGAGCTTCGTCTGGCAGGGTCTTGCGATCCTTCTCCTGCCGAAGCCCGGCGGCAAGGCGCCTGGCTGGCTGCTGGCGATCATGGGCGTCAAGCCGCCGTTCATACCTTTCCCTATCGTCGCCGCCGTGGTCATCGCTGGCGTCGGCTATTTCGGCCTCATGCGCACATCCTATGGCGCGATCCTGCGCGCTTCGGGCGGCAATGCGCTGGCGATTGAGCGCGCCGGATGGTCGCTATTGCGCGCGAAAATGACCTTATTCGCGCTGGCTGGTATTTTCGGCGTGTTGTCGGGAATGGCGCTGGTCGGCATCACCACTTCCGCCGACGCCAATATCGGCAACGGCTATACGCTGTTGTCCATCGCCGGCGTGATCCTTGGCGGCGGCGAGTTCGTCGGCGGCTCTGTGTCGCCGATCGGCGCCGTGCTCGGCGCTCTGACCATGGCGATGGCCGCCTCTCCTCTCCTGACCTTCATGCATATCCCGCCGGACTGGCAGGTCGCTGCCAATGGGGCGATCCTCATCATCGTTCTCGCGGCGCGCGTCGTCATCACCCGCAAAGGGTCGGACCGATGACGGCCGCCTTCCAGACGGTTCTCGCTCGGCCGTGGATCTGGTCGTTCGTCGGCGCCGGCGTGGTGTGGCTTTTT
>Ga0209624_10003031_pt1 | contig 12134 bp, 6 predicted proteins | sample JacPinW_OM2H0_O1_FD_188565 | JGI IMG/M metagenome (GOLD analysis project Ga0209624, IMG submission 188565) | Forest soil microbial communities from Algoma, Ontario, Canada - Jack Pine, Ontario site 1_JW_OM2H0_O1 (SPAdes) (version 2) | ecosystem: Environmental > Terrestrial > Soil > Boreal... | reverse complement strand
TCCTCGATTTCTTTCAAGGTGAGGCCGTTATTGAGCCCGGCCCCCATGTGGATGGCGAATTCATGGGGCTGACGCATGGCAATCATGACGGACATCGAAACTAGGCTGCGGGAGCGCCTATCCAGACCGGGACGAGTCCAGATATCCGCAAAGACCTGGTCGACCGCGTAGGCAGCGATCGGGGCACCGAAGGTGTTTGAGTCTGCGGAAGAGCTGAGTTGTGCGGCCGCTTGGTCGCCCATCATTTTGCGGACTACATTGATTCCGGCTTCTCTATTCGTCATGATCGAATCCTCGTGTAAAGCTCAAGTCTTTTTCGGAAAGCAAATGTCGGCAACTCAGAGCGTTGCCAGAGCATATGAGTTGATTTCACAGTTGAGCGACACTTCCTCGAACTCAGGACTGGTCCATTCCATAAGAATTGTTACCTCCTTTCCGCCTTTGCACTAATCTCGCTTGACCTAAGTAAGGGCCACTAGGGCAATGCAAATATCGTAAAAGTCGACGTACCCTGTCCGCCGAAGAACGAAGAGACTCGACCGGACTCCACTGCGACATACTGTTTCCCCTTAACCGCATAGCTCAAGACGCCACCGGCGATCGACCCGCCCATTGGACGGCTGTAGAGTACCTTTCCCGTTTTTGCGTTAAGTGTGATGAAGTCGCCATGCGACGTACCCGTAAAGAGGAGATCGCCCGCGGTTGCTGTAATGTTCGCCAGCATGGGGGAGTCGGCCTCATACTTCCAGCGTACTTCGCCGGTCGAGACGCCTATCGCAATAACCCAACCCCTTGCCTTCTCGGGAGGATCTTGCTTGATCATGCCACCCCGATAATGCTCCTCTTGCTGGAAGTCGGGTGGGTCTGCTGTTTTCGTTGCAGTACCGCACCAATCAACCGTGGGCGTAAAAGTCAAGTTCAGTTTTGGACTGAACGCACTGCTGCTCCATTCCTGACCCCCCAAGAGGCCGGGGCAAACATGGACACCTTGCACTGTAGGTTCGGCGTCGACGTTGTCGCGTGTCGTGATCGGCACCGAGTAGAGCAATTCGCGAGTATCGCGATCGACCGCTCGGTACAGACCGTCCTTGCCGCTGACGATGACGATGTTCCTTTTCTTGCCCTTCACCTGAGCCGTAATGAGCGGGCTTACTTGAGTGATGTCCCAGTCGTGGACATCGTGTTCGACAAATTGCTGCTGCCAGAGTACCTGGCCCCATTTCACATCGATGGCCGCTGCTGAATTGGTGTGAAGATTCGTTCCGTTTCGTACGTCGCCATAAAAATCCGGCGCTGGATTGCCAACCGGCGCGAGCAATATACCTTTTTTCACATCGAGGGAGAGCGGCGTCCAAAAGCTTCCACCACCGTGTTGCAAGACTTTCGGATCAGTCCAAGTCTCGGAGCCGGGCTCCCCGGGTTGCGGAATCGCGTAATACCTCCAGACTTCATCGCCGTTCTCAAGTTTGAAAGCGCCCAACCATCCCCTCGAACCAAAATCGGCGCCAGCTGTACCACAGATCACCAGGTCTTCATAGATAAGCGTTGGCATACTAAGGTAGTAGTTATCCTTGGGACTTGCGATCTGCTTGCTCCAGCTCAGTTTGCCCGTGGCGCTGTCTAGAGCGATCAGATTGCCGTCCGGGGTTACACGAACAATCTTGCCATCCTTAATGGCAACCCCCCGGTTCGGATCGGACAGTTCCTTGTTTTGTGGAGTCCAAACATGCCGCCAGATTTCACGGCAGTTGGATGCGTCGATGGCGGCGGTCAGATAGCCAACGCTCACATACATGATTCCTTTGTAGACGACGGGGCTCGATTGCGAGGGCCCGGCGACGCCCGATTGATAGGTGCAAACGGGTTCCAGCTTGGAGACATTGCTTTGGTCAATCTGCCGGAGGTTGACGAAACGATGTCCAGCATAGTCTTTGTTCGTGATCAGCCAACTCTCGTCTGTTGAAGCGGCTGCGTTGAGTTCCTTCTGTGATTGGGCGTTTGCCCTTCCACCTGCCAAGGCCAGCACAGCAGTCAACAGGCAGGACAGGGCCAGTCGTTTTTCTTGATGCATTTTATTTCTCCCATGACGAAATGCGTACAGTCTTAGAACGTAATTACTGAGCGGAAGCCAACGGCGATTCCAGTGCCGTTTTTTGGATTCGCAGCGATGTCCTGATGAAATTGAAGATCAGGCATCCACTGCAGCCATCGAGTAAGCTGGAGCGAATAGTTGAACTCGTAGATCTTTTCCGACCGGAAAGTTGGCGTTTCCATCGGCCCCCGAATGCCTAGATAGTTAAATGCAAAGTTGATGGAATCCTTGGGCCGCTTCGGAACCAAGCCGTTGAATTCCGAAGTCAGCACAAGCTGCCTGTTATAAGGAATAACGCCCTTGTCCGCAGGACCCCACGCGTATGTACCACCCAGATCCACGCTACGGCTGGAAGCGGATGTGGAGCGATATACGGTCTGTTTCAATATCCAGTAATAATTTTCGTTTTCAGCGCTCGAATCTTTCGAAAATCCCGGTACTGTAACCAGCGTTCCATTCGAGGCACTCCCTAACCATTCTGTGTACGCTTTTGCGCCGCTGTAACTCACGCCAAAGTGCCCTTCACCTAAGCGGTAGAAATACGCCACTTCGTTGTGCCACACGACGCCATCTTTCATTTGCATGCTGGTTCCACTCGAGTTGTTGAACCAGTTATAAAAACCCAAGACGGCGTTTGCGTCAGAGGGATTGCCTTCCGTGATGGATTGAATCATCGTCCGGTAGCGGAAATGCTTATTCGGAGTGACCTCGATCAACGCCGCTGGAGTGGTCATCGGGTCAAAACTCGCGAAGCTGTTATACAGCTCAAAGGGAGCGTAATACGGTCCAACACTAGAGAAATGAGAAAGATCCTGAGATATGAAACCAAAGAAATCAACTCCGGAGATTTGGCCGGCGTACAAGCTCAACTTGCCATGAAACAGATCTTGTTTCACCCACCACGAATCCAAGCGGAGTTGGTGGCTGCCAGTATCATTGCCTATGCCCACCAAGCTGTTCATATAACGACTGTCGTGGATTACGTCCAGGCCTTCGTTTAACGTGCTCGTGATGTGTAACGAAAGACCATTCAGGCGAGCTAGTTTGCCCATGTCAATGTCCAAAGTGCCGCGGATGCGGCTCCAATTGCCTGTACCGGTGTAACCTTGAGTGTTCCCAACGATAGGATCAGCGTAATAGGAGTTGTCCCAGAACCCTGTGAGACTGACGCCCCACCGTTCGGCGAGTCTGGTTCGGGCGCTTCCCCAGTCTCCCGTCAAGCTCTGTTGATCCCATAGGTTTACAAACGGGTTGGGGGATGACTTGGAATTATCTTCCTGGCTGAATGCCGAGATAGAAACGGTACACAAGAGAAGTACCAGCATCGGCATGCGATATTCGCTAATCCAGTTCGGTACTGCATGAACTCGCTTCATGATCTGAGTGAGAAGTGTTGTTGTTGTCATGATTGAATTTCATTCTTTACTCGTGGTACGCGACAAAGTGACGGTAATTGGCCCTCTCATCGATCTTTTCGTCTCGTCTTCCCTGATCTGCCGGTGTGAAAGCATTCGATTTGCCAAACCAATCTAAGTGGAAACACAGCCCCTACAGCTGGTTTCACCCCATTTTGATTAACTAATCGGCGTCGCTATTTCGCCCTGTCGCGATGGCAACGCGCAGCTCATCGGGAATGTGGAAGAAACCGCGATCGGCTTTGGCGATTGCGTATCAATTCCAGACCTCTGCAAAATGTCACAGCTGAAGTGGAGGCTTATCTGGCGAATTGCTACGGAAGAAAGCTGCTCACCAGGAATTGGAACCCGGTCTGCACTGAAACTGGAAGATCACGAGGAGCTTCTTCTATGGCAGCTACAGCTCTACAACGAAGTCCAGAACCGGTTGCAGTCGAGCGCTATCAGAGTAAAGTTCAGGAATTGACCGAGGTTATTAACCACCACTCGGCTCGCTACCGCCGAATCGCGCTGGGCCATCCGAGCAACCTTGCCGACGCTGAGGATGCAGTGCAGGATGCTTTGCTCTCGGCCTTGACACATGTTCACCAGTTCAGGTGACATGCGAGAATGGGCGCAGATGGTGAGCGGAGGCTATGTCCGGTGTGACCCTGCGCTTCAGGCAATTGCTGGTACCTGGACGATCCTCAATTGTTGATTCCTATCCGAATGACGCCTAGAATCTCCTTCAACCGTGGGGCGCTACCAGCAATTTTGCAGGTTGCGGCGTTTCACTTCCAGTTCCCGCAGAGTGCCCGAGGACGCGGAGCGGAGACCAGGCATCGTGGAGAAGTCAGACTATGTGCGGGAATGTCTCCGTGAGGATGAGGAATTCATCCTGTACCGGGCACGCACAGGCGCAGCAGAAGTGCCTTCTGTTCTTCTGCTGACTCCTGCTTCAATACACCCCCGATTGGAAAGCCTCAAGAAGATAGAGCACGAATATTCGCTTTGCCATGATTTCGACACGACATGGGCAGTTCGCCCCGTTGCTCTATCTGAGTTCAATGGACAGAAGGCGCTAGTGCTCGAGGATCCCGGTGGTGAGTTTCTCCATCGTCTGATTCAAGGCCCAATGGAAATAACGCAGTTTTTGCGCATCGCCATTGGCCTTTCAACTGCACTCGGCCGGTTACACAGTCGGTCGGTGATCCACAAAAATCTAAAACCCTCGAATCTCCTGGTCGACACCGCTACCGGCCATGCTTGGCTCACTGGTTTTGGAATAGCCACACGTCTTTCACGCGAACGACAGTCCCCCAGGGCACCCGAGTTCATCTCTGGAACCTTGCCCTACATGGCGCCGGAACAGACCGGACGCATCAATCGTGCCGTCGATTCGCGTAGTGATCTTTATTCCCTTGGCATCACATTTTACGAAATGCTGACCGGCGGCCTTCCCTTCACCGCTTCCGATTCGATGGAATGGGTGCACTGCCATGTTGCTCGGCAGCCCGCGCCACCCGACGTGCAGTTGAAAGGCATTCCGGGGGTGCTTTCGGCCATCATCATGAAGCTACTCGCCAAGACCGCTGAGGAGCGGTACCAAACAGCAGCCGGCCTGGAGCGTGATCTTCGTCGTTGTCTTGACGAGTGGGAGACGCGGCACTCCATCGACGAATTCGTTCTTGGCGAGCAGGACATTCCAGACCGCCTGGTGATTCCCGAAAAGCTGTATGGTCGCGAGCGCGAGGTTGACGCATTGCTCGCAGCCTTCGACCGGGTCGTGACGCAGGGCAGACCAGAGCTCATGCTTGTGTCCGGTTATTCTGGCGTCGGCAAATCCTCTGTGGTGAACGAGCTGCACAAGGTGCTTGTTCCTCCGCGCGGCCTGTTCGCCTCAGGCAAGTTCGATCAGTACAGGCGTGACATCCCATATGCCACTTTGGCGCAAGCGTTTGAGAGCCTTGTCCGTCCGCTGCTGAGCAAGACCGAAGCCGAGCTGCGCGTCTGGCGTGACGCCCTTCTGGACGCGCTGGGCCCGAACGGGCGGCTTATGGTCGATGTCTTGCCCGAGCTGAAGCTAATCATCGGAGAACCGCCCTCTGTCGTCGAGCTTCCGCCACAGGACGCACAACGACGCTTCCAGCTGGTGTTTAGGCGATTTATCGGCGTCTTCGCCCGACCAGAGCATCCCCTGGTTCTCTTCTTCGACGACTTACAATGGCTCGACGCCGCGACGCTCGACCTGCTGGAGGATATGTTGACCCAGTCGGATCTGCAGCACCTCATGCTGATAGGTGCCTATCGCGACAACGAAGTCAGCGCCGTCCATCCGCTGATGCGGAAGCTCGAGATCATCAAGCTCGCCGGTGGAAAAGTGGCGGAGATCGCGCTTGCCCCGCTCACCGAAGAGCATCTCGGACAGTTGACTGCGGATGCGCTTCGCTGCGAGCTGGAGCGGGCCGCGCCTCTGGCGCAATTGGTGCACGAGAAAACGGGAGGCAATCCGTTCTTCGCCATTCAGTTCATTTCATCGCTGATCGACGAGAGATTGCTCACCTTCGATCATGCTGTGGCCCGCTGGTTCTGGGATTTCGATCGCATTCACGCTAGGGGATACACCGACAATGTGGTCGATCTTATGGTCGGGAAGCTCACCCGGTTGCCGGCCGAAACGCAGAGTGCGTTGCAGCAGTTGGCCTGTCTTGGCAACATCGCCGAGATCACGATACTTACGATCGTCCTCGGGCTTTCGGAGGAGCAGGTCCACGCAGCTCTCTATCCGACCGTGCGTCAGGAGTTAGTGGAGCGCTTGGCAGGCAGCTACCGTTTCGCCCACGATCGCGTTCAGGAAGGAGCCTATTCGCTGATCCCGGAGGAACTGCGCGATCAGGCGCACCTTCGAATAGGGCGACTGCTCGTAGCGCACACCGTTCCCGAGAAGCGGGAGGAGGCGATCTTCGATATCGTCAATCAGCTCAACCGCGGCTCTCACCTTATTACGTCAACAGAGGAGCGTGAGCGGGTCGCAGAATTGAACTTGATCGCGGCCAGGAGGGCGAAGCTCTCGATCGCCTATGCCTCGGCGCTTTCTTACATGGACGCGGGTCGGAAGCTATTGACAGAAGAGAGTTGGAGCACAGATTACGAGCTTATCTTCTCACTCGAACTCCTAATGGCAGAGTGTGAGCTGTTGACCGCCGATATGGGGTCAGCAGAGAAGCGACTTTCTATGCTCACCCAGCGCGCGAAATCCGAACACGATGTCGCACTGGTCACGAGGTTGCAGCTCACGTTATTCACTGCTCTGGATCGGAGCAGCGACGCAGTGGAAACATGCCTTGAATATCTTAGGCGTTGGGGCACATATTGGCCTCCTCGTCCCAGCACGGACGAAGTGAGGCGCGAATACGATCGGATCTGGTTGCAACTTGCGGACCGGCAAATCGAGGACCTCATAGACTTGCCTTTGATCGCGAGTGCAGAGGTTCTCGACATCCTCGACGTTTTGACGGAGGTAGTCAACACTGCGCTGCATACCGACGAGAATTTATCCTCACTAGTTATTTGCCACATGGTGAATCTTAGTCTGGCACATGGAAACAGCGATGCTTCGTGTTTCGCCTACGTATGGTTTGCGATCATCGCTGGACCACGGTTCGGCAACTACAGAGACGGGTTCCGATTTGGCAGCCTTGGATACCAACTTGTCCAGCAGCGCGGTTTGAAGCGCTATGAAGCTCGAACATATATGTCCTTCGGCAATCTGGTCATCCCTTGGGCCAAACACGCTCGCAGCGGACGAGATCTGATACTCCGCGCCTTCGACGTGGCCAATCGAATCGGTGATCTGACTTTCGCAGCTTACTGTTGCGATTCGTTGAATTCAAATTCTTTAACGGTGGGCGATCCGCTTGAGAAGACACAGTCCCAAGCGGAGAAAGGTCTGGAGTTTGCCAGGAAATGGCGCTTCGGCTTCGTGGTTGATCTTATAAGCGTGCAGTTGGCATTGGTCCGGAACCTCCGGGGTCTCACGAGCAGCTTCGGATCCTTCAACTACGGCGAATTCGATGAGGCCCAGTTCGAGGATCATCTCAAGACCAACCCTGTCTTTGCTCTACCGGAGTGCTGGTATTTTGCCCGCAAGGCGCAGGCTTGCTTCCTCGCGGGCAATTACGAATCCGCGGTGGAGGCTTCAATCAAGGCGCAACGGGTCGCCTGGACATCGCCTTCTCAGTTCGAACGAGTAGAGCTCCACTATTACGGTGCCCTCTCGCACGCGGCCTGTTGGGAAAGTGCTCAGCATAATCAGAAGCGGGAACATCTTGACTCTCTCAGATCACACTACAAGATGTTTGAGACGTGGGCGGAGCGTTGCGCAGAGAATTTTGAAAACCGCGCCGCACTGATCGGCGCCGAAATCGCGCGAATCGAAGACAGGGTGGTAGATGCCGAAGCCCTCTATGAAAAGGCGATCCGCTCGGCGCACGCAAACGGTTTCATCCACAATGAAGGGGTTGCTTACGAGGTTGCCGCGCGATTCTACGCAGCTCGCGGTTTCCAAAAGTTCGCGGACACATACTTGCTCGAAGCCAGGTGTTGCTATCAGCGTTGGGGGGCTGATGGCAAAGTAGCCCAACTGGACCATCTGTATCCCCATCTGAAAAAGGAAGGGTTGATATCGACGCCGATGAGCACCATCTTGGCGCCTGCCGAACTCTTAGATCTGGCTACGGTGATCAAAGTTTCGCAGGCAGCCTCGGGCGAGATGGTTTTGGAAAAGCTGATCGACCGGATCATGCGCGCAGCCATCGAGCACGCGGGTGCCGAGCGGGGTCTCCTGATCCTTCCGCGAGGCGATGAGTTGCAAATAGAGGCGGAGGTCACGACCAGCGGAAACGAAATCTCGGTGCATCAGCGAAATGCCTCTGTTGCCGAAGCCGTGTTGCCTGAGTCCGTCATTCGTTACGTGATGCGCACTCGCGAAGACGTTATTCTCGGTGATGCCGCTGCAGAGAACCCGTTCTCATCCGATGCGTACATTGTTCAGCATCGCCTACGTTCGATATTGTGTTTGCCACTAATTAATCAAGCAAGACTCAGCGGTATTCTCTACCTTGAAAACAAGTTAGCCCCGCACGTTTTCACGCCTGACCGAATCACGGTATTGAGGGTGCTTGCCTCCCAGGCAGCCGTCTCGCTCGAGAATACGCGGCTCTACCGGGATCTAGAAGATCGCGAAGCGAGGATTCGTCGGTTAGTCGACGCTGACATTCTTGGGATTTTCATATGGAAACTCGACGGCGCGATCGTCGACGCCAACGATGCGTTTCTCCGCGTTTTGCAATATCAGCGTGAGGATCTCGTCTCGGGTCGCGTGCGTTGGACAGACCTGACGCCAGTTGAATGGCGCGAGCGCGACGAACGAGCGCTGGCAGAACTGAAGGAAACTGGGAGGGTTCAGCCACTCGAGAAGGAGTATTTCCGGAAGGATGGTTGTCGAGTGCCGGTGCTGATTGGGGCAGCACTGTTCAAAGAAAGCGGCAATGAGGGCGTCGCGTTCGTTCTCGATTTAAGCAAGCAAAAGCGGGTAGAGGAGACTCTTCGTAAGCGCGAGGCGTACTTAGCCGAATCGCAGAGGCTGGCCCACACGGGCAGTTGGGCCAGCGATGGCACAACCCACGAGGCCCAGTACTGGTCCGAGGAAATGTTCCGAATTTTCGGATTTGATCCCCAACAGGGCTTACCGAAGCGGGACCAATGGCTGCGGCGAATGCACCCAGAAGATCGCGACAAGGTCAGGCGGCAGGCCAGCGATCGGATGTTCCTCCAAAAGGTAGATGCCGACACCGAGTTCAGAATCGTGCTGCCTGATGGAACCGTCAAACACATTCGTGGCCTGGCCCATCCGGTATTGAGTCCCGGCGGAGAGCTTGTTGAAGTGCTAGGCACGGTTGTGGATATCACTGAACGCAAAGATGCCGAGCAGGCGTTGCGCAGGACCGAGAGCTACCTCGCGCAGGCACAACGACTCGCTCATATAGGAAGCTGGGTTTGGGAGGTCCCGGCGAGAAATGCGCTGTACATATCAGAGGAATGGTATCGGGTATATGGCTTCGATCGGAAGCAGGGTATGCCTACATGGGAACAACTGTTAGAACATGTCCATCCCGAGGACCGTGCCCGGTTGCAAGCGACGATCGACCGAGCAGTCGCCCAAAAGTCGGATTATGACGTGGAGTTCCGAATTCTGCTTCCGCACGCGCCGGGCAGATACATTCATTCCGTAGGCCGCCCAATTTTGGACTCTTCTGGGGAATTAGTGCAATTCGTTGGCGTTTCGATGGACATGACCGAGAGCAAGCAAACCGAGCAAGAACACGAGAGATTGAGGCAAGAACTAGCGAATCTCGCACACCTAAACCGAGTCAGTACCATCGGCGAACTGACCGCATCGTTGGCTCATGAGATCAAGCAGCCCATTGGGGCGGCGGTAACCAACGCGGACGCGTGTGTGCGATTGCTCGACCGCGATCGACCCGATTTGCCGGAGGCGCGAGAGGCGGCGTTGGAAATGGCCAAAGACGCCAGGCGTGCAGCCGAGATCATAGACCGTCTCCGCTCGCTCTACCAGAAGGGTTCATCACAACTAGAGACAATTGAGATAAACGAAGTCATTCGCGAGATGGTGGTTATGCTGCAGAACGAAGCCAATCGACATTCGGTTACGATACGCACCGTTCTCGGCGAAGGGCTCCCCATGGTGCTGGCGGATCGGGTGCAGTTGCAGCAGGTCTTGCTCAATCTCATGCTCAACGGCATCGAAGCCATCCGGCCCGCGAGCGGTGAACTCAGCATCAAGTCTAAGGTGGGCGACGATAGTCAACTGCTGATCTCGGTCACTGATACAGGCGTGGGACTGCCCACTGAAAGCGCGGAACAAATTTTTAACCCATTCTTTACCACGAAGTCTCAAGGTACAGGGCTGGGACTAGCCATCACCCGTTCCATTGTCGAATCACACGGTGGTCGGATCTGGGCGACTTCGAACTCCGGACCGGGGGCGACATTTTATTTCACGCTGCCCGGCAGATTGGCAGTAGCCGCATGACGTCGCCCGATACTCCTACGGTATTCATTGTCGATGATGATGCCCACATGCGTGCGGCAATGCAGCGCTTGTTAAAGACAGTTGGTTTGCATTCCGAGTCATTTGCCACACCACGGGACTTTCTGCAGCGCAAGCTTCCAAACGCTCCCAGCTGCCTAATACTGGACATGCGACTTCCTGGAATGAGTGGCCTGGAGGTTCAAGGCAAGTTGAATGAGACAGGAACCCAGATCCCCATTATTTTTGTCACCAGCCACGGGGATATTCCCATGACTGTCAAAGCGATGAAATCTGGTGCGGTGGAATTTTTGACAAAGCCTTTCCGCGATCAGGATCTGATCGATGCGATTCACCAGGCCCTCAAGAACAATGCAGAGGAGCGGCAACAACAGCACGAGCTTGCGCAATTGCAAGAACGCTACGCGAAATTAACAGTGCGCGAGCGCGAGGTCATGCGTCTCATTGTTTCCGGCATGCTTACGAAGCAGATTGCGTCCACACTTGGCACCACCGAGATTACCGTGACCGTTCAGCGTGGGCAAGTAATGCGCAAGATGGAAGCGAACTCACCCGCTGAGCTAGGAAGAATGGCAGAACGGCTCAAGTTTCCGACATTCCCCTAACCCATACCTCCTCCCTAATCCTCCCCGCGGGCACATTACGAACTGCACTATACATACCTATGACCACCCTTATCACAACTAATAATTGCATTCTGCGAACAGCGGATTAATCCTTTACTTTTATGGTTAGAGAGAGGAAACAAAAACTGGTGGCCGTTATCGAGGACGACGACTCGTATCGAGGCGCCATTCAACGTTTGCTGAAATCGGCAGGCGTTTCAGTGCAATCGTTCGCCTCTGCCGAGGATTTCTTAAGCTCTGGCCGGCAACACGAGACTGGGTGTCTGATTACGGATATCCGCATGCCGGGAATGTCTGGGCTAGACCTCCAGGCTAAGTTGAATGCTGATCACTGTCCGATTCCGACTGTTTTCATTACTGCACACGGGGACGAAGACATGCGATTGCAAGCAATGCGAGGCGGTGCAGTGAAATTTATGGTCAAGCCTTTTGATTGCGCAATTCTACTAGAGAGCGTTCGAGCGGCATTGGATACTGAGGGCTGATTTTAAGCCATTGCATAGTTCTTGGTAGGAGGTAGTTGTGGGCGGTTTTGAGAAACTACGCTCTGACAGCCGGGAAGACAAAGACCGACAATTCAATCACATTGTCGGCAACAGCCCCGCTCTTGAATCAACTCTCGCGGAAGTGCGACGTGTCGCGCCCACTGGTTCCACTGTGCTGGTTCTAGGAGAAACCGGAACGGGGAAGGAATTAATTGCCCGTGGCATTCACAATCTGAGTGCGCGCTGCGGACGCCCCTTCGTGAAGCTTAACTGCGCTGCCATACCCTTCGATCTCTTGGAAAGTGAGTTGTTCGGGCACGAGAAGGGTGCCTTTACCGGGGCCGTAGCGCAAAAAATTGGCCGTTTTGAAATGGCTGATACCGGCACTCTTTTTCTTGACGAAAT
>Ga0209624_10003029_pt1 | contig 12138 bp, 12 predicted proteins | sample JacPinW_OM2H0_O1_FD_188565 | JGI IMG/M metagenome (GOLD analysis project Ga0209624, IMG submission 188565) | Forest soil microbial communities from Algoma, Ontario, Canada - Jack Pine, Ontario site 1_JW_OM2H0_O1 (SPAdes) (version 2) | ecosystem: Environmental > Terrestrial > Soil > Boreal... | reverse complement strand
TGGCTTCCTGGCCACTCGCCGCCTCGCCGACGAGTTCCATATCCGGCTGTCGCCCGATAACCGCGGCAACACCTTCGCGCAGCAGCGCATGGTCATCGACCGTAAGAATTCTGATGAGTTTTGGAGCCGCCCTCATACGTTCAAGCTTTCCGGAAGAAACTGAATCGTCGCCGCTCTTTTGCCTTCTCGTATGCAATAGCGGCTGGAACCGTTAGCTCCACTTCTGTACCCGCGCCTGCTTCACTCCAAAAATCCAAACGGGCTCCGATTTGCTGCGCTCTTTCCCGCGCGCCACGCACACCCCAGTGCCCCGCTGTTCCGTCTTGTTGCAGAACGCCCGACTCGACCCCTTTTCCATCATCGCGTATCCGCAGGCGAAACTCGCGATCATCATATCGGATTTCAACTTCGATCCGGCTCGCCTGCGCATGCTGAAACGCGTTTCGCAATATCTCACGTGCTATCCGGAAAATCTCGTCGCGCGGGAGCGCACTCAAGGTTTTTCGCTCCCCCTCGACGGTCGACCGAAAGACAGGTGCATCTCCATCGGCAGCATGCAACCGTCCCAACTCTTGACCCGTCGCAGTGAGCCATTGCTCCAAATCGCCCTCGTCCGTCGCCGAACGCAAATGTTGAATGGCGCCTCGGCTATCTGTGATTGTCTGTTCCGTCGCTCCAATGGCGCTGTCTAGAATTACTGCCGCTCCGTCCGGCTCGCGCGGCAACATATTGCGAGCCGCCTGATATTGAAACATCAAGCCGTGTAGGCTTTGCAAAAGTGTGTCATGGAGTTCTCGCGCTATCCGTGTTCGTTCGCTGACGCGTGCTTCTAGTCCTGCGTTGAAGCGCCGCTGGACCTGCTGCATACGCAGTCGAAAAAAAAACCAAACCAAGACCAGTACAGCGGCTACGCATGTGGCCCGAAACCAGTTTGTCTCGTAGTAGGTCGGCGCGATCGAAAAATTGAGCGTATCGCCAGCCTCGTTCCACACGCCGCTGTTGTTGGCTGCGGTAACACGAAAAACGTAATTTCCCGGTGCGAGATTCGAGTATTGCACCTCGCGTTTGTTGGCGACCTCCCGCCAAGCGTGATCCTGCCTTTCTAGTTGATAGCGGATCTGAACTTTTTCCGGTGCAACAAAACTGAGCGCCGTGTAATCAATTTTAAGATCGCGGATTCGGGGTGGGAGGCGTAATCCGTTCGACGCATTGTAAGTTTCACCATTCGCGGTGATTCGCTCGATGTGCACTGGTGGCGTAATCGTGTTAGTCGGGAGATGCCGCGGATCAATTACGCTTGCGCCCCCTGAAAATCCCTGGAACCAGATTTTTCCGTCTGGACTCAGGGTTACTTGGGTTCCCGCATGAAAGGCGATGGGTGCGTTCGTCACTCCGTCGGAGCCGTCTAAAACTGTCGTTTTGATTTGTCGTTGAGAATCAGCGACCCACGCATTCAGCTCATCCCGCATTATACGAACCAGTCCGCAGGTAGTGTTGAGCCAAATCGAGTCGTGCTCGCCTTCCGTGATCCAATAAATTGCGTCACATGGCAGGCCATTCTTGCTGGACAGTGTGAGAACTCGCCCATCTCTGATTCGGCTTAAGCCACCTTCCGTTGCCGCCCAGACGGTATCATCATTGTCGATGTGCAGCGCGCTGACCCTGCCACTACCGAGCCCATCCGCGAATCCGTAGGTCTTCTTTATCTGGCCGTCGCTAAAATACGACACGCCACCACCATCAAAACCAATCCACAGCCCGCCATTCGACCGACCGGCCGCTAACGACTGCGCAGCGTCCTTATGCCCGATGCTGGCCCAAGAAATTTGCTGAACAGTTCCGTCGCTTGATGACCGTACGAGACCGCGATCTTCGTTGGCGATCCAGAGGTTGCCTTGTGTGTCCTGGGAAGCAGAAGATACTGTTCCCCCCGGAACGCCCCTGATCGACACAAATCGGCCCGCCTCCATATGGCCGAATGCGGATGGAGTCGATACCAAGATTCCGCCAGAATTTTCCTCAAAGACAAATACGGGTCCATGATCTGGCAATCCGGGATCAGCCACGTAGCGAACGGCTGGCCATATAGTCTTTGAGTTGTGACCGTCGGCCCTACCATAGATCGTCACATCTCCATGATTCCATTCCCTCAAACCGTCACTAGTACCCATCCAGATAGTTCCATCTGCGCCCGCCACCACTGAGCCCCACCCAGGGGCAGTTCCCATGCCCTGGTGTTGCGCATACGTCGCGATTGCATAGTTCCGAAAACGATCGAGCCCGTCCGCGGTGGCAACCCAAACATCACCTTCACGATCTTCGAAGATCGAATTAACATGTTCGCCTGAAAGTCCATCAGCCTGCGAAAATACGTCGGTGCGTCCTTGATGGACATGGACAACACCGGCTCCCGCGGTTCCAATCCAGATGCCGCCATCGCGGTCCCGAAGAATGTGTACGCCTTCTACGTTGCGAGCCTCGGCTGGGAACGGAATCTGCGTTTCCAGTTTCCCTCTCTCGAGCCGAGCGAGCCTTCCCGGCAAAGGAATCAAAAGGGCTTCATTGCCGGCCTCAACAACGTCTTGTACCCAGAACCTCCCAAATGGTACACGATAGAACTTAGGAGGCCCGGGCCTCCATCGCCAAATTCCGCCACGCGTCACTACCCAGAGCACATCGTGGCTATCCTCATACAGACCACTTATACCGTGACCGAGGGCATCGCCCGATCCATCGCAGCCAACATTCGTTCCATCGATCGCGCAGAGCTTTCCAGGCGACGACAGCGAGTAGTTGCCGGCGACCCAGACCGTTCCTTTGTGGTCCTCAAGAATCGAAGCGATAATCAAGCCAGAAAGCGCCGGATATCGAACGAGTCTGCCATTTTTCCAGCTCGCCAGGCCGTTCATTGTGCCGATCCACAAAGTGCCGTCACGGCCGACACGGACGTTGATGACAAAATTGCTGGGAAGTTGTTCACCATTCAACGGTGGCTGCCAACGCTCGACGCGGACACCGTCGAACCGAAATAACCCGAAGCCGGTGCCCAGCCAGATGTAGCCGTCTGGCGTCTGCGCGATTGACTTGATGACGCCTTGCGTGAAATCCTCGCGAAAGTGCCACGCCGTGTGAGCGTATTGACTCACGTCCAGTGAAGGATCTGTCGCAAATGCGGAAGGACACAAGAGCAGCAGGCTTAACGCGCCGAATACAAACGCCGCGAACTTGCCGCTTGACTTGTCGAATGTTGGCATGAGCGTCGACACATTGCAGCACGACTACCGTTTCCGTACAGGTGTATATCGTTGCGACAGAACATACAACTTGCAACTCTTTACGGCAACCAAGACTTCAAGTCGGAGAAGAATCAAAATCCAAGTCGAAATTTAATTCGCAGGCGATAGTGGAAAATGGAACCGAGGGGAAAATACCGCCCTTGTCGAGGCGCGTAATCAGCGAATTGCCCGCTCGATTCCGATCACGCAGATTTGGTTGTCTCTCACGGTTGGGCCTTTTGATCTGGCCCATATCCGCGCTCCGACATTCGTATGCGATGCAACTACATGTCCGTCCGCTTATGCGTGCATAGTGGCTGTCCAAGCAATCAACCGGTCGCTAATACCAGAATTAGAGAGACGAAGGCGACTGAAGGAACAGCTCCTGACGGACAACGTGTGCCTTTGCTTCGACACATCGACATTGTCGGTCGAAGCGCGGTCATTTCGTGACACCGAAGACCGCGCAGGATTTTAAGCTCGGCGACGCGGCGACACCTCCTCTCAGGAGCGGCATCACGTAGTTCCGTCATCGTGCTTTCCAACTCCAGCCTCGGCTTTCCTACCCTCCTGAAATTGTTACGAATCCGAGAGCTCTGTGGCCGTTGGCACAATTCGTGCTCTTTCCTTAGCGATGCATGACCGCCATTGATTATGCGGTCAGGACGTCGTCAAGCTTCAGTGTTTTCGCAAGATTGATTCCACTCGCGGACGCGATTTGAAGGTGCAAAGAGCATGCAATGAAACGCAAAAAACAAACATCGACGACCCTTTCGCAAATGCCGGATTGTTCGGTCCTCGCAAACGAATTAGAAGCCGTAGCTGAAGCAATGAACGGTTCTAACGACGCAGTCGAGCAATTGGTTGATCGCTATGAAGGCAGAATCTTCCGCTTGGCGCAGAACATCACTTCCAATCGCGAAGACGCTGAAGAGGTTGTTCAAAATGTGTTCCTTAAAGCCTTTAGAAACCTGGCTACCTTTCGAGGAGATTCACGTTTCTATACCTGGCTGGTGCGAATCGCTATCAACGAATCTCTAATGAAAGTTAGGGGACGGCGCTCGCAAAACATCTCGATTGACGATGTGAGCGAGGATGAAGCCCACCCAGTACTTCACGAGTTAGCCGACGAGGGTCCGAACCCTGAAGAGGAGTATTCGCAAGAGGAGATGAGACGGATCCTGTCGATGGCCACCGCACAACTCGGTCCTAAGTTCCGCATTGTTTTTCAGCTTCGCGCTATTGAAGGACTGACAACGGAGGAAACGGCGCGAAGTCTGGATCTCTCAGTCCCGGCAGTGAAAACACGATTGCTGCGCGCAAGACTACGCTTGCGCGAATCCCTGAGCGTCCACTTCACAAATCTGAAAGCCAGCAACAATCTCGGAACTGTTGAGGATGGATATTCAGCGATCGCGTGAACCGCTTTTCCCCTCATTCACCGGCATTTCATATTATCCAAATGAGACACATGTGGCAGACTATCGCGCATGTAGTGATGTCTGTATTCCCAGCGGTAGACACAGATGTCTATCGGTGAGGAGTTGGAGCCGAGGGCGGAACTCGAATCCGCGGCCTGTCGATTGCTCCATCTATATTACGTTGTTGGTTCTAAACGTCCTCTCCCTCATCTCACATCACCGTTTAGCACCTTATTCGGCAACAATTGTTCGCAGAAAACAACGCTCCGGATTTGCGTTTCAACTGACATTCATCCGGGTAACAGATTTATCCTCCGCTATTCAACGCCGTCCACGCCGATAGTGAGTCCATATAGTCTCGCCAATAAATGATCTTTCTTTTTTCGATGGTTACTACAGAGATGAATCTGTTGTCGTAGGGCGCACCACTCGAAACAATCTTGCCGTGCACGTCGTACTCGAGAATCACGACGCGACCATCGCGGGAGTGGTGCACAACAAGTGCGTCGCCGGAGTGAAGCCTGATCGTCTCGCCGTAGCCGGAGAAGCTAGCCATTAGAGCGTCCCGTCCTCGAATCATCGTAGGCCAGCCGGGAAAGTGATAGCGAGACTCGAAGACCGCGTCTTCGGCAAACGTTTCAAAAAAGTGTTTGCCATCGAAGAGTCCGTTCAGCCCTTTCAGGACGACATCGAAAAATGGATCCAGGGCACGGAAGGCTGCGTATTTGTCATTTTTCATGATCAACTCGTCTACCCTCGACGACGCGTGAAAGCGAATCAGTCTCTACACCCATTCGCCATCTCCGCATTCGTTCTTCCACACCGGCCAAAGGCAAGTCATTCGTCTCTCGGAATTATTCCTTCACCGTACCAACAATGCCCGCTGCTCGCGCGTCATCCCACGAACGAACCGGGATCACGAGAAATAACTCCGAATGCGGGCCGTCAAGATGGTTGGCATACGGCTGACCGTTCGATCCGTCCTGATTCATTCCCTGCAGCAACTTTTGATCGAGTCCGAGGATCATGACGTGCGGCCCAACGCGGAATTCACTGCCGCTTCCCGTCGCATGTGATTTGTTGGGCACCCATTTTCCAGCGTACATGTAGGAAATTCCGACACTCTGAACATCGGGCGTGCGGCCAGCCATACTGTCCTTAATAAACTTCAAAAAGACTTGGTCAAAACAGCCGGGCTCATCATGTGCCGCTCCGGGCGCACCCGGGAGACAACTCCATCCATTCGTGCCGGCGCGGACAACACGGAATTCACCGCCGGGTGAAGTGGGCCAATCGAGCACGGTTGCATTGGTCGTAACGAACTTTGGACCCGAGTTCAGAGCGGATGCGATCTTCTCGGCGTCAGACTGAGACTTGTGTGCGCCAGACATTTGACCGTAAGCGAAGGCGGTGGTGAGCAGTAAAGGAAAAGCTAGCTTTCTCATTTACGTTCTCCATGGCGTTGAGATTACTGAGTTCCCTCTTGGAATTATCTAGGCGTCCAGACTTTTATGGCCGCCCCATCACGTGCAAATGCGCGTAAGGCGTTCCAGCCCACATGATGTAAGCGCCGGTCGATTTGTGTTTGGTCGGGAGTCCAGTAGTTTTCGGATTGAATGGCCACATGACCATCCAGTGCGGACCGATCTCGATCGGCATGCTCGTCATGTCATTCGGATCCGAATCGCTGCGTTGGGTGGCCCCGGCTAACATGTAAGTGATTCCGGGAACTAAGTTTGTCGGTTTCGGTTTTCGAGCGTGGGCGTCTGCGTACCACTGAAGCGCAGGTGCATCAACACACATGGGCGGGTCGGCGACAACTTTCGGATTTCCCGGCATGCACGTGAAGCCGTTATTCCCTTCGCGCAGAACTACCAACTTGCCCTGCGCGTCGGTGTCTACAATCCTCGCTCCCTTCGCGACATTTTCTGGCCCAGCGGAGATCGCCCGCGCTATTTTTGCTTGCGTCGTCTCGCCAGCATTCGCCTCCAAATTGTGACCAGATGCCTGCGCATGAGCTACGCTTCGTGAATGAATTCCGCTCACAAACAACACGCTCACGAAAAGCACCACAAATCCAAAATCATATTTCGTTAGATTCATACGGCCTCCTAGCGATGAGAGGTTAACGAGATAGCGCGATCGACCGACAGCGCTCCTCCTCCGTGGAGAATGAGAAACGCGACGATCGCGAGCGCCAGCAGGTGGAACTCGAATCCCTCGCCTTTCTGCGCTCCCGACCAGTTCATGAAAAGTCCGTACGCACCGTGGACGGTGATAATCGCCACGATCATATTTATGCCGATTCCGAACGCCGCGATTCGAGTGAGGAATCCCACCATAAGGCCGATCCCACCTAAGAATTCCGCCATGATCGCCACGAAGGCCAGCGGGGCCGGGATATGCAGCCGACTCGTAAAGAAGCCCACAGTGGTGGTGTAACCGTAGCCCCCGAACCATCCCAAAAGTTTCTGCGCGCCATGCGCGAAGAAAATAATTCCCAGCATTACTCTGAGAATCGTCGTCGCGACGTCATTGTCCGTAACAAATATTTTGCGAATCATTGTTCTGCGCTCCTCAATTTAATTTCGCGTCCCATCCGATTTTTGTGTCATGCCGACGACGATCTATTCGCGCATCCCGCCCAACTCGCGCGCAATCCTCGCCGACGGATGCTCCACGCACCTTGCCGTTCGATTGCGGCGACCGCTCGCGTGCATGTCCCGTGGCTCACTTTATCTGCTCTTCTTAAGTGCTTTGTTTTCTATACTCGAGGCGAAGTAAGGCGTTTCCTCGGCGTTGTGGGCGTCCAAGGCCAGCTGAAACCCGTGTCGTGCCACTTCGTATGAAATGCGATGCGAATGGAGGTATGCATCGTACTTGGGAGTCGTGTGAACCCAAACATTGTTCACAAACTCGTGATGATTGCCTTCCGTGTGGTTTGCAAGCAGTTCCCAGATCACATGAACTGTGGTGTATTCACGCTCGATCAGCAGGTCGGAAATCGATTGCACGCGGCAATGAAGCTTCTCGCTTATCACTTCGTTGTAGTGTTCAACGGTAAGCGCTCCTCCCACGTCTTCGATGTTGATCGACATGCGCTTACCGTCGGGCGCATGGGTGAAACCCGCGGACAGATGTGCCCGCGATACAGGCGTGGAATTTATGTACTCGAGTTCATCGAGATTGAAGAGCCAGTCCGTGATATCGATGTCAGCAGTAGGCGCATTGATGTGGAACCTCGATGCGCTCTCTGCAAGAAGCCGTCGCGTGTATTCCTGTAGCTCACTACTCACAACAGCTCTCGTCGACATATTGGCCACCTTTCTGTTTATATGACGCGGATGCGCTCGCTCTACGACTTGACGGCTCGTGCCGAACTCCACAGTGCCCAACCGGGATTCACTCGATTCGGATACAGTTCGAGCATCCTGTCGTAAAGCTCTTGAGCGGTTTCGGTTTTATCCACCAGACGGTCGAAGTCTCGGATGTACTGACGCGTCTCTTCAATAATCCTCGGGTTGTCTTCGTTCTCTGGGCGTTTGTGGGACGCGACCACTGCACGTGGGTTGAGCGATTCGATCTTGTCGAGTGCGGATATCCACTCCTGTCTCTTCTGCGCGTTCGACTCACCAAGATAGAGATGAACGTCGTTGTAGGCGGCATCGCCGGCAACCACAAGCCCGATTGATGGGACGTGCAAACAGGTCGTGTGATCGGTGTCGGTGTGACCGAGTTCTATGGCGACCAACTCGTTCCCTTCCAGGTCAATTACCTTTCCGTGAATCTCTTCCGGGATCACTAGATTCACCGGAATTTGGCCTGGGAATAATTGCTCCCAAGCTCCATGGAGCACTGCCGGGGAGGCGTTCAGGCGCATGACCGCAACTGTGTTGGCTGTTGCTACCGCCCGAGCGTTTGGGAATCGTTCAAGAAGAGTGTTAACTCCAAACCAATGATCTCCGTGCCCATGCGTAATGTATATGTTGGTCAGTTTTTTGCCCTTCGATGCGACCCAATCTGCCAAGGTATTGGCCTGCTTGACCGTCATGAAGGCGTCCACGAGAACTGCGTCCCTGACGCCATAGATGAGGGTTGCCGCTGTGACCTGAAAAAATGTCTCTCGCACGCCCGGAGGGCGGTCGGGAGTAACGATGGGAAGGCCCGGAGTGACGAAGACTTCCCATTTCAGATTCGGGGAACCCGTTGTGTTCGCTTTGGAATCCGAGCTATTTGCCGGACTAGCTTCAGTCTGAAATCCCTCGTTTTTTTTCATTGCAGCCTCACTTTCTTACCGCCAGCCGTAGAATTGGAAGCTCGATGCTCATAAGCCTGATCATCAAGGGCTCAGCATCCAAATCACTAACAGAATTCGTGCACCTTCTCCGACCAACTCCGCCTAAGCCTTTCGCGCATTCGAATGCATCATATTTTCAAGTTCGCCTTCGGCTTGAAGCCAATCGTCCACTTCACCACCCGGGTCTTCGCCTCGCTGAAGATAAATTTCGTATGCGCGAAGCCTGATTTCGTCCTCACGCACGGCGCTACGAACGGAAGTTTGTCCCGCGTCCGCCGCTTGACTAGAGTTTGTGCGGGGCGCCTTGCTCCCGTTTGCCGTTGCCCCTTTGGATGCCATGTTCATCTCCTTTTTCCCAATAGTCGGATTGATGTTGCTCGTCGCGAGACAATTTCTCCTTCACGACGCAGACTTTGTGCTCTGATCAACGCCATCCTTTGTGACCAGCACCATGCGAAAGCGTGCCTTACCCTCCATCATGCGAGCGTAAGCGTCTGCCGCCTGTTCGAGAGGAACTGTTTCGATCATTGGACGGATATTTTCGAGGACGCTGAATGCGAGCGTGTCCTCAGCGTCAATCGGCGTGCCAGTTAAGCTCCCGTGAATTGAACGCCCTCCAAAAACAAGCGGGAACGCTTTCAGTTCGATCGGGTCAGACGGCACTCCCACTACAATCAACTTCCCGCGCGCCGCAAGTCCAGAAACAAGAGGCCCCATTGCGGCTCCGTTGGTAGCTGTTGCGAGAATCGCGCTGGCTCCGCCCATTCGCTGCAATGCAGCGGAGGCATCCTCGGCAGCAGTGTCAACGTAGAAATGCGCACCCAAATCTTTCGCAAGCTTTTCCTTGTCACGGCCACGTCCGATCGCGACGGTGCGGAATCCCATGTGCCGCGCAAATTGAATTCCGAGATGGCCAAGTCCGCCAACTCCCTGCACCGCTACTAAATCACCGCCGCGCAAACCCGCATTGCGCAGCGCGTTGTACGTCGTAATTCCGGCACAGAGGAGAGGCGCGGCTTCCGCAGGCGTGAGTTCGTCAGGAACGGAGGAAATGCCGCGCGCTTCAGCAATCATTACCTCGGCATATCCTCCGTCTGTCGTGACACCCGACACCACCGGATTTTCACAATTCACAATGTCTCCGCGCCGGCATGGCTCGCACACGCCGTCTTCTCCGGCTATCAGTCCGACGCCAACTCGTTCACCGATTTTCCATTTCGACACGCCCGCGCCCAATGCTTCAATGCGACCAACAACTTCATGCCCCGGAACCCGCGGCAGAGTCAGACCTTTATAAGTTCCAGTTACTGTGGCCGCATCGGAATGACAAATTCCACACGCTTCCACACGAATGCGAACTTGACCGACCCCCGGCTCCAAGATTTTCCGCTCGACCACTCGAAGCTTTCCGGGCTCATAAACTTCAACAGCTTTGTATGTTTCGGTCACTTGTACTCCTCAAGAGCTCCACTTTCGTTCGACTTAGACCCTGATGCGCAGCCGCGCTCAGAATGTCTCTATCGGGACATTCAGCCGAGCCCAGGTTGAAAACTTAGTTGGCTGTCGTTCCGCGATTTTGTTTGCGATTAGGATTCGATCACGCAAATCCGAACCCAGATAGGTGTAGGCTTCCCAGTAACTAAAAGTCTCGGCAATGTCAGCACCTCCAGGAAAGGAGGCGGCGAAACTCTGCTTCGATACCTGTTTGTATGAAAGCCTATGTCCCTGCCGATTCAACGTTTCCACAATTTCATTGAAGCTCATGAAGTCACCGACGAGTGGTAGATACTCGCCATTGCCCACCTCATTCGCATGTTTGAACGCTCCAGCCACAATGTCACCGAGCTCGCGAATGTCGCCCATGTGAATGCAGCGCACGTCAGGATTAAGTGGGAAAGCCCAACCGAGAGATCCATCCGGCTGCTTTTGCGGAGCCAGTGCGCCCGTAATGTTTTGATAGTAGAAAGGCGCGATGACGAACGTACGAAACGCAAATCCAGCTTCATTCACGATCCGGTCTATCTTGGCCTTACCGGTGAAATGCGGAACATGGAACTTGCTGCCACTGATCGCTTCAACATCAGGTAGCGTTGACCAAATAAAGTGTTTAACGCCGGCATTTCTGGCGGCCCTTACCGCTGCCGTAGCCTCAGCAAATTCGTCAGTACCCGGCTCCCAATTATTTGTCACCAGAAATACGCCATGCGCTCCATCGAATGCAGCATCGAGAGTTTCCGGCCGACTCAGATCTGCCTTGACTACGTAATCAGCAATTTCGCGATGGGTTTCTGGATGGCGGGTCAGAGCGCGCACTGTGAATTGATCGTTCGCGTTTAGCGCGCGTGTCACTCCACCTCCCTGCTGACCTGTTGCGCCGATTACAGCGATCAATTTCTTGTTTGTGCGTTGCATTCTATGTGCCTCTTATTTTCGTTTCACTCTGATCGAACAGCGGACATTTCACTCCGGTCCAGGAACTCTGTAACGTGACTGGTGAACGCACCCGCGAACTGAAACAGCGCTCCATGACCAGAGTCGGGATAAACGATCAACTGAGCGTTGGGCAGATGCGCGGCAAGGGTGAACGAATTGACCGTAGGAATCATGATGTCGTTGTTCCCATTCGTAACCAGCACGGGATACGCAATTCTTTTCAAATCAGCGTAAGGTTTCGCCGCGGGCTTGGACCATGCCTTCATTGCCGCAAGCTGCGCTCCCGCCGCCTCCGCAGTTGACGGAGTGTCCTTATCTTCCGTTCGTCGTGCTAGCCGTTGTACAAACTGTCGTCCGGCCGATTGGCTCGTCTCTGTCGCCGCGAAAAATAACTCCAGTAATTTTTCGCCCGACGGCATCGTCTGATCACCGAAGATTTTCAAAAGCTCCGGCTTGTCCATCGCAACACCAACGCCTCCTTCAGGTCCCGTGCCCGCCAGAATGATTCTTCGCAAAAGCGCTGGTCGTTTGAGAGCAATCACTTGAGCCACCATCCCGCCGAGCGAAAATCCGAGCACGTCCAACCGAGACAATTTAAGCGCATCGAGAAACTTCATAGCGTGATCCGCCATCCCGGCGACGCTCTCCGGAACCTTCCCACTTGAGCGACCAATCCCCGCGCTCTCAAATAGAATTACCGACCGACCGCGGG
>Ga0209624_10003028_pt1 | contig 12140 bp, 11 predicted proteins | sample JacPinW_OM2H0_O1_FD_188565 | JGI IMG/M metagenome (GOLD analysis project Ga0209624, IMG submission 188565) | Forest soil microbial communities from Algoma, Ontario, Canada - Jack Pine, Ontario site 1_JW_OM2H0_O1 (SPAdes) (version 2) | ecosystem: Environmental > Terrestrial > Soil > Boreal... | reverse complement strand
ACGCTCTTCCGATCTCCACCAATCTGTCGCAAGCATCCTGTTTCGCTTCACACAGGATATTCATGTTCATGGTTACGCTGCCACCGCTCTCCTGCACGGCAGTTCTCTTAACCGCTGATGGATATGCCGGATCACCTACTGTCGCAAACGACCACAACGTATAGTGACTCCTGTCTTCGGCAATGATCCATCCGTCCTCCTCCCGAAATATCACCTCCGGTTTCGAATGCAAATCCGCAAGCGCTGCCGCAACCGACGGATAGCCAATACCCGATGACGTCCTAGGGTCTGTCACCGGATACCGGACAACCAATTCACCGCTCGTGTGGTTGATGCCGCTCGGAACCAGCGGAATGAACAGACGAACCTCATTGCTGCCCGCCGGCACGACAAAACTCTCCGTCAACGTCACCGTGCCCTTGCCGCGATTCACAGATTGACTCGTCGGTTTCTTATTGGCCACCAGATTCTTATCCGTTTCGTCTTGAACGATCATCAAGATCGCGCCGTTGTCTGCGATCGATAACTTATACGAGGCCATGATTTTCAATTCCACAGTTTGGCCGACGGTTACCGGCGTGCCAGGAGCCGGCGACGCAGATTCCAGCTTTATGGAGTAGCCTTTTGCCGACCCGTTAACAAAGGCCCAAGGCATTGGCGCGTCCGCGCCATTTGCGAAGCAACCGAAAGTCAGCAGGACAAAAGAGAACAAGACTCGAATCTCCATCTGAAGGTCCCCTTCTAAATCGCCGTCCCCACACTCCTCCCCTTCTTTGTTCTGTTGCCACAGTGAGGACATACCCACTGGACCCGAAGCGTAGTCGACTCAAAGACTGAAACCCGCCGCAGCGACATCGGCGTGCGACAGCTAGGACAATGATCTGTTTTCACTCGAGGCGGCCGCCGGCGAAGACCCGCCAGCACGGCACCGAGCGCAACCAACGCAACGATGAGAGCCAGAAAAAGCCAAATAATGCCCTCCATGACTAAAGCCCCCACTTCCCTGTCTATGAGTGCTGATTATAACGTTCTTCGTCCGGCCGCATGTTCCCGTCTGGTCGTTATCGATGAATATGACAGCGTCGGCAAGACCGGCCACGACTAGGCCGGGGCTGGCTTGATTCCGAATCCCCGGACTCCCTCTTATATATGTATGCCCTTTTCCTCTCATCCGTCTATGTTCTCCGTCTGGCCAGGCCATTCGGGCTCCATGCCCTCGCCATCGATTCATCACCCCACAATCGACGCGCCTCCTCGGCGACGAGGCCGGGAAACTCCTCGGCAAAAAACAATTTGGCACCATCAACATAACGAATCCCCTTCGAGTTCGGGAGCGTCTTGTTCAACCATTCCGCCCATTCTTTTGTGAACAACGGGTCGCCTGTTCCCCAAAGAATGCGCACCGGTATTTGCGATCGCTTAAGCTGCGCCTCGATTCCAGGTAGCGGACTGGGTTCGAAAGCGACGCCGTAAGATTGGCACTGCACACGCCGGGTAGCAGAAGAGACCAGAGGCCGAAGATAGACATCAACTAAGTCCGGGGTTACGAACAAGGGATTTGTATAGACGACGCCGAGGCCTTCCTGCGTTTGCGCAACCTTGGGATCCCGAACTTGTCTGGCTAGGCGCTCGACCAGCAGCCCCTGTCGCGCCTCTTCGATCGTCGGCTTCAATAGATCCGGCGGACTATTGGTATGTACGTCTCCATTGGTGATGAGCATGGAACGAACACGATCGGGGTAGCGTGCTGCAATGAGTTGCGCAACCGCCGTGCCGCTGTCATTCGAGACCAGGTCCGCGCGATCTACCTTCAGAGCGTCCATGACGGCAACGATCATATTCGCCTGACTTGAGGGAGACAGACCCTCTTCAGCCGGCACGTCCGTGTAGCCCAACCCCATGAAATCCACGGCGACGCAGCGCCTTAAATTAGATAGGCGTCCCATCGAGCCACGCCAGTGGTAGCCGTTAAGAGGCCACCCGTGCAGAAAGAATGCGGCCGGTCCGGCACCGCGCTCCACATAAGCGATCCGACCGCCTCTCATATGTAGAAAACGACGCCTTGCGTGAAATTCTCTCACCGACCATTCAGCGTCGGCCAGCGCTGCGGAAGCCTGGTTCCCGAGTATGCCAACAGTCAAGGCACCGATACCCAGCTTCACAAAGCTGCGCCGTTTCACGGCTGCTCGCTCGGCGCAGTCCAGTGTGCCTTGAGTTCCCGGTTGAACTCAGCGGCACGCTCCTCCGGGAAGAAAATGCGAGCGGACTCAAACTCCACGCGACGTTTGGCTCCCGGAATCGCCTTTTCCAACCAATGCGACCACTTTAGATCGAAGTAAATATCGTCAGTCCCCCAAACAATGAGCGTCGGCGCACGCAACTGCCTAAGTGGCTTCTCAATCTCGACAGTGTGCCGACAATTGAATGCATTGACGAAACGCTCTAGGTCATGCACGCGCTGGGGTGAGCGCAGATGAGGTCTCAGGTAGGTTTCGATCGTATCATCGGAAACGTCCTCGGGCCGCTCGTACGCCGGACCCAACGCCTGGGCAGATCGGTAAACGGACTTATCCGCCAACATGGCATTCAAAGTCTGCGGCAAGCCACCCGCGGCGACCATCCCTACAAATGGTTTGAACGCCTCTGGAGGCCAGTTATCATGCGTATCGCAATTCGTCAGTACCAGGCTGCGAATACGACTGGGGTACAGCGCGGCGAATATCTGACACACGCCGCCGCCGCTGTCATTGCCGACCAGATCCACCTGATCGATTTTCAGTGCATCCAAAAACTCGGCCAGCATGTGCGCATTCGCCGTCACGGACACATCCTGTGTCGCGGATATCTCGGTATTGCCGTGCGCCAGCAAATCCACCGCTATGCAGCGCCTTAAGACCTGCAGCTGCTCGAGCTGATGTCTCCAAAGGTATCCATTTAGGAGTACACCATGCACAAAGAGCGCTACCGCACCGCTGCCTTGTTCGACATAGCTGATGCGCCCCGAGGGCGTATCAATTTTGCGCAGGTTGGCAAAGAACGCTTTACCGCTCACGATTTCTGCTCACGGCTGGCTTCGCCGAGCTTTCGCGCACACTCCTCACAACACACTTCAACGATCCGCGTGCCAATTTTGACCTTGATAGCAGATGCATCAAGGGTGCAGTCGCACGCCGCGCATGTTTTCTCAGTCATGACAGATTCTCCTTAGGCAACCCCAATTGGGCATGCTTAGAAGATCATTTTTATGACCGGAGGGCTGTCACAATCTTTAGTGATTTTCTCTAGAGGACTTCGCGCATTGCTTGAAAGCCGTAGGCGAGCGGCCGTACGCCTGACGGAACGCCGCGCTGAAATGGCTATGGCTGGAGAACCCCAAATCCGCTGCCAGAGTGGAAAAATCATCGTAACGCGCGATCAAGTCCAAGGCTCGTGCCAAGCGCAACCGCAAGTGATATCGATAAAGGGGGATGCCTTCGACTTGCTGAAACACCTGCGTTAGATATACCGGTGAGCCACGGATCTCACTGGCAATCTCCGACAGTGTCCAGCGCCTGGAAAGATCACTGGCCAGTAACACCTTGACTCGATCGGTTAGCCGGCGGTTACCGTGAGTCGCGCGGCACTCGTGTGATGTTCTGGGTCCCAAACTGCGGCAGACTAATGTAAGCGTTAGATTTTCTGCTTCCAACGGCTCTATAGCCCCATTGTGGAGTCCGTGCCTGAGCAGGGCGACCAATGCTTGCGCGCGCGGATCAATACCCTGATGCTGATGACGAAAGCCCGTAATTGCGCGGTCACTCAAGATCCGGCCGGGCGCCAATTCACGCAGGATTGAATCCGCGAGGCTGAGCGAAAGACTTGAATCGCCTCCCGCAACCGGATGGCTCACTTGATAGCCCTCCCCGGCACTAAAGAAAAGAACGTGATTCGCATCCGCCACCGCCTGGTCTTGTCCGACGTGACGCAAATATATGCCCCGATATGGGAATACGAGATGCGTAGCGGATGCGAATTCCTCCGGGGTGCGATGCTGGCACGCGCCTCCGCAGTGCACGTCACGCAGTGACACTATTTCCGTACGTAGTAAAGAGGTAGCGTCCAGTTCGGACATGACGGGTAACTCACCTAACCACTTCGAAGCTGGGTAGGTCGCATCATACACTTCCGTTGAATACGGCTCCGGATTAAGTAATGATCCACGTACGAATGCAATCTGCATGGCGACCTGAAATATGCCGCCCTAACGGCAAAGCTGGCGGCCCGGGTCGAGGAGCTGCGACGCGAGACCAACGACCACTACCATTATGTCCCGACGGTTCTCCTCGACGGCGAGCGCTGAGTCACTATTCGCTACTCAACTACAACCGTCACGATCATTCGCGGATGAACGGAACACGTGCAATGATAGGTGCCGGGTTTGTCGAACGTGAACGTGATGCTCTCGTCCGTATCGATCTCGGATCGAGGCGGCCCGCAATCGCTCCGCACGACGCGATGCTCATCGTCGGTGCTCGTCCAGGTCACGACGCCCGTTGCCTTGATCACTATGAACATGGCCATACATCCAAGTAGACTCCGGGATAGACCGGTTTATTCCAATTGAGATAAAAGCCGAGTCCTTGCTCAGTGGGAGTCCGCCGTAACGCGCCACACTGTATTTCCCACATCGTCCGCAATCAGCAATGCACCGTCATGATCCTGGGTAAGTCCTACCGGAGCGCCGAACAGCTTTTTCTCGTCGGCCGAATAGAATCCGGAAACGACAGTCTCCGGTTTCCCGACCGGCTTGCCTTGCTGGAACGCGACGTGCACCACCTCGTAACCGCTTAAGGGTGAGCGGTCCCAGCTGCCGTGCTCACTGATAAACGCTCCTCCCTGATACTTCTCTGGCAGAGCATTCTTTTCGGAGAACCAAAGCCCAAGCGGTGCTACATGCGAGCCGATCGCATAATCCGGCACGATCGCCTTCGCGACGAGATCCGGTCGCTGCGCTTCAACCCGGCGGTCGATGATCTGCCCGAAGTAGCTATACGGCCATCCATAGAATCCGCCTTCCTGCACGGCGGTGAGGTAATCCGGCACCAGGTCGGCGCCGATCTCGTCTCGTTCGTTGGCGATGGCCCAGAGCTTGCCGGTTTGCGGTTCCCATTGCAGGCCGGTCGGATTGCGGATGCCCGACGCGTAGATTCGGCTACCGCGCGTGGCGACATCCACCTCCAGTACCACGGCACGCCGGTATTCCACCTCTAATCCGTTCTCGCCGACGTTGCTGTTGGAACCGACCCCCACATACAGCTTACTGCCGTCGGGGCTCGCTAACAGGGCTTTGGTCCAATGATGGTTGACGGTCCCCGGCAGGTCCGCAAACTCAACGCCCGGCGCAGTGATCTGAGTGTCTCCCGAGTGGTAGGGGAACTTCACGATGGCATCGGTGTTCGCGACATAGAGGGATTCGCCGATCAGCTGCATGCCGAACGGCGAGTGCAGATGTTCGATCAACACGTGCTTCTCCCATTCGCCCGCCGCAGTGTCCTTCTTGCGCAGTAGGGTGATCCGGTTGCCGCCTTTGCCGCCCTTTCCCGACCGATTCTTCACCTTGGTGGCAATCAGTTGCTTGGGCGTCGTCACTGGCTCGGTGCCGGGCCCATTGGATTCCGCGACCAGCACATCTCCATTGGGCAGGACGTAGAGCTGGCGCGGATGCATCAATCCGCTCGCTATCTTTTCGATCTTGAGGCCGGGAGCCACCTTGGGAAATTGTCCCTGCGCCCAGCCGACACCAATGGGAACCTGCATTGGCGGCAACAAGAAGTCCCGCGCCTTTGGCAGCGGCGGCGCGTTGCCGGATTGCTGTGCGGGCTCGAGCGATGCCTTCTCACTGCATCCGCTTAAGGCGGCCACCAGTGCAAGTACCAATACCCTCCGTACGACGTTCTTACTCATTGACGTATCCTCCCCGGGCTGCGCGCTCCACGGCAACGACGATGTTGCCAATGGACAGGAGAATGACGGTGCAGACCGAGAGCCACAGGCCAGTCGGAACTACCGCATAGGCATCGCGGCTGTGCACGAACGCGTTGACGATAGCCACGACTATCGCAAACAGGTTGAGCCAGAAGTCCAGCTTGTCCGTGCGGGTCGCGGTCCGCCGGGAAGTGACCCAGACCTGCGTCAGGTTGACCAGGCGAGGCACCACAGCGAACAGCAGGCCAAAGACGATGAGCCACGCGGCGCCCTTGTCCCAAAGCATCACAGCAGTCTTGGAATAGAGGACGTCGAATATCAGGGCAGCGACGAAGCAACCGAATGGTATCGGATTGAGAAGGCCATAGATGCTCTCGGCAACGATGGAGCGACGTGGTTCGGGACGGAGGCTCATGGTGCTGCTACCTCATTGTCAATCGGATTACGGAAAGGACGGTATCTGACCTTACCGTATGTCAGTTTGCAGGGCGAGCCTTAAGCTGCTCCCCGCATTCTACGATTGAGTTTCCCGCCACCACTATCCCTGTACGGGCGCTCGCCACTGTGTTGCTCGCCTATGTGCGGCGTTCTCCACAATGTTGCTCAAGAAAACGGCGGAGCCCCCGCGGACTCCGCCATTCCTGCTCGATCATTACTACCTACGGACCAAGGCAGTCCGCGTAGCAACTGCGTCGAAGCGTCCATCCGTTGGACTTGGGTCGCACGCGTGGCAACGAGCCTGCGCGCATCCCTCATTGGCATCCTCGGCCAGTACGAGGTACGGACTAACTAAGAACCTCGCCACCAACCAGCGCGCCACGAGGCGCGACCGAACCAACGTTTGTATGTGCCACTTGGATCACCTCCTTCAGTTGCCGTGGGCTGATTGTCGGCGCGTGCCGCCCACCGAAGCCGCGCGCCCCAAATTGATAACCTAAGGATGCCCTCAATTGCAACGCCAGTAAAGATTTCAAGGTTCTTGAGATACCAAACCTGAAGGCGCTAATAGGCTGTATATACACTTAAATTCGTTGAAATTGCTTCAGCGCTGCAGCCAGTTGGCGGCAGCCATGTTTGATTTGTTCAGGAGAATACGCCGCATAACCCAAGATCAGCCCAGATGTCCGCTTGCGTCCCAAATAGCACAGTGACATCGGACGGTTTGATACACCCATCTCGTTTACGGCGATGGCCACTGCAATGTCATCAACTCCAACGGGCAATGCAGCGACGACGTGCATGCCGGCGTCGGGCCGCGCAATGGTTACCAGGCCGTCCAATTCCGAGCGTGCGCAATCCATGAGGGATTCAAGGCGTTCGAGGTAGAGCGAGCGCATCTTCCGAATATGACGCATCATATGACCCTCGTTAATAAAATCGGCCACGACCGCTTGATCGATCGTTGGAGAGTGCCAATCGGCCGCAAATTTGGCGGTCAACATTCGGTCCAGAATATTAGTCGGCACAACCATGTATCCGAGACGCAATGCTGGGAACAGCACCTTGCTGAAAGTGCCAACGTAAATGACGTTGCCATTTCGGTCGAGACTCTGCAAAGCGGGGAGCGGATGGCTCGAGTAGCGAAATTCACCGTCGTAATCATCTTCGAGTATCCAGGCCCCGGACTTCGCGGCCCAACGCAGCAACTCCAGTCGCCGTGCAATGCTCATCGTGGCTCCGCTAGGAAACTGATTCGCCGGTGTCGTGTACACAAGGCGGGCTCGAGGGTTGCTTGAGATTCCCGCCGAGACATCAAGCCCGTCAGAGTCGACTGCAACGGGAATCATCTCGATCGAAGCGGCCTCAAATACCGCTTGCGCAGCGAAGTAACCCGGTTCCTCGACCCAAACAGGATCACCGGGTTTGAGCAAGACGCTGGCTGCCAGATGCAGCGCTTGCTGGATGCCGGCGACGACGATTACCTGTTCAGGCTGACATTGAACACCTCGGGAAAGCGTCAAATAGTCACAGACTGCATTGCGAAGCGGTGTGAAGCCAGCAGGCCCGCCATAACCCAGCATCTGGGGATGCAATCGTTTCCATTGGCGGTGCACCAGCTTTGTCCAGACGTTGAACGGGAACGCGTCTAACGCAGGGATCCCTGGCTGAAAAGGTCGGATCGGACGGCCTCCCGCTGCAAAGGGCAACGCGGCGCGATGAGTTATGGTTCGAGACCGGAGTGAGAATCGAAGATTATTTCGTTTCTCGCTACCGGTAACAGATTTTTTTTTGCCACGCCGAACATGGGTCAAATTATCGGGTAGCTCGTTGGCGACGTAGGTTCCCGAACCACCTCGCCCTCGAATATAGCCCTCAGCAATCAATTGCTCGAATGCCTTTATCACCGTGTTGCGAGAGACGCCGAGATTTGCCGCCAGCGTGCGGGTGGAGGGCAATTTCGCTCCCGGTCCAAAGTGTCCCGTAAGAATCTGATTCCTCAAACTCTCATACACGCGTCGGTTGAGATGCTCCAAAGTGTTGGCGGGGGAGCCCATTTTGTCTGCGATCTTCGCAAATGAATGGGATGGCATCACAGAAGCCTAGAGATGGAAAGTGGATCTGTCAATTAAGGCAAAGACAGCTGATTCTTCGGCACCGCTTTGTGGGTCGGCCTCGCGCAATGCGAAAGTGGCTCCGTGAAAATTGTCTGAAGCGGTTCTTGGGCAGTTGCACGATCCGGCGCAATATTCACTTTTCTACCGCGGAATTCGGAGATACCTGAATGAACAAATCTTTTGCGTCATCCGTCGACGGGCGGCCCAATTCAGCGGGAAGCGACGAAAATCGCCATGGTTCGACTGGGGTGCAAATCGTAAAGGATTTAGTTGCCCCAATTCTCCTCGGCGGCATCATCGCCGGCACGCTCGACATTGGTGCCGCGAGTTTGATTAATAGCGCGAAACCCGCCCGCATTCTGCAAGTCATCGCTAGCGGATTGCTTGGGAAGTCTGCGTTCGCTGACGACTCGACTGTGGCGCTCGGCCTCGTATTGCAGTGGGCGATGTCGATTATTATTGCATCGATCTTCGTCTTCGCGGTTCGATGGAGGCCGCTACTCAAGCGCCACTGGGTCAAGGCAGGTCTGGCATACGGCGTGGTCATTTTTCTTGTTATGAACTACGTCGTTTTACCGCTATCTGCGATAGGGCACTCACCGCGCTTCAGGGTCGTGCACTTCATGGAGGACATCGTTGCCATGCTGTTCTTCGGTATCATCGTTGCCTTCTTCGCGCGCGAACGCCCGAATCGGTAGCCAGACCCCAGGCACGATAGAAGCTTGTCCACAGATTGAATGCGTACGAGTGCGGATTCGTATTCAAAGTCGATTATAGTTATCTACTGTAATTGATTGATTTAATTAATGAAATAATGGCGGGACGGCTGGCCACCGAACAGTGGCCTAAATCGGTCCACGGAAGCCAAGCTAAACCGTTAGGACCTCAACGCCGCGTAAGCCTCTTTCTGGAAATTCTGCGTGGCGGCAATGCCCGGCATGCGCGGCGCCTTGCCCGAACGCTGCGCCATTTTGTTCATCAGCGACAGCAGTCGCGGCGAGGAGAATAGCGATCGCAGCAATGTTTCGGCGATGCGCGAATCCCCTTTTGCGCCGCTCCCGGGCGGGGGTTGGGGCGGTAGCGTTTGCTGCAACCACACCATCACCGACTGCACCGCCGGGTCAGCCTGCCACCATCCTCCGAATAGACCCGGCCAGCCAAACGCGCCCGGCCTTCCCGCGCCCATCCACGCGTTTCTTTTTGCATCGTCAATCACTGACAATCCCAGGCCGAACCCCTGACCCATAAAGAGAGGAATGCCGAATTGCAGGTTTCGTCGCTGCGCCGACGTCAATCGATTGGAGGTCATTAATCGAATGGAGTCCTCCGTGAGCACCCGCGTGCCGCCGATCTCGCCGCCTTGCAGCAGCATGCGCGCAAAGACGAGGTAATCATCGGCGGTTGAGACCAGTCCTTGGCCGCCGGCGCTGAAGGAAGGCGGTGCTTCATCCGTGAATCCCGGCAGATCAATCGGTGCGAAGTTTCCCGGCGCCGATGATCTGTAAAGGACCGCGGCCCGGTCGCGCTTTTCCGGTGGAATCCAAAAATCAGTATCGACCATCTTCAAGGGATCGAACAGCAGTTTCTGCATCGCTGCCCGCGTACCCAACCCTGTCGCCCGGCCGATGATGACGCCGAGCAGATCAGTCGAGTGGCTGTAATTGAAGCGCTCTCCGGGGGCATAGCTCAAGGGAAGCGAGGCCAGCGTTTTCGTCCATTCATCCGGCGTGCGGGCGCTGTCGAATTCGAATCCGAATCTCTCTTTCAGCGCCTGAGCGAGGGGACCTCTCGCGGTGAAACTGTATGCAAAACCCGCGCGGTGGGTCATCAAATCCTCGATGGTGATGGCTCGCGGCGCGGGATAGGTGTCCTGCAAGGGACCATCAGCGCGGCGCAGCACCCGCATCGCGGCGAATTCCGGGGCCCACTTGGTGATGGGATCCTCGAGCCGCAACACGCCACGCTCCCTCAAAATCATCGCGACCGCAGTCGTTACCGGTTTACTCATGGACGCAATGCGAAAGATCGTATTGCGCTCGACCGGCAGTCGAGCCTCGATATTGCGTAGTCCCACCGAATCCACCTGCAGCAACTCACCGCGCCGCCAAACGAGACACACCACGCCGGGAATGTCGCCGCTGGCAACCGCATGCTGGGCGGGGGCTGTAATGCGCGCGGCCAGGCTCATCGTGTCAGACATGGTCTTCCTTTTTGTCCAGGGGTTTTCGTCGCAGGCCTATCACTGAATCAGCTTAAGGCGCTGCGGGGCTCTGCAGGTTGCGCACCATTTTCAATACCATTGCGCGGGGAAGGAAGGGGACCATTCGGGCCGTGCGGTGGTTTCCCTTACCGGTAATGACGACACGTTGGTTTTCGCGAAAGCCTTTGTAGCCTGCTTCTGCCACCGGCATAGAGTCCATGACCGCGGCGGTCTGGCCGAATCGTGTGGCACCCGTTCCCGCACGCGCGCGAAACTGGCTCTTGGTCGCTCCGGGGCATAGGCAACTGACATGCACGCCCGTGTCGCGTGCCTCTTCCCACAGCGCTTCGGAGAATGACAAGACAAATGCCTTGGAGGCATAGTAGATCGCCATAAAGGGTCCGGGCACGAAGGCGGCCATGGAGGCGACGTTCAAGACGCCGCCGCGCTTTCGAGTGAGCATCTGCGCCCAATAAATATGGGTAAGCTCCACCAGCGCGCGGTCATTCAGGTCAATCATGCCAAGCTGCAACTCGAGGCTGGAACCGGCGAACGGGCCGGCCTTGCCAAATCCGGCATTGTTGACGAGCACGTCGACCTCGAGGCCCGCTGCCTTTATCGCTTCTGCCAGGCGGGTTCCCCCGCCTCGCTCTGCCAAGTCGACGGTAAATACGTCGGCTTTTACCGCGTAGGTTTTAGACAGTCGAGCGGCGACCTCCTGCAATGCCGCTGCGCTGCGAGCGGCAAGGATCAGATCGTAACCATCCTTCGCAAAGCATTCCGCCAGATCTACGCCGATCCCCATTGATGCGCCGGTTACCAGTGCTGTCTGCCCTGCTCCGGGTTTCTCGTTGCTCTGACTCATCGCGATGCTCCCTGGCCAACGCCTCTGCTCAGTTTGTTTGTTAGTCTAGACCTAAATGGGCGTGATGCAGAACTACACCAGTATCAAGGCAGGTGTCATCGAGGGCTTTTTCGGGAAGCCCTGGAACTGGGAATCGCGGATGACCGGTGTCGATTTCCTGCGCAACGGCGGATACCAGTTCTATATCTACGCGCCCAAGTCCGAGTCCTTCCTTCGCCGGCAATGGCGCGAGCCGATTCCTCCGGAGACGCTGCAACATTTGTCGCAGCTCAGTGCGCAGTGCCGACAGAGCGGCATTGGCTTCGGGATCGGACTCACGCCCTTTGAAATCTATCGCAACTACGACGCCGGCGCACAGACATCATTGCGCGCCAAAGTGGCGCAGATCGACCGGATTGGCGTGGATATTCTTTGCATCTTGTTCGACGACATGCGCGGCGACTTCGAGGGCCTCGCTGCGATTCAGGCGAGGGTGATCTCCGACATCTGCGACTGGAGCCGTGCCGCAAGCTTCATCGTTTGTCCGACGTACTATTCTCATGATCACCGGCTCGCG
>Ga0209624_10003027_pt1 | contig 12142 bp, 4 predicted proteins | sample JacPinW_OM2H0_O1_FD_188565 | JGI IMG/M metagenome (GOLD analysis project Ga0209624, IMG submission 188565) | Forest soil microbial communities from Algoma, Ontario, Canada - Jack Pine, Ontario site 1_JW_OM2H0_O1 (SPAdes) (version 2) | ecosystem: Environmental > Terrestrial > Soil > Boreal... | reverse complement strand
TCCGGTGATTCTGTCACGGGCTGCGGAGTATGCGAATTCGGACACGCTTAGTTTTCTTGCAGCTTCGTTCGGTCGTTTACCTGCGCCCGAGTATGTTGATCGCAGAACGATTCTTGCACGGCATCGGGATAAAGTCGTGCTGTTCACTCTGCTGGAGCGGCTGTGTGAGGAGGAGCCTGGAATCTTTAAGGCGATGGATGATGCTGTGACGGAGTTGAATGGAAATTTTGATGGGCTGGATGATTTTTTGAACCAACAGAATTATCGACTGTCTTATTGGAAGACTGCCGACCAGCAGTTGAGCTACCGCCGGTTTTTCGATGTGAATTCGCTCATCGGTCTACGTGTGGAGCGTGAATATGTGTTCGAAGAGACGCACGCTCTCATCGTGGACTGGTTGAAGCGAGGCGTGATCGATGGAGTGCGAGTGGATCATCCGGATGGGCTGCGGGATCCGCTGGAGTATATGAGGCGACTCAGGCAGCATGCGCCGGACGCGTGGGTGGTTGGAGAAAAGATTCTGGAGCCGGGTGAGTTTTTGCCTGAGAGCTGGCCGATTCAAGGGACCAGCGGGTATGACTTTTTGAATGTTGCCGCTGGTGTGTTAGTTGCGCCCGATGGGCTGGCGGAATTGACCGCGGTCTATAGCGAATTCACAGGCCAACCGACGGATTTTCGTGCGATCGCGCATGAAAAGAAAGTAAGCGTGTCCCAGGAGGCTCTTGGAAGCGACGTCAACAGACTGACCTCGCTGTTTGTGGAGATATGCGAGGCTAACCGCGACCGGCGCGACTATACGACAGCCGAGGTGCGGCGGGCTGTCCGCGAGGTTGCGGCATGTTTTTCTGTGTATCGCAGTTACGTCGTTCCCGAGCGAGAAGAGATTACCGAAGAAGATCGCGAGCACATCGCAGAGGCGACCGAATGCGCGAAACAGCAACGGCATGACATTGATGGCGGGCTATTTGATTTTATGCGTGACGTCCTGACGACGGCAGTGACTGGGAAGAAGGAGAGCGAATTTGTGCAGCGCTTTCAGCAGTTCACCGGGCCGGTGATGGCGAAGGGAGTGGAGGACACGGCGTTTTACTGCTTCAACCGGTTGACTGGGCTAAATGAGGTGGGAAGCGATCCGGGGCGCAACGGTATCAGCGTTGGTGAGTTTCATGCGTACTGCGAAAAGATGCAGGCGACTCATCCATCGACGATGACGACGCTTTCGACGCACGATACGAAACGTAGCGACGACGTAAGGGCGCGACTGGCCGTGCTGTCGGAGATCCCAAATAAGTTTGGCGCCGCGGTGCAGCGCTGGTCGCGGATGAACAGCGCATTCCGAACGGGTAAGCGCGGTGAGCCTGCGATGCCCGACAGGAATACGGAGTATTTGTATTACCAGACTCTGATCGGAGCCTGGCCGCTGCCGATCGACCGTGCACAGGCTTACATGCTGAAGGCGGTTCGGGAGGCCAAGCAACAGACGAGCTGGGTAGCGAACAATAAGGAGTTTGAAGAGGCGCTGCGCCTGTTCATTGAGTTGACGCTGAACTATGCGCCGTTTCTGCGGGAGTTACAGCAGTTTGTCGCGAGGGTTCAGGATGCGGGGCGTGTGAACTCACTCGCGCAGACGCTCTTAAAACATACGGCACCCGGTGTTCCGGATCTCTATCAAGGTGGAGAGCTTTGGGACCTGAGTCTTGTCGATCCTGACAACCGCCGGCCAGTGGATTACGCGGTTCGACGAAGGCTGTTGCAAGAGCTGTTGCGGATGAGTGGAGATGATATTGCCACTCAGATTATGATGCGGGCCGATGAAGGACTACCAAAGATGTGGACGATTCATCGCGCGTTGCAACTGCGGCGCAAGCGGCCGGAGTGCTTCAGTGCGGATGCGGACTATACGCCGCTCGAAGTGGATGGCGACAAGCACGATCATGTGATTGCTTATCTGAGGGGCGAAGATGTCGTGACGATTGTCCCGAGGTTGACTCTGCAGTTGGCGGGAGCCTGGAAGGATACGATCGTGGTGCTTCCAAAGGGGAGATGGCGGAACGAGTTTACGGGATCGATCGTGGAGGGTGGAGTGGTTTCGATGAAGCTTTTGGTGAAAGATTTTCCGGTGGTGCTCTTAGTGCGTGAAGAGTTGGGGGCGATTTAGGCGATGCATGAATTTCGGATCTGGGCTCCCTACGCTCGGCGCGTTGCGGTAGTGGTTGAGAATGCTTCGTATCCGATGCTCGGCCCGGATGAGTGGGGGTGGTGGAGCGTTTCGGTGGAGCGGGCAGTGACTGGAAGCGACTACGGGTTCTTGATTGACGACGATGCGAAGGTCTATCCCGATCCGCGTTCGCAGTGGCAGCCGTCTGGAGTGCATGGCTTGTCGCGGGTGTACGACCAGACGGCATTTGCATGGAGCGATGAAGGATGGGAAGCGACTCCGATTGAACGGAGTGTCGTCTATGAGCTACACATTGGCACGTTTACTCCGAGAGGCACCTTTGACGCTGCGATCGAACGGCTCGACTATCTGGTCGAACTTGGGATTACACATATCGAGTTGATGCCTGTAGCCGCGTTTCCGGGTGGGCATGGGTGGGGTTATGACGGAGCGGCGCTGTTTGCGGTCTACGAGGGGTATGGCGGGCCGGATGGGTTGAAGGGCCTGGTCGACGCTTGTCATGCGCGCGGGCTCGCTGTGCTGCTGGATGTGGTTTACAACCACTTTGGGCCTGTGGGGAACTATAGCGGTCAGTACGGGCCTTACCTCACGGAGAGACATCGCACGCCGTGGGGAGGTGCGGTGAATTTTGAGGGTTGGGGAAGTGATGAAGTGCGAAGGTTCTTCTGCGACAACGCGTTGATGTGGATGAAGGACTACCACATCGATGGTTTGCGGCTGGATGCGGTGCACGAGTTTGTCGATAGATCGGCAGTGCATTTTATGGAGCAGTTATCCGATGAGGTGAAGGCTTTGTCCGCGAAGCTGGGGCGACGGCTGGTATTGATTGCGGAGAGTGATTTGAACGACCCACGGGTCGTCAAGCCTAGCGAGGCTGGTGGCTACGGGATGGACGTGCAGTGGAGTGACGATTTCCATCACGCGCTGTTTACGGTTCTTCATGGCGACGAAGGAGAGAAGGGATATTACGCAGATTTCGGCTCGCTGGCGAAGCTGGCGAAGGCCTTGACGAAGACGTTTGTGCAGGACGGGACCTATTCGAAGTATCGCGGGCGAAGGCATGGGAGACCGGTCGGGGATTTATCGCCGCAACGGTTTCTGGGTTTCATCCAGAACCATGACCAGGTGGGAAATCGGGCGATTGGAGACCGGATTGAACAAGTGGCAGGCATGGATTTGGCTAAGGTCGCGGCGGGGCTGGTGATAACTGCACCTTTTATTCCGATGATTTTCCAGGGGGAGGAGTACGCGGCATCTACTCCTTTTCAATACTTCGCCGACCATGAAGATCCGGAGATGGCCAGAGCAGTGAAAGAGGGTCGTCGTGGCGAGTTTGCAGCGTTTGGCTGGGCGCCGGAGGATGTTCCCGATCCTGAGAACCCGGAGACCTTTCTTCGCTCGAAGTTGAATTGGAACGAGGTGCATGAAGGCCCGCATGAGCAGATGCTCGAGTGGTATCGCAGGCTGATTGCACTTCGGCGCGGGTCTTCGTCGTTGAACGATGGGACGCCGGGACAGACGGGGGTTTCGTTTGATGAAGAGAGACGCTGGCTGATGATGACGCGTGGGGCGGTGGTTGTGATGTGCAATCTGGGAGCAACCCCTCTGGGACTGAATCGTCCGAAGCAGTTTCCGTTGTTACTCGCGTCTCAGAGTGGCGTAGAGGTTGTGGGGGAGACGGTGGTACTGCCGCCTAAGAGTCTTGCGGTACTTTCCGGTGAGAAGAACCAACAACCTGTGTAGAATTCCTTAAACCTACTCTTTCAATTGAAGGAAGTGTTCATCATGTCACTCGCTCTTCGCAGGCCGCGCCTGTGCGCTCTCGTCTTTTTTATGTTACTTGCTGGGAAAAGTGTGGTGGGACAGACTGCGTTGCCATCATTCAGTGAGCCGGCAATCTCGCCTGATGGGAGAGAGATCGCATTCGCTTCTGGGGGCGACATCTGGACGGTTGCGGCGACGGGAGGCGAAGCGCATCTGCTGGTGACGAATCCGGCTACCGAGTCGCGGCCGATGTATTCGCCCGATGGCACGAAGCTGGCCTTCGTTTCAACGCGCACGGGAGCAGGGAACATCTATGTGTTGACACTTGCGACGGGAGAACTGACGCGAGTGACTTACTCCGACCGGCCGGATTCGCTTGATGGATGGTCGCATGATGGCAAGTGGATTTACTTTACGTCTGCGGTGAATGATATTGCGGGGCAGGGGGATATCTTCCGCGTCAGCTCGAGTGGTGGCACGCCGCTGGAGGTGAGCCGTGAGCGGTACCTGGGGGAGTTTGAGAGTGCGCCCTCTCCAGATGGGCAGACGGTCGCTTTGGTGGCGAAGGGGATCAGTTTTTCGCAGTGGTGGCGCAATGGGCACGCGCATATCGACGAGACCGAGGTGTGGTTGAAGCCGGTGGCTGAGGGTGGGAAGTACGAGATGCTCCTGAAGGCCGATTCGAAGCACGCCTGGCCGATGTGGTCGTCCGATGGGAAGACTCTGTTCTATATGAGTGATTCATCCGGAGCGGAGAATATCTGGTCGGTTCCGGTGGCGTCGCCAGTGTCTGCCAAGGCGATGACTCACTTTAAAGAGGGCCGGGTGTTGTGGCCGAGCATTGGTGATGGCGGAAAGACGATCGTCTTCGAGCGTAACTTCACGATCTGGAAGATGGAGACCGCCACAGGCAAAGCAGAACGGGTGCCGATCACTCTGCGGGGGGTTCCGGCTTCGCCTGGCGTCACCCATGTGACAGAGACGAACTTCAGCTCGCTCGCCTTGTCGCCGGACGGGAAGAAGATCGCGGTCGTTGCGCATGGCGAGGTATTCGCCGCGTCGGCCAAAGACGGCGGGGAGGCGCAGCGCTTGACGCATACACCGACGGCGGAGAGCGAGCCGGTGTGGTCGCCGGATTCGATGAAGCTGGTGTACCGATCGGAAGCGGGAACTGGTGAGGGCAGCGGCCACAACCTCGTGATGTATGACTTTGCGACTTCGAAAGAGAGTGTGCTGACGCAGGCCGGCAGTGAAGACGAGAAGCCGAAGTGGTCTCCGGATGGCAAGAGCGTGGCTTATCTGCGCAATGAAAAAGCGCTGCATGTCTTGACGGTGCCGGCGCAGGCCGGGGCCGCAGTTGCGGACCGCGTGGTTGCAAGCGGAGAGTTGCCGGGGTCGTCCCTGGCGTGGTCGCCTGACAGCCAGTGGGTGGCTTATACAGCGAACGACACCCGTTCGTTCCGCAATGTGCATGTGGTGGCTGCTGCGGGTGGCGATTCGCATCCGGTGAGTTTTCTGGCGAACGGCGAGATTGGCGGGGGGGTCTGGTCGCCAGATGGGAAGTACATTCTGTTTGACACGGCCCAGCGTAGTGAGCAGGCCCAGATTGCGCGTGTGGATCTGCTGCCGCACGTGCCGAAGTACCGTGAGGATGAGTTCCGGGACCTGTTCAAGCCTTCGAAGACGCCGGGAACTCCGACCGCACCTTCGCCCGATGTGGCGCCATCAGCCTCGACCGAGGAGAAGCCTGCGACCCCGCCTGCCGCGCTTGATGCGAAGAAGAAGCCCGAGCCGGTGAAGATTGTCTTCGAGGGCATACGCGACCGGTTGACGTTACTGCCGATTGGGTTGAATGCGGAAGAGCCGGTGATCAGTAACGACGGCAAGAACTTGCTCTTTGCGGCTCGCTCGGCGAACCAGCAGAGCCTTTATACCTACAGCCTTGAAGAGCTTCCGAAGGAGCCGCCGGTGGCGCGGCAGTTGACGTCGACTCCGGGCCGCAAGAGCAACTATATCTTCGCGCCTGACGGTAAAGACGTGTTCTATCTGGAAAACGGCACAATGAAGACGATCGTGGTGGAGTCGCGGACGCCGAAGACGATTGCGGTGAGTGCGCCCATGCAGATCGACTTCGACGTGGAGAAGAAGGTGGTGTTTGAAGAGGCATGGGAGACGCTGAACCGGCGATTCTACGATGCCGACTTCAACGGCAAGGACTGGCTGAAGCTGCACGATGAGTGGGCTCCGTATATTGCGGGGGTCAAGACTTCGGACGAGCTGCGCCGCGACATCAACCTATTAATCGGGGAGTTGAATTCGTCGCACTCGGGTATCAATCGTCCGATGGGTCCGGGGAATGCGCCGCCGCAGACGGTGCAGGTGGGCAACCTTGGGCTGCGGTTCGACCGTGAGGCATATGAGGCCGGCAAGGGTCTGGTGGTGCGTGAGGTGATTGCTCTGGGGCCGGCGGCGATTGAGGGCTCGATTAAACCGGGCGATCGGCTTGTCAGCGTGAACGGGGAGGCCGTGGGGACGAAGAACCTGGACGGCATGCTGGAGGACACGGTGGGCAAGCGGGTCGTGCTCGGCGTAGAGACGGCGGGCAAGACGCGGGATGTAGTGGTGCGGCCGGTGTCGTCAGTTGCAGCAACCGGACTGTTGTACCGGCAATGGGTCGACGAGCGGCGTGCGCTGGTTGACCGTTTGAGCGGCGGCAAACTCGGTTACGTTCACCTCGCCGATATGAGCGATGCTTCGCTGCAGCAGCTTTATATCGACCTCGACGCGCAGAACGAGGCGAAGAAAGGTGTTGTCGTGGATGTGCGGAACAACAATGGAGGCTACATCAACGGATATGCCCTGGACGTGTTCACGCGACAGAACTATCTGATCATGACGCCGCGTGGATTGTCTCCGGTGCCTTCGCGGCAGAATCTGGGGCAGCGGGCACTGGGCTTGCCGACGGTGCTCGTGACGAACGAGTCGTCGTTGTCGGATGCGGAGGACTTCACGGAGGGGTATCGTTCGTTGAAGCTGGGCAAGGTAGTTGGAGAACCGACGGCTGGCTGGATCATCTTTACGGGAGCACAAACGCTGATTGATGGTTCGGCAGTGCGGGTACCGGGGTGGCGGATACAGGATCTTCGAGGGCAGACGATGGAGATGCATCCCCGGCCTGTCGATGTGGAGGTTGCGCGTCCGCTGGGGGAGACGGAGACGGGTTCGGATGCACAGTTGGAGCGTGCCGTCAAGGAGTTGCTGGCCACGCAATAGGAGAGCGAAGAGGCGCGGGCGGTTATCATTGAGGTACCCGTCTGTTCGCCGCTTCAGTTTCATCCGATTCTCTACGAAAGTCCTGCTTTTTAGCGGAAACTTTTGTGTAACTGGCTCGTCTTCCTAGAGACTGGCGACTTCAGTGATTCGACCTGAAGCGACCACAGTAAAAATTGCAATAATTTTGAGAGGTAAGGCGATGTTTAAGGGATTTGCTGTATTCCGGAGTGCCACCCTGAGAGCGAGCTTGATGTTGCCTGTCATGGCGTCGTCAGCGTGGGGCACTGTGCTGATGGCACAGGCACCGGCCGCACCGGCACCTGCAGCGCGTCAGCTCGGCACCGTAACGGCTATCTCCGGAGATGGGCTGACGCTGAAGACCGATGCGGGGCAGCAGGTTACCGTCACTGTGGCAAGCGGCGCACACATCCTGCAGCTTGCTCCAGGCAGCACTGATTTGAAGACTGCCCAGCCGATTGAATTGAAGGACATCGCAGTAGGCGACCGTATCCTGGCGAGCGGCAAGGCCGGGGACAGCGCGGCAACGTTTGAAGCATCGCGGGTGATTCTGATGAAGTCGACCGACATCGCTCAGAAGCACCAGATGGAGCAGGCGGACTGGCAAAAGCGGGGAACGGGCGGCATCGTAAGCGCCGTGGACGCCGGAACGGGGACGCTGACAGTTTCGGTTGGTGCGAAGAAGATCGCTGTCAACACGACGAGCAAGACGGAGTACCGTCGTTATGCCGGCGACTCGGTCAAGTTTGAAGATGCGAAGCCGGGCACCCTGGCGCAGATTCAGGCGGGCGATCAGCTTCGTGTGCTCGGGACGAAGTCGGACGATGGATCATCGATCCAGGCGGAAGAGATCGTGAGTGGATCGTTCAAGAATCTCGCCGGTTTGATCGCGTCCATTGATGCCTCGAAAGGAACCGTAACGCTGAAGGACCTGACTACCAAGAAGACGGTCACGGTGATTGTTACCGCAAACTCGAATGTTCGCACGTTGCCCCCAGAGGCGGCGGCGCGGTTTGCAGCGAGGGCGAAGGGCGAGGCTGCAAATGCTGGTGGAGCGGGCGCGCCAGCGTCGCAGGGCGGTGAAGCACCGGGTGGCGCGGGACGGCCCGGGGGCGGAGGACGATCTGCCGGCGGCGACCTCTCGCAACTCTTAGGCCGGTTACCCAACAAGACAATCGCCGATCTGAAGGTGGGCGATGCAGTGATGATCGTGGCTTCACAACCCGATGTGGGGAGCGCGACGATGACAGCCGTGACCCTATTGTCGGGGGTCGAACCAATCCTACAAGCGCCAGGCGGTCCTTCGATGACGTTGTCCCCCTGGTCACTGGGCCAAGGTGCACCTGAAGGCGGCGGGGGCCAGTAGTTCTTTGCAGGCACACAAACGGCAACGATTGATCTTACCGAGGAGCAGTATGTCATTTCGCACAACGTTGAAGATTGTTTTACTTTTTTTCGTCGCCTTGACGCCGATGGTCGCAAGGTCCCAGCAGACTGGGGCTACAGTGCGGGGTACGGTTGCAGATCCTGAGAATGCAGTGATACCGGGGGCGACGGTGACTTTCACGCCCGCATCGGGCAAGCCACTCATCACGCAATCGCAGAGCGATGGAACTTACGCGCTGCGAGGCGTTCCTGCGGGAACTTATACGGTGACGGTCACGATGCAGGGCTTTGCGTCGTTCGTGAAGCAGGGAGTGAAGATTGCCGCGGGGCAGAGTCTGACCCTCGACACGCAGATGGCGATCCAGGAGCAGAAGCAAGAGGTTAATGTGACGACGTCGGCCGCGCAGGTGAGCGTCGATGCCGACAGCAATGCCAGCGCCACGGTGCTGAAGGGCAAGGATCTCGATGCGTTGTCGGATGATCCGGACGAGCTTTCGTCGGAGTTGTCTGCGCTGGCAGGGCCTGCGGCCGGGCCGAACGGCGGGCAGATTTACGTGGACGGGTTTACGGGAGGGCAGCTTCCACCGAAGTCGTCGATTCGCGAGATTCGTATCAATCAGAATCCTTTTTCTGCGCAGTATGACCGGTTGGGTTATGGGCGCGTAGAGGTCTTCACCAAGCCGGGCACAGACAAGTTTCATGGGCAGTTCAATGTGCAGGGAGTTACCTCGGCGCTGAATTCGGGCAATCCCTTGTTGAATGCGTTCAACACGCCCGGACAGCCGAACCAGACGCAGCCGCCGTATCATACGATTTTCGTGCTGGGAAATTTTTCGGGGCCGATATCGAAGAATGCTTCCTTTACTTTGTCCGGATCGCATCGGTCGATTCAGGACAATAATCTGGTGAATGCTACTATTCCGAATTCGCCGGCGTTTGATCCTAGTTTGACCTGCCCTGTTGGTCAGACCACTTGCGCCTACGCCATTGCGAATCCGGAGCCACAGTCCCGTAGTGATATCAATCCCCGGGTCGATCTTGCTTTGGGCGAGAAGAATACGCTGGTGACCCGTTTCATGTACGAGGTCAACGACCAGAACAATGTAGGGGTTGGCGGATTGGTTCTGCCTTCAGCGGGTTATAACTCCAGCTCGTCGGAGACGACGGTACAGGTAAGCGATACGCAGATTGTGAATCAACGAGTGATTAATGAGACGCGATTTGAGTATCAGCGAGAGACCGCAACCCAGACCGCTCTCAACACAACTCCGTACATCAGCGTGCAAGGGAACTTTTCGGCCGGTGGTGCACCTACCGGCAATTCGACGGATATTCAAAACCATTTTGAGGTCCAGAACTACACGTCGATTCAGTTAGCCAAGAACTTTGTTCGATTCGGCGGGAGGTTGCGCACTACGAGCGATGGGAACACGACGACTGCTGGAGAAAATGGCACGTTTACCTATAACTGCATAGTCCTGACGAACGGCGTTTGCCCCAACACCACCTCCAATGCGGCGTATCTGAGCAACCAGGCGAGCCAATTCACCATCAGCCAGGTTTTGCACCCAGTCAATGAGACGATGGTCGACCTGGGCCTGTATGCGGAAGATGATTGGAAGGCACGTCAGAACCTGTCGATCAGCTACGGCATCCGTTATGAGACGCAGAACCACCTGACCGACCATCACGATTTTGCACCGCGCATATCCGTACGGTATGGGGTAGGTAAGGCAGGCGGCACTCCGAAGACTGTGCTCAATGCAGGTTTCGGAATCTTTTATGACCGGTACCAGTTGTCCAACATCATGACGACGTTTGAGTCCAACGGTACGAATCAGCTTCAAACACAGATTACGCTTCCGCCGGCTACGTGCTCTCCGACGAACGTGTCTGCCTGTGGGGGCAATTTGACCTCTGGTAATAAGACGGTGCAGGCATCGCCGAATCTTCGCGCTCCTTACACGTTGCATTACGCGTTCGGTGTGGACCAGCAGCTCTTTCGCGGAGCTACATTGTCGGTCAACTATGTTCGTGCGGATGGTGTGCACCAGTTTTATAGTATCAACGCGAATTCTCCCACCGGCGTGGACGCTTCGGGCAATCCCATTTATCCGATCCCGCCGGCGTCGGGTGGTCATCCCATCGTGCAGGATACTTATGAGTCGGGAGGCGTGTTTCGGCAGAATCAGCTGATCGCCAATGTGAATATTCGTCCGAAGCCTCTGTTTTCAATCTCGGGTTATGGTGTGCTCAACTTTGCGAATGCCGATACGGGAGGCATCACTTCGTTTCCGTCGGCCAATTTCTATGACATTGGCGAAGATTATGGCAGGGCGACCTTCGATACGCGCTATCGACTCTTCCTGTTCGGATCGCTGAACCTGAAGCACGCGATTACGGTGAGCCCGATCCTGATTCTTTCGGCGGGAACACCGTACAACATCACGACCGGTACGGTGAACCTTTCCGGGCAGGCCAATTCCAGACCGGCGTATGGTTCGCCAAACAGTTTTGCGCCTGGGACTACCGGGTCGAACACGATTACGGGTTGCGGCAGCTTTGTTTCGCCGGCGACTGGTAGCTCCTATACACCGGTTCCGATCAATCTTTGTACCGGACCTGCACTCTTCACGACAAACGTTCGTGTGACGAAGACCTTTGGCTTTGGGCCTGAGACAGGAGCAGGGGCCGGGCAGCAAGGGGGCGGTAACCATGGCGGTCAAGGCGGTCCTCCGGGTGGCGGCCGTGGTGGTCCTCCGGGTGGCGGCCGTGGTGGTCCGGGTGGGGGTTTTGGCGGCGCTGGAAGCACCGGCAAGCGTTACAACTGGGGCATCGGTGTTCAGGTGCTGAACCTGTTCAACAACGACGATCTCTCGACCCCGAATGGCACGCTGACTTCACAGAACTTTGGCAGATCCACGCAGCTTGCCGGACGGCCGTTCACGACGAACTCCGCTTTGCGCCAGGTATTTCTGCAGACGTCATTCACGTTCTAGCGATAGGTTCCATCTAAGGTAAAGGCGCAACCGAATTGCTGGTTGCGCCTTTTTACTTTTCAGAATTCCATCTGTCTACTTTGCCGGTTTGAAGTTTTTCTTCAGGGATTGCCAGCAGGTGTAGTACTCGTGCTGGCGGGCGGCTGTGTCCATGGCGAACTTTGTGGGGCGGCAGACGAAGCGGGTCTCGAACATGAAGGCCAGGGTGCCTTCGAGTTTGACTGGCTTGAGTTCGGCGGTGCTGGCGCGGTCGAAGGTTTCGGCGTCGGGACCGTGGCCGGACATGCAGTTGTGGAGGCTGGCTCCGCCGGGGACGAAACCTTCGGCTTTGGCGTCGTACTCGCCTTTGACGAGGCCCATGAATTCGTTCATGAAGTTGCGGTGAAACCATGGGGGGCGGAAGGTGTGCTCGGCGACGATCCAGCGCGGGGGGAAGATGGCGAAATCGACGTTGGCGGTGCCGGGGATTTCGCTGGGTGAGGTGAGGACGGTGTAGATGGAGGGGTCGGGGTGGTCGAAGGAG
>Ga0209624_10003026_pt1 | contig 12142 bp, 10 predicted proteins | sample JacPinW_OM2H0_O1_FD_188565 | JGI IMG/M metagenome (GOLD analysis project Ga0209624, IMG submission 188565) | Forest soil microbial communities from Algoma, Ontario, Canada - Jack Pine, Ontario site 1_JW_OM2H0_O1 (SPAdes) (version 2) | ecosystem: Environmental > Terrestrial > Soil > Boreal... | reverse complement strand
CCTACAAGCTCGTCGATCTGTTCCCAGAAGTCGTGGGCAATGATCTGGATTTAATTGTGAAGTATCAGGTCGCGGACGTTTCCAATACGAATCTCGCGTATCAAAGCAACATTGCGGTGATGAAAGCTCTGTTGGCGAAATATCCGGAGCTGCGGGATGCGTTTGTCGCAGTCGTCAGCCGCGGCGTGGACCCAAGCGGCCGCGATTACGGCACGCTGCTCGCGATGAAAGATATCAAGTAGCCAGAACCAGTTCTCAGTTCTCAGTTCTCAGAGTTCCCTCCTGGTCTAGCGTGCATTCTCTGGGATCTTTGTCGTCGCGCAGGCCCAGAAATACCGGAGCCCGCAGCTTCGGCCCCCCACCGTTCACGGCTCCCTCGGTCCATTCAGCGTACTCGATTCCTGCTACCAGTTCCGGCTTGACCCAGTAGACTCTTCGCAGCGCTTCGACTTCGCCATAGAACGGGTTCTTCTTGGTTTCCCGCTTCTTCAGCAGCTTCCAAACCTCCTCGAGCGACTTCTGATCAAAACCGCTGCCCGCCTGTCCCACATGAATCAGCCGGCCCTGCTTGTCATAGAGTCCGAGCACGATCGAACCGAAATGGGAGCGGCTGCCTTCCGGCTCGGTGTATCCGCCGATCACGCATTCCGCCCGGTGCCGGATTTTGATCTTCAGCCATTCGCTGCTGCGGCGCTCCTGATAAATGCTCGCGCGCTTCTTCGCGAGGATTCCTTCCAGCCCTTTCTTCTGGGCGATTTCGAACAGCGCCTTTCCCTGCTGCTCGTAATGATCGGAATAGCGCAGCGCAGCGCCTCCAACCAGCACAGATGCTAATTGCTTCTTGCGATCCTCGAGCGGCACTCGACGCCAATCGCAGCCGTCCAGATAAAGCAGATCGAACGCGTAGTAGAGCACGGGAACATCCGCATTCGTAGCGCCCCGACGGCCTCCGGGACGGAAGCCGGTTCGCTGCTGCATCAGGCTGAACGACGCTCGTCCCTGCTCGTCGAGCGCAACCACTTCGCCATCGAGGATGGCATTCTTTGCCTTGACGAACTGCGGTAGATCCTTCAGTTCGGGATAGCGCTGCGTCAGTTCGTTCTGATTCCGCGAAACCAGCCGCACTTTACCGCTCTCGATAAATGCAACGGCCCGGTATCCGTCCCACTTGATTTCGAACAGCCAGTCCTCTCCGTCAAACGGCTGGTCGATCGATGTAGCCAGCATGGGATGAATCACGCTCGGCATGGGACGCTTGACCGGGGCGGAAGAAAGCCGATTTAACACAGGGGACACAGAGATGACAGAGTGATTCTTGGGATTCGATTGGCCCACCTGATGTGGGCTTATCCCGCGTCCCTCTGCGCCCTCTGCCTGCCCGGAGCGAAGGGTGCTTAGTTTCTTAGTTTTTTTTTAGCGACTGGCTTTTCGGCGAGTTTCCTTTTATCCAGTTTCGCCACGGCTTCCGCCAGCCATGGCGCCTTCAACTTGCCGCGGCTGGTTGGGCGACTTCTCCACTCGGCCGATCCAGCATCGCCGGCAATATCCGCCAGGCTGCGCTTGCTCATCACCGATTCGTCATAGGCGTCGATGTCGTATCCCTCGACTACATGTTTGTCGTGTTTTTTGATCAGCAGCCATTCGTTGCCCTTGCTTCCCGGACGGCGACCTTTCATTTTCACCAGGGCGAAGTCACCTTTCAGCTTTTTCCCGTCCAAGCGAAATTTCAAATCACCCTTGGCCAGCATGGCGACCGCATCGGCCTCGGTGCCGGGCACGTACTGCCCTTGCACCGCAACCGGAGATAGCGGCTGCCACGTGCCCACATCCCACACCATCACTGTGCCCGCTCCGTAGTTGTCTTCCGGGATGATGCCTTCGAAATCGAAATACGAAACCGGATGATCCTCCACCTGCATGGCCAGCCGCTTGTCCGCCGGATCGAGCGACGGTCCCTTCGGCACCGCCCACGATTTCAGCACGCCCTCCATCTCCAGGCGAAAGTCATAGTGCAGCCGCGTAGCATCATGTTTTTGCACTACGAACCGGTGTCCCGCTTTGCTCTCGACTTTCGCCGGAGGCTCGGGCGTCTGATCGAACTTCCGCTTTCGTTTGTATTCTTCCAGTGCCATAGCGAACACCATTTAACCACAGAGTTACGGACTCACACATTAAAGAGGCACCATCCCGAAACCCGGCGTTCTTCAGCCCTGATGTCATCCTGAGCCGCAGCTGTCCCGCAGGCGGAGCGAGGATCTCCCCGTATCATGCTTTAGAATCCTTGGACAGATGAAACGCGAATTTCCCGAGGTTCCGCTGGTCGGCGTGGGCGCCATCATCATCGAAGAGGCTCGCGTCGTTCTGGTGAAGCGCGCGCATCCGCCGCTCGAGGCCGAGTGGTCCATCCCCGGAGGCGTGCTCGAAGTCGGCGAACTCTTGCGCGAAGCCGCCATCCGCGAGGCTCGCGAGGAAACCGGACTCGCGGTCGAGACCGGCGAACTCCTCGGCGTCTTCGATCGTGTCCTGCGCGATCCCGAGCAGCGCGTGCAATATCACTACGTTTTGATTGATTTTCTATGCCGCCGGGTTGGGGGCGATCCCGTCGCCGCCAGCGACGCCGCCGAAGTCCGGTGGTTCACGCCAGAACAACTGCCGGCGCTGAATCTGGCGAAAGACACGCTGGATGTGATCCGCAAAGGATTTGCCGCGGTCAGCACGAACGCCTAGAGTTCGTCGTAGCTGAAAAGGGCGCCATCGCTCATGAAAAAACCGGAGCGAAAGAGTTTCTTATCACCCAGATCGTCCGGGAAGCGCAGTGAGAAAACGTTGCTCTCTGCGAAACCGAGCGCAAAATGCTCTTTTTTCGAAAACCGACTGGAGGCTTCCCGATATGGCAGCTGTGTACGATGAAAGGCGCTCGCGAGACCTATGACACATGGTGGGGCCAGTATCCGTATTCTTAGCCGCGGGATCACGGCATTTTAGTGATGATCCGCCTTGCTAGTTTGCGACGTCGCGGCGCTTGCTCGAGACACGCTGGATGTGATCCTGAAGGTTTTTGCCGCCAGCCGCCAACCCCTGGCACGATCCGCACTCCGGCTTTCATCCTACGGCCTTTCCCACTTCCCGGAACTGGCAGAGCGAAAGATAGCTTCGATCACTGCCATGTTCTTGATGGCATCTTCGAGGGGCACGGGAACCTCCTGGTTTTCCAGAATGGCCTTGGAGAAAGCATCGCCCTGCATGGTGTATTGATTGGCAGTTGGAAAGGCTTCTGTGGTGATGTTCTTGCCGGAGAGGTCGCTGCCGTCGTCGATAAAAATGCGGGTGGGGCGGTCGATGGGCGCGTTGAAGGGGATTTCGATCTCGATACGTCCACCGGTGCCGAGGAAATGAACCCGCTGATAGAGAACCAGCTGCGTGCTGCAAGTAAAGATCGACTGGCCGCCAGGGAAATCGAGAATCGCGGAGGTGAGACGGTCGGTCTTGAGCTGAGGATCGCGGTCGATCGAAGCCACCACGCGCTTGGGTTCCTGGGCGAACCCGTAGCGCGATGCGTGGATGAGATAGCAGCCGATATCCATGAGAGCGCCACCGCCGCAGGCGGTCTGGTTGCGGATGTTGGCGGGGTCCACGTTGAAATAACTGAAGAATCCCACGATGGAACGGAGTTCGCCGATGCGGCGCTGATCGAGAAGTTCCCGCAGCCGCAGCCACTGCGGAAAACTGCGAATCATAAAAGCTTCGCCGATCTTGGCTCCGGTTCGGTTGCGGACCGGGAGGAGAGACTCAGCCTCCGCAGTGGTGAGGCTGAGCGGCTTCTCGCAGAGCACATGCTTGCCGGCTTCCGCCGCCCTGGCAGTCCAAGGGACATGAAGCTGATTGGGCAGCGGATTGTAGATGGCGTCGATGTTGGGGTCGGCGAGAAGTTCTTCGTAGGAGCCGTAGGCCGTCGGAATGTTGAGAGCTTTCGCGGCCTCCTGAGCCTTGGCGAGATTGCGGGATGCAATGGCCGCAATGGTCGTGTATGCACCCAGTTGCATGGCGGGGATGACTTTCTTGAGACCGATGTTGGCGGTGCTGAGAACTCCCCAGCGAAGTTTCGTGGGCATGGTGGTCGTGATTAAAGACAAATTGGCGCTTTACTTTGATTCCTGCAGCAGCACCACATCAGACTCCGAATGGCTGCGCAGCACGCCGAGGCTTTTTCCATCCGGCGACCAATGGAACGAGGTGATTTGCTCGGAAGCAAAGTTGGTGATCTGATGGCCGGCTGAGCCATCGATCGGCTGGATCCAAACATTGTCGACTCCGTTTTCGTGGATAGCATACGCCACGCCCTTGCCGTCGGGTGTGAAGCGCACTCCGCCGCGGGTGATGCGTTGGTCCGCATCGAACAGGCGGGGCGCGGTAGAACCAACTTCCAGCAACACGACCTGCTCTTTGCCGCGTTGGGTTGCCGCATCGACAACTTCCACGACGTAAACCAGCGTCTTCCCATCGCTGGACAATCCCATTCCCCCACCCGCCACGAAGCTATTGGGCACGACGCTTCCCGGAACCATTTCCGCTTTTCCGGAACCATCGAGCGGAGCTCGTAAAATGCGTCCCGCGTTCTGGTCGAAGTAGTAAGCCCATTTTCCATCTGGCGAACAGAAGGAGCGCAAGTCCCGCTTACCATCCGTGACTTGGGCCGCGCCGGAGCCATCCACGCTGGCGCGCCAGAGGCTGGAGGTGTTTGTGCCGCCATGGAATGACCAGGTGAAGATCACATGGTCAGTTCCGCAGGGCGAAGGGTCAACAATCGCTGCCGCTGAATCACCAATGAGTTGGCTTTGATTCTTGCCGTCGGGCGTCAGGCGCAGCAAGCGGGCGCCGTCGCTTACCAACAAACCTCCATCCGCTGTCCAATTAAACCCGCGGACCTCCTGCCCTGGCGGGAATACCGCTTTCGAATCGGCACTTTGTTGGCTCCCTGTGCCGGGAAGAACATACAAACCTTGGGTGGTTTTTTGCTGCACCGAGGCCAGCGTCTTGCCGTCTGCTGAGAGCGTCAGATTTAAATAACGGTTGGTATCGCGAGTGATCGGCTGCGGTGGTCCGCCGCTGCGCGAAATGAATCCGATCTGCGCCCGCGAGAAACTTGGGCCCGCCTGCTGGTAGATGGCAAGAATTCCCCGGCCATCGGGCAGCCAATGCAATTCAAAAAGGACCTTGTCGTTCAACGTGGCCAATCGAGTGGTTTTTCCGCCTGCAATATCAAACAAATCGATTCCGCCCAAGGCTTGATCCGGCTGGAAGAGGCTGAGCGCAAGCTGTTGGCCGTCCGGGGACCAACTCAAGTAAGCCGACGATTCGAGGATCGGCGCAATGCGCAAGATTTTCTCGTCGTTCCCGCTCAGATCCGCGCTCAGCAGCCGGGACTTGCCGATCTCAGGATCGTTGGCCCGCACATACGCCACGCGCTTGCCGTCTGGAGAAAACGAAATCTCGCTATCGATGTCGCGCACCACGGTCTGCGGAGTTCCGCCCAGTACCGGCGCCCGGTAGAGGTTGTAATCGCTGTTTACCGCATTCTGGGCCTTGCGGAAGTAGATGTAATTTCCATCGGGCGAAAAGGTAAGGCTGCGGTAAGTGGACGCTGAAGGCGGAATGACTTGAGTATCGCTGGCAGTGGGCACGTTGCGCAACCACAAACTCTGGAGACCATTGTCGTCGAGAACGCTGAGTATGTATTTGCCATCGGGAGAAATGGCGGCCAGCGCGGCCTTCCCGGAATTCGTAACCTGCGTGACGGTGAAGTTCTGGAAGGGTGCGGCACCGGGATGGTGGAAAATCGAGTAGACACCGTAACCAGCGACGGCCAGCAGGACAAGCACCGTGATCGCAATTGCGCCCGTTCCCCATTTGTGTTGCTTGGCAGCGGCGGCGACCGCCAAACCGCTGCTGTGCACAGGCCGTGCCGCGCTGCTCGCCGCAACCGGAGGCGCGGCGCTGACTGGTCCGGTGAGATTCGAGAGGGATGCTGCCGCGCGGTGGTCCTCGCCGGAAGCGACTTCCGGGGCGACGCGGCGGCCAGGTTCCGTGTCGCGCTTAAGCCGCTGCAAATCGGAACGCAGGTCGGCGGCGTGCTGGTAGCGCAGGCCCGGATCCTTTTCCAGAGACTTGTTGATGATTCGGTCCAGTTCGGCCGGAATTTCCGGATTCAGCCGAGCCGGCGGAATCGGAGAGCGATTCAGGATGCCGTCAAAAATTTCCGCGGAGGTGCCCCCAGGAAATGCCTGCCGTCCCGTGGCCATTTCATAGAGTACAATCCCGAAGGAAAAAATATCGCTGCGGGCATCCACTTCGCGTCCGCGGGCCTGCTCCGGCGACATGTAGGCTACCGTGCCCAGCGCCGTGCCCGGACTGGTGAGATTAACTTCCCCTTCGGTTGCAGCTACGCCGGTGAGGGTTTCGCCGTTGCCTCGGGAGACGACCTTGGCTAGGCCGAAGTCGAGCACTTTGGCCTGTCCGCGCTCGGTTACAAAAATATTCGCGGGCTTGATGTCGCGATGGATGATGCCTTCTTTTTGCGCCGCATCGAGCGCATCGGCCACTTCGATTCCAATGGTAAGAATCGTCTCGAGCGGCAAGGGCACGTTGCCCATGCGATGCTTCAGGGTCACGCCCTTCAGCAGTTCCATCGCAATGAAGGGATGCCCATCCGCCTCATCAATATCGTGAATCGTGCAAATGTTGGGATGGTTCAGCGCGGAAGCCGCCTGCGCCTCGCGGCGGAAACGCTCGAGGACGGCCTCGTCACGGGCAATTCCTTCGGGCAGAAACTTCAGCGCAATAAAGCGGCGCAGCTTCGTGTCCTCGGCCCGGAAAACCACGCCCATCCCTCCACCGCCCAGTTTTTCGAGGACGCGATAATGGGAAATCGTACGGCCGGTCGGAAACTGGTCGTCTGCCATGTGCTGCGAATCTTAGTTCCCGCTTCGCGCCGGAGTCAACATCGCGCAACTCGATCCCGCAGTACGAAAAATTGCGAGGCCCGGATCCAGCGCAGCGTGGTACCTTACACGAATCTTGAAAACGGTCGCGGAGCGCTGCCGAAAGTTGGTCGGACAACCACAACCATGACCATCACCCGACGCCAGTTCATCGGCCGAATGGCGCAGGCCGGAGGCTACGGCGCAGCTTTTATCACCCTGCATGCGCTCGGCTTGCTCGGCATGGTCGAGACCGAGCAGGAGAAAGACTTTCCCCTGCCTCCATCGGCTGGCCGGGGAACGAAAGTGATCATTCTCGGCGCAGGAATCGCCGGGCTGGTCTGCGCCTACGAGATGCGCCGCGCGGACTTCGACTGCACCGTGCTCGAAGCGCGCGAGCGTCCCGGCGGACGCAACTGGACGCTGCGTAGAGGATCAAAGCTCGTCTTCGATGACGGCACGTCGCAGGAGTGCGCCTTCGACGAAGGAAATTATTTCAACTGCGGTCCCGCGCGGCTGCCTTCGATCCACAAGAATATTCTCGGCTATTGCAAGGAACTCGGAGTCGAGCTCGAAGTCGAGGTGAACACCTCGCGCAGCGCGCTGCTGCAGAATGACAACGTCTTCGGCGGCAAATCCATCCGCCAAGGGCAAGTCATCAACGACACTCGTGGGTATGTCGCCGAGCTGCTGGCGAAGTGTGTGCAAAAGGGCGCTCTCGATCTGCCGTTGACGCCGGACGATCAGGCCGCAATGATGGAATTTCTCAAGTCGTACGGCGCCCTGGGAAAAAATTACCAGTACAGCGGCTCCAACCGCTCCGGCGATCGCCAGTTGCCCGGCGCGGGCGATCGGATCGAAATCCATCGCGATCCGCTTCCTTTCTCCGATTTGCTCAAGTCGAAGCTTTATCGACCGACGCTGTTTGAAGAAATGCTCGACATGCAGCCCACCATGTTCCAGCCAGTTGGTGGCATGGATAGGATCCCTTACGCGTTCGCGCGCTCGCTGGGCAAAGTGGTTCGCTATAACTCCCCAATCACTGAAATCAGAAAGACGACCAACGGCGTCAGAGTGTCGTACCGCCATGGCGAATCCGGCAGGGTTCGTTCGATCGAGGCGCCCTATTGCGTTTGCGCTTTGCCGCTGACTATTCTCCGGACACTGCCCAACGATTTTTCCCCGCGCGTGAAATTGGCGATCGAGCAGGTCACCTACGATTCCGCCTACAAAGTTGCGTGGGAGTCACGGCGCTTCTGGGAACAGGATGGCGATAACATCTACGGCGGCATCTCGTTTCTCACCAGTGGACCCATACCGCAGGTCTGGTATCCGAGTGCGAAGCTGATGTCGAAGCGTGGAGTTCTGATTTCCGGCTACGCCATGGAGAACTGGGGCGATTTCGGCAAGCTGCCCTCGAACGAGGCAAAGTTGGCTGCCTCCAGGGCCGCGGTCGAGAAACTGCATCCCGGCAAGAGCAAGGAGTTGGAGAAGCCCATGTATATGTGCTGGGGCAAGGTCCCCTACAGTCTGGGATCCTGGGTCAGCCGCGGACCCGACTATCCCCCGGCGGGCGAGGCACATTACTATGACGGCCCCTATCGCGAATTGATCGTTCCCGACGATCGCACTTACTTTGTAGGCGACCACTGCAGCCACATCATCGGCTGGCAGGAAGGCGCCGTTCTCGCGGCCCAGCGGGCGATCACGATGATCGTTAGCCGGATCAATCAATCGTGATCACACTCAACGGATCCGACTCAGATGTGAGGTGAGTTCAGTTGCCATCATCTTCCCACTCCGCATCACACTCGTGGCAATGCCAACCCGTTCGCTGTACTGGCATCGGCACGTGCAAGAATGCGCTCATGTAAGCGATGGGACGATCCAACTCCTGGAAATTTATATCGAGCGACTGGCACTTGGGACAGCGGGGCTGCTCGTAGAGTCCGATGCCATGCACGTAAAGGCCTTCGAGAATCGGCTCGTCAAGAATCTTCTGCGCATTCATTACATCCGGAGTGCGCACTTTGAGTTTGATCCCGCCGATAAAGTTCGAAATGAACCAGTCCAGTCGCACCAGATTCTCGTCCGCCAGAAAACACTCAATGCCCGAAGATTCCAGACTGCCCTTCGCCAGCAGGGCCTCGGGGAGGTCGCGAAACTGCCGGATGGTCACAAGCTCGCGCATTTCCATTTCTTGCCGCGGCTCGATTGGGGCATCGTCGGAAACTTCGAGATGCCGCCGATCCATCTCGTCCTCGAGCGCATCCCAGGCCAACTCGGTCAGCGAGTCCGCATTCCGCGCCAGGCGCTGCAATTCGCCGTCCGTCATGCTGGCGTAGTTGGCCGCCAGCCGGCGACGCTCGCGATGGGCGTCAAGAAAAGACTCGTCCAGATGTGACACTCGCCAAGGATACTTCGACTCGCTTCATTCAGCAAATTCCCGCCAAAGGCCAGCCCCCAAGCCTCAAACGGATGCTTCAGCGCTCGGAGTGTCGGCTTGATGTCATGCCGCAAGTCCCACACTCCGCACTACCATCGGACTCTCCTCACTTCGGACCACTGCGAATAGCCTCTGTCCCCATCGTCCTCTTCCTCGCCGCCGTCGCGTTCCTCTTTGTCTTCTTCTTCGTCCGGTTCTTCCCTCAGGAGGAGAATGTCGCCGGATAACGACCGATCAGAAGAGTCAGGGCCGATGCATTCTGGATTCGTTCGCGGCATGGCCCAATGTGCGCCTCTCGTCTCACGGCTTCGAGGCTGCTTGCTCCGTATCCTGCAAGAATGGCGAGCCATCCACAGATGTACGTATTCGTACGGTTCCCCAAAAGCTAAGCTTGTTCCGTTTTCGTAACACCTGAAAGCATGTCGAGATTGACGTGGCCGAACCTCGGATCGCATAATTAACTTCTCGCGCGCCGAGGGTTCGTGGGCATCCTTGAGCATTGGGAGGGGCCAATCGTAACACCCGTGGCAGCGGCCAAGAAACGCAGCAAGTTCGACCTCAAGACCTTCCTTTCGACTATCGACGGGGGCAGGACAATTCTGGCTGTTCCCAAAAAGCAGACAATCTTTGCTCAGGGGGACATGGCCGATTCTGTTTTTTATTTACAAAAGGGGAAAGTTAAACTCGCCGTTGTGGCGAAGAACGGGAAGGAAGCCACAATAGGAATTCTGAACGAGGGGGATTTTTTCGGGGAGGGTTGCCTCACAGGACAGCCCCGCCGCATGTGCTCCGCAGCCGCGATGACCGATTGCACGGTGATGCGAATCGACAAGAAATCCATGATGGAAGTCATCCACCGGGAACGGACATTCTCCGATATGTTCGTAGCATATCTGCTGACGCGGAACATCCGATACGAGGAGGATTTGGTTGATCAACTGTTCAATTCAAGTGAGAAAAGACTGGCTCGCATATTGTTATTGCTAGCCCATTTCGGCAAGGACGGAAAACCGGAAGTTGCGATCCCCAAGATCAGTCAGGAGACTTTGGCAGAGATGGTGGGTACAACTCGCGGGCGAGTCAATTTCTTCATGAACAGATTCCGGAAGTTGGGCTTCGTTCGCTACAACGGTGGTCTTGAAGTCCACCCTTCTCTGCTCAACATCGTGCTTCACGACTAAACGTTCGCTCCACACGTAGCTTTACTCTTCCCGCTCATACGCGCTGCGGATCATGCCGTTCGCAGGCGCTTCAAGGGCTTCCATCCAGGGGATTGCGAGATTGGAACTCGCGAAGGATTTATCCCCACCCTTTGATTACGCCTATAGTTCTCCCGCGAAGCAAGCCTTCGGCGTAGATTTACCCATTGCCCCACCTTCGTGGCAATCTGTTCTATGTCATTCATCGGTATCGAACTGCTTCAATTCCACTAGGAGATTTGCACAAGGATTTGCACCACGCGGTGCAAAACCCCTGCTGGCATCAGAGAAAGACACTCCATATCGTCCGTGTTCCTCTCCGTGTCTTAAGAACTAATTTCACACCTGTTCACAATGGAACAGACGCGGGTCTGGGAGCGATGTAATCTGCCTGCCATCTTATCGACCGAACATCGGTGGGGCTGGCACGGTGCAGTTTCGGCACCCGAGGTGAAAGGACTATGCGGCCCACTACGGTTCGTTTGCTTGGTGGCGTCGTGGAGATTCACCCTTTCAAACACCTCTGCGCCACCAACTCCTCTGCGCGATACCCGACCTTGATCATCCGCGGCAAAGCGATTCGACAAGGTCCATGGCAAGTGTCCCAGTTGCGGTTGCGAGTCACTGGACAATCCGCACGATGTCACTGAACTCGCGGAAAACCAATCCTCGATGGACTAAGTAGTCGATTTGATAGATGCGTTAGAGGGAGAAGTAAACAACGGCGGCTTCCATCAGTATTTCTACAAGTCAGCAGGCGACAGCGAGAGTTTCCGTTGTTGGAATCACGGCGATCTGCATGCGGGTCTTTGAAACCGACGAGGCGCGGGCGAAATCTGCCAAGGGCGAGCGGGGAAAAGACATGCGTTCGCTGGCCAAGAAGATTTCAGGATATGACCAGGAGATTCATCAACGCTACCCCACCGGGGTTGTGGCCGTCAGCGTGCGACACTTAGGAGGGCAACTTCGAAAACGTCCCGATGCAGTCACCGAAGCGCTCCATCTGCTCTTCACTGGTCAGAGAATTCAGGAGGCCCCGCTGAAGGGGTATTCGAAACTGAATGTGTAAGGTTGCTAGGTCAGCCAAGACTCACGAGCCGCTTCAATCGCCGTAATGCTTCCCGCTCTGCTATCGCTCAAGTGTGCAATTTGGATCAGCGCAGCCTTGCTTTTCAAGCCTATGCTTTCCTTGACGAGCAAGAACGGGCGAAGCAGAGCCCCTGGAGTAATGAACTATGAACCGTATTAACAAGCTGACACCCAAACTGCGCAAATCTCCGCAACCGCCCCTCTCATACGCTGGAGCAACTGCCGAGGCAGATCGGGCTAAGGGTCCACCGCTCGACCAGCCCCCCGCTCCCCACTCGGAATTGAATCCCGGAGATCGCGTCATGGGTCTGGGCGACTTCGGAAAGCCGACGGGAGGATTCGGAACGGTGGTGAGGACGAACGAAGATGACGCGCTTGTCAAGTGGGACGACGATGGTCGTATGAGATTGCGTCAACCTTGGCTTAAGAAA
>Ga0209624_10003025_pt1 | contig 12143 bp, 10 predicted proteins | sample JacPinW_OM2H0_O1_FD_188565 | JGI IMG/M metagenome (GOLD analysis project Ga0209624, IMG submission 188565) | Forest soil microbial communities from Algoma, Ontario, Canada - Jack Pine, Ontario site 1_JW_OM2H0_O1 (SPAdes) (version 2) | ecosystem: Environmental > Terrestrial > Soil > Boreal... | reverse complement strand
CCCTGTACAAGAATTCACTGTGTAGCTCGAAACGGTATTGTCGCCGTCATTCAACACGTAGGCGAATGCCGGAGGGGATGCGGCCTCGCACGCAGGTTTAGGATTAGGAGGAGTAGCAGTCAGAGCAGAATTTCCTCCGCCACAACTGAAATTCATCGCAGCAAGAAAGCCCAGGACCGCAGTCTGCCAACATCTTGCTCGACCGACCATAGGACGCCTCGCGTAACTTCTCTAAAGGGGGACTGACTTAGTGTAGAGGACCTGAAAGAGGAACTGCTGCCTCATTCGTTGCTAAGGCTATGCTGAAGAGTTCACGAGTGTCAACTTTGAAGCAGACTCGCCTTCGCAACTCTCGATGCCAATCCTGATGACAAATCGCCTCTGCACCGATGAGCAGCCTTCGCGAACATCCACTGAAATGAGTTTTAGCGAGTTAACCTCGACAACGCCATCTTCGCGGCATTGTACCCGCACATGCCGTGCACCCCACCGCCAGGCGGAGTGGACGACGAGCAAATGTAAACATCCCGCGCCGACGTGGCGTAATGTCGCGCAGTCGGTCGAAACAAAAACTGACGAATGTCCATCACGCCGCCTCCGATGTCGCCGCCGACCAAATTCGCGTCCATACTCTCTAAATCTGCCGGAGAAAAAACGTGTCGCGCTAAAACGCAGTCCCGAAAGCCGGGTGCGAATCGCTCAATCTGATTTTCCAGTCTTTCGAGCATGTCGAATGTGGAACCATTCGGCACATGACAATAAGCCCAGGCCGTGTGCTTCCCCGCTGGAGCCCGTGAATTGTCGAACAGACTAGGCTGCGCCAGCAGCACAAACGGACGATCGGCAAGCTGCCCATGTCGCACAGCATATTCCGAAGCGGCAATCTCCTCAAAGTTCCCCCCCAAATGCACGGTCGCCGCACGCAAGCACTCGCGAGCTTTCCACGGGATCGGCGCGCTCAGCGCATAATCGACTTTGAAGGCGGCGGCTCCGTAGCGGAATTTTCCCAGCCTTCGCTTATAGCTCGCGGATAATCTTTCCCCGCCAACTTTAACAAGTTGCCGCGGCGTCAGGTCACAAAGAAACAGCTCGTAATTTTTCAAGAGCGCCAAATCGTCGACCGGCGATGACGTCATCACTTTGCCTCCCATGGTCGAGAGCAATGAGCAAAGTGCATTTATGATCGATTGCGCTCCGCCGCGAGGAATCGGCCAACCTACAACATGTGCCGGAACCGCCATCAGCATCGCGAACGCTGCGCCCAACGGTTCATCGAAGCTGAGGAAAGAATGCGCCGCCAGCCCCGCGAATAGCGCGCGGGTTCGCTCATCACGAAACCGCCGAGCCACGGATTGCACCGACTGCACGGCAACCATCCCAAAGCGCGCCATGAGAAATGGATGTCGAGGCGCAAAGGAAACAGGGCGCAATACCGCGGGAGCAAGTTCGGCCCAGCGCTCGACAAATGGACGCATAAGCTTATCCCACGCGCGCCCGTCAACTCCGAGCGACTTCGTCGTTTCCGTCAGATCACGTTCCAACATCACCGCTGTGCCGTCATCAAGCGGATGTGCCAAGGCTGCGGGCGAATTTATCCACTCCAACCCGTGATCGCTCAAAGGCAGCGAGGAAAAAAATGGCGAGCCCGCACCCATCGGATAAATCGCCGATCCGAAGTCATGGCGAAAGCCCGGCAAGGTTAACTCCAACGTTCGCGCCGCACCGCCAGCCGTAGCTTCCGCTTCCAGCACTTCTACCTGCAGCCCGGCTTGGGCAAGGACAATCGCCGCTGCCAATCCATTCGGACCCGCACCGATCACGCACGCCTTACCGCTCATCGTGAATCACCGTGCATGGCCTTATCATAGAACGTTGGCGATTGCGCGAAGGTTCCTAGCGGTTGATAGGGTACTCCTGAATCCAATGGTAGCCGCGGCTGACCAGCATGAATTTACTGCGGTCCATCAACCGCAACTGCATGTGGATCTTGTGGCTGTCCATATTTCCATCAAGGATCAATCGATCCGCTGCCGGCCGCTGGAAGGTGAAGTTGGCTTTCCAGTTCTTGTCGCCGTTCTTCGTGAACACAATTGTTTTGTCCTTGTCGTTGATGGCCACGCCGTAACCGGTGAATGAATCGTCCATCCGCTGAAAGGACATCCACTGGGGAAAATCAAAGATGGCTCGGCGCCAGCGATCGTAATCGCTCAGCAGCGGCGAACGTACCTGGCTGTCGATGGAGAGCTCGTCTACATTCCAAATGCCGTAGAGCGGCGACTTAGTCCGTCCACCGCCGTATGTGTGCCAGGCGTCCCAACCTGCATAAGCATTCGCTCCGAGCATCCAGATTCCCAACAGAATTTGCGCGGCCAGCGCAATCCGGTTGGCGCGCCTCGCGCGGAAGAGCTCCGGTTGCCTGGACGGCGCCACCGTACGATTGGTGAAAAGAAAGTCCGCCAAACGACGTAATTCCGGCGCGAGCAGGAACAGCGACATCAGAATCAGATGGAACGAGAAAAGTTTCACCGGAACGTCGTACGTCATATTCAGCATGAAGACCTGAATGATGTCCGCCAGACAAATTAGCGCGCCCAGCATTGTCGTTCGGGGAAAAATGAGCAGAATTCCGCCTAGCAGTTCCGCGCTGCCGGCAAAGATTTCATAGCCGGGCGATGCTCCAATCGAAGACCACAGAACTCCCATCGGAGAGAAATCTCGGAAGGGTTCGAGCAATCTCACCAGAAATGGAAATGGCATCTGCAACGGGATGAATTTATCCATTCCATATACGATCATCTGCGAGGCCAGCGCAAAACGAATAAAGAGCCGAAACCATTTGTAGAGCGTGCCGTAGTTTTTGCGATCGCGGTCAAGAATCGACCAAATGCCGGTCGCCACAGCGGCGACGACCAGCAGGCAAAATGCCAAAACCCAGTCGAAAGTCTTATCGCCGCTGCCGCTTCCGGCATAAACCAGTGGAAGCTTGGCATGGAACACATGAGCGGCGGTCCAAAAAACAATTTGCCGCATCGGAGGCAGTGTCCCCGGGTCCGGCACATCAACTTTTGGAATAGGAAATAAACACGGTAAGATTTGCGTGGCGACACAATACATCCCGAAGTAAGCGAAGAATGCGCGAAACGCGACGCGCGAAATAAAACTCCAACGCGGCACAGGTAGTTCCCGGCGGACAGCAGTTTCCTGCTCGATTTGCAACTTTGGCTCTACCGGAGCCACTTGGAGCGGGGCCATCTGGACCGGATTACCCATTCGGCACCTCCTGAAGCGCTAAAGTTTACCTCACCCGGTCGGGTTTCAGCGTTTTTCGCTCAATCTGCAAACGCTGCGCCGAATTCAAGGGCGGTTTGGGAAATAGGGCGTATGATCAAGGAGATGCCCTATATAACGGAACACCTCTCCAGCCTTCGTCAGGAAATCGCCGACTTGCGTAACTTAAACGCCCGCTTCGCGGAAAAGGGCGGTCACAGTGTTCTCGATCAGACTGCTCTTGAGTTGCGCACCACCCGCCTGCGCGAGATCAAGCAGGAATTGTCGAACATGCTGAATCGTCCCGACGATCCTAAGGTCTGGTGGGAGCGATCTCGCAGACCGCAGCAGGCTTAGTCGCTCCATTCACGGCGTCGCCGTTTCGATTTCGAAACGGAGCTGCCGCAATCCCAAATTTTCTTATCGTCACTTCGACAGCGCAGGTGTGCTGAGCGGTTGAATATCCTTGAAAGCTGGGCTGGTCTTTAGCCGGTGGGGAAAGCTTTTTTCGTACCTCGCCAGCGGCGGACAGATCCAGTGATGCCCGTACGTAAATCCGAATACCTTCATCTCGTTCATGGCTTCGTCGGCCGACCAGCCTTGCTCTGCCATGCGATACGCGGCCACGGCCATCCCCGTTCGATCGTTACCCAGGCGGCAGTGCACGAAGATTTTCTTTTCCGGATTTTCCTGAATTAACTTCAAAAACGTGGCAAACGGTTTGTCGCTGGGAAAAGGACAATGCCACGGAATCGAAATGTACTGCATGCCCAGTTCCTGCACCGTCGCCTTCTCGCGTTTGTTCAGTCCTCCGCGCATATCGACCACGATGTCGATGCCTGTCTTTTTCAGCGATCGAGCTCCCGCGATGCCCGGTTGTCCTCCACGATAAAGTTTCGGAGTGACCTGAGCGAAATTCTTAATTCCGGCCGCCTTTTGCAGCGTTGCCGGCGAATGTTTCGGAACCGAAACCGAGGAAGACGAGTTGTCGGAAGCCGGAGCGTCCGCCTGTTGCGGATCGGCGCTGACGCAGAGCGCAGATGTCAGGAGCAGGGCGACCGCGATAACTCTTGCGAAGAGCAAATTTGACATCACGAAAAATTGAGCTGCATTTCTGGAACGCACAGCGACCGCGATACCTAGAGCGGTTCGGGATGAAACGTCCTTAGAAGAATCGACCCTCGGCAACAAAATCAATGGCTCAGCTTAATCGCCAATTGCCGTTCCGGTTGTGTCATCTCGCCCCATATCTTCTGCAGGTCCGCCTGCAAAGATTGATTGTCGGGATCCTTGCGCAGGGCCATCGCGAACCATCGATATGCCGTCGGCAGATCGTGCGGTGTGCACAAGCCCGCCGAGTAGAGCGCTCCCATTTCAATCATAGCCCTGGGATTGGCTTGCGCGGCCGCCGGTTTCAGAAGCCGCATGCCACTTTCGCAGTCCTGGGTTACGCCCCGTCCATAAATATATTTTTGTGCCTCTGTGACCTGATCAGCCAACGTGGCCGACGCGATCCCGGCATGAGGCTTCGGCGTGGACGCGGTCGCCCTGGGCTTTGGACTCGGTGCCGGCGGAGCATCCGAAGCTGCCGTCGCCGGTTCCTTGTCTCGAGATTTATCGTCTGGAGATTTATCCGTAGCCTCACTTGGATCGTTCGCCGAGTCTGTCGAAGGATTCGAGGCGTGGCTTGAACCATTCTGGCTTGAACCATCCCCATCTCCGGCAGCCGGTGCCGTATTAGTGGGCGTATTGGCGCTCGTAGCCGGTCCCGCGGGATTGCTCGTGGCCGGAACGCTCGCGGCCGGAGTACTCGCGGAAGAGGAATCCGGCGCAGCCTGTGCCGCGCTGGGCGTTTCGGGCTGCTGCGGCGCAGGCGAGGGCGTGTTGGTCGGCGGCGCGCTCGCGGTGCCTGAAGTTGATGGCGGAGTCGCAGTCGTATCCGTCGCGTCCGGATTCTGCTCTGTCGCTGCCGGTTTGCTCTCGCCTGAATGCAACCAGGGCAACCCTTGATTCTTCCAACGCAGGTACCCAAAGCCCACGGCCAATGCCAGAGCCAACAGAATCAGAATGAAGATTCCCGCACCGCTGCGTCTGGGTTGTTCCTCATCTTCCAGCAAGTATTCCAGATTGCTCGAACCGGAATCGGCGTCTCTGCCTAAGCCCGCGCGCTTGCGGGGACCAGGATCGTTCAATCCCAGAAACGACGGCCCGCTAATTACTGGCGCGTCTTCTGGCACAGCCGCTGAAGGTCGTGGAACCGGGGCGCTTTGCTGCCTCGCCGGTGCGGGCGCCGCAGCCAAGGGTGGCGTGGTCGATCGCATCCCGATGCGCTCAGCCGAGGTCGAAGCCGACGTCGAAGCAACGGCCGCCGGCACGGCAGTAACCGCGACGGGCGTCGGCAACAACTTTGCCCCGCACATTCCGCAGAAGCGATTCTCCTCCGAATTCTCATTGCCGCAGCGAGGGCAGCGCACCGATCCTCCTTATTCCCAAATATAGCTTACGATATCCTGAAGATTCGATGCAGGCAGAACGCAAAAGGAGTATCCCGAAAGTCCTCACTTTTCGCATACGCGATTGGTGCTTTGACGCCGTGGCATCTATCGCTAGATTCGTGGACCAGACCGGCCGGAACAAATCAAGGCGGGAACAAATCAAACCGTAGCAGCGTCTAAGCCCGTACCGGCCAAAATTGTCTGCGTAGTCAGCGCATAGCCTGGAGCGCGCGTAGCTGCAATGCAAGATCGGCGAAAGCTCCCGAAGTCCCGGATGCCGGATGGAGGTTCGCAATGAAATCGCACTTAGTGGCGTCTTTGATTCTGATTTCTCTCTCGTCCCTCGCATGGGCGTTCCCGCAGGAGACTACTTCGCCGCGCGATGTTTCGAGCGCTCAAATGGCGGACCAGATCGTCAAGAAAATCGCCCCGGTTTATCCTGCGGAGGCGCGGCGGGCACGTATTCAGGGCACGGTCGTTTTAAAAGTGGAGATCAGTAAATCCGGAGATGTCGAGCAAATTCAGCTCGTCAGCGGACACCCTATGCTCGCGCCGGCTGCAATCGATTCGGTGAAGCAGTGGAAGTACAAACCGTATCTGCTGAACGGGGACCCGATCGATGTGGAAACAAGAGTGACGGTGAACTTCACGCTGGCCGAAAACCCTCCAGCCGCGGGCGTCATGGGCGATGCGCCTGGCGGGGCGCCGTCCAGTGAGCCAAGCGGCATCGTTTCCAACGCTCCACTGGACGCAGATCGTCCCGGAGTTGTGCGTCTGTCGCAGGGTGTGATGTCGGGGCTGGTGGTCACCAAAGTGCCGCCGGATTATCCGCCCGATGCGAAGAAAGCTCGAATTCAGGGAACAGTGGTGATGAGGTTGGACGTCGATAAAGAAGGAAACGTCTCCAACATTCAACTCGTCAGCGGACATCCGCTGCTCGCGCCAGCCGCCATCGACGCGGTCAAGCAATGGAAGTATAAGCCTTACCTGCTGAATGGCGCGCCGGTTGAGGTCGACACTCAGGTCACGGTTAACTTTACACTTGCGCCGTAGAGTCGACGGGAAACACGCGCGGCGTTTCAGCTGAGTTATGCTGGTCGACAATTCCCGCTGAAAGTTCTCTCCGACCCTACTTCGTCATGTCGTGACTCATGGGAACCGGTGTGGCGACCGAGGTGAGACTGTCCTCTACCGTCGCTGGCAGCTTATCCGAATTGGCCAGCAAAAGACTCACCTGCCACGTTTGCGTGGACGACAGCGACTTCTGGAATCCTGGCATCCCAGTCATCCGGATCCCTCCCGAGACCTTCCAATACGTTTCTTCCGGAGGATCGTCCGAGACCCCGGTTCCCTCCATCAGCTTGGGCGGTTTGGGAAACATTCCCTGGGCAATCGCGCTCTGTGCCTGTCCCGGCAGGCCGTGACAAACTGCGCAATGGTCTTTGTAAACCTGTGCCCCAGCCATATACGCCGCTTCGTCGGGTGGGATGGGCGACGACTTCGGCATTTCTTTTTGCATGCGCGCATGCAGCGCCATGCGCGCCAGCATTCTCTCAAACGGCATCGGCGCCGATGAAGTCGCGACAGGCGCTGTTCCAGAAGAGAAATACATATAAACGCATACCGGAATCACAATGAGTCCCACGATCAGACCCAGCAGAAACTTGCCCATGCACTTTCTCCTCAACCGTTATTTGCACAATGATATTGGACAACGATACGAATCGGACAAAGACCTCGATTGGACAATGATATTAACCCAAACTCGCAATACGCGGACTTTCGATCCGTATTCATACAGGAAACCTCCGATGTCCACAGCTCATGCTCACCCTTAGTCTTGAACATTTGGCGTGACCGTCACTTCGCCGAATCGGTGTTGACGACAAATATCGACAACAGTGCGGCTTTGCGATTCAGCCGATCCGAGGGCGAGGGGGAAAGAAGCGAGTGCAAGAAGCGGATAAAAGAAGTGGGTAAGAGAAAAATGAAAGGCTTGCTGCGATCGTGCGCTTGCACGGTAACCATCTTGTTGACGATGGCCTTCTGTACTGCCAACGCCGGCGCGTATTCCGTGCTGACCCATGAAGAACTGATTGATCTGGCGTGGAACGCTTCCATAAAACCATTCCTGCTGGCGCGTTTTCCCGCTGCAACGGACGATCAGTTGCGCGAGGCGCACGCTTACGCCTATGGCGGCTCCGCAATTCAGGACATGGGTTATTACCCGTTCGGTAAGAAGTTTTTCAGCAACCTGACTCATTACGTACGCACCGGCGACTTTATTGCCTGCATGTTTCGAAATGCGCGCACCATGGACGAATACGCGTTCGCCATTGGGGCGTTGTCGCACTACCTGGGTGACACCATTGGACACTCGCAGGCAATCAATCCAGCAACCGGCGTCGAATTTCCGAAGCTCCAAGATAAATTCGGGAGCTCCGTGACCTACGGCGAAAGTCCTCACGGTCACATTCGAACCGAATTTGCTTTTGACATTGAAGCACTCACGGATGCGGCGTTTGCGCCGCCGGCGTACCTGCGTTTTATTGGTTTCAAAGTACCCCGGAAATTTCTGGAACAAGCTTTTCTGGACACTTATGGATTTGATGTTCACGAGGTCCTGGGCCGGGCCCATCCCGCTCTCCGCAGCTATGGAGCCTCCGTGCGCCGCTTCATTCCGGCGATTGCGCAAGCGGAAGTGGTGCTGCATCGCCATCAATTTCTCCCCCGTCCCAACGACGAGGCCTATCGCATTTTCGCCGGGCGCGTTTCGCAAACCAACTACGACCGCAATTGGAAGCACACTTACCGCGGCCCCGGTTTCAGGGCGCATCTGCTGGCGGCGCTCGTGTTCATCATGCCAAAGATTGGCTCTGCCGCGGATCTGGCCATCAAGATTCCTAACAGCGATACCGAAGAATGGTATCTGCGTAGCGTGAACCACACTGTCGATTCGTTTCGCGCCCAGCTGGATAAATTTCGCGACGAAGCCAATGCGGGCAACGCGAAGGCCGCGCCGGCCAACTTGAATCCTGCGAACGCGCATTTCGCGAATCTGGATCTCGACACCGGAAAAATCATCAAACGCGGCGATTATCCTCTCGCCGACAAAACCTACTCTCAACTGCTCGAGCGTTTAACCTCCAACCCACGACGCACGGTTTCCGAAAATCTGAGACAGAACATCGTCGAATATTACGCTGCATCGGAAAACGCGCCGGACCCCGGGCAAAAAATAAACGCCCAACTGGATTTGTTGAAGGGCATGCGGACCATCGCTGTCGTAAATCGCAATGGCGACGCACTCGTTCAGTAACCGGTAGCGGTTGGCTCCAACTGCCATGCCCGAGCGAAAGCTGAGAACCCAGAACGGATCTCCCTGCCGATGCTAAACTCAGCATGGCCATGCTGACGCACCTGGAATGCACCCGCTGTGGCGAGCACTATCCCGCCGACCGTCCGCAATCTGTTTGCTCCAAAGACGGGGGCATCCTTTACGCGCGCTACGATCTTGCCACCATTAAGCGCACTTTTTCTGCCGCGCGCCTCGCTGGCCGCGCGCCCACCATGTGGCGCTACGATGCCGTTTTGCCCGACGCCAATCCGGTCTCCCTCGGCGAAGGCTTCACTCCCATGCTTCCCAGCCGCGAGTATCCCAACGTCTATATCAAGGACGAAGGCCTCAATCCCACCGGCTCGTTCAAGGCGCGCGGCCTCTCGGCCTGCGTGACCATGGCTCGCCACTTCGGTTTGAAGAAACTCGCGATCCCGTCCGCCGGAAACGCAGCCGGGGCGCTGGCTGCCTACGCCGCGGCCTCTGGTCTCGAGGCGCACATCTTCATGCCTGTAGATGTTCCCCTCGCCAACCGCGTCGAGTGCAATTATTACGGCGCGCACGTCACACTCGTCGATGGCCTGATCAGCGATTGCGCCCGCAAAGTTGCCGAACTGAAGAATTCCAATGCTTGGGAAAAAGACGGATGGTTCGACGTCAGCACGACTAAAGAGCCCTACCGCGTCGAAGGCAAGAAAACCATGGGCTACGAAGTTGCCGAGCAACTGGGCTGGAGAATTCCGCAAGGCATCATCTATCCCACCGGCGGCGGAGTTGGTCTGCTCGGTATGTGGAAGGCTTTCGAAGAAATGCAGGCGCTGGGCTGGATCGGTTCCGAGCGGCCAAAAATGATCACGGTACAGTCCGCGGGTTGCGCGCCCATCGTGAAAGCGTGGGATGAACGCCGCCCCACCGCTGAAATGTGGCCCAATGCCGCAACCCTGGCCTCCGGTCTGCGCGTTCCGAAACCATATGCCGACTACCTGATCCTCGACATTTTGATGAAGAGCAACGGTACAGCCATCAGCGCCACCGATGAAGAAATCGTGGACGCCACGCGGCACTGGGCAAAAACCGAAGGCATCTTCGCCGCGCCCGAAGGCGCAGCCTCGCTCGTGGCTTACCGCAAACTTCGTGCCAACGGATTCTTCAAAGCTGAAGACACCGTAGTTCTATTCAACACCGGCAGCGGCCTGAAATATCTGGATGTCCTGGATGCCAGTGTGGCGCGGGCGTCCTCGCCCGTGAAGCCGGCACACGCCGCCAAGCCAGCTCCCCGCCAGATCGCTGGCATTATCGGCCCTTACTGAAAGAGCATTGTCATTCCGACCGGAGCCGAAGCGAATGCAACGGCGGAGTGGAGGAACCTGCTGTTCCTTCGTCCGTCCAAGTTGGACTTCTCAATCCGGGTGCCCTCCCTCCGTGTACCTCTGTGCCCTCTGTGGTTAAAATAGCCTTTCCTCATGACCGACCGACTCTACTACGAAGATTCCTTCCTTTACGATTTCGACGCCGAAATCCGCGAAGTGCTCGACAACCCGCGTCCTGCTCTGGTTCTCGACCGCACCGCGTTCTATCCCGCAAGCGGCGGCCAGATTTTCGACACCGGCTGGATCAGTTCCGGCGTCTCCGACAAGCTTCGCGTCGCTGAAGTCGCCGATGCCGAAGACGGGAAGGTGATCCACTATCTCGAAGCGCCGCCTAAGGATCTGAAGCCCGGAACCCGCGTTCACGGCCAGATTGACGCCACTCGTCGCCGCGACCACATGCAACAGCACTCCGGCCAGCACGTGCTCTCTGCCGCTTTTCTCCGTTTATACAATCTGCCGACCGTGTCATTCCATATGGCCGACGACTATTGCTCCATCGATCTCGACGCGCCCGTTTTGACGAAAGAGCAGATCGAGTCCGCCGAGCGCCTGGCCAACGAGATCATTCTCGAGAATCGCGCCGTCGAAATCCGCTTCGTCGCTCGGGACGAAGCAGAGAAACTTGGTCTGCGCAAGCTTCCGCCCACCGAGCGCGACAAACTTCGCCTCATCGATATTCGCGACTTCGATCTCTGCGCTTGCGGCGGCACGCACGTTGCGCACACCGGACAGATCGCGAGCATCTTATTGAGAAGGGCGGAAAAGGTCCGTCAGGGATGGCGAGTGGAATTCGTCGCCGGACAGCGCGCCGTCTCGACCGCGCGCCGTGACTTCACCACGCTTACGGAAACTGCGGCGCTGTTCTCCGCGAACATTTACGATGTTCCGCAGCAGGCTCGCAAAGCGCTCGACGAAATCAAGTTGTCGCGTAAACAGCTTGAACAGTCGCAGGAAGAACTCGCCGCAACCTACGCCAGGGTCCTATTGGCTGAAGCTGCCGAAACAAACGGCCGCCGGTTCGTAATCCGCACCCTCGCCGAACGGGATTTAAGTTTCGTAAAGTTGCTGGCCCAGAAATTGACTCGCTTATCTCCAAACGTAGTCGCTCTTCTGGCCACGACATCGCCTCAGCCGTCGCTGGTCTTCGCGCAATCCCCAGGCCAGCCGTTCGACATGGGCGCGCTCATGAAAAACACCATGACAAAGCTCGGCGGGCGCGGTGGCGGCAGCAAGGATCTGGCGCAGGGCGGCATCCCAGATGCCGAGGGCATCAATGCCACTCTCAAGGACATCGCCGCCACGCTGCGCGGCTGAACTTAGGATGGGTTTTCACTCAGATCCCGCGAGGCTAAACTTCATCCTGCTCCTGCAGCTTCGCGATCACACCGAAATCTTCCAGCGTAGTGGTGTCGCCCTTCACGCTGCCGTTCGTAGCCAACTCACGCAGCAGCCGCCGCATGATCTTTCCGCTGCGCGTTTTCGGCAACATGTCGGTAAAGCGAATATCGTCGGGCTTCGCCAGCGCTCCGATTTCCTTCGCCACCCACTTCCGCAATTCTTCCTTGAGTTCGCTCGTAGGCTGTCTTCCGTGCTCCAGCGTCACGAACGCCGAGATCGCCTGCCCCTTCAGTTCGTCAGGACGCCCCACCACCGCCGCTTCCGCAACCGCCGGAT
>Ga0209624_10003024_pt1 | contig 12147 bp, 14 predicted proteins | sample JacPinW_OM2H0_O1_FD_188565 | JGI IMG/M metagenome (GOLD analysis project Ga0209624, IMG submission 188565) | Forest soil microbial communities from Algoma, Ontario, Canada - Jack Pine, Ontario site 1_JW_OM2H0_O1 (SPAdes) (version 2) | ecosystem: Environmental > Terrestrial > Soil > Boreal... | reverse complement strand
TCCAGGCTTTTTACATCTACAAGGATTAAATTTTTTAGCTAAAAATTTATTTTTAGCTGATTTAGTTACTATTATCGGGAGTTTAGACTTAGTATTTGGAGAAATAGATAGATAGCATATATGCTATATTTAAATTATATATATAAGAAAGAAGAGGTATGTTGTGAAAAAGTATGTCAAGGTTTTGGCTAAAAGGGTTAGGTAATTATTTTATAAAAATAAGTGGGATATTTTATAGATCCCCATTGAATTTAAATTATTGATGAAATTTTGGTTCCTTAGCATTATACTTTTTAATTATTCAAATTATTACAGGGATTGTTTTAGCTATGTTTTATAATCCTAGTGCATATTTAGCATATTATATTATTATGGAATTAAATAATGATATTTATTATGGATGATTAATTCGTAGCATACATGCGAATGGGGCCTCTTTTTTTTTTTTGTGCGTATATTTGCATATGTTTAGGGGAATTTATTATGGTTCTTTTGCTTATCCAAGACAATCATTATGAATAACAGGGATGATAATTTTTGTATTAATGATCATAACGGCTTTTTTAGGATATATATTACCTTGAGGTCAGATGAGTTTTTGGGCTGCAATGGTAATAACTAGTTTATTAGCAGTAATCCCAGAAATTGGGGCTGATTTAATTTTTTTATTATGAGGAGGATATTCAATTCATGATGCCACATTACATAGATTTTATAGTTTGCATTTTGCTTTCCCTTTTTTAATTTTAATTATTTCTATTATTCATTTATTTTTACTACATGAATTTGGATCTAATAACCCACTTGGATTAAATTCTGAGTTAGATTGAATACCATTTTCTCCGTACTATCTTTTAAAAGATTGCTTAAGTTTAATGATAATACTTATTATTTTTTGTTATATTGTATTTGCTATCCCAGACCTATTGGGACATCCTATAAATTATGAAAAGGCAAATTTTTTAGTAACTCCGCCTCATATTGTTCCTGAATGGTATTTATTATTTTTTATGCTGTGTTAAGGTCAATAACAAATAAGTTACTAGGGTTTTTATTTATGATTTTTTCTATTTTAATTTTATTTATGTTACCATATCTATTAAAAGGGTTAATTATTAGGAGTGGTATGTTTAGACCTTGACATGCTATTAGTTTTTGATTATTGGTTATAACTTGTTTTCAATTAGCGTGGATTGGAGGGCTTCCTGTTCTAAGTCCATTTTTAGAGGTAAGTCAATGATATGTTTTTATTTATTTTATAATATTTCTTATAGGATTTCCTGTAGGAGTATTCATTGATAAAATAGTATATCATGGGTTATATTTAAAAAAAAAAAGTGAGTAAAAAATACTTATGCATATATATATAATATTTACTTTTATATTATTTTTAATAGGGTTTGTAGGGGCGATATTAATAAAAAGATATTTTATTTTAACATTAATTAGTATTGAATTAATGTTATTAGCTATAAATATAAATTTATTATTTTTTCTATTTTTTTAGATGATTTGTTAGGACAAATCATTGCAATTGTGTTTTTAACACTTGCTTCATCAGAAAGCGTATTGGGGTTAGCCCTGGTAATCATATATTTCAAATTAAAAGAAGGCTTATCATTAAATGCAATTTTTTTTTTAAAAGCTTAAATGGCTACATTGCAACAATTAAATAGAAAGGGTAGAATAGCAAGAAAAAATAATTTAAAGGAACTCAATTTGTGTGGAGGACCGCATAGAAAAGCAGTTATATATAAAATAACAACAATGCCACCAAGAAAGCCAAATTCAGCAAAAAGGACAATAGCTAAGGTTAGGCTCTTGATAAACAATAAAAGGCTTTTTGCTAAAATTCCGGGAATAGGATCACATTATTTACAAAAACATTCTATTGTTTTATTAAGAGGGCATGGTCCTAAAGATTCTCCAGGAATAAATTATCATTTAGTTCGAGGGCAATGTGATTTTATAGAAATAGAAGATTTCGGTAGAACAAAGCGGCGATCCAAATTTGGTACTAAAAAATTTAATAATTAATATATGAAAAATTTAAAAAAATTTACTTATAATTATAATGATGACTATAATATGTATTTATATTTTTTTTATCATAATAATGTTTGAAAAAGTTTTTTAAAAAAAGGGTAAATTTAAGATCAATAAATTTTTATTATCAGTTGAAATATAAATTGAAAATAAAAGAAAATGAAAATCCATGTATAATATTTTTAATCGGAATGATAAATATAAGTCCTATTATTTTTCCTATAAATTTATGAGTAGGAGGGGCTAAGCGAATTTTGGCTTTTCCATTATTTATAAAAAAACAAATAACTTTAGGAAAGTTACTTCTTATTAAGTCGTGTAAAGAAAAAAGAATAGTAAAAAAAGAAAAATTAGCAGATTTTTTAATAGAATCTTTTTATGATATAGGCAGTCAATGACAAAAAAAAAAGGAGTTGTATGATGCTTGTATAGAAAATAGATTATTTTTAAAATATATAAAATAAGAAATATAGCTATATTTCTTATTTTATATATTTTAAAAATAATCTATTTTTTTATGAAAAAAAATTTAGGGATAAAGTTTATTAGAACAAAAGATCATTGCAATATAGGTACAATAGGACATGTAGATCATGGAAAAACAACTTTAACCGCAGCAATAACTAAGTGTTTAAGTGGAATTGGAAATACTGTATTTAAAGCTTATAATGAAATAGATAATCATGTGGAAGAACAAGTTCGTGGGATTACAATAAATGCCGCACATATAGAATATGAAACTGAAAAGAGACATTATACTCATATAGATTGTCCAGGACATCAACAATATATAAAAAATATGTTAACAGGGGCTGTTCAAATGGAAGGTGCTATATTAGTAGTAGCAGTTAATGATGGTGTTCAGGTTCAAACAAGAGAACATATAATTTTATCAAAAGAAGTAGGAATTCCATATATTGTTGTATATATTAACAAATTAGATGCAATGTTAGAATATGAAATGAAAGATTTAGTAGAATTAGAAGTTAGAGAACTTTTAGAAAGTTATGGATATCCTACAGATTTGCCTGTAATAAAAGGTTCTGCAAGAGATGCATTATATGAAGATGATTCTTCTGAATTAGGCACTTTATCCGTAAAAGCTTTAATGGATAAGGTTGATAGTTATATTAAACAGCCTATAAGATCTAAAGAAGCTCCTTTTTTAATGTCGATAGAAGGTATTTTTATGGCTGTCGGTAGGGGAACAGTTCTAACAGGAAAAATCGAAAGTGGGATTTTAAATGTAGGAGATAATTTAGAGGTAGTTGGGGGTCGTAATATAATAAATACTATTTGTATGGGATTAGAAATGTTTAGAAAAGCATTAGATTTTGCAGAAGTTGGGGATAATGTAGGGGTTTTAGTTAAATCTGTAAAGAGAGAGGATGCGCGTCGTGGATTTGTTTTAGCAACTCCGAATTTAATTAAAACTCATATGAGTTTTAATGCTAAAATTTATGTTTTAACAAAAAAAGAAGGAGGTCGTCATAAATCGTTTGTAACAAATTATAAGCCACAGTTTTTTTTTAGGACAGCTAATATAACAGGAACGATAATATTACCAGAAGATGTTTCTGTTGTAATGCCAGGGGATTCTTTAATTGTTGAAGTTAATCTTGTAGAAAAAGCTCCGATTAATATAGGATTAAGGTTTGTGATGAGAGAAGGAAATTTGACAATAGGAGCAGGAGTAATAACAGAAATATAATAATTATGGAGAATGTTAAACATGTTATAAAAATTGCGATAAGAGCTAATAGTGCGGAATCTGGCCCTCCTTTAGGAACTGTTTTAGGTAATATTGGTGTAAATGCTATTAAATTTGCAAAGGATTTTAATGAATATACTATAGAAATACCAAATTTTTATAAGGTAAATGTAATAATTTACATTTTTCGAAATAATAGTTATAATTTTATAGTTAAATTTCCTTCAATAGGAGCTTTACTCGGCCTTTTACGAAAAGATAATTATTATGGTGGATATTTTTTTCAATTTTCAGATCTTTTAAAATTAGCTTTATTAAAATTTCCAAAAATTCCTTTGAAATCTTCTATAAAAATTGTAATAGGAAGTGCACAATCTTGTAATAATACAGTAATAAGTTATAGTAAATAAAAAAATAAAATATACTATAAAATATAGATAATTTAAATTTTATTTTGTTATGCATAATGGTTATAATTAGTATTTTTATTATAATTGCGGTTAACCCTATAGAATCGTTATTATATTTAATTCTTAATTTTTTAATAAGTTCTTTAATATTTTTACGCTTGGGTGGAGAATTTTTAGGATTATTATATTTGATAATATATATAGGCGCGATTTTTATTTTATTTATTTTTATCATAATGATGTTAAATTTGCGTATAATTTATTTGTATGTAAATTATTATAATTATTTATATATTATAATACTAATAAGTATATTTTTTTTATTTGAGATATTAATATTTATATTTTTAGGTCTTTACAGGTAAATTTTTATTTGTATGATTTTAAATATGAAGTCTTTTTTTTTATAACAACTTTATTTAATTTAGATAATTTATCTTTAATAGGCAGTCTTTTGTATAATTATTTTTTTTATATATTTATATTATTAGGTGTTATTTTATTAATAGCAATGATTTGTGTAATTTTGTTATTATTAGATGAAAGTGATAAAAAAGAAAATAAATTTATTGAATTGATGAATATACAAATAAAAAAGATATATGGGTAGTATTTTTATATTTTATATAATATTTTTAATATTTGCGATTATTTTATTATTAAAAATAATTGCTATAAATTACTTTAATATATTTAGGATTATTATTAGATATTTTATTTTCATTTTTGATTATATATATTTTTGTTATAATATTTTTAAATCAATTTTCATAAATTTTTATTATTATGCAATTGATATTATTAATGGTCAATATTTAAGTAATGAGTATACTGACACAGATTTAGATTATGAATCTATTTTTATAGAAGAGCCTGAGTTTTCTGAAGAATATTTTGAAGAGTTATCTGAGTTTGAAGATGAGTTAGAAATTTTTAAAAAAGAATTTGATTTAATAAATTTTGAATATATTTATATTAATATAAGAGTTTTGAGTTATGTAAGATTTTTATTTTTGCAAACAATAAAATTTATTAATAAATTTTATTGTTTCGCATTATTAAATTTAATAAGGCCTTTTAGTTTGTTTTTTTTAATTTTTAGGGAGTATTATATTAAAAGATATTTTAATATTTTTTTAAAATTAGGGATGTTTGAATTTTTAGTAGAGAAGTATTGAGTATTTTATTTATCTATAAGGACTAATTTTTTTATATTTGTTTACCATCAATATTTTTTTACTTGAATTTATAAATTATTTAATTGAGATTTTTGGATTACCCATGAATTAAGAGGAATGGCACCTTATAGTGAAAAAGAACCTTCATCTAAGTATTATAATTTTTTTGTTTGGTTTTATAGATCGCCACTTTTACCGAAAATCAGAAAGTTAAGCTATAATTTTATATTTTCTATTATAATTTATAGTATATATTTTTTTTTACATAAAATTTTTAGTGTAATAATTTTATTATTAAAATTTATAGGTCGTCCTTTTATTTATTTTGTTAAAATAGAATATAGGATAAATTTTTATTTTTATAGATGATTTTTAAAATTAGAATTTATAAACTGAAAGGAATTTATAAGACTTTTTATTAGTGTTTGTAATAAAATTTTTAAAATTTCATTAAGCAAAATTGTTTTTTTTGTAAATTTGAAATTTTGATTAAATTTATGTATTAAAAATAAATTAATTTTAATATTAAATAATAGCTTTATAAGGATTATTATAATATTTAATACTATAGTATTAAATATTATAATAATCCTTATAAAGCTATTGCCACAAATTGTATTTAAGATTAATTATTTAAAGGGAATATTTATTATAATTCTTGTTTTTTATTATATAGATCTAGAAACCTTATTATTAACATGGAATTATGCAATAGATTTTATGTTTAAATTTTATGAATATGTGGATCCTTTTTTTTATATAGGATTTAATCTAGTTGATGAATTTCCTATATCTAGTATGTTTGGTGGTCTTCCATATGTGCATTCAGTAGGAAAGTTAGAATATAATGAATTATATGGGCAGCAATGGCCAGATTTAGACCCCTTACCTTTTGGATTAGTATTAGATTCTTATGATTTATGATGAATTAATGAGGATCAATTTGCAATTGGAACAGAAATTGCAAGAAGTCTTGTTTTAGTTGAAGATAGGCTAATATATTATATTTTTATATATAATGATTGTATTTTATATATAAATTGATTTAAAAAAAATTGGTTTCATTATAAAACAATATGATATCATACAATTTATTTTTTGAAATCATATTATTATGTATGATATTATTATTTAAGAATAGGTATTCCATATAGGTATATATATTTGAAAAAAAGAATTTTTTATTGTTGGTGATATTTATTAACAGGTATTAGTTTAAAATTAATATTTGTGCCATATATTTGGTATTATTTTTTACTTAAAAATTTTTTATTTTTATGGATGTTTAAAATTATTGATTTTATTATAACATATTTAATGATTACATTATATTTAATTTCGAAGGGGCTATCTATGTTATTATCTTATATTAAACCAACTATAGTTAAAATTATATATTTTTTATATGAATTTAGTATTTTTTATTTTTATAAAATTTTTTTTTATATTTTAAATATTGTATATGAAATTCAAGTTTTATCAAAATATTTTATTAACTGATTAAAAGGTAAAAGTGTATTTTTAAGCTTATTACTTGAAAGCGTTTATTGTCAAAGTTTAACTTGATATTTTTATATAATAACAGTTGATTTTTTTAATTATAAATTATATTTGGATATATATCATTTTTTTAAAAATATTTTTATTAATAATGATTACCATGATTTATTATATATAGTGGTTTTTGAAGCTTCAAATTATTTTATATCTTTATATATTAAATATAATTTTTTTAAAAAAAGTACATATCAAGTAAATTATTTTGATATAGAATTAAATGAAATTTTTAAATTTATTTTTTATTTGTATTTATTCTTATGTGAATGAATTGATCAAAGTATTGATAGCATTAGCTTGAATTATGATCAATTTAGAATTTATTATTTTAATCGTTTAGATGTGGATGCACGAATCCTGTTAGGTGAGGTTTCAAAAAAAGTTAGAAAACATATTACTGCAACAAGAAAAAGATGAATAACAAATAAAAGGAAAAAGCTTTGAGTTTGTGGGTTTAATGGGTTTGATTCATATTTCATGGCATCATTTTTTTTTATTATAAATGATTTTTTTTTTAAAAGTAATTATAAATTAGATTACTTGCATAATAGAAATTCAATTTATGGTGAATATTATTGACAAAATAGTTATATTATTGTAATAGAATATATTTTACTTATAGCAGTTATCTGTAGCTTTAATGGTTATTTTTTTCCAAAAATGCATGTATTTTTAAATACAAAAAATCCTCATTTAAATCCAGAATATTGTTGACGTAGATTTAGGAAATCAGGTAATAAAGAAGTTGCTTGAATATTCGCTAATATAAATGAGTTTGTGACAGGATATTTTGAAAACAAAAATTTGGGTATAGCAAAAGATTTTATGAAAAAATTTGAAAATGATGAAGATTTTGTAAAACATATTGAAACATTAAAATATGCAAGTGAAACAGGAATTTTGAACATAAAAACATATTTTGAAGAAATTGGAGAGAATCCTTATAGACATGTTTGGCGTGGATATTGAATTGAAGGTTTCGCACAAAAATTGAAACAACATAATAAAGAAACTATTCTCGATCCAAAGTTTAATTTTAGTTTATTTTATTTTGATCCAAATTATGATAATTATTATGAATTATATTTAAATAAATATTTATTTTTATATGGGTTTATGCTTTATGGAATTAAAAGAAATAAATATTTAGAAAATGCATTTTTAAATGAAGGAGAGTTCCGCATAGTGCCGCAAATTTATAATAGGATATTAATAAAAAAGTCTGAAACAGCGCAAAAAATAAAAGATTATTTTTTTAAGTTAGATGAAATGTTATTTTATAATGCATTGCCTTCATGATGTTTACATAAGGATCTGTTTAGTTTTCAAATTGTAAATACGAAAGAAATTTATGGTATAGAAGATAATAAAACTGTAGATGAGGAAAAAATTTTTTTAATAGAGTCATTTTCTTTTGTAAGTTCTTTTTTTGTATTTTGGCTTTTTTGGTTTCCAGGATATTTATGTCTTAAGCTTATGTTTAGTCATCCTAGATTTTGTTTAATTTTAAGACATGAAATAGAGTTTTATCTTTATAGTTTTTGAGGTCGTATTTGACTTATAAATAATCTTTTTGATATATTTTCAGGTGTATATTGAAGTGATATAGGTGGTGATAGAAAAAAAGTAGGAACTCAAGTAAAACGACGAAGAAAAATAAAACGACGATTTAGAAGTAGATTACGTTATATTTTTGATGTTACAAGTTGAGGACCTTTTTGTTTATGGCGTTGTCGTAATAATAGATCTATGTATTTTGGAAAATTTTTTTATTCTATATATTTATATCTTAAATATATAATTTTATATGTATTAATTAGTTTTTATATAAGTTTTCGATTATTAAAAACTTATTTTAAAATGATGTATAAAACAGAAAATTTAGAAATTTTTACGTTTAATCAGGTAAAAAATTTTTGAAAATTTAGATTTTATTTAGAGATTGTTAATAAAATGAAGTTAAATTATTATAAAACATGATAAAAGCAAAACATAAATTTTTATTATATAAGCAATTTAATCTTGATATATGAGGGTATTTAAAATCAAATTTGTGAAGACAAAAAAGAAGATTACCTAAAAAATTTAAAAAAAAAAAAAAACTTTTATTACAATTTTTTTGGCCAAGACGTAGCTTTTTTGTTAAAAAGATAATATATTACTTTTTTAATAATTTTGTTAAATATATAGAAAAATTAAATGAAAAAAAGGTAATATATACTTATTGATTAAAACCGACAAAATTCTTTTCGCTTTATAAAAGACAATATAAACAAATTAAAAGTTTAAGATTAATTTTATTATATTATATTAATATTAAGCATAAACATTTTAAAAAAATGGCAATAATAGCAAAAAAAAAAATAGATTCTTTTGATGAAAATTTCCTTTTTTTGTTAGAAGGTCGTTTAGTGTGCTTAGTATATAGAGTTGGATTGATTTTAAATATGTTTGATGCAATAGATTTTATAAAAAAAGGTGCAGTTAAAGTTAATAATTTAATTATTTATGATTTAAATTATACAATATCTGTCATGCAAATTGTAGGAGTCATTAGTATATGTAAAGGTTTTTTGGTTTTATCCCTATGGCGGCGTTTAATACGAAAAATTGTTTATATTTATCCACCTAAATTTGTTTATTTTTTTTATACTTTTTTTTTTTTTTTTTTAAAACGAAGTATAAAAAGAAATGATATAATGCATCCCTTAAAAATAGATATATATAGAGCTATAGGTTATGGAGGCTACGCTAAATAAAAAAATTTATGAATATATTAACAATTTCTCAATTATTATTTTATAATGTGCATATAGGTCATAAAATGAAAAATGCTCCTTTATTTGTTGCTTGAATGATTTATGGAAAGCGGCAAAATTTATGAATTATAAATTTAAAGTTAACTATATATATGTTAAGTCTTTCGGTAAAGTTAGTAAATAAGCTAACAAATCAAAAAAGTCCTTTTTGATTTGTTAATCAGGATAAGAATTTTTCTCAATTTTTAGAATGAATAGGGATGTATTGTGGCGAAGTTACTGTTTCAGGTATGTGAATAAATGGAATGATTACTAATTATATAAGCGTTGGGTTAAAGTATTTGTTAAAAAAAAATTTAACTTATAAATTAAGTTGGCCACGTGGAGTTTTTATATCAAGTGCCTTTTTTAGTAAAAGTGCATTATTAGAATGTAATAAAACTAAAATTGTATGTATAGGTATTTTTGATACAAATATTTTGGCTTCTGGGGCTAAAATTGCAATTCCTGGAAATGACGATAGTTCTGATTGTATATTATTTTATAACATGTTTTATGCGAAATTAGTATTAAAGGAAAAATTTTTTCAAATTATCTGCTGATTTACTAATATTTTAAAATTAAATTCTAAATTTAATTTAGTCATAAATTTTAAAGGTAATAATGAAAGTTTTTTTTTTAAGAAATTGTTAGAATGTTATTTTAATCTGTTTAAATTAACTTTTGGAAAAGTAGAAAGGGTAAATATTGCGTATTCTTTTAGTTTAGAGGAAAAATTTAAAAGTTTTAGAAGTTTAAAAAGTTTTTTTTGAATTAATAAAATTTTTTTTGTGGTTGGTTTTTTTGTTTCAAGGAAAAGGTTATTAAAATTAATTAAATTAAGAAAAGTTAATAAAATTTTTTTTTTTGATCTAAAAATAAAAAAAAAAATTTTAACTTTTCTTCGGTTTTTTATTATGTATAAAATTATTATAAAAAAAAATTTTAAAAAAAGATATTTAAAATGAATTAAACTTTTTGTTGTATATGACAAGTTTAAACGTAATGTATATAATGTATATTAAAATTATAAATTTATTTATAATTTTAATATACATGTTCTGCCTAATTATTTTTTTTGGATATTGCATTTTACTCTATAAGTAATGAGAATGTTTTTTTTATCAATAACATTCATAATATTGATAAAAAAACACAAAGTTTACTAATTTAGAAAGAAGGATTAAAAATTGTTATGTTATATATGTTATTTACTTTTTTATTTTTTAATGATTTGAATTTTGTTACGTTAATAATTACTAAATTATATAATAATTTATATATTATTTTTTATTTTAAAGATATTTTTTGTGAATTGATTTTATTTTTATTATCTGTGCTATTTTGATGACAAAATTTTATGACTATTGTTATAATGATAGTTATACGGGCTGAATACGGGGATGATTTGCTTTTTTTTGAATCAGAAAGTAAGCAAGCATATATTAAATTTTTTAAAAATATTTGATATAATTTTTTTTATAGTTTAATGAAATTTTATATAATGTTGGATAAAAAAAATAAAAATTACTTTTTTATTTTTTTTCGTTGAGTATTATTTATAACTCCAATTTATTGATTATTTTTACTTTTTTGTTTTTATACTTATTATTGTTATTCGAATCTAAAAATTTTAATAAATTTAATGATACCTAACTTTATTTTATTTAAGTTATCATTTAGTTTTCTAGAAAGTATATATCAAATATTTTATCCTATATTGAATTTAATATACTATTATCTTTTTAATAAATTTAATTTTAATAAATCTTTTTTAAAATTTATTAAAAAGATATATAAATTTTTAATTATCATTTTAAAAAAAATATTATTTTATTTACAAGTATATAAGCGACGTATTAAAAAATTTTTTAAATATAAAATTAAATTTTATATTTATTTTAAACTTTTAAAGAAATCTTTTTGAATTAAAAGATATAATAAATTTAAATTTTTTTTAAATTGAGTTTTTAAGCGCTTAAGATTAATAAATAAAAAATTTTCATTTTCTATTTATTTTAATTATTTTAATTTTAAATTATTAGTGTTTAGTTTTATTAAGTGGATATTAAACTTTCCAGATTATAAAGCAATAGAAGCAATAGTAAAAAAAAAAATTGTTTTATTTAAGAAATATTTGATTATACAGTTTAATAATGATAAAGTAATAATTAAAAAAAAGGTTATTTGGATTAAATCTAAACTAAAAATGATATGAAGAGATAAAATTGTAATTATTTTCAATATAGTGTTATTTTGTATAATTTTTATACCCATTACCCTTCAACTAGTAAGTGTTAGCACTTTGGTAAAAATTTTTGGAGAAAATTCTATTTATTTGTCTATATTAATAAAAATTTTTGGAGAAAATTCTATTTATTCTATTTATACTATATTAAAAAAATGGGTTTAAAGATAGTTGTTTGGGCCAATTTAGCGAATGTGAC
>Ga0209624_10003022_pt1 | contig 12158 bp, 5 predicted proteins | sample JacPinW_OM2H0_O1_FD_188565 | JGI IMG/M metagenome (GOLD analysis project Ga0209624, IMG submission 188565) | Forest soil microbial communities from Algoma, Ontario, Canada - Jack Pine, Ontario site 1_JW_OM2H0_O1 (SPAdes) (version 2) | ecosystem: Environmental > Terrestrial > Soil > Boreal... | reverse complement strand
TTTACCAACTGTCGATGATTCTTTACCTCGCCAGGCGTCCGCCTATGCTCCCATTTAGAAGTGCAATCTCGGAAGGCTTTCGCAAACCATGGGTGCGGGAAATGCATCTCATCCACCCTGCACAGCGAGTCTGACGATTCGCCGCTGCCGCAGTTTGGGCCAGTATCCGTCCGGGCATTGGAAGATTCAGAAATCTGGTGATGAAAACAAACTGAATGGAAAACAGACCCTCCGCTCTTCCCGCTGACTCCCAGTTCAAAATGCCGCCGAGAAGTGATTCGGCGAAGCCCAAATGGCAACGCTTTCTCATATGGGCCGTCACGCTCGCGGTTCTGGGTTTGATCCTCGTTTTGATCCTGCATCATCGCGATGATGCCAAAGCAGCTTCTCCTTCGGGGCGACGTGGAGTCACGGGTCCCGTCACAACCACCGTAGCGACGGCTCAAAAGGGGAATATCGGCGTTTATCTTGAAGCCATCGGAACCGTCACCCCTGTCTATACCGCCTCGATTACCAGCGAAGTGATGGGCTTGGTGACGCAGGTGCACTATCAGGAAGGCCAGTTAGTTCGTAAGGGACAGCCTCTGATCGATATCGATCCGCGGCCGTTCGAGGCGCAACTATTGCAGGCCCAGGGTGCACTCGAGCGCGACACCAACGTTTTGGCCGAAGCGAAGATGGATTTGGAGCGGTATCAGCAAGCGTGGGCCAAGAACGGCATTCCAAAACAAACCCTCGATGACCAGGAAAAGCTCGTACTGCAAGATGAAGGCACGGTCAAGAACGACCAGGGGACGGTTCAATTCGATCAGGTTCAGGTCGCCTTCTGCCATATCACTTCGCCGATTACAGGACGGGTTGGTCTGCGATTGATCGATCCCGGAAACGTTGTCCAATCGACCGGCAGCACAATCCTGGCGGTCGTAACGCAGGTGCAGCCCATCACCGTGATCTTTACCGTTGCGGAGGACAGCCTGGCTCAAGTGCAGGCGCAAATCAAACATGGGAAGCGTCTATCGGTGGCCGCTTTCGATCGGGCTCAGAAGACCAATCTAGCTTCCGGCAAACTCCTTACCTTCGACAATCAGATCGATACCACAACTGGGACCGTGAAGATGAGGGCGCTTTTCGATAACAAGAACGATGCACTGTTTCCCAACCAGTTCGTGAATACCCGGCTTCTGGTGGATACCGAACAAGGTGTCACTCTGATTCCAACTTCGGCCATTCAGCACAACGGCCAGACAGCGTTTGTTTATCTCATCGAGAACGACACGGCACAGATCCGGAATATTCAGACCGGGGTAACCGACGCCGGCAACACTGCGGTTACGGGCATCAATCCAGGAGACGTCGTCGCCAACAGCAGTTTCGACAAGCTGCAGAATAATTCGAAGATTGTAATTTCGAAGCAGCCTCTGCCTTCTAATTCGACCGAGAGTCAAGCACCGTGAGTCCGTCCCGTCCATTCATCATGCGGCCCGTAGCGACCGCGCTGTTGATGGCCGCGATTCTGCTCGCCGGCATCGTCGCTTATACCCAGCTGCCCGTTTCCGCCTTGCCCGAAGTCGATTACCCGACGATCCAGGTATTGACGTTTTACCCGGGCGCCAGCCCCTACGTGATGGCGACGACAGTGACTGCGCCGCTGGAGCGGCAGTTTGGAGAACTCCAGGGACTCAGCCAGATGACCTCCACGAGTTCGGGAGGTACTTCGGTCATCGTGCTCCAGTTCAATCTGACACTGAACATCGATGTCGCCGAAGAAGAAGTGCAGTCAGCAATAAACGCGTCACAGAGCTATCTGCCGTCGAACTTACCCACACCTCCGGTCTACAGCAAAACCAATCCAGCGGATGCACCAGTACTCACGCTTGCAATCACTTCGGATTCGGTTCCCTTATCTCAGGTCGAAGACCTGGTCGACACCCGACTGGCTCCTAAACTTTCGCAGCTCAATGGAGTCGGACTGGTCAGCATCAGCGGTGGACAGAAGCCGGCGGTGCGGATCCGCGCAAACCCGGTTGCGCTTTCTTCCTACGGAATGAACCTTGAGGACTTGCGGACTGCGCTGACGCAGGCAAGCGTGAATGCTGCGAAGGGCAATTTTGACGGCCCGCGGCAGGACTACCAGATCGATTCCAACGATCAGCTTGTTAGCAGTTCCGACTACCGCAACATCGTTGTCGCCTACCGCAATGGCGCACCCATCCTGCTTACCGACGTCGCGGAGGTCGTGGATGGGGTCGAAAACAATAATCAAGCCGCGTGGATGAACCAGACTCCGGCCGTCATCCTTAATATCCAGCGTCAGCCCGGGGCCAACACGATCAGCGTCGTCAAAAGCATCAAGAAACTTCTGCCACAACTCGAAACCAACCTGCCTGCGTCCGTTCGAGTCACCACTCTGACTGATCTGACCACCTCAATCCAGGCGTCCGTCGATGACGTCGAGTTCGAGCTGATGCTGACGATCGGGCTGGTAGTGCTCGTGATTTTTCTTTTCCTCCGAAGCCTCTACGCGACGATCATCCCGAGCGTGGCGGTGCCGCTCTCGCTGGTTGGGACCTTCGCTGCCATGTACGCCCTGGGTTACAGCCTCGACAATTTGTCGCTGATGGCTCTCACCATCTCCACCGGATTCGTCGTAGACGATGCGATCGTAATGATCGAGAACATCTCCCGCTTCATCGAGCAGGGAGATCCGCCTATGGAGGCAGCGCTCAAGGGCGCGGAGCAAATTGGTTTCACCATCGTTTCGCTGACCGTGTCGCTGATCGCTGTGCTGATCCCACTATTGTTTATGGGGGATGTTGTAGGCCGGCTATTTCGCGAGTTTGCAGTAACCCTCGCGGTCACGATCGTGATTTCCGCCGTCGTTTCACTGACTTTGACTCCCATGATGGCGGCGCGGATTTTGCGGCACGAGCCGAAAGAGAAGCAAGGCCGAATCTACAGAGCATCCGAGCGAGCGTTCGAACGGATGATCGATTTCTACGGAAGAACTCTGAAGTTCGTTCTGGAATATCAGACCATTACGTTGATGGTCGCGTTGGGTACGCTGGTCCTGACAATATTTCTTTACATCATCATCCCGAAAGGATTTTTTCCGGTTCAGGATACCGGTGTAATTCAGGGCATTTCGCAGGCTCCGCAGACGATCTCATTCCCCGCCATGGCGGAGAAGCAGCAGGAACTCGCGAAGGTCATCCTTGCGGATCCTGCCGTGGAAAGCCTTTCATCATTCATTGGCGCTGACGGAACGAACACCACTCTAAACAGCGGCCGGATGTCGATCAACCTCAAACCGCTTTCTGACCGTCACATCAGTGCCGCGGATCTGGTGCGGCGACTGCAAAACAGCCTCCAGAAGGTACAGGGCATCTCGCTCTACATGCAGCCGGTGCAAAACATCACGGTCGACGACCGCGTGAGCCGCACCCAGTATCAATACACGCTGGAAGATCCCGATCCGGATGAACTGAATGACTGGAGCAACCGCTTCGTGCAGAAATTGCAAAGCCTGCCCGAATTAGAGGATGTTGCCACCGACCAGCAGACCGGCGGCCTGGCAGTTTCGTTGGTCATCGATCGCGTTACCGCGTCAAGGCTCGGCATCGCTCCTGCCACTATCGACAACACGCTATACGACGCTTTCGGTCAACGCCAGATCAACACGATGTATACACAGCTCAACCAGTATCACGTGATTCTGGAAGCTGGCCCGCAATTCCAGCAAAATCCGAATACGCTTCAGAATCTCTACATTCAGGCGAATGCATCGTCCGGCACCTCAGGCCCCGGAGCTGCCAACTCATTTTCATCTTCTGGGTCCGCGTCTGCAGGATCGAATGCAACGACCACCTCCGTGATGTACACGCCTTCGGCCGGGGTTCTAACGCCTCCCGCGAATGCGCTCGCATCCAGCGCGAGTACCACCGCTTCCGGCTTGGGATCATCGTCCAACACCAACAGTACGACGGCGATGAGCAACGCCGTACCACTCAGTGCGTTCACCCACTTCCGGCGCACGAGCGAAGCGCTGTCTATTAATCATCAGGGACAGTTTCCGTCGGTCACCGTCTCGTTCAACCTGGCGCCCAACGCCGCGTTGGGCAGTGCCATTTCCGCGATCGACAAAGTGCAAAGCGATATGCACATGCCTGCTAGTTTGCAAGCGGATTTTCAGGGTACAGCTGCATCGTTCAAGAATTCGCTTTCAAATGAGGCGCTCTTGATTCTCGCTGCCTTGGTGACCGTCTACATCGTATTAGGCGTGTTATATGAGAGCTTCATTCATCCCGTCACGATTTTGTCGACTCTGCCTTCCGCCGGAGTGGGCGCGCTGCTCGCGCTCATGCTTTTCCGGCAGGATCTAAGCGTAGTCGCCATCATCGGAATCATCCTGCTGATCGGAATCGTTAAGAAAAACGGAATCATGATGGTGGATTTCGCGCTCGAAGGCGAGCGCGAGCATGGAAAGAACGCAACCGACGCGATTTACGAAGCGAGCCTGCTCCGTTTTCGCCCGATCATGATGACGACCATGGCAGCTCTGCTGGGCGGACTGCCCCTGGCCTTGGGAAGAGGCATCGGATCGGAAATCCGGCGCCCCCTGGGAATTGCCATGGTTGGCGGCCTTTTGTTGAGTCAGGCCCTCACACTTTACACAACGCCGGTGATCTACATCTTCTTCGACAATCTGGGGAAGCGATTCTCGCGCTCTCGTTCTCGCAAATCGTCAACAGGTCCGGCGCAACCGGCAGAACAGTCATGAACCCTTCAGAACTATTTATTCGGCGGCCGGTGGCAACCACGCTGTTGACGATTGCCATTGCCATCGCCGGAGCGATCGCGTTCACGGTGCTACCGGTCTCACCGCTGCCGCAAGTCGACTTTCCGACCATCTCCGTATCGGCACAACTGCCCGGCGCCAGCGCGCAAATCATGGCATCCTCCGTCGCTACGCCTTTGGAGCGGCAGTTCGGCCATATTGCGGGCGTTTCGGAAATGACATCCGCAAGCTCGCTGGGAAGCACGTCGATCACAATTCAGTTCGATCTCAGCCGCAATATCGACGGTGCAGCGCGCGACGTCGAGGCCGCGATCAGTGCCGCCCGCACTTATTTGCCTGCAAATTTGCCCGCCAATCCGACGTATCGAAAAGTCAACCCCGCCGACGCTCCGATCATGATCATTGGGCTGACTTCCACCAAGTTTGACACGGGAAAACTGTATGACGAAGCCTCGACGATCATGGAGCAGAAACTCTCCCAGATTCAGGGCGTGGGGCAAGTAGTCGTCGGTGGGAGCTCATTGCCTTCGGTGAGGGTAGATGTTAATCCGACTTTGCTTAACAGTCACGGCCTGACACTCTCGAATCTGCAAGCCGTTCTCAGCACTCAAAATGCGGACATCGCCAAGGGGCAAGTTACCTACGGCGCGGTAACCGCGGACATTGTTGCCAACGACCAGATCTCTCAGGCCGAACAGTACAAATCGTTAGTCGTGGGAAGTCACAACGGGACAGCGGTTCGACTCTCGGATGTCGCCACCGTTTGGGACTCGGTGCAAAACGTCCGTTCTGCCGGATACCTCAACGGAATTCCTTCCGTCACAGTGATTATCTTTCGCCAGCCGGGCGCCAACATTATTCAGACGGTCAACAACATTCGTACTCAGTTGCCGTTTCTGAAGGCGTCCATTCCCCAAGGGATTGAAAGCACCATCGTTCTGGACCGCACCACCACCATTCGCGCCTCGGTGAATGACGTGGAACGAACATTAGTTATCTCCGTCTTCCTGGTCATCCTGGTGGTTTTCATATTCCTGCGCAACGGCCGTGCCACCCTTATTCCAAGCGTCGCCGTCCCGGTATCGCTGATCGGAACGTTCGGAGTGATGTTCATGCTCGGCTTCAGCATCGACAACCTTTCACTGATGGCCTTGACCATTTCCACCGGCTTTGTCGTGGATGACGCCATTGTCGTGATGGAAAACATCTCCCGGCATCTCGAACACGGAATGAAGCCCTTCGAAGCGGCCCTGTTGGGGGCGAGAGAGATTGGGTTTACGGTTTTTTCCATCAGCGTCTCGCTGATTGCCGTTTTCATTCCGATTCTGATGATGGGAGGCATTGTCGGCCGTCTCTTCCGCGAGTTTGCGATTACGCTCTCTACGGCCATTGTTGTCTCGATGGTGATTTCCCTGACCACGACTCCCGCCATGTGTGCTCATCTGCTAAAGGAGGAAAAGCCGGAAGACCATGGCCGTCTTTATCGTGTTAGCGAAAAGTTCTTCGCCTGGATGTTAGAGACTTACCGGCGGACGCTGATTTGGGCGCTCGACAACTCTGCGCTGATGCTCGTGATATTGCTCTTCACCGTCGCCTTAAACGTGGTACTGATTTACAAAATCCCTAAGGGCTTCTTTCCGCAGCAGGATACGGGCGCAATCGTCGGCGGAGTCCAGGGCCCTCAGGATTCTTCGTTTCCCGCGATGGACAACTCAATTCGCCAGTTGGTGGGTGTCATCAAGAGCGACCCCGCCGTCGCAAATGTTAATGCGTACACTGGCGGCAACGGTTCAACAAATACCGGATTCATCTATATCGCACTCAAACCGCTCGACCAGCGCAAGGTAGGCGCTCCGGACATCATCAATCGACTCCGGCCAAAATTGAACCGCCTGCCCGTAGCATCGGCTTTCCTGCAGGCTTCGCAGGATTTGCGCATCGGCGGCAGATCGAGCAATGCCCTCTACCAATACACCATTCAGTCTGACAACGTTCAGGATCTGTCGACGTGGGGCCCCATTCTGCTGAACGAGATGAGGAAGATTCCGGGATTGCAGGACGTCAATTCGGATCAGCAAAACGGCGGCTTAGAAGAGCTCCTCACCTATGACCGGGGCAGCGCAGCACGGCTCGGACTGACCGCGCAAGCCTTGGACTCTTCCCTTTACGCCGCGTTCGGCCAATCCGAAGTCTCAATCATCTATACGCAACTGAATCAATATTATGTCGTGCTCGAAGTCGCTCCGCAGTACTGGCAAAACCCGCAAGGATTGAAGGACATCTACCTGCGCGCCGCGAACAGCAGTGCGACTACCGGTGCGAGTAATGGATCAACTACATCCAGCAGCTCCACAAGTGGCAATATGCCAGGCACCGGCAACGTTCCACTCATGGCAGTGTCGAGCGCGCAGGACAACACAACACCGCTTGCCGTGAACCACACGGGCTTGTTCCCGTCGGTGACGGTGTCATTCAATCTGGCTCCCGGCGTGTCGTTAAGCGACGCGACAGAACGCATCACAGAAATGCAGCAGCGCTTGGGTACGCCCGCCACCGTTCGAGGCTTTTTCGCCGGAACCGCGCAGGCTTATCAACAGTCCCTGAGTACGGAACCGATGCTCGTTGCCACGGCGTTGTTGGCGGTTTATATCGTTCTCGGAGTGCTCTACGAAAGCCTGGTCCATCCTTTGACGATTATCTCGACGCTTCCATCAGCCAGCGTGGGAGCCATGCTCGCGTTGATGCTTTTCAAGATCGATCTCAACGTGATTTCGATTATCGGAATCGTATTACTCATCGGCATCGTGAAGAAGAACGCGATCATGATGATCGATTTCGCTCTCGTCGCCGAACGCCAGGAGGGAAAGAGCACAGCGGACGCCATCTTTGAAGCGTGCATGCTGCGGTTTCGCCCAATTCTGATGACGACGATGGCCGCCCTGTTTGGAGCGTTGCCGCTGGCATTCGGAACCGGAACCGGCTCAGAGTTGCGCAGGCCGCTGGGAATCACAATTGTAGGCGGCTTGATCGTCAGCCAGATGCTGACTCTTTATACGACGCCGGTGGTGTATCTCTTCCTCGATGGGCTAAGGCTCAGATTTCAGAAGAAGCCGGAAGGAGCGCTCCCATCACCTGCACCCGAGGCAGGCTAGATCGATGAACCGAACGGCAGAATGCAAAGGCGATGGCTGCATGTTACCAGGTAGAAACGTTATGAATATCTTTCAAGCAAACAGAAAGCACAGAGCAAAGATTTTCTGCTGCGTGGCCGCACTCACGTTCGCCTTCTCGGCGTGCGTCGTCGGCCCAAAATATCATGCGCCAGCGCCCCAAGCACCTGCACCGGCTTATAAGGAGTCGCCGACGCAGTCTCAGGACAACGGGAGTTGGGCCGTTGCGCAGCCTGCGGATGCCACACTGCGCGGCAAGTGGTGGGAAATCTTCAATGATCCCGAGTTGAACGATCTGGAAGAGCAACTCAATGTCAACAACCAGAACATCAAACAATTCTTCGAGAACTTTATGGAAGCTCGTGCGGTGGTGCGCGAGGCCCGCTCGCAGTATTTTCCCACTCTTTCGGCCGCTCCTTCCGTTAGCCATTCGAAGACCTCAGGCAATCTGAGAGGGCTGTCCACAGTGAACACCACAGGCACGGGAGCGACCGCCGCCACGACGTCGCAGCTCGAAAGTACTCTTTATACCCTGCCTCTTGAGGCGTCGTGGGCGCCCGACCTGTGGGGCAAAGTTCGGAACACGGTTCGCCAAGCGCAGTATTCAGCCCAGATCAGCGCCGCAGATCTCGAGAACGAGCGCCTTACCGAGCAGGCGGCTCTCGCCGAATTTTTCTTCGAAATTCGCGGACAAGACGCGTTGCAAAGACTCTTTGACGACACCGTCGTGGCCGACCAGAAGCAACTCGATCTCACCCGGTCGCTGTATGAAAGCGGCATGACCACACAGATTTCCGTGGTCGAGGCTCAAACTACGTTACAGACTGTGCAGGCCGGTGCGACGAACGTGGGCATTGCACGCGCGCAGTATGAACACGCAATTGCCATGCTCATCGGCAAGGCTGCAACGGGGTTCTCGATTCCAGTAAAGCCGATGACGGTTGCTCCGCCGCCTATCCCTGTCGGCGTGCCGTCCGAGTTACTGCAACGGCGCCCTGATGTCGCGGCCGCCGAACGCACGATGGCTGCGGCCAATGCGGCTATCGGCATCGCTCACGCCGCTTATTATCCGAACCTCAGTTTGACGGGGCAAGGCGGCTTCGAAAGTTCAGCGATTGGTAGTTGGCTGTCTTGGCCCAGCCGCTTTTGGTCGGTGGGAACTTCGCTTTCGGAAACCATCTTTGACGCTGGTTTGCGCCGGGCGACGGTTCAGCAATTTGTCTCCGCTTACAATGCGGATCTCGCCGGTTACAGGCAGACCGTCCTCACTGCGTTTCAGCAGGTCGAAGATTCTCTCGCTGAGGTGCGAATCCTTTCGAAAGAAATTCAGCAACAACAAGAGGCGGTGAAGTCCGCCCAAACTCAACTCACGCTGGAAGAGGCGCGGTATGAAACCGGTATCGATCCGTATGTGGATGTGCTGATCGCCCAAACGACGGTGCTGGCCAACATGCAAACCTTGAACAATATTCAAGTCCAGCAGATGACCTCCGCGGTGGCGTTGGTTCAGGCTCTGGGTGGAGGTTGGGATAGTTCGCAGCTGCCGACCCCGACGCAAGTGACACAGAGGCCTGCCAGGAGCGAGACGACAATCGAACAATAGCGACGCTCCGTGCTTGAGGCGAATCTTGGCGTTGAAGAATTTTTGCCAATCTTTACGCAACACAACGTTTGGTTCCTGGCCGAACTGCATCCATTTGCGTGATCGATGGAATGGAAATTGAAACGCATCGCCCTGCTCTCGCTGTTCTTTATTTCAGTCGTGGAATTCTTCCTCGAACACGGCAGGGTCGATCTTGTGCTGATGACCTCGACCTCAGCCCTTTTGCTTTGGAGTGCGGTATATTCTCTGCGGCGGTCCCACGCCATTCGAAAACGGGGGAGCCAAGTCGCCGCAAAGGTAGAGCAAATGGGCGCACCCCGCGGGCGCTAAAACTCTCGGCCAGAGGCTTCGGATGAAGACAATGATGCGTCCCGATGGACCTGCCCTGCGAATAGAACTAGACCGGGACAGGAGCCTGGCTAGGTGAAGATTTCTGCCATGCGCGTGCTCAGGATCGTAATCGTCGCGGCGATCCTCATGGAACTGCTCTATCTCGGGGACTGGTGGGCATTCCGGGTCCGCGTCTCCCATGGGACGGCGTACGGTAGCGTCGATGTCCATCAGTTTCTAGCGACATCGTTGAAGGGCAACAAGACAGAGTACGACATGACGGGAACCGTTCAGAAGACGTGCAGCCATTCGATCTTCCCGCAGAAGGGGAATCCCGCGTGCTGGTGGCTGGAACGTCACAAGTCTCAGTGGGAACAGTGAGCGAATCGGACCCCGAATTTCAGGACGAAAAATCGAGAAGTTTGGCCGTGTAGGGCATCGATCCGAGATCGCAAAACGTATTCCAATTTCTTGAACGCCGCCTCAACGTGTTCGTCCGTGAAAGCTTGCAGCCTAAGACTGTCGCAGCGGTCTTCTGGCATCCTCCCTTCCCAGTCATTCAATACTTCCTTGCCGTCCGGTACCGAAGCATTGCGGTATCATTCGAACGCCATAAGATTGCGGGACCGATTCAATGCCTAAGACGCCTTGGTTTTGGGGTACTCTGCGAAGTTTCATCTGTTTCGGTTTACTCCTCCCAACCACATTGGTAGCCCAGCGGACGGCTCTCACCATGCCAATGGTGCCGCGATATGAAGAGGGAGCCGAATATCACTGGTTGCACAAGAAGGTTCTCGATTCGCGGCTGCTGGACGATATGGAGAATCTATCGTCGTGGTCGTTCGCGGGCTCCGGAGAGATGACATTGGTCGAAGCCCGTGCCAGCGAGCCATGGACCACGACCGACACCGCGCCGAATCACGTGCTACGGATCCGTTCGACTTCCAATATTGCCCAAGTCGATGGCAGCGGCGAGTGGGAGGATCTGGTCGCAACCCGCAAATTCGCCGGCGATAACTGGGGCAAATTCAACCGCATTTCTCTGTGGGTCTATGCGGACGTCGTCGGAGCACCTGCGATCTCCTGCACTCTGGTGCTGCATAACGATGGAGCCCACAAGCTGCCCGACCATTACAACGAGGGACGCCACGAGTCGATCATCCTCAAGAACCATACTTGGAATCAGATTGTCTGGGAGATCGCTCCTCTCGACCGCGATCGGATCACGGCGCTCGAGTTCGCATACAGCCTGCCCAAGAAGTTGCCGGATCCTGGCGATCGAACAATCCTCGATGTCGCACATCTGGAACTGCAAAGCGTGGTAGCCGATCACGTCGAGGGTTGGGATGTCGCTACCGGCAAGATCGCATTCAGCCACAGCGGATACGCGACGGGCAGTTCAAAATCGGCGATCGCGAGCGGTTTGGAAGCATCGCAGTTCTCTCTGATTGACCAGGAAACTGGACAAATCGTTCTCACCAAAGCAATCCAGCAGGCAAGCACAGCCCTGGGAAAATATCAGGTTCTCGATTTCTCGGAAATCCGGCAGTCCGGCAGCTATGCGATCCGCGCTGGGGACACTCTAACTCGCCCGTTCCGCATCGGCGAAGACGCATGGAAGAGCAGCATCTGGAAGGCGATCAATTTCATGTACAGCGAGCGCTGCGGGACGGAGGTTCCAGGTATCCACGGCAGATGTCACCAGGACATCTACACCTCGCATGGCGACCAGCGCATCGTCGTAAACGGGGGATATCATGATGCTGGGGACTTAAGCGCGACGGGCCACACGCCGGCAATGGCGTATGCTGCCTTCTCGCTGGCCGAGAGTCTGAAGCGTCAGGGCGAAGATTCCGAGCTGACCGATCGCCTGCTTGAGGAAGCCCGATGGGGCTTGAACTGGGTTCTGAAAACGCGGTTTGGCGATGGCTATCGGAGTACCGGTCAACTGGTGAGTTACTGGACAGACGGAATCATGGGTACGGCGGATGATCGTCATGGTGAGGCGGTAAATAATCCGGAGTGGAACTTTCGCGTCAGCGCGCTGGAGGCGCTCGCGTCACGCGTATTGAAAAACAGCGATCCCGAACTCGCGAATCGCAGCCTGGTCATCGCCGAAGAGGATTGGAAGTATGCGGTAGAAGGACTGAAAGCGGCGGCTCCGCTTCCAGAAGTCTACGGCGCATCGGACGATCTGGAGCGGATTTCATTTGGCGTAGTTGCATCCGTCGAACTTTTCGAAGCGACCGGTGATCGACAG
>Ga0209624_10003021_pt1 | contig 12162 bp, 17 predicted proteins | sample JacPinW_OM2H0_O1_FD_188565 | JGI IMG/M metagenome (GOLD analysis project Ga0209624, IMG submission 188565) | Forest soil microbial communities from Algoma, Ontario, Canada - Jack Pine, Ontario site 1_JW_OM2H0_O1 (SPAdes) (version 2) | ecosystem: Environmental > Terrestrial > Soil > Boreal... | reverse complement strand
GAACTTGTTCATCCTGTCGACGGCTCTCGGCGTTTGCCTTATGCTGTTGCTGGTTAACGACCGGCCGTTTTCCGCTGGTGGGTTTGAGATCCGGCCGGATTCGCTGCTTGGGCAAATTGTGATCGATTGAGCTGGCGGCGCTCGCCATTTTCGACGCTGCCGACGATTTATTGCGGTGCAAAGCGACGCTCATGGCACATTTGCGACATGCGCCCGGATCGACGAGCTAGTCCGAAAGCACATCGATGCTCCGCCTCCGACGCGGTCTCAATTCGCGACGTACAAGCCCCCGCTATCATACATACCCCAACATCTCAGTATCGACGCGAGGTCGGAAGCGTCCCGTAACCTCCTAAGTGTGAGGCACTGCGGAAACCCCGGTGGCCTGAGACACCGGTCGGATCGTCCGGGTCACCCTGGCCTGGCGCACTCCTGGCAATGAACGACCAAAGCGGGCACGGTCGCTAAACCAAGCCCGGCAAGAGACGGAAAAGCTTTAGACCGTCGAGGGTGGCACGATCGTCGGATCGGTCTTGCCGGCAACCCCGCGCAGACAAGCAGAAGTTAGGGGGGCTCACCGCACTGCCGGTCCCGACCACGATGAGTGGTTCTTCTGATCCGATGTATCCGAAGCCGTTAGACGCACGACTTTCCGGATCGCTTCGCCAGTAAAGGGCGAAGTGTATCACTCAACCGTTTCCGCACCATATTGACCCAGTGTTGGTTATTGCTGGTTCGTGAACGGAAACATATCCGGATTTAATTAAGACCTGACGACGCCCGAAGGGCGCTCACCCGAACGTAGTGAGGGTGAGTGGGTAGGATCGGATGACGAGAGCAGTTGACTGCTAGATCAACCGACTCCGCCGACAACGGATGATGTCCGCTTTGCCTCCAATGGCGAAAGAATGACTGACATGGCCATGTCTCAAATCTGCAACAAACGGGAATCTATGGGCGCGGATGTCGACCTTTATGCTCGGCCTGTGGATGGCCGCCGTATCCGCGCTATTTCACAAAGCGGGATAGCGCATAATGCGGTCTGCCGAATCAATCGGAGGTCTGCATGATATCCAAAGCTCGAAATCTTGTCCTAACCAACTCGCAGGCAGCTTGCCTGATCGCGCTCCGACGTCGCAAGGACTCCAAGCCGGAAATCGCGATACAGGCGAAGCTTGATCTTACCAAGACGGCAACTGAGCTGAAAGCACTGGCGCGGATTGGACTTGCTAGGCAGAACCAATCGAAAAGGTGGCACGCGACCACCAGCGGGAAGATATGTCGCTTCAAGATTGTTCCGGATCGACCGCGGCGTAACAGTGAGCTCCCTGGCCCCGGTGCCCTGCGCCTGCTCCAATTGTTAGATCGACCGATGCGGGGAAGCGAGATTGCGGAACAATTGGGCCTCAGTCATCAAAGAGTTCGTCAGCTTGTGATTAAGCTGCACGCACAAGGACGGGTGAGCTTTGGCGATCCGGATAAGCCCTTTTGGATTGTGATGCGCGCGGGCGACAAGACTCTCTTGCTGTCGCGCGACGAGGAGCATGTCCTATCAGCAATCCCCCGAGAGTATGCGACGGATGCTACAAAGATACGGCTCGCGGCGCGTATGCCCGAGCACGCGGTGCAGCAAATCCTTGAGCGGTTGGTTGCTAGCAGATTTGTCCAAACGTTCGAGGGATTGAAGGGCAACCGGGTTTATCGGACCACCGCTGCAGGATTGAGGCATCCTCAACGCGATAACGTTACCCGTCACGCGGAAGCGCCACGGCCACCTGTTGAGTCAGACCGTGTTCGCAAAGTGCTTTCGGCTATTCGGGATACGGGGGCGCTTCGAATCCGAGACGTGACAAACATGTTGAGAATACAGCACGAATCGATAAATGCGCTCATGCAGTATCTCAAGCGAAAGCATTTGGTTGAAAAAACCGGCCGAGAATTTAATGCGCCGTATTCGCTAACGAACGAAGGACATGCAGCTTTGGCGGAAATGACACGACGATTAGCCGCGTAGCCGAAGAAACACGACTACGTCCGCCCTCCCCCGATAGCGACCAAACTGCGGACATCGCTGGGGAATAGGCATTCCGATCTCCGAAGTATCGATCAATCGCCGCCTTTGCGATATCCATAGACCCATAATCGCTGTTGTGGATTATCGCACGCGCCATGCCACTGAAGACTGACTCGATTACATTCAAGAATTGAGCGCCTGCCGGTAATGGTGCGGTTTCGATGAGCGGGCCGCCCTCACTGGAAACCGTCGAGTTGTGAGGATCGATACGAGCGAAAAGTTGTTTCGAATGTGCCATGACGCAGCGTCCCACGATAGATAAAGCTTTTGGCGGTCACCGTATCTCTTGACCAAGACATCCATCATACGAATCATCTCGGTCGTGTTTTTCTTTGCGCTGTAGAAATGCATGACCTGATTGCCAGATAATTCCAGCGCCGCCGTCATAATCAAGCATCCACGCGATTTTTGCCACTGAGGGACAGTCGGTTGAAGACCGGCCGGAACCTATGTGCGTCCGGGTTTGGCTTTGATTGCAAATGGGCCGTATTCGTCAACCGAAACGAAAGCCTCGTCGGGCTGCGGATTTGAGAGGATATACCGGATGTGAGCGAGCTTCTCCCTGTAGGCTGGGTCGTTCGACGTCAGGACGATTTTCGCTTTGCGCCACTTATAGCCCGCCGCCTTAATCATTCCAGCAACAAGCGCGGTGCCAATTTGTATGCCATTCTCCTTCAACACCCGGCGCAGGAGTGCCATTGTCCAGGATGTTCGATTGATGCCGTGATTGGCTGGCGGTTCGTGAAGCAGGCTGAAAATAGCTTTCCGCAAATCCTCGTTGTCGATTTTGCGGTTCGACTTGGTTTGAGGGGCAAACAAACGAGGTGTGCCCTCGCTTTCAAACTTGTTTCTATAATTACGAACGAAGGCTTTGCCGACACCCAGAAATTCAGAAATCGTCCGATTTGGAATATTTCTACGGCTCGCCAGGGCTACCATGGCGCGGTTGCGGTCCGTTAGCCGGCCGTTGTGGAGGTGCCCAAGCAAAGTGGAAAGGCCCGGAGTTTCGCCCAAATCGTAATTGAGGTCGTCCTCATTCAACTCTTTCTGAAGCAGCCGCCGCATCCATTCTATATGCAAGAGACGCTGCCTCTCGCGGCTAGATCGCGCCGACAGCATTCGAGGGCATGCGGCTTCGCGTATGAATGATCGAAGCTGTGCGGACGCAAATGCTGGTGGTGGGCCTCGCGCCAAGCACCGGATGAAGTCGAGCGCACGAGGTTTTGGAAGACCAACCATCAGGTCATAAGCGCGTGCCCATGGGCTCTCTTCATCACATGCCCTGCGGTGGATGTAATTTCGTACGGAATCGTAACTTCCATCAAAACCCTCCTCACGGCTTAGATGATGGACGATATCTTGGATTGTCAGCTTGACGGCAAATGGAAATGACTCGCTATCGCGCAGAAGTCGATCAATCGTGGGAATGTATGGTGCTAATTTTGGGTGTCTACTTCGCCTGCGGCGGTAGCCCGGAGGTTGCTCGTGTGCGAGCATCTTGTTGATCGTTTTCCGGCTTATCCCGGTCTCGGCGGACACCCGCTTTTTGGGTGCCCCGGGCCGATCACCTCGGCGCTGTGCCGAGTAGGCGGGGATGTTGCCATCCCCGCCCCTCACAGACCCGGACGTGCGGATTACCCGCATCCGGTTCTTCACGCGTAAGCTTCGCTCAGGCGACATTGTACTGGTGGACGATCTTGGCTGGCGGCAAAGGGTATCGCGCAAGCATGGCCCGGAAGCGCGGCCACGGCAGATTGCTGTGGCGACCGCGCCGCGCGAGCCATTTCCTCCATGTCCGCACGAGCTGATGGTGATACCACCTGATCCGTCGGCCGTTTCCCGAGATGCCGTAGTAGGCGCAGTGCCCCCGGATCACCCGCGACAGGTGGGCATGCTGGTCCCGGAACGAGCAGTGCAGGTTTCGCCTGCACCACTCGGCCACGGAAGCCAGCGCGCGCGCGTAACGGTCTTTCGCCGTTATCTGGCGGACAACGTTCTTGCCCTTCCGTGATTGGCCCCACACATGTGTGAAGCCGAGAAAGTTGAACGTGGTCCCCACCGTTGCAGGGTGACGTCCATCTGGACGTCTGAACCGGAAGTCTACGAAGCGGGTCTTGGTCGGATGGAGCCGAAGCCCGAACCGGCCAAGTCGCTTGCCCAGCAGTTCCGGCATTCGCTTGCCGGACAGATGGTCCTCAAAGGCCATCACCGCGTCATCAGCGTATCGGACCAGTAGGCACTGCCCTTTGAGTCGCGGTCGTGCCACTTTCTCGAACCACTCGTCCAGCACATAGTGCAGGTAGATGTTCGAGAGCAGTGGTGAGATCACGCCACCTTGAGGCGTACCATCAGTCGTGCGACGGAGGACGCCCTTTTCGAGCACCCCCGCCTTCAGCCATTTGTCGATCATCCTTCGAACGATGCCGTCCGTGACTCGCTGGTCGAGGAAGCGTCGCAAGTGCGCATGGTCGATGGTGTCGAAGTATTTCGAGATATCGACGTCCACCACCCAACGCAGCCCTTGTTCCATGAACCCGACGCGCAGGGCGTGAAGGGCGTCATGGGCCGACCGTCCCGGCCGGAAGCCGTACGAGCATGGCAAGAAGTCCATCTCGTAGACCGGCTCCAGCAGCAGGAGAATCGCCCGCTGCGCCACCTTGTCTTCCAGCGTCGGAATGCCCAGCGGCCGTTTCGTCCCGTCCGCCTTGGGGATGTAGTGCCGTCGCACCGGCGGCGCGATATAGCGTCCGGATTTGATGCGCGTCAGGAGGTCCTGAAGATTGGCCTCCAGATTTGCCTCGTAATCCGTCGCCGTCACACCGTCGATGCCCGGCGCGCCATCCTTGCGCGTCAGGCGATAAGCCTCGTTCATCCATTCGAGGTCGATCAGATGATGCAACGAGGTCAGCACCCGCTCGGGATGTTGCCTCGCCAGATCGGCTATCCATTGTCGTTTCGTGGACAGGTTTGCGGGACTCAGAGTTCCCTCCCGTGTTTCTCGTCAATGGGTCTTACCGCGCGGCGGCTCCCTTCCCTCCGGCGGGTCCCGGTGAGCCCAGTTCCCCGCTTTCGTCGGTACTGTGAAGCCGCTACGACTTCCCGCTCTGCATATCCGTCAGCTTATGGCTTCGCCTCCGGATTCCGCATGTCCTTGGCTGTTCGTGCTCGCCTTCGCGCTCCCGATGCCGCCAAGTCGGTCATCGGGCCTGGAGCGTTGTTCGACCGGCGCTCCGTGTCCGGTTGTTTCATGCGGACAAAAGCAGGACCTCTCAGGTTTCCTGGTGACCCCTCCCATACCTTTGCCCTACTCAGAGACCCCGGCCGAACCGGTATTCCTGGCCATCGCGGATTTCCCGATGCTGCCCCCGGATCCAACACGGCGAAGGCTTCAGCACTTACATGATTTCGAGGCTACCGCAGGGCTTCAGTACCCGCTGTCTACGCTTCACGAACAACGTTGCCGTCATCCATGCAAGACTCGCTTCCAGCTGGCGGGCTCCGCCTTTGCCGGGAGGGCGTCGAACCCTCTGGGTCACGATGAAAAGTTTCAGGTCATCTCCATCCTCCTTTCCAGGACTTATCCTGACGCTAGCTGGGCCCATGCCAGGCGACAGTTCTTCGAGCTGGCGGACATCGCCGCCAATGCACGGCGAGGCAAGAATGCGGGAGCGATCTCGCCGATCGCGCTGGAGGCGGTCAGGCGCATTGACGCCCTGTTCAAGATCGAGCGCGGCATCAACGGCGTTGCCGTTGCTGAGCGGCTGAACATCCGCAAGGAGCAAAGCGCGCCGCTGCTGCAGGCTCTGGAAGCCTGGTTGCGCGAGCAACGTGGTCGCCTGTCGCGCTCGGCCTCTGTCGCCGAGCCGATCGACTATATGCTCAAGCGATGGGACCGCTTCGCGCACTTCATCAATGACGGCCGGATTTGCCTGACCAACAACGCAGCCGAACGGGCCCTGCGCGGCTTTGCAAGCGGGGATTCATTGTGCAGCCTTTCTTCAAGTGTCTGTAAACATGGGAAGTTGGTCTTCCGAAACCGCGCGACACGGGCGATATTTACGCGAGATCGCCGCTTTGACGTCGTCAGTCGCGAGGTCGCTCGCGCGGATCTGCCATGGCGCGCCGCTAACAACCTGCTCGGCCTTAAGCACGCCGTCACGGATCAAGCGACGGATAACATGATGGCTCACGCCGAGCGCGGCGGCGGCCTCGCTCATGGTCAACCATGCGCCGTCCTTCTCCGCAGATCGATAGGCGTGGATCTGTCGCACGCGCCGCACCGACGATACGCGGTGCGCCGTCCAAGTCTTCGCCTGTCCGGTGGGCAATCCCATCCGGTTCAGCGTCGCAGCGATGTGCTCGTCGGACCATCGACCCGCCATGCTGCGCATCACGACCAATGCGTCTTCCGAGGTCGCACATCCGTGCTCGCCGGTCCTGGGTTTGCGGACACGTAACTGGGAATGCTGGCCACCTCGCCAGTGGATGGAGAGTACAACTTCGCGGGTGGCGTCATCGACGTCAGCAACAATGTCGGCGACGAGAGAACGCAGGAGCTGCTGGCGCGTCCTCATGGTGACGCCAAGCGCGTTCCAAGCGGTCTCAAGATCATCTGCGAGCCCCGAAAAGTCGGGCGTGCTGGATGGTTCCGTCGACGTGCGCGCCGCCAAACGCGATTCAAATTCCTCGACACGGCGAAGAGCCACTTCCCAGGCGTGTTCAAGCTGCGCGGCAATCAGGCGATTGTCCGGATCACAGGCGGCGTAGCGACGCTCCGCGAGCGAGGCGTCGTAGCGGGCCTGCTGCAACTCCAGCTCCACAATGCGTCGATGTTCGTTGAGACCTTCCATATGCATCCGCTCGGCCTGCTGTGCCGCTTCGATCGCTATCGGCTCCACCGCGCGCAAGAGTTCTACGGCAACGGCGGACTCAACGCGGGTCCCGCCGAAGATGATGCCAATCACGGCCGTTGCGAGCGAGGCGGGAAGCGTCGAAGCACAAGACCGCGCCGACGTCACCTGCGCACAGCCATGCAACAAGCCGATCAAAACCAGGTCGCTCACTCATTCCGCTGGCAGAGCGGCCAAGATCATCGTCGATTACTTCGATCGATCGAAAGCCGTGAGCCCGCGCCGTCTCGACCAACTCGTACTGGCGGCGCCGGCTCTCGATGTTAGTCTCAACCTGGGCTTGGGTCGACTGGCGAACGTAGACCACGGCCTTGCGGCCCAGAACCGTGGCGGGAAGGTTGTCAGCGTTCGACATCGTCACGCTCCTCCGTGGCGGCGCCGGCGGCTTGCGCCAGAAGAAACGCCAGCAAGGCAACGGACCGTGCCCGGTCCGTCGTTGACAAGCCCGACAGCGGTCGCGGCCCGAATGTTAGGTTCAGCTGGTGGGTCGGCTTCGTTATTGACGGGAGCTGGGTTGAGCCTCGCATCTGGGTCCTCCTGGGCGAATCTCTGTTCGTCCTCGGAGCTTCGCCTGAATCCACAGGCGACGAGCAGGCGATGCAGGTCAGCGAGCGCTGCGAGCGAAGCGCGCGGCTCCGCCATCTGCATTCCGGCGCAGGAGACGGAATCGAGCATCCACGCCGCCATGATTAAAATCTCGCCGGGGGAGGCTTCTACGTAAGCGATCTGGCCGTTGGCCCGTGGTTCGAGCCCGCTCAGTCGAACACGGCGTCCATAAAGCGCATGCCAGCGATAAAAGACTTCAACATCTTGCCCGATATGGGCACAATGGACGCGGAATTGCCTTGGGCCGCAAGTCCTGGCTGTTCGCCGGCTCCGATCGTGGTGCCGAGCGTGCTGCCGTCTTGGCGACCTTGATCATGTCTGCCAAGCTCAACGATGTCGACCCGCAAGCCTGGCTTGCCGACGTGCTCGCGCGCATCAACGACCTTGCTCTCCACAGGCTGGATGAACTTCTGCCCTGGAACTGGCGAAAGCCCTTGCCAAGCCGTGCCGAAGCGGCGTGAGCCAAGAGGACACATGAGATCGAGCGGTCTTTCTGCGGCAGAAAAATCGGTGGTGACGACGGCCTGCCAGCACCTGATCGACGACTTCCTGAAGCCCCGCTTCCTACCCACCATCCGGCCGACGCAGTTCAACTATCCCGTCGATATCCTCGGCAAGTGGCACGGCATCAGGTATCGCTTCATTCAACGCTACCGCTCCGGCTTCCCGGAGAATCCCGGCGAAGAGTTCGACGCGCCCTTCGCCCGCCTCGACTGGATCAGCCGCAATCGTTTCGACCTCCAGTGGCACCGCCACACCGGAGAATGGTTCTGCCTGAATCGCGGCCTTACCCTCGCCGAAGCGATCGACACGCTAAGGTCCGAAGGATTGTTCCATCCCTTTTGAATGCCGCAATCCCCGCGGTACTCACCGGATGAATACCTGATTAGGTCGATTTCTTGTGCAGCAAATCGAGCAACGCACGGTGCGCGACGGTGTGCAAATCCCCTAACATTGTTCGTCCGCTTCCCGCGCACCCTATCAGTCGTTCGGCAATGTATTTCCGCTCTTCGTGGCGACCGCCGTGCGGTAGTTCGCGGCACACAAGTTGTAGCACTACGTCAATGTCCGTTTGGGTGCGTTGGTTGAGATCGCTCAGCAGGAAATTCTTCCGCTGGGGCATTGCTGCGCACCATGGCCATGCAGGCGGGAGCGCAATACTCTCAGCCACCGACGCCTACGGGCAAACCCGTGCCGGTGATTTGTTCAGGCTGCGCTTGGCCGGGAAGGACCGCAAGTTAATTCGGGCCTGCTCGGCAACGACTACTCCCGAACCGGCTTAAATTGCCTCTTTGATCGGTTCCAGCCTGTGAATAACGTGGAAAACCAAACATTAAATGGGGATGCACACTACCTTATACTACTCAGAGGATGTGCCCATGGCTCGCACCACGAACTTCAGTATTTTAGATCACAACGACACAGTAATTGATGAGATCGTAGCCAGCTGTCATGGTGACTTGCGTGGCGCAGTGAAGGCTCTGTTACTCGTGAACGAGCAACTTGAATCTGAACTGGACCACTTTCAGTGGGTTTCCTGGCCTTTCGGGGTCGGTCGGTTCAGCCCGGTGGCGCCGAGCGCGATGTTCATCAGGTTCTCAAGAACGGTGACGGCGAGGTCGCGGCCTTCTTTGCGTGCCCGGTCGATCACTTGAGCGGCATTAATCTCGCGCTCAATCGTCGCTTTGCCCTTGGCCCCCTTCGGGCGCCCCTGACCAGGACGCGGTCCGCCGCTCTTTCCTTTGACTCCAGCCATGTTTCGGTCATAGCACGTTTTTTATCAAAAAAACAAATGGTCCGCTGTGGAGACTATTCTAATTGTGCCTCCACACTCCATCAGATTCCTGCGGCGATATCGATGGACTAGCGCTTCAATCGCGCGTCTCATCGACACTCGCCATTTCAAAGCAGGTCACTGAAATACACAACGCCACCAAGCTTGAAACGATGCTTGGTGGCGTTGGCACTCAAACTGGAAATTGCAATCCTCCAGCCCGTCTAGATACGGTCTATATAATTGGGCTGGTTGTGCAATGCGGCAGCGGGTCGCTGCGTCAAGATGGACCATATGGAACGACAGCCGTTGTGGCAGGTTGTCCATCCGTGCCGTCTCCCCCACGGCACGCCAAACCCAAGGACGACCCCAGTCGTTGCCCCGCTGGGGTCGTTTCTTTTGGCCACGATATCGCACGCATTCGCGTTGCTTTATTTTTCGAAAAATCCGAACCGCTCCCCGGCCTATCCCGCCACCAGGCCCCGTTGTAACCGTGACCAACCTAACCGCTACCAGCACCCCAGGAACTCGCCCACCGTCGCCAGATCGCCAATCGCCTGAAGGCTGCTTGATTCACGCGCCCTATCGAGTGCACAGGGGCCGCTCCCCCCATTGGCGGCCCTTTTGATTCAACGCACCACGGGACGCCCTAGGCTCGGCGCCGGCCATCAATTCGGTGGTTTGGTCGCCCCCTTGCTTGTGCTATCAGCCCTCAATTGCAGACAGAAGGTCAGGTCGGCATAGCTATTCACTTTAAGGCCAATGGTTTCGCGAATGCATTCCGCCCGGAGTGACGCGGAATACGAAGACCAAATCGGTCCCAATCGTTCCCGCGCCCGCTTTTCATCACTCAAACAATCCTTGTAGGCTTCATTGCCATCTTGCTTCACGGCTTTGCAGGTCCTCTCCGCGTGAAAGCTGGGAATGCCGCTCTGGGCAAATGCCACCGCGCTGGTAAGCGCCAGCGCCGTCGCCAATCCGATCGCCGCGAGTTGCATTGTTATCCCCCGTTGTAATTCCGCCCTGAATTAGTCGTGGTGCCCAGACCGTTGATGCCATGACCGTTCAGGCGATCTGAACTCCAGTTTCCACCGTTTTGTGATCCATTACGTGCCACGTAGGGTTGATGGTGGTGGCGGTAGGTGAGGTGATGGTGGTGAACATACGCTTGTGCACTTGGGATCACGCTAACGGACAACGCAGCAGCCGCAATCGCGGCCAAAACCAAAGCAAATTTTCTCATGAAATGACTCCTTGGGCTGGTTTACTGGTGTCCAAAAGATGGCGGTCGCTGACCCGACTCCAAATTAACGGACGGCCTTTAGGTTTCGTGACGCCGTGAAGAATTTGCCACTGGGCGCCGCGCTCAGGCGCGGCCGCCTGTTCGATAAAAGCGTGCCGGGCGTAGCCGAAACCACCGCCATGCGCGCGGAACGCGCCAGCGGCTCGGCAACGGCCCTAATGCCTACGGTGGTGCCGCTGCGGTATCGAACGCGACTTCGCAAAACAAACCAGGCCCCCGCACTTTGCCGGGTTGCTGGTGTAGCTCGATCCGACGCCGCCACTGGCGCCAGCACCACTACCGCCACCGCCCCCACCCATCGCAAATGCCGCCGCGCTGGTAAGCGCGATCACCGCCGCTAATCCGGCCGCCGCGAGTTTCATGGCCTTTCCTTATGATCATCCGCGCGTGCGATCGGCTTGCCGCGGCGGCGTAACGGACGAAAAACCCCGCCCTGCTGGGCAACAACAAGGCGGGGGGCCAATCAGGAGTCGGCGCGTTCGCATCGCGCCTTGGGACGAGCCTATCATCGGGCCTGCGGCGGACAATTCACGGGTTTGCGACCTTGAGAACCGTGCAACCCTGCATCGGATCGGCCCGGAATGTGCAAGACTGCCTATGGCGCCGGGTATTGCCACCCGGCTGCGCGCCGGAACGGCGTTTGGCTCATGAAGCTCACCTTCGACACCATCCGCGCAATTGCGCCGGTGCCACCGAAAACCGAAATCATCGTCTTTGACGACGACGTGCCCGGCTTTGGTGTGCGCGCTCACCTGAGCGGATCGAAAGCCTTCATCGTTCAATACTCGATCGGGAACCGGCAGCGCCGTACGTCTCTCGGCAAGATCGATATGCTGGAGGTCGACACGGCTCGGCAAAAGGCCAAGCAGATCCTGACCGCGGTGCGGATGGGTCAAGATCCAGCTGGCGACAAAAGGTAGAGGCTGCGAACTGATCCTCGCTGACCTGACGGCCGCGCCACAGGAAACGCCGGAGTTGGCCTGCCAGATCGAACTGACCACCACCAGAACCTGAAAGACCGATCGCCGGGGCCTGTGAGAGTCGCTGGTGTGTCCGGGATTGTCGGGCTGTGCCGGGGGCCCGGACGAGCGACGCAAGCGCGGGAAGGAGGCCGCCCATCCGCCGACATGTGTCCGAATCAGCCTCGGCCGTCGTATGCTGCCATGGCCGCTGGCTGGCCGATTGCTCTCAAAGCGAGACCACAACCTGGTCGGCACCAGAGTATTTACTGGAGCCTGCGCAAGTGCGGTTAGCCTTTGCTCTCTTGATCGTGCTCTTATGCGCCGGTTGCGCTGACTCGCTGAGGTCGGTGGCGCAGGCGCCTCAGCCTCCGCCTCCGCCTCAGCAAGCCGCGGCGGCGGCAAACATCCCAACGTTGGTTGAAGATCCCCGCAAATTCAGATGCAGCGACGGGACGTTCTCGAACTCGCAGAACGACTGCCTTGTCGCCATGGCCAAAGCACGACTTCCCCCATCGCAGGCAGGCCAGGCGCAG
>Ga0209624_10003020_pt1 | contig 12163 bp, 11 predicted proteins | sample JacPinW_OM2H0_O1_FD_188565 | JGI IMG/M metagenome (GOLD analysis project Ga0209624, IMG submission 188565) | Forest soil microbial communities from Algoma, Ontario, Canada - Jack Pine, Ontario site 1_JW_OM2H0_O1 (SPAdes) (version 2) | ecosystem: Environmental > Terrestrial > Soil > Boreal... | reverse complement strand
CGCTCGCCGCGCGCGAAGGCAAAACTGAACGTTGGATCCGCCGAACCATCTCGCTCGCTTTCCTTTGCCCCGTCCTCGTCAAAGCGGCGATCGATGGCCGACTGCCCCGCGGCTTTGGGGTCAAGCGCCTGATGGACCTTCCAATGGCGTGGCCTGACCAATGGTCGGCGTCGGGGCTAAGGGCGCCCGCCGAACGCTGATTGCAATCCGAACCTTTTGCGATCTCGCTGATCAGTCCAGCCGCGCAGTCGGGAACCCAAAATTCGGCGTCGGAGACTCATTTCCGCGTTCGCCGGCCAAGGCCCGTCTTCCCAGCGGAATAGACCCTGCAGACCATTAGCTTCCGCGCTAACGCACTAAAATAGTCGAGGGATTGTGTGCGCCGGGAACCCAGGGCGGTTCGCGCCGACTTCCTGGTGGAGCTGAGGGGATTCGAACCGTGCGCCTTTGAATTTAAAGCCCACCTCGTTGTCCCCGAAAAAAATTGCAACTCGCGGTGCTTCCTCATCATGGTCGCCGCGAAGCGGAATTCGGATTCGTGCTGATAGCGCCGCGAATTCGCCGTCCAGGGATCGAGTGGGGGGCCAAGGCGAATTGCGACTCTCTGTTGCCGCGAGCGGTCGATAGTACACATTAGACCAAACCAACTATCGAGAGGTACTCAGTTCATGTCTGAAACATGTGTTTAGCGGCCGCACCAAGGCAAAACACGTCGCGCGAACCGCCAACCATACTTGTTCGGTCCTAGTCGAGCGCATCCTCGCCCTTAGCGGATGGTGAAGACGGGATCGCCCAGCACGGCGAAATCAGGCTCGATCCCGAGACCGGGACGGTCGGAGGGGGTCATGAAGCCTTCGACCCGCTTCGGCGCGCCGGCGGCGATGTCGAGCGTGCCGTAGCTGTTGAAGTCGGTCGCCGAAAAGCAGAATTCCTCCGGCGTCGAGCGCGCAAGATGGGCGATCGTCGCGGTAACGATGTCGCCGCCCCAGGTGTCTTCGATCGTCATTGGTGTGCCCGAGGCGACGCAGAGATCCCGCATGAGCCGCGCCTTGGTGAGACCGCCGACCTTGCTAATCTTGAGATTGATGATGTCCATGGCGTCGTCGGCCAGAGCGCGAGTGAGCGTTCCGACGCCATCGATGACCTCGTCGAGCACAAAGGGGCGCGAAGTCCGGCGGCGCACCGAAAGACATTCCTCATAGGTCGGGCAGGGCTGCTCGATGTAGACGTCGACGTCGGCGACACTGGCCACGATCCGAGCGGCCTCAGCGCGCGTCCATCCGGTATTGGCGTCGGCGACGAGAATGTCGCTGCGCCCGAGCACGTCGCGGGTTTCACGAATACGCTCAATGTCCTGATCGGCGTCGCCGCCGACCTTGAGCTGAAACTTCGTGTAGCCTTCCGCCTTGTAGCCGGCGATCTTGCGCGCCATTGCCTCGGGCGCCTCCTGCGAGATCGCACGATAAAGCGCGATCCGCTCCTGCGCCGCCCCGCCGAGCAGCTTGTACACGGGAAGACCGGACGCTTTGCCGAGAATGTCCCAGCAAGCGATGTCGATCGGCGCCTTCACATAGGGATGACCGCGCAGAACCGAATCCATGTGGCGGTTGAGCACCCCGAGGTCGGTCGGATCGAGGCCGATGACCTTCGGACCGATTTCCTCGAGACCGGCGCGCACCCCGCGCGCGTAGGCCGGAAGATAGGCCGATCCCAGTGGACAGCATTCGGCGTAACCGACCAGGCCGACGTCAGTCTCCACGGCGACGACGGTCGAATCGAACACCTCGACGAAATTTCCGTTCGACCAGTTGTACCGACCTTCCTTGAGAGGCAGGCCAACTTTCCAAACCTTGATCGCCGTAATCTTCATGGATTCCTCTTAAAGCTCGGGTGTAGGCGCCGGCGTTTTCAGCGCGCGTCTCAGCGCACAGACTTCAGGAACGCAATTGTCTCCGCCCTCTGCGGATTGGCGATGACCTGTTCCGGCGGACCGATCTCGTGGATGAGCCCCTCACGGACAAAGGCGACGCGATGCGAGACGTCGCGGGCAAAGCGGATTTCGTGCGTGACCACAACCATCGTCATCCCCTCCGACGAGAGCAACCGCATCGTGTCAAGGACCTCGCCGACCAGTTGCGGATCGAGAGCCGAAGTCACCTCGTCGAACAGCATATAGTCGGGCGACATCGCGAGCGCGCGCGCGATCGCCATCCGCTGCTGCTGGCCGCCGGAGAGCTTCGAGGGATAGGCGGTGAGCTTGTCCCTGAGGCCGACATGCACGAGCTTCTCCACAGCGGTCGCCTCTGCTTCGGCGCGGCTCTTCTTGAGAACCTTGCGCGGCGCGAGCATCACGTTTTCAAGCACGGTGAGGTGCGGAAAGGAGTTCCATTGCTGAAAGACAATGCCGATCTTGCGCCGGAGCTGATTGAGATTGGTTCCGCGCGCGTGAACATCCGTGCCATCCACGAGAACACGGCCGGAGTTGATCGGCTCGAGCCCATTCACGCACATCAGAAGTGTCGACTTGCCCGACCCCGAGCCGCCGATCACCGAGACGACCTCACCGCGCGAAACTGTCAAGCTGACGCCCTTCAGCACCTCGAGCGCGCCGAAGGATTTGTGAACGTCTTCGATCTCGATCATGGGGCGGCACCGATCACTGGTCTTGCCATCGTCGCTCTAGCCATGCGCCAGCCCGCCCGATCGGAAAGCTGATGGCGAAGTAGATCGCTCCCGCGATGGCGAGAACGAGCAGCGGTTCTTGTGTACGCGTGACGACGATCTGCGAGGACCGCAGAAGCTCGATGACCCCGATCCACAAGACAAGCGAACTGTCCTTCATAAGGCCGAGCGCCAGGCCGATCCAGCCGGGCAGCCCAACGCGCAGGGCTATGGGAAAGACGATCGCAATGAGATCGTCCCACCAGCTCATGCCTAGCGAGCGCGCCGCGCGCCGCGTCGCCTGCGGCACGGCAAGTACGCCTGCTCGAACGATCTCCGTGCAATAGGCGGCGCCGTAAATGGCGAGCACGACACAGGCCACCGCGAAGGCGCTGATATCGAGCCCGACCATCGGCGCGAAAGCGTTGGCGAGGATGATTTGTATGAGCAGGGGTATCGAGCGAAAAACGTCGAAAAGCGCGCCGACGGCCGCGCTCGGCCAGCCGGGAGCGGACGCGCGCAGCACGCCAAAGACCGTACCGAGGACCGTGCCTCCCAGCACCGACCAAAACGTGAGCATCAACGTCATGCCCGCGCCGCGGAGCATGAAGACGATGTCGTGCCAAGAGACCGTGGCGTTGAACATCGGCGGCTCAGTAGCGAAACAGCCGCCACGCCGCGAGCCGCGCCGCGAGCATCAGGACTTTGGCGATTAGGTAGTAGAGGACAGCCGCGACGGTGAAGTATTCGAACGTGCGGTAGGTCAGCACGTTGAAGCGCTGCGTCACGCCGGCCAGATCGGTGTCGAGGCCTACAGTGAGGCCGAGAGCCGTCATTAGGACGGAAAAGATCATCTGGTTGGTGATCGGATAGTAGACGACGCGAAACAGTTGCGGCAGCACGACAAGCCGAAAAGCCTCGGGCGCGGACATACCAAGTGACCGGGCGGCCCGGGTCTGCGTCACGGGAATAGCGCGCAATCCGCCGCGAAACGTCTCCGCGAGATAGCTCGCATTGTTGAACGCAATGCCGGCAGTCAGCGCAGCGTAGCTATTGAGGTGCAGACCAAAAGAGCCGAGCCCGAAATAGGCGAGATAGATCTGGAAGAGTCCGGGCGTATTACGCCCGAACTCGATCCAGGATAACGCGAAGCCGGAAGCGATCTTGCCGCCGCTGGTCCGCGCGAGGGCAAGCGCGACCCCGAAGACGATGCCGATAGCGGTCGAGAGAACGGCGATCTCGATCGTCACGAGACATCCCCAGAGCATGTCCGGAAGCGCCTCGAAGACCGGCCGCCAGTGGAAGCTGTAGTTAACCATGGCCTTGCGGCCTGACTAGAGCGTACCGCTCACTCGTAGACGCCGGGAATGGTGAGGTCAGGCGGCGAGCCGGCCCCAACCCACTTCTTGTAGAGTTCTTGATAACGACCGGTGCGCACCTGGTGGCTGATGAAAAGGTTCAGGTAGTTGAGAACGCCCTGCTCGCCACGTAGCGCGATGAGAGCGACGTAGTCTTTCTCGTAGGGCGCGTCGCCGGTGATTTCCAGATTGGGATACTTGCCGGACTGGACGATTGCCGAGGCTACAGTCGAGGTGACGTCTGTGGCGTCGATCTGGCCCTGCGAGAGCGCAAGGAAAACATCCGCCTGCGACTGGTAGGGATGGAACGAGCCCTTCGGGTCGTTCCATGCCTTCACGTCCTTCTCCAGGGCGATCGCCTCGTAAGTGCCAGCGGTCGAGCCTACCGAATGGCCCTTCTGCGACTCATAATTGGTGATGCCCGAGCCCTTACGATTGAGAATATTAAACGTGAAGACGAAATACGGATTCGAGAAGCCGATGGTCTTGGCGCGCTCGAGCGTGTTGGAGGTCGAGGCCACGCCGACGTCGGCCTTGCCGCTCAGAAGCGCTGGGATACGCTGGGGGAAGGGCGTCTCGACGATCTCGGCCTTTACGCCGAGCGCCTTTGCGAGATCGTTGCAGGTGTCGACGTCGAAGCCGATCGGATTGTTGTCGGCGTCACGGGAGCCCATCGGCGGGAAATCGAGAGTCACCGCGCAACGCAGCTTCCCGGAATTGATAATGTCGTCGAGCTTGTCGGCTTTCGCGAACCCGACTGCCGTAAACCCGAGAGCGACCACTAGACACAAAGTCTTCAACATTCCCGTCTCCTGGTTTCGGGACGCGATCTTTTGGCCGGCCGTCCCGGAAAACGCGTCAACGCCGACCCGCAAGACCATTGCAAGGTTGTATCCAGTCCACAACATCCTTTTTCCGGTCGGACTGCTCACGATTCCACAACGCCTAGTCCAGCGAGGACCGGAGGCGTGCGTCCTTCGCTAGGAGGGCATCGCGAAGCGGTCAATGATAGTCGCGTGCCGTTATGAGAGGCGTGACAGCACGGAGGAGCAGGGGTCCGTGGCGGCTGAGCGAGGGCTATGCGGGGAGTGACGGATTGGCTTCCCTGAGCCCGCGCAGCGCCACGATCGAGCGGTCACGCCAGGCGGCGCGTTCACCCAGAGCCTCGATAGGCAGTTGGGCGCGCGCATACGCTTCGAGCATGTCGATCGTCTCGGGCGTCACAACCGGGCCGTCGTGGCCGTTCTGCCTGGCCATGTCGTCGAAGATGAAGCCGAAGCGCGTGAAGTACTCGCGGATGCCCCCGGCCGCATTGAGGTCGACGCCTTCGAAGGGGCCGAGGAAGGCCCAACGCAGTCCGAACCCCTGGCTGATGATTTTGTCGATGTCTCCGGCTGAGATGATGCCGCTGTTGAGGCAACGCAACATCTCGACCACCAGCGCGGCCTGCATCCGGTTCAGGACGAAGTTCGACTGCTCGAAGCGGATGAGCACAGGAACCTGCCTGCAGCGCTCCATGAATGCGAAGCAGGCTTGGGTGACGGCCTGATCGGTGAAGGGCGCCGGGCAGATCTCGGTCACAGGCAGCAGGTGAGGCGGCGTTGCTGGATGGACCACGATACAGCGCGAGCGGCCCGGCAGTTCCGACGCGAAGGTCGAGACCGGGAAGCTCGAGGTCGTGGTGGCGAGGATCGCTGAGGTTTTTGTCAGCCGGTCGAGTTCGACGAAGATCGCGTGCTTGCTGTCAAGCTTCTCGTCGATGCATTCGTGAATAAAATCCGCCTCGGTGACGGCCTTGGCGATGTCGTCCACCACGGTGATACGAGCGAGCGTCGCCGCTTGGGCCGCGGCGTCGCCGCACAGCGCCGCGGATTCCGCCACCATACTTGCAAAGCGCGCCGTCATCGCGGCGCGACCCTCTGGCAGATGGTCATAGACCGTGACAGGCACGCCAGCGCGGGCAAAGACGACGGCCCACGAGCGGCCGATGATGCCGCCTCCCACGACGGAGGCTTTTTCGATGATCATCGTTGAACCTCACCGCTACGGAGAGAAGGCTGTAGGATGCGCCTGTTCTGCAGTTTGATGAGGTCGACAACGATCATCGCTTTGCTCCATTGGACGTTGCGGCCAGGAACCGCCCGACCCGTTCCGCGAACGACCCCGGATCGGTGCGCGGGTGGAAGTGGGCGCCTTCGAGCTCGCAATACTCGGCATGCGGCAGCAGGGCGTTGAGCCGTCGGGCGTGATGGATTGGGATCAAGGCGTCCTCGAGAGCGCCGATCACGAGGGTCGGTTGGCGGATGTGCGCGAGGTCGCGAGAGCGGTCGAAATCTAGCAGCATGCGCACACGATCGGCTGTCACCGTGAGCGGCGCCAGCGCCGCTGTGGCCGAGGCCACCGCCTTGTCGAGTTCCGCCTCGTGCGCGTCGATATAGGCGGGACTGTAGCCGAACACGTGAGTGAGCTTCTGATAGGCCTCCGCCAGCCCGGCGTCGAGCAAAGCGGCGCGCGCCTCAAATGCGGCGCGGAACCGCGCGTCGGAGCAATCCCAGCTGCCGCTGATGACGAGCGATCGAGCGCGTTCGGGCGCGTCGAGCGCGATCGTTTGTACGATGGCTCCGCCAGTCGAATGGCCGACAAGATGGGCGGCCGCGATCCCCTCCTGGTCCATAATGGCCAACACGTCGTAGGCAATGCCGCCGATGCTGTAGGGGCCGGCCGGCCGGTCGCTGCGGCCCGCGCCGCGGTGATCCACGACGACGAGATCGAATCGGTCCTGCAGAGCCGCGACGACGCCGCCCCAGAATCGCCCGTCGCCGCCGAGCCCCGGAATCAGAACAACCGGCGGCCCGGACCCGGTCCGTTCGTAGTAGAGTGAGCAGCCGTCTGCCGCCTTCAACGTCGCCACGCGCGAGCCTCTTAGGCCGAATCCGGCCAAGTGTCGCCTAGACGGAAACCGAGCGGGAATGGGTCGGTCGGGTCGAGCACGTATTGATGGAAGGCCGTGATCCAGCCTTTGCCTGTGATGGTGGGGAGAACTGCGGGCTTGTCCCCCACCGTCGTCGTTCCCCGGATGCGACCGATGAACTCGGTGCCGATCAGACTCTCGTGGACGAAGGTCTCGCCCTCAGCGAGCAGGCCCCGCGCGTGCAGCACCGCCATCCGCGCGCTCGTGCCCGTGCCGCAGGGCGAGCGATCGTGCCGCCCGGGCGAGACGATGACGGTGTTGCGCGAGCGCTTGCCGTCGGGCGTCGTGTGGAACGGGCCGGCGAACAGCGTCTGGTTAATGGTGTGGATATCCGGGTTCTCGGGATGGACGCAGGGGATCTGAACCGCCGCGGCTCGCTTGATCCGCTCGCCGACCTCGACGAGTTTCGCGGCCTCCGAATTGTTGAGCTTGAAGCCGAGGCTCTCGGCATCGACGAGGCAGTAGATCATTCCACCGTAGGCGACGTCCACCTTGATGCGCCCGAGTCCCGGCACGTCGACCTGCCCGTCCAGCACGAACACGAAGCCCGGCACGTTATCGAAGGTGACGCTCACGCATTTGCCATCGCGGCATTCCGCCGTCACCGGTACAAGGCCAGCCGGGGCCTCGAGGGTGAGCTTGGTGACGGGCTCCTGCATGGGGATCATGCCCGTCTCGAGCAGCGCCGTGACCGTGCAAATGGTGTTGGTGCCCGACATCGGCACGTAATAGTCGGCTTCGATGATGACGAAGCCTGCATCTGCCTCGGGCTTGGTGGGCGGCAGCACTAGGTTTACGCACTGGTTCACTTTGCCGCGCGGCTCGTTGAGGAGGAACTGTCGGAGATAATCGGCATGTTTCTCCACATATTGCATCTTCTCGAACATGGTCTTTCCGGGCACGTCCCGCACCCCACCGGTGATGACCTCGTTGAGTTCGCCGCAGGCATGGGCGCCTACGACGTTGATCATTCGGGAGAAGCGCATTTGAGGTCCTTCAGGCTACGGAAGCGGATGAGGTGGTGGCGAGTCTGTCGAGCAGCGCGATTAGCCGTTCCGGCGTCGGACAGGCGAGGACGCCAAGCGCCTCGATCTCGCCCGCTACATCGACGGGCAGACCAGAATTGCTGTCGTCGGGGACCTGATTGAGCCGGCCCCCGATGCAGAGCGGCAGAGTGACGCCGGCGCCGGCCATCGCATCGCGGACCTCACGAGCGTAGCGCAGTGCGATCCCGTTATAGGTGCTGACTGCGACCACATCGGCGCCTCCCGCGATGGCGCGCGCGACGAGGTCTCCCGGGTCGGCAGACGTCCCGCCGTCGATGACGTCAAGGCCGAGTTCGGCCAACACTTGGCCGATGAGCATCTTGCCGTGCTCGTGCACGTCGCTGGCACCGACACAGACTTTGAGGCCGCTAGCGCGTAGATGCGCCCGCACCTCGGCGGGCGCCCGCTCAACCCAGCCTGCGGCGGCGTGGCGCAATTCCTCGACCCATTCGGCCGGAACGATGGCCCCACGTCCGCGCCAGCCGGCGGGATCTGGAGCGCCCGGGCCAAAGAGCGCCTCGAGCCGCCCGGGTCCGATCCGACGCAGCGCAATCATCAGCGCGGCGGGATCGGTCGTATCGATACCGGCCTCATCCAGACCGTTCAAGACACGGCTGGCGAAGACCCGCGCTCCTTCCACCAGCGCTTCGGCGTCGCGGTCGACTTGCCCGAACGAGACGAGCTCGAACGATTCGGAAGCATGCTCGACGAGGCGGCCCGCAAAGGTCTGGGCCTCAATGATCTCGTCGACGTCGGGAATGCGCTTGTTCTCGGTGACAGGAACGGGGTTGATGGCGTGGCCTGTGTGCTTCCGCCGCAACGCCCAGATATCAGCCTGCAGATAGTTCGACAGGCTCGCGAAATTGCCGCCCGGCGTCGAACGGTAGCTGACGGTGTTGCCGAAGATCATCGTCCCCGGCCCGTCCGTGACGGCGGCGAGCGCGCGGTGAAACGCGAGCCGCAGCCCAGGCGCGCTGAAATGATGGCCGAAGCAATGGCTGGTCCGGGCGCCGATCAGCGCCTCGACGATGTGCTTTTCGATCAGCACCATACCGAGCGTCGCGCTCATGTCGGCGAACAGCCCCGCAAAGCCGTCGTCGAGGTTGGAATGGACCAGAATCTCGACATCCTGAGCGGCGATCAGCCCGAGGGCGGTGACGGTCGCTTCCGTGGTGGCGATGTCGTCGTCCCAGTCGGGCAGCCGAAACGTGAAATATTGACCGAGATTGCCGATCGCGGTCGCGCCCGCTGCAAGAGCATGTTTGGTGTTGTCGAGCGCACCCGGCAGGCCCAGCATGAAGTCGCCGAAATGGGCGGCGGCCGACGCTGCGCGGGTGATCCGAGCAAAATCCTCCGGTCCGTTCAGCACGATCCCGGTGCCCCGTCCACGCCCGGCGCGTTCGGTCGCGGGATAGCCCATCGACCAGTCGAGTGTGATCCCAAACCGGTCGACCGTCACACCGCGCCGAGCGCAGGCCTCGTACACCTCGGCAATCGCGCCCACGGTCCGCTCGACACTGCGGAAGCCGATATGGGCGTGCTGCATGATGCGCCCGCGGGCGGCCATCGCGCGCTTGTAGTCGGCCTCGCAGGCGACGTCCGCCGCCTTGAGAAACGGCGTACGTCCAACCCTCCAGTCGCGCGCGAGCGCCCGTCCCTCGGCCAGCAGTTCGCGTCCGGGACGCAAGGCCGGCGGAACCAGGGCGGCTGCGGCCGGAAGAGGCGCGACGTCAGGCAAGCTGGAAGCCTAGGGCCAGCGGATCGCGCGGATCGACGAAGATCGTGTTGTGCCCGATGATCCGGGCCCAGCCGCCGATGCTCGGGCGGATGGCGTCGTGGGCGCCCACCTGGGCGGCGGCCTCGACCCGGCCGTGGAACAAGGTGCCGATGATGCTCTCGTGCACGAAGTCCTCGCCGACCTTCAAAAGGCCCTTGGCGACCCGCTGCGCCATGCGCGCGGAGGTGCCGGTACCGCAGGGCGAGCGGTCGATCGCTTTGTCGCCGTAGAAGACGGCGTTCCGGGCATGCGCTTCCGGATGCTTCGGCTTGTCGGCCCACATGACGTGGCCGACTGCCGCAATATGCTCGTCCTCAGGGTGGACGGGCTTAACCGCCTCCTGCACAGCGTGGCGCACGGCGGGACTCCACTTGAGGATCTCGTCGGCGCTCATGGCGTCGAGCCCGGCCCAAGTCTTCTGGGGCTCGACGATGGCGTAGTAGTTGCCGCCGTAAGACACATCGACCACGAGTTCGCCGAAGCCGGGAACCGAGACGGGGACCTCGGCGGCATGGAGATAGCTCGGGATGTTGAATAGCCGCACCTCGTCGACATGGCGGCCGTTGCGTTCGTAGACGACTTCGACGCGGCCGGCGGGGACTTCGAGCGCCAGCCGCCCCTCGACCTTAGGCGTCACAAATCCTTCCTCCAACGCCACCGTGACGGTGCCGATCGTGCCGTGACCGCACATCGGCAGGCAGCCGCTGACCTCGATGAAGAGCAGGCCGAGGTCGCAATCGGGGCGCGAGGGCGGGTAGAGGATCGAACCCGACATGGCGTCGTGGCCGCGAGGCTCGAACATCAGGGCGTGGCGGACCCAATCGTGCTCGGCCAGGAAGATCTGGCGCTTTTCGGCCATCGAGACGGCCGGCAGGATCGGTCCGCCGCCCACGACGACCCGGACCGGGTTGCCGCAGGTGTGAGCGTCGATGCAGAGGAAGGTATGGGGCTGCGTCAAGGCGGGCATGTCAGGCGAACCGGGTGATGGACAAGGGAGCGAGGTCGATCGAGGGTGTGCGTCCCGTCACGAGATCCGCGACGAGGCGGCCGGTGGTGGGGCCGAGCGTCAGGCCCAGATGCCCGTGCCCAAACGCGTAGAACACGTCGGCCTGGCGGCCCGAGCGGCCAATCACCGGTAAGCTGTCGGGTGTCGTGGGTCGATTGCCCATCCAGAGTCGGGCGCCGCGCGTGTCGAGATCGGGCAGGTAGCGCCGGGCCAGCGTCATCAGGGCCTCGCTTCGCCGCCAGTTGGGCGCCCCCTCAAGCCCGGCGAATTCCGCGGCGCCGCCGATCCGCAAGCCCATGTCGAGAGGAGTCGCCACGAACTGGCGTTCCGCGAAGATCACCTCCCGCGACAGGCGCACGCCGGGCGTGGGAAGGGTGGCGCTGTAGCCGCGTTCGCTTTCGATCAATGCCCGGTCGCCCACCGCCCGGCCCATCTGGCCCGACCACGCGCCCGCCGCCACAACGAGGCAATCGAAGGCGATGTGCTCGCCGGACGCCGTGATGACGGCGCCCCCGTCGACGTCCGTCGCCTCGTGCCGCAATACCGAGACTCCCCGCGCTCGCAGGCTCTCGCGCAGCCGGTCGACGATCCGCTTCGGGTCCGAGACATGGGACCATTGGGGAGTGACGACCGCGCGGGCGATCGCGCCGGTCAGCGCTGGTTCCAGCCGGCGGGCCTCAGCGACGCTGATTGCCTCGACCTCGATGCCATGTCGGCGGCGCAGATTGTGAGACGCCGCATCCCGCTCGAACCCCCCCTCGGTGTCGTAGACCCAAAGCGCGCCGACGCGGTGCAAATCGCCGGCCAACCCGAGTTCGGCTAGGAGCGGCAGCATATCGTCGTAGACGGGCGCCAGCAGGGCCGCCAGCGCAGCCGTGATCCGCGCCGCCTCGCGGGCCGTCGCGCCGCGCAGGAAGCGCACGAGCCAGGGCTGCAGGCGCGGCAGGTGCGTAGGTCGAATCGACAGCGGACCGAGCGGATCGAGGAGCCAGCGCGGCACGTGCCAAATGACACCCGGCGCGGCGGCCGGCAGGATCTCGGTGACGCCCCACCCCCCCGCATTGCCGAACGAAGCCTTGTCGCCTGCGGGATCGCGGTCGACGACGGTCACCGTATGGCCCTCGTGGAGCAGCGCGCGGGCGCAGCACAGGCCCACGATGCCTGCGCCGATCACGAGGCTGCGCGGCGCCGCGTTCATCGCACCACCGGCTCGAGCAGGCGTCGCACCGCGGCGGCGAGGCTGGCGGCTGTCAGGGCCGAGGTTTTCGGGTTGTCGGGCGAGGGTCGGTTGGCGAAGCGCATGAAAGCGGTGCCCAGCGCGCTCTCGGCTTCGATCTCATGCGT
>Ga0209624_10003019_pt1 | contig 12166 bp, 10 predicted proteins | sample JacPinW_OM2H0_O1_FD_188565 | JGI IMG/M metagenome (GOLD analysis project Ga0209624, IMG submission 188565) | Forest soil microbial communities from Algoma, Ontario, Canada - Jack Pine, Ontario site 1_JW_OM2H0_O1 (SPAdes) (version 2) | ecosystem: Environmental > Terrestrial > Soil > Boreal... | reverse complement strand
GAGCCGAGTATGTGCGCGCTGGAATCGAGACGGCGCGGGACATCGACGCTGTGGTCAATTATGCAACGGCGTTGCCATTCATAAAGCATGACGGTGCAATCGTGGTGGGGCAGTCAGCGGGGGGCTGGGGAACAATTGCTTATGATGCGTTACCTCATCCCAGGGTCGGGGCCTTTGTGGTGATGGCCGGCGGCCGGGGCGGACGCGAGAACGGAGAGAAGAACGAGAATTGTCATCCGGAGCGACTCGTGGACGGAGCCCGTTCCTTTGGAAAGTCGGCTCCCACGCCGATGCTCTGGATTTATGCCGAGAACGACAGTTTCTTTGCCCCGTCCATCGCCCGTTCAATGTGGCAGGCTTTCACGACCGCAGGCGGCAAGGCCGATCTGAAACAGCCCGGTGCTTTTGATGACGACGGTCATCGTCTCTTCTTCGGCTCAGCCGGCGCCGCGGTATGGGGACCGCTCGTCGAGCAATATCTTGCCGAGCGAATCAAAGCTGGAAACTAATTAGGTGCTCCCGCTGGCCAAAAACTCCGACAGCGTTCCATAAACTCCGCGCGCTCCGACACGCGCCAGAATCCGAGCGCGCTCAAGCTTTTCAATCACATTAGCACGTACCTCGCACAGCACAACGCGCGTCCCCACGCGCTGAAAGTCGGCGACGATCTCATCCAGCGCCGACAGGCCAGTCGTATCCATGAACGGCACACGCGACATCCGAATCACCACGGTGCGCACGCGGTTCTGACTGCGTCGCAGGGTCTTTTCAAGATATTCAGCCGCGCCAAAGAAGAATGGACCATCAATGCTGTACACGATCGTATCCTTCGGCAGCACGAAGTCCGCTCCGAGACCCGCATCTTCTGCCACTTGCTCCTGAGAGTGCTCCTCAATACTCACGGACTTCGACATGCGGCGCATAAACAAAAGACTTGCTAGCACGACGCCGACATTGACCGCGACGACTAAGCCACTGAACACCGTCAGCACGAAAGTGAGCACCAAAACCCCGACATCGGCCCGCGGTGCTGTCTTCAACACATGGGCGAATCGGTGGACATCGCTCATATTCCATGCCACGTAGAACAGAATTGCCGCCAGCGCCGTGAGTGGAATATGGGCTGCCCAGGGTGCCAGCAACAGGATCACGAGCAGGAGAAAGCCACAATGCACCACGCCGGCGATTGGGCTGTTCGCCCCGTTGCGAATGTTCGTCGCGGTGCGTGCGATCGCGCCGGTAGCCGCGAATCCGCCAAACAGGGGCGCGAAGATATTAGCGATACCTTGTCCGATGAGTTCCTGATTCGGATCGTGATGCGTATTGGCCATGCCGTCGGCCACCGTCGCCGACAACAACGATTCAATTGCACCCAGCAGTGCAATCGTAAAGGCGGGTCCGATCAATTGCACAAGAGTAGTGAAATCGAACACTGGGAACTGAAAGCGCGGCAGTGACATCGGAATTCCACCGAAGGCTGTGCCCAGCGTAGCGACTCCCTTAAAATCGAAACCCCACTGTAAGGCGGTGGTTAATAACATTGCCACTAGCGGTGCCGGCACCCGTTTTAAGTACCGCGTACCCGCGATAAGCGTTAGCAGTGATATAACGCCTAATAGCGTCGTGGCCAAGTGCAGGGTGGGCCATGCTTGCACCAGCGCGATCAGTTTGGCATGAAACTGCACTCCGGAACTCGCCGGATGCAACCCGAAGAAATCCTTCCACTGACCGACAAAGATGATGACGCCGATGCCGGAAGTAAAACCGACGATGACTGGAATCGGTATGTACTTGATGACCGATCCAAGACGCGCCGCGCCCAGACCCACCAAGATGAGTCCCGCCATCAGTGTTGCAAGCTGCAGGCCGGGTATGCCGTGCTGGGCTGTGATTACCGCAAGCACCGCAATGAAGGCGCCTGTCGGGCCGGAGATCTGTACCCGTGTTCCCCCGAACAAACTGGTGCACAGTCCCGCTACGATTGCGGTGTAGAGTCCCTGTTCCGGGCGCGCCCCTGACGCAATCGCGAATGCCATGGCTAGCGGCAGCGCGACGATACCCACCATGACACCCGCCATCACGTTGGGCCACCAATTCGTTCTGACCAGCAGCCCTGCGCGGTAGCTTTCGAGAATAGCAATCATGATAGCCGCTGATGAAACAGGTCTCGTCTCACGCCGCGCGCCAGGGGAGCAGCACGATCTTGCCGCCATGTCCGCCGGTGTCGATGCGTGCATGGGCTCGGCTGGCAGCCGCGAGCGGCAGACGGTCGACCACGACAGGATGAATGGCGCCGTCGCGCAGCAGTTTCAACAGTACCGCCATGTCGGCCTTGAACTCCTCGGGCTCAGTCGATCGACGGGCCGTTATGCTGTACCAAACGGCTCGACGGCGGTTTAGAAGGAAGCTCATGGCGTTCCACAGCTTGAGCCGTGCCAAGCCCAGTCCCGCGGAGACCATCCCTTCCCGGCCGATGGCCATAGTCTGCGATCCATAGCCGACGAGTAGTCCGCCCGGCGCGAGGCAAGCGAACGTGCGATCGAAGTGCGCGCCGCCGATCGCATCGAAGGCGGCATCGACGCCGGCGCCGCCTGGGCGACCGGCGGTCAATCTGCGCACAACCGTGACGAAGTCACCCGCGTGATAGTCGATCGGCGTTGCGCCAAAGCGCTCAACCACAGGAATGTTCGCGGCCGAGCAGGTCCCGATCGCGTTGAGGCCGAGATGGCGCGCCAGATCGAGGAGCGCCGTGCCCACCGTGCCAGACGCGCCTATGACGAGAATCGTGGCGCCCAACGGTAAGTGGCGGTAGCGAGTAAGCATTTGGAAGGCCGTAAGATAAGCGAGCGGGATGCACACCGCCTCGGCCGGATCGATGCCATCGGGGACCGGCACGAGGAACCGAGCCGGGCGGATCGCATACTGGGCATACCCGCCGACCACGCAGAGATCGGCGACCACTTGATTGTCGCACGGCGTGGTCACACCGGAGCCGGTCTTTTCAACGACGCCCACGATCTCGTAGCCAGGAGTGAATGGCAGTGGCCCTTTGAAATCCGGATAGCGGCCGCGCCGGATCATGGTATCGGTAAAGCCGGTTCCCGCGGCAACCACCTTGATGCGGACCTCTCCAGAACCGGGCTCAGGGATGGTCGGCTGCTCCACGAGTTCCAGGACTTCCGGCCCGCCGAACCGGGCGATACGGATATGTTGCCAAGGCATTCGACGAGCATAGTCAGAAGGGCGGCTGGGGTCGACCTTGTGAGGAATTGGAATGAACATCTCTACCTGATGCATTGCACATCGGTGGGTTATTTAGGATGGAGCAGTGGGATAGGGCGATGGAGCGGGCGAAGCGGGCTATAGGTATATGGACCGCGTGCTCGGCGCAAGCCGAGGCCGTATCGCCTTCACGAAAACGGTAACGTTTGGTTGCCCGCTACGGCAACGCGTGCAGCGTCGTATTGAATAGGTATTGATCACTGAATTCCGTCTGATCTCCCTCCTTCTTGCCCTTCACCGGTAGCAAGCGTGCCGAGAGCGGCTTATTCCATTTCCAAGCCAGTGAAGCGACATCACCGAAGATGCGCGCCAACTGCTCTTCGCCGACGTTTCCAATGAGTGGGACCGTGTCGAGGCCGGTTCCGCACACGGCAGAGTAGGCCAGCAGCGAATCGGTGTTGTAGGCCCCTTCCGCCCAGCGCTGGGCGAGCCGTTTATCTTCCATGACGGGCACCATCAGCCCGGAATAGCCAATCTGCTTGACGGGCACCGCTTTGACCGCGGTGGTGATAATCAGGGCCGCCGTCATGGTACCGCTCGATCCGAATTTCGAGCCGGTATACGTCTCGATGGCCGCGCCGATTGAGACATCGGCGAGGGGCGCGGGCGTAGGATCCACACCCATGAAGCTCCACCCCTTCGCCGCAGCCACCCGCATGCCAATGGTTTCCGCCACCTTGGCATGCACCGTAAGCTGCTTCGTCAGTTCCGCCACCGAGGCGTCGAAGTTACCGTGCGTGCGCGCAAATACCTCCTGTACGACCTTGGCACCTTCCAATCCAATCGAGAATTGTTTGCCTGCACCGGTGTGGTATGCGCCCGGGTAAAACGGCCCATAAGGCTTGAGCATCGCCGTTGCGGTGAAATTGAAGTTGCCTTGGCTGTGTGGACTGTTTTCCGCGACGTAGTGCACCAGCCCCGCGCTCTCGCGGATCACTTTCCAGTGGATTCCGTCCTCTCCGGCAATAATTGCACTCGCCTCGATGTTGGGCAGCGACGACAGCGCTTTTTCAAGCAGGTTCATAGCACGCGGATCATCGGCGTCGCGCAACATAGCGGGCCCGACATTAGGTAGGAAGCTTTCCTTCACCGACAAGTCATCCAAGGCCTTCAGAAATTCCAACGCATCGGTGTCAGATTGACCGCTCACGAGATCCCCGAGCGGTTGAGTCACGATGCGGAGGGTTTGGACTCCGTATCCCTGTTTCTCAAACTCTCCCTTTGCCGCGCGCAAAACGGCGAGGGTCTCGGCAATCTGCTGCGGGTAGTGGTCGCGGTCGAGGTGTACGAAGCCGGTGATGGCTCGGACTTTCGGTTTGGTAAAGTCTTGCGTCTGCGCCGGCACGGCTGAGGCAACGGCAAGTAGCACACACCAGAATAGATGTCGTCCGAGACGTGGCATGGTAAGGCTCCGGTGGCTCGAACTCGGGATATTAAAGCATATGTCGCGCGATCTCGGCGAAGGAGGGGAGAAATCAGTCGCTGGCTTGCGCGACTTCGAGAGGAGGGTTAATTTGAGTCTACAATTAGCGCTTCACGTGAATGACACGACTCGCGGAGGCGGGCATGGCCAGGGTCATCGATGCATTGATCAGCCGGCGAACGATAATCGAGACCGGGCTGTTTGCTGGCGCTGGGGCCGCCCTGGCCCCTTGGGCGACGGCGGCTGACCAGTCGAGTCTACCCGTCATCAAGAAGAAGATCCCGTCCACCGGTGAGCAAGTCCCGGTCATGGGCATCGGCACCAATGCCTTTCGCGGCGCGAATTACGCGCAGCTGCGCGACATCCTCAAACGCATGCATGAGCTGAAGGGCAGCGTCATCGATACCGCCGCCATGTACGGCGACAGCGAGACGGTCATCGGCAAAGCGCTGGCTGAACTTGGCATTCGCAAGGAGATGTTCATTGCTACCAAGTTCAACGCCGAGGGCGTAAGGATGCCAGGACCGCCACCGGGGGCTGCACTCCCGGGCGCTCCGCCGCCGATGGACAACGTAGCCGGCGAGGCGAGCTTCGAACGCTCGCTGATGGCTTTGCAGACCGATCGCATCGATCTGATGCAGGCGCATTTCCTCTCCAGCGTTGAGCCGCTGATGCCGTTACTGCTGAAGCTGAAGAAGGACGGCAAGATCCGCTATATCGGCATCACCACGATATCCGGTGAGCAGCATCCGCCGCTGATCGACTACATGCGTAAGTATCCGATCGATTTCATCCAGGTCGATTATTCGCTCGGCAACCGCGAAGCCGCCGAAACCGTGTTTCCGGTGGCGCACGAACGCAAGATTGCGGTCATGATCGCCGTGCCATTGGGCGGTCGGAGAGGTTCATTGTTGAGTCAGACCGCTGGCCGGCAACTGCCGTCATGGGCGGCCGATATCGATGTCACGAGCTGGAGCCAATTCTTGCTGAAGTACGTGATTTCACATCCGGCCGTCACCTGCGCCATCCCCGGCTCTTCCCAGCTCGAGCACCTCGAAGACAACCAGATGGCCGGTCGCGGCCGCATCGCCGATGCGGGCATGCGCAAGCGCATGGAGGCCTTCTGGGACAGCAAAGCGTGAGGCATCGGTAACGCTTGTGCTGCAGAATGGGAGGAGGGGAATTGAATTCTCCACATACATAACTGACCAATGGAGACCAGACCAGCTATGGCTACTCAAACTCCACCGGGATCCACGGAGCTGAAGCTGTCCCCCGCGCTCAAGGAAACCGTCAATTCCGCCCTCGAGCGCGGCAGGATGATAAGCGTCGCGTACGTGTCGCCAGAGGGCCGGCCCGAGCTGTCATTCCGGGGCAGCGTTCAGGCCTACAGCGACACTCAACTCGCCATCTGGGTCCGCAATCCCGAAGGCGGTATCCTCAAGGCCGCCACGGGCGGGCATCCCTACATCGCCTTACTCTACGGCGAGCTCGGCGCCCAATCGAAGGCCTTCGTGACATTTCGGGGTCGTGGACGCGTGGATTCTTCCGAGTCGGTGCGTCGCAAGGTGTACGACGACTCGCCGAAAATCGAGCGCGATATGGACAAGGACCGCAAAGGCGTAGCCCTTATCATCGATCTGGACAGTGTCGACGGCTTTTTCGGCGGCAGTGCTCTCAATATGCGTCGCTGAGAGTTTGCAGTAGTCGGAACGCCTGGTAAGTGCTTCTATCTCGATAACATTAGGCGAGTGAGCACTGCCCACTCGATCTGCTGGCGCTTTCACGGCGCGTGCTGGCAGTTATTCACTACACGTATCCAATCTGCAGCGGGCGCAAGCTCAAAAAATAATATATCGAGCGTGAAAATGCCGTTCGGATCGCACACACTTCAGTACGTGTTGCGAAAGGAGAAGGAGGGTATTTCGCGATGGAATTGAAGTAGGTGCGCGAAGCGACATTTAATGCAGCGACGGACGTCGATAAGCTTCAGCGTTTTAGGATCGCGAGTAGTTGAGCAAACATATGGCCAAGACCCTTTCAAATGATCCGGCGCACGGTGGCGATAACTTTCGCGTACAATCACGCGTTCACGCTGCCAAACCGAACAATTACCTTAGACGTACCGTAGTGCTCGATCCAGTTGCGTCATATTTCCTGAATGACTTGATATATCGGAACGGACACTCATTTGGTAAAGGCAGCAGCCGTATAGCGAAAGAGCGCTGGCCGGACCAATCACCTTGACCATTTGGTGTGTTGTAAACTAGTATCAAACGAAGCGGGAAATCGTTCTGAGCTGTGAGCCTCGGAATGGCGGCCCTTGGCGGGGACCATCAATCGCTTTAGGCATTGCTGTTCTGTGAGCAGCCAGAGCTTGAGCAGCACACGAAGCAATGCATTTCGAAATCGGAGGTTCCGCGGATTGTCGCCCTTGCGCTTCTCGGACGGAAGTTTCGCACTGACGTTGTAAGTCGTATTCGAGTCGCGAGTTGACTGTATCACGGAGTGAATATGACTGACACGACGTCCGTCGATGTCGCCAGGTACCTCGACCTCAATCGGTACTGCAATCGTCGTTCTCCGTTTTTCCCCGGGAGCGAGGCTGCTGGCTGCACTGATTATGATCATATCAACGGCGTCTTCCTTCCCGTACGATTCGGTAGAACGATCCAGGCTGAATACGCCGCTGTTCGTGAAGGCATCGCACTGTACGACACTACTCTGCAGACGCAGATATCGGTCACGGGCAAAGATGCGGAGAGGTTTTGCGACCATGTCCTAACACGATCCATGAAGGGGCTAGCCGTCGGACGGGCCCTGTATGGATTCTTGTGCCGGAGCGACGGCGTAATCATCACTGATGCGGTTATCACACGCATCTCGGGGGATGAGTTTTGGATCTCACCGACGATCGGCGACGTCATACTGTGGCTGCAGGCAATCGTCGAATGCCGCGAATTTGACGTTCGAGTATCCGAGGCGGGTTACATATCGGCCCACCTGCATGGCGTTCGGTCGCGAGATCTATTGCGGCGGTTAGTCGGCGATTGCATCGACGGCCTGAAGCATTTTCGGAGCATGCGCGCCACTGCGGCAGGCGTCGATATTCACGTCTCGCGCACGACGGCCAGCCCGGTTCTTGGGTACGAAGTTTTCGTACCACGCAGCGAAGAACCGGCCATGAAAGTATGGAATGCAATGACCGCTGCCGGGAAGGACTACGGCTTGGTCGTCCGTGGATACAATGATCCAAGTGACGCCATTGAATCTGGGATGCTGTTCTTCTCCTATTGGACCTCATTCGAAGACAATCTCAACCCGCTCGAGTTCTGGCGATCGTTCGTTGACATGAATGGGGAGGATTTTATTGGCAAAAAGGCATTGGCAGATATCGCCCGCGCCGATGTGTCCAAACGACGAAAGCTGGTCGGACTGGTGGAAGTCGGCAAGGACGTGGAATTGCCGATGTTGGGCGACAAGTGGGACATTCGCGATGGGGAGCGGCGCATCGGATTCACACGTTGGATCGTGCATTCCCACACACTGGATAGGAATATCGGGTACGGCCTCCTGGAGGCGGCCTACGCGGACAAAATTGGTACAGCTGTGACTTTGGTGCATCCGCAAGGACTCAAGATGATGGCTATCTCCGAGATCCCCATCGTCAAACCTCGACATGAGAGTTGACTCGGTCTGTATGTGTGGGGATCGGCTGGGTTGGCTCCGAAGGTCGATCGACGAGCGTTGTCGGATCATCGAGATCGATGGTACAGGCCGCCTGTATTTGCGGTTTAACGCGGTCGGCTGATAGCGGTGCCTGCTTCTGATTCACGCCGAGATCCGCTTACGGCGGTTGTGGCTGTCGGGCTCTGCACCTTCTTGGGGATACTGCCCTCCAATATTATTCCCTTTCAAATCGGCGTGCTGGTTGATGCATGCGGTCTCAGTGAGCTGCAGGCCAGTTTCATCGGTACGAGCGAGATAGCGGCAGTCGCCGTAACGGCGATATTGGTGTCACCATTCGTGCACCGCGTGTCGCACTCTAAATGTGCGATAGCCGGGATCTGCGTGGCGGCTGCCGCACAGGTCATCTCGATGCTCGTCAGCAGCTTCGCCCCGTTGCTCATTTGTCGATTGTTGGCGGGCGTGGGTCTGGGGCTCGTGTATGCGGCTGCGACGAGCGCCGGCGCGGCGGCGATTAATCCGGACCGGATGTACGGCGTGGCCCAAGGGATGGCCTTGGCGCTGGCTGCTCCTTTGTATGCGCTCATGGGAATAGTCGGGGCGCGCGGCGGCCAGTTTGCATACTTTCTCGTTTGCACAATCTTGATCCTCGCAGTGTTTCCCGCATGCAGGTGGCTCGACTTTGACGGTGCGCTTGCTCTCCCGCAGTCCGGGCCGCGGGGATTCACACTGCGGAGTGGGATGGTCCTCGGACTGATTACTGTTCTGTTTAATCTCGGCCTGAGTCCCATCTGGGCGTTTGTCGAGCGCGTCGGTGTCAATCTGCATTTGGGCAAGGATCGCGTCGGTCTTTTACTGAGCATTGCAGGGGCCGCAGGTGTGGCTGGCTCCTTGACGGCATCGCGGGTCGGAAGTCGGGTCGCCAGAAGGCCGGTGCTAATCCTGGCGTTCATCTTTGCCGCCGCCTCGGGCGCATCTACGATGAGTGGCTTGAGCGTTCCCCTTTGGGGTATCGGAGCCTTCGTCTACGTCTATACCTTCTCGTTCATATATCCATATCTGCTTGCCGTAGGGGCTGATTTGGATAGCTCGGGGCGACTCAATACGGCGCTGGTGGGGATGGGGATGATTGCTAATTCCTTTGGCCCCTTAATTGGGGGAATTCTGGCGACGGAAGGCTCATATGCGCGTGTAGGCGTCTTCTGCACGGCGCTGTGCCTGTCCGTGATTGTACTACTGATGTTCTCGGGGCAGCTGCTGCGGCCGCGTGCGCGTTCCGACGAAGGTGATCTCGCACACGTATCTGGGTGAACCGGTAGAGGCACATGTGAACTCCGACGTCGATGTGGCTATCGTTGGCGCTGGTCACAATGGCCTTGCCTGCGGGGCGTACCTTGCCTGTGCCGGACTGAGCGTTTTGGTGCTTGAAGCGCGGGCTGTCATCGGCGGCTCCTCAGCAACAGTGGATGCGCTCGGGGCGCGAATCAACATCTGTAATTGCGATCACGTCATGATTCGCAACACCCCTATCGTGGAGGAGCTCGGATTGACCACCTTGGGCCTCGATTACCTGGACGTCGAGCCTGGAATGGTTAATCTCATGTGGGATGGTGGGAAGCCCTGGGCGCTATTCAAGGACGTAGATCGCACTCTCGAATCGATTTCAATGGCCTATCCGTCGCAGGTCGCTGCCTACAAGCGTTATCTCGAGATCGCACTCCCCATCGCGCGGATCATCCTCAACCTGTCCAACGAAATACCGACCCGTACGGCCATCGGCCGACTCATGGCGAAGTCATCTCCTCGGGCAATCGCGAATTTGGTGGGGTGGTCGCGCCGGTCCGCCACCGATGTTCTGAGAAGCTTCTTCACCGAGGACGGTTTGTGCGTGCCCGCGATAGTGAACGGGCCGGCGTCCAGCGGTGCGTCGCCCGATAGCAAAGGAACAGGGTTGGCGGCTCTCGGCTATGCGATACGGCATCTGGTGGGTACCAGCAGGCCGACGGGCGGCAGTGGCGAACTCGCAGCGAGCCTGCGTCGGGCCCTTGAACGGCGCAATGGCCAGGTGCGGCTGAGTTCCCAAGTGGTTCGCGTGCTGGTGGAGGGACGCCGGGCGTGGGGCGTTGAGTTAGCCAACGGAGAAACGATCAAGGCGCCCATCGTCGTGTCCGCCATCGACCCGCGCTCGGCGCTCCTGTCCTGGTTCACCGAGCCGCCATCGGAATTACTACCGCTCATGGCAAAGGCTCGGCGGCGCAGACAAATTGATGGCTATGAGTCAAAGCTCGACGCCGTCGTCAGTAATCTACCTAGATTTAAGGCGTATGATCCACGGATATTCCAGAAATTAGGAGTGGACGAACCGCTCGTGGCCACGACCTATTTGTCCGGGACAATCGAAGAAATCCGATCCGGATACCGATTGATGGCGGCGGGGCGCATGACGGAGCAGTTGATGCACTTCGTCAACGTCCCGTCGGTACTGGATTCATCGATGAGAGTGTCCGGACCCGCGGGGGCACACGTGTTTAGTCTGGAGACGCTCTATACCCCGTTGATGCTCGCCGACGGCGCTTGGGAACAGAGTGCCGAGCCAGAGCGCTGGCTGGAGAACTTCGCAACACTAGTTGAACCTGGATTTCTCGAAGGCGTGCAGCGATGGCGCGTCGTGACGCCGGACATATACGAAACAGACTTCCATCTACCGCGCGGTGTGCCACCAGCCTTTAAGGTACGGCCTCTCGACCTAATCCTGGGGCGCGATCCGGAGTTGATCGGCTATCGGACAGCACTCGACGGCTTTTATTTGACAGGATCGGGCACGTACCCCGGAGCGGGGGTGTGGGGAGCGTCGGGGCGGAATACCGCGACCGCCATACTCAGAAATCTGAAGGCGCACTAGAGACTCGAACGGCCCGACTGGCCTGGAGATCGTTCTGAACTTCGGTAGATCAACCGCTCGGCAACGGCCGATACCTCGCCAGCGCCCCTTCTTCGATTCCTACTTGCTGCCCGATGCCCATACGTGGGATATAATGGTGCAATAGTACAAAGTGTCATCCACTGACGGAAGTTTCAATAATAATGGCAAAAAAGTCGGCATCGAGCGCTAGACCGGATTATCGGAAAAAGATCATCAAGTCCGCGATTCAGGAGTTCGCATTGCACGGGCTCGCGGGAACCACAACACAGGCTATCGCCGATCGGTCAAAGATCTCGAAGGCTAAGCTTCATTATTACATCGACACCAAAGACGAACTCTATCGGAAAATCCTTGAAGACATCTATGACGAATGGGTGGAGATGGAGTTGTTCCATTCGGCCGGAAATGATCTGAGCGCCAAAGCCGCCATCAGCAGGTACATCAGCGAAAAGCTTGATTTCTCATTCGAGCAACCCGAGAAATCAAAGATAGTCGCAATCGAAATTCTCAGCGGTGCGCCGATACTGAAAGAACAATTCTCCGAGCAGAAGCAGCACACGCAGAGGGCCGTCAGGGTTGTCAGGAGATGGATTAAGCGTGGTGAGATGTTGGATATTGATCCGACTCTGCTCTTCTTCATGATTTGGGGAATCACCCAGCACTTTGCGGATGCAGAAGTGGAAGTACAATCAATGCTCGGAACGACGTCGTACTCTGCGAAGGATCGCGAACGTATTAAGTCGGAAGTGACTCGATTCATATTACGGGGCTGCGGAATCAGCGACTCCGAGTAGAGCAGGGGCCTGCGACGCGCTGCGGGTATTTCGTATCGGTCACCTCGGCCATGAACG
>Ga0209624_10003018_pt1 | contig 12172 bp, 9 predicted proteins | sample JacPinW_OM2H0_O1_FD_188565 | JGI IMG/M metagenome (GOLD analysis project Ga0209624, IMG submission 188565) | Forest soil microbial communities from Algoma, Ontario, Canada - Jack Pine, Ontario site 1_JW_OM2H0_O1 (SPAdes) (version 2) | ecosystem: Environmental > Terrestrial > Soil > Boreal... | reverse complement strand
CAGCGGCAATAACGCGGAAGTCATCAAGGCGGCGCGCATCGCCGCCGATTACGGCGCAACCACGGTCGCGCTCACCGTGCGCGACACTCCGCTTGTGAAGGCCGTCGCGCTGCCCCTGACGATCGATATCGCTGACGACGGCGACGTGATCGGTCCGACATGCCTACGCTACGCCTTCCTCGTCGCGATCGACATGGTGGCTTATGGCGCCGCGATCCGAAATCGCGCTCACGCCCAGGAAAAGCTGCGACGCATCAAGCAGCAGTACACGACTTACCGGGACACCGACGACTCTCAACCTGTCTCCGACTGAACCTCTGCTCATTTTTTGAGTTTCTGATCATTTTTGTTCGCCATTCTGCCGAAATTGTTGTCGCCTCTGGCAAGTCGAGCGTTTTCTGATCGCAAAATCAAAAATGAGCTAGGCAGAATGAACGAGTCCTGACATCATGCCCCAGAAGCTGCACAAGGGAGACCCCGCCCGTGACCTCTCCGCTCAACGCTTTCTTGATCTCGCGTCGACGTGCGCTGCAAGGCGGGGCGGCTCTCTCCGCCGTCGCGCTTGCGGGCCGAAGCGCCTTCGCCGCGCCTGCAAAGCCCTTGACCTTCATTGGCTGGCAATATCATCCGGAGATCGTCGACCAGAACGTCGACACGTTCAAGAAACTCTACGACGAAGCTGTCACCTACGAACTCGTCTCAGGCGACTATCATCCCGTGGTCGAGACGAAGCTCACGGGCGGCCAGCACGTCGACATGATGTATTCCGAGGAAGACCACATCGCGCGCTGGAACGCGGCTGACTGGACCCGCGACTTCGAAGGCCTGCCCGACATCGACGCGATCAAGGCCGCGATGTTTCCGGTCGCCGTCGCCTCGCTGTCCCTGCCCAGCGGCAAGATCGCGGGCCTGCCCTATTACGCCGGCCACGACGCCTTCATCTACAACGAGGAACATCTTTCGAAGTCGGGCCTGCAGGTTCCCGACAGCTGGGACAGTCTGCTCGACGCTTGCCGCAAGCTCAAGAAGGACGGGGTCTCGGACGCGCCCTACAACAGCGCTTGGGGGCAGAAATGGCCAGAGCTCTCCTGGAGCCTGTTTTCCTGTTGGTACTCGGAGGGAGCGCCCGTCTTCGACGACAAGAGCGACTTCGTCGACGACGCCTCCATCCGCAAAGTCCTCGAATTCCACAGGACCCTCTACAAGGAGCAGCTTGTCGCCGCCGACATCATGACCATGCCGGACGAGGGCGTCCCAAGCTATGCGACAGGACGCCACACGTTCATGATCTTGCACGACTACGATCAGAAGGTCGCCAACGACCCGAAGATGTCGAAGGCGGCGGGCAAGGTGAAGAACGCGCTCATGCCCGGAAAGACGCATTCGACGTTCGCCTGGACCGCTGCTTACCTATTGGCCAAGGAGCCCATCGACGTCGACCGGGCCTGGACCCTCGTGCGGTTTTTCGGCGGCAAGGCGAAGGATGGGCAATACCACGTCATCAAGCGCTGGGCGCTCGAGTTCGGTCTTGGCTCAGGCTACAAGGAAGTCATGGCCGATCCAGACGTGGTCGCCAGCTTCTCGAAATGGCGCGACGTCGACATTTCAAATAAGCAGCTTCAGCTCGCCACCTCCCGCAAGATCGCGAAGACAATCTGGTTCCCGGAATGGGACCTGTTCATGATGCAGCACGTGCAGGATTACATCCGCGGCGCCGGTTCAACCGACGAACTCGTTGCGCAGTTGAGCGGCAAGGTCGGCGAACTCAAGAAGCAGTACCAGTAGCAGGCATGGAATCAAGGCTGACCGCGGGAGAACCATGTCCGCTACTGGAGCGCTCGACAAAGCAGACGGCGTGACGGCTCAGGCCGTTAACCGTCCCTTGGCGCAGCCGCTCCGTCCGCAGCGGATGCGCGTTCCGGGTTTTGCCTATCTCACTGTCGCGCCGACGCTGCTGGTGGTCGCGATCGTGGTCGGCGGGCCACTCGTCTACAGCTTTTATTTGAGCCTCCATCGGACCAATCCGATCACGAAGAAATGGTTGTTCGTAGGGTTCGGCAACTATGCCGCCGCGATCGGGAACGCGGACTTCTGGGCTGCGATCGGGCGGACCGTCTATTTCGCTGGCTTCACTCTCGTCGGTTCGACCATGCTCGGCATGGCGATGGCGCTTGTGCTCAACCAGCGCTTTCTCGGACGGGGACTGCTCCGTAGTTTCGTGCTGATTCCATGGGCCATGGCGCCCGTGTCGGTCGGCGTCCTCTGGTCGTTCGTCTATGCCGGCGACTATGGCGCGCTGACCGGGCTTCTCGACGACCTCGGGTTAGGGCGGTACGCGATGCCGTGGCTCGGCGACGGCTTTCGCGCCCTCAATCTCGTCGCCCTCACACAGGTGTGGAGCCAGGCACCGCTGACGGCGCTTATGCTGCTGGCGGGCCTGCAGTCGATGCCTGACAGCCTGCGCCGCGCCGCCATGCTGGACGGCGCCGGCCCGGTCGCGCGTTTCTTCGCTATAACGTTGCCCTGGCTGAAGCCGAACCTTCTGTTCATCTCGATCGTAACGACCATCAATTCGCTGATGGCCTTCGACATTCTCTGGATCATGACGCGCGGGGGCCCCGGCGCGGCGACGACGGTGCTGTCCTGGCTCGGCTACCTCACGGCCTTCCAGTTCCTGCGATTCGGCGAAGGGGCGGCCCTTCTGTATTTCCTCACGGCGCTGAGCTTCCTCCTGGCGATCGTCTATTTCGTGGTTTTCAGCCAGCGGAGCCGCCGTGTGCATCCGCCCTCCGCGGCGGTCGATGACGCGCAGCCCGCCCTTCTTGCGGCGCGCGTTCGCAAACCCCCCGCTCCTCCGGCCTCGCTTGGAGCTTACCGAGTTCGGCGCGCACTTCCCGCGCCGCTCTCGCGCGCGCTCGGCCGCGGCGGATTCATTCTGCTGGCCTTTATCATTTTCCTTTGGTCCGCGCTTCCGGTGCTGGCGCTCGTCCTCATGAGCCTCACGCCTGCGAGCGATCTTATCCGCACCCCACCGACCCTCGTGCCGAGCACATTGACGCTGCAGAATTTCCACACGGTGCTGCTGCCGCAGTCGGGCGCGCAGTTTTCGACAAGCGTGCAGGCGAGGCGGGTTCCTCTCTCCATATTCAACAGCTTCGTCGTCGGCGCCAGCGTTTCGGTGATCTGCGTCGCGCTCGGGCTATTCGCTGGTTACGCCTTCGCCCGCTTTGGCAAGGCTAGATTTTTTCGCGCAAGCCTTTGGGCGCTCCTGCTGACCCGCATGACTCCGGCGCTCACGCTCGTGCTGCCGTTCTTCATCTGCTACCGCACGCTTTCGCTGATCGACACCCGCACCGGCCTCATCATCGCCTACTCGTCTTTCCTGCTGCCGCTCAGCGCGTGGATGATGCGCAGCTATTTCGAGGGCGTGCCGATGAGCCTCGACCGCGCGGCGCTGATCGACGGATGCTCGTGGTTCACCATGATGACGCGCGTGCTCATCCCGGTCGTGCGCCCGGGCATCGTGGCCGCGATCATCTTCTGCTTTCTCGCGAGCTGGAACGAGTTCCTGTTCGCGCTGATCCTCACTTCGACGCCGCAGGCCCAGACGATCCCGGTGGTGATTTCCGGCTTCCTCAGCCAGGCGCAATTCTATGAATACGGCCCGATGTTCGCGGCAAGCGTCCTATCCATTCTTCCCCCGGTGCTGGTCGCCTTCTTCTTCCAGCGTTTCCTCGTCCAGGGTGCGCTCTCTGGGGCGGTGAAGGGTTGACGCCATGAGCGCGATCACCATCGAAAGCGTCAGCAAGAGCTACGGGACGACGCCCGTCCTGCACGCGCTCGACCTCGAAATTCCCGACGGCGCCTTCGTTTCGTTTGTCGGGCCATCGGGCTGCGGGAAGAGCACCCTTCTTTTCTGCATAGCGGGCCTTGAGGAGATTTCCGATGGCCGAATTCTGTTCGACGGTCACGACATGACTTCAGTGGCGGCGCGCAACCGGAACATCGCGCTGGTGTTCCAGGACTATGCGCTCTATCCGCACATGTCGGTGCGCGAAAATCTGGCCTTTCCCCTGCGCCACCAGAAGGCCGAGGAACAGGCGATCGCGACGCAGGTCGCCTGGGCCGCCGATCTGCTCGGGCTCAACCCGTTCCTGGACCGCTCGCCCGCGGAGTTATCCGGCGGCCAACGACAGCGCGTCGCAGTGGGGCGCGCTATCGTTCGGCATCCCGCGGCGCTCCTTATGGACGAGCCGCTCTCCAACCTCGACGCGAGCCTGCGGGTTAAGACACGCACCGAGATCAAGCGGCTGCAGCGCGAGCTCAAAATCACCGTCGTCTTCGTCACGCACGACCAGGAGGAGGCGATGGTGATGTCGGACCGCATCGCGGTGATGAACAACGGCGTCCTCCAGCAGTTCGACGAACCTATGAAAATCTACCGCACCCCCCTGAATGTCTTCGTCGCCAGTTTCATCGGCTCGCCGCAGATGAATCTGCTTCCAGGCGAGATGGCGCCCGGGGGACATGGGCCACGGCGCCTCGTCGGCGTCCGCCCTCACGATCTCGCCCTGACCGCGAATGGCGGGTCGGACGCCTTCACGGTTACGGGAGAGCTCGCGCTCATCGAACCAGCCGGCCCGCTGCACTATCTTGACGTCGATGTCGGAGGCCAGCTGGTCAAGGCGACTTGCGCCGACCCTAACGGACTCTTTCCCGGCGCCGCGGTCACGCTCTCGGCGCCAGTCCAGGCGGTGCATCTGTTTGACCGCGAGAGCGGCTTGCGCGTTAACTCCTGACATCTCAAAGACGGATCCATGGCCTTCGATCTCATCCTCCGTAACGGTCGGGTCATCGACCCCTCGCAGAATCTTGACCGCGTAGCCGACGTCGCCTTCGCCGGCGGAAAGGTGGCGAAAGTAGGAGAGCGCCTCGAAGACGACGGCGCCGAAGTCCGCGACGTGTCGGGCCTCATCGTCACGCCCGGCCTCATCGACCTGCACACGCACGTTTATTGGGGAGGCACATCGCTCGGCATTGACGCCGAAGACTTCGCGCGCCGCAGTGCGGTTACGACCTGCGTCGACACCGGCAGCGCGGGGCCGGGCAATTTCGCCGGCTTCCGCAAACACGTCATCGAGCGCAGCGCGGTGCGCATCCTCCCGTACCTCCATGTGTCCTTCGCTGGGATCTACGCTTTCTCAAAGCGCATCATGGTGGGAGAGGGACACGACATTCGACTGCTCGCGGCGCGGGACTGCATCGACGTGGTCGAGGCCAACCGCGATCTCATAATCGGCATCAAGGTCCGGGTTGGGCGGACGGCAAGCGGACCAGCGGGAATCGTGCCGCTGGACGTCGCCGAACAGGTCGCCGACGAGACCGGCCTGCCGCTGATGGTGCACATCGACGAGCCGCCGCCATCCTACGAGGAGGTGGTCGCGCGGCTGCGTCCCGGTGACGTGCTGACCCACTGCTTTCGCCCCTTTCCAAATGCGCCGATCGACGGCAAGGGCAAGATCAAGCCTGCAGTGCTGGCCGCACGACAGCGCGGCGTCGCCTTCGATGTCGGTCATGGGAAGGGTTCGTTCGGCTGGAAGACCGCGCGCGCCATGCTTGCTGAAGGCTTTGCGCCCGACACGATCTCGTCGGACATCCACGCGCTGTGCATCGACGGGCCTGTTTACGATCAAGTCACCACGCTGTCGAAATTCCTGGCGCTTGGCATGCGGTTGCGCGACGTAATCGCGGCGTCCACCGTCAACGCCGCCGCGACGCTCAATCGCCCCGACCTCGGCACGCTGAAGCCAGGCAGTGTCGGAGACGCCAGCATCCTGTCGCTCGAAGAGGGCGAGTTTCCTCTCGAGGACGTTCTCGGCGAGGTCGTCACGACGGGCGAGCGCCTGTTCGCCAAGGGCGTCGTCATCGGCGGCCGATGGTGGCATCCCTAATCGGAAGGACTTCGCGTTTCATGGACACGTTGCAGAATTTCATCGACGGCCGCTGGACCGATGCGCCGGAGCGCACGCCCGCGATAAATCCCGCCACGGGACGGCAGATCGCCTGGCTCCCGAAGAGCGACCGCGCCATTGCTCGCGACGCGATCGCGGCCGCCAAGCTTGCGCGGGCGGGGTGGGCGAAGACGTCGGTGTGGAAACGCGCCGAGAGATGCGTCGCCATCGCGGCTTCGATCGACGACAGCCGCGCGCGGATTGCGCGCACGCTGAGCCAGGAGCAGGGTAAGCCGCTTGCGCAGGCCACCGGCGAGGTCGCGAAGGCGGCCGACGGCTTTCGGCTCGCGGCGGAACTCGTTCGCCAGATGAAGGGCGAGACGCTGCCGGCGGAGGACCCGACCAAGCTCGTCATGACGCTTCGCCAACCTCGGGGCGTCTACGCGGTCATCACGCCGTGGAACTATCCGGTGAACATCCCGGTCGAGTATCTGGGACCTGGACTGGCCACCGGCAATACGATCGTATGGGTTCCCGCGCCGACGACTTCGATGGCCGCCGTCGAGCTCATGCGAGCGATCGAGGCCGCAGGCCTGCCTGCCGGTGTCCTCAACCTCGTGATCGGCGAAGGGCCCGTGGTTGGCGACGAGATCGTCTCGCATCCCGATACGGCGGCGATCGGCTTTACCGGCAGTGCAGCGACCGGCCGGCGCATCGCGGAGCGCGGCGCCGGCAAGCCGATGCTGCTCGAGCTCGGCGGCAATGGTCCTCTGCTCGTATTCGAGGACGCCGACCTCAAGCGCGCCGCGACCGCGGCGGCCAACGGCGCCTTCTCCAACGCGGGACAGATCTGCGCCGCGACCGGCCGCGTGCTGGCGCATGAGAGCGTCGCCGACGAGCTGGCTGAGCGCATCGCCGGGCATGCGCGCAACTACATCCTGGGCGATCCGCTGCATCAGGGCGTGACAATGGGCCCGCTCAACAACCCGAAGGTCGCGGCCAAGGTGCGCGAGCATGTGGACGACGCCGTCGCCGCGGGCGCGAATGTGGTGACCGGCGGCAAGCCGCGCCCTGACCTCGGCAGCGACCTGTTTTTCGAACCCACGGTGCTGACCGGTGTGACGCGGGAGATGCGCATCAACCGCGAGGAGACGTTCGGGCCGGTCACGCCCATCCTGTCCTTTCGCGACGACGACGAGGCGATGTCGCTCGCGCTCGACAGCGAATACGGCCTTTCCGTCGGAGTGTTCACGCGTGACATGGACCGTGCCTTGCGCTTCGCCGAGGCCATTCCGGCGGGCATCGTCAACATCAACGACTCCAGCACCTACTGGGAGATCCACCTGCCGTTCGGCGGCGGCTCGGGCACGCGCAGCGGCGTCGGCCGGCTCGGCGGCCGCCTGACCCTGGAGGCGATGACGGAGATCAAGATGATCACCGTGACGCGCGCAATATGAAGGACGCCGGCATGACGAACCTAAGCGAACTCGAAACGACGCCTGAGGTCGGCGACGAAAAACTTAGCCCCGCTGGCGCCGCCACGCTCATCGCGGACTTCGTTGACGTGCTGATCCCCGGCGAGAGGCTTTGGCCCTCGGCGAGGACGGTCGGCGTTCAGGGCCAGCTGGCGCTGCGGCTGATGGAGGAGCGCGGCAAGAATGCGCTGCCGGCGCTCGTGAAGGCGATCGAGGCTGCGGGCGGCCCGCTCGGCGGGCTCGACGAAGCGGCGCGCGTGGCGGTCGTGCGGCGTTTTGAAGAGGCCGAGGCGGACTTGTTCGGCTGGGTGAGGGACGCGGCCTATATCGCCTATTACGAGAACCCCTTCGTCGCCGAGGCGATCGTTCTCACGGGTCACCTTTACGAGCTGCGCCCGCACATCAAAGGCTATCCTGTGCAGCGCTTCGATCTGGCGCGCGACACCCCGCGACATGGGCGAGGGCGCTACACGAAGACGTCGGACGTGCGACGCGTCGACATCAGCCGCCTCGATCTGGAGAGCAACCGAACGCAGGCCTGGGGCCTGAAGCGATGACCAAGAGTCAGGACTGCGATGTGCTGATTGTCGGCGCGGGCCCCACCGGGGCGCTCGCCGCCATGGTTCTCGCGCAGGGCGGCCTTGATGTGCTCTGCCTCGAGCAAGGCGCATGGGTCGAGCCGGGAGATCATCCGCACTACAGCTCGGACTGCACCTGGCAGCGGCGCACGAACTGGAGCTCCGACGTCAACAAACGCCATCATCCCGATGACTATCCGGTGGAGACAAACTCCTCGCAGGTTTTGATGTGGAACGGGGTCGGCGGCTCGACCAACGTCTACAGCGCGATTTGGCCGCGCTTCCGGCCCTCCGACTTCCGCAAGGGCGACGAGCACGGTCTGGCGCCGAACTGGCCGATTTCCTACGAGGACCTCGCGCCCTTCTACGAAAAGGCCGATCGTCTCATCGGTACGAGCGGTCTCGCCGGCGACCCCGCCATGCCGCCGCGCGACCCGTGCCCCACGGGGCCGCTCCCCTTCACCCGCGCCGCCGGCCGGCTCGCCGAGGCCTTCGACAAGCTCGGCTGGCATTGGTGGCCCGCCGAGGCCGGCGTCATCTCGGAGAACTATGACGGCCGCCCGGCTTGCAACGGCTGCGGGATCTGCAACGGCTGCCCGCGCGGCTCGATGAGCAAGTTCTCGATCTCGATATGGCCCAAGGCCCTCCTTGCTGGAACGCGGCTGCGGACTTATGCGCGCGCGCTCAAGATCGAGAAGGGGCCGGACGGACGGGCCACGGGCGTCCATTTCGTTGACCGCAACACCGGCCGCGTCGAATTCCAGGGCGCGAAGCTTGTCATCATCGCGGCCAACGGTGTCGGGACGCCACGCCTCCTGCTCGCCTCCGACAATCTCGCCAATTCTTCCGATCAGGTCGGCCGCAACCTTCTCCATCACACGCTGGTCACCTCCGAGTTCTGGGTCGACGAGCCGATCGAGAGCCATATGGGATATGTCGCCTCACTGCTCGGCCGCGAATTCGCCGAGACGGACGTGAGCCGCGGCTTCGTCAACGGCTTCCAGTTCAACTGCCTGACGAACACGTCGTCGGCGGGGGAGGCGGCCGCGGGCTGGGCTTCCAACGCGAAGGCGCCCTGGGGCCGTGGCCACCATGAATGGTTTGAGCGTCACTTCTCGCACGGCATCGGCGTGCATGCGATCGGCGACGACCTGCCCAATCCTAACAACCGGGTGACGATCGACCCGGCTGTGCGAGATTCGTATGGCCTGCCTGCTGCGAAGCTGTTCTACCAGCCTGGGGAGAACGACCGGCGAATGATGAACTTCATGCTCGACCGCCTGGAAGACATTGCCAAGGCGGCCGGCGCCTTCGACTACAAGGCGACTGACTATCGCGACGAGAACGGCGTGTACCGCACCCCCGCATGGCACATGATCGGCACCTGCCGGATGGGCGCGGACCCCGAGCGCTCCGTCGTCAACAAGTGGAACCAGAGCTGGGATGTGCCTAACCTGTTCATCGTGGACGGCAGCGTGGTGGCGACCGGCGCCGTCGTCAATCCGACACCGACCATCTCCGCCCTCGCGCTACGCGCGGCCACCTACATCCGCGACAATTTCCGGGAGCTCTCGATGACGACCCGCCCGATGGCGGCTTGAGCGGCCTCATGCTCCAGCCCCCTCCCGCCGAGCCCGGCGCGCCGGTCGACGAAGTCGACACGCCCGCCCTTCTCATCGACCTCGACGCCTTCGAGGGCAATCTCGACCGCATGGCGGCGCTCGCGCGCGAGGCCGGCGTCAAGCTTCGCCCGCACGCGAAGACCCATAAGTCGCCGGTCATCGCCCGCCTGCAGATGGCGCGCGGCGCCGTCGGCCAATGCGTCCAGAAGGTGGCGGAAGCGGAGATCCTGGCCTGGGGCGGGGTCGGCGACATTCTCGTTAGCAACGAGGTCGCCGGCTCCCGCAAGCTTGCCCGTTTCGCTGCACTGAGCCGCATCTCAACGGCGGCGATCTGCGTCGATTCCGAGGCCGGCGTCGCGGCGCTCGAAGCGGCGGCCGACGACGCAGGCTTGCGCCTTACGGCGCTCATCGAGATCGATGTCGGCATGGACCGCTGCGGCATCCCGCCTGGGCCGGCAGTCATCGCTCTGGCGCAACGCATCGCCGCCAGCCGCTGGCTGCGCTTCGGCGGCCTGCAGGCCTATCAGGGGGGAGCGCAGCATCAGCGCACGCCAGACCAGCGGCGGGCGAGCATCGCGCACGCTGTCGCGGTCGCCGGCGAAACGGTCGCCGACCTTAACGACGTCGGTCTCAACTGCCCCATCGTCGGCGGCGCGGGGACCGGCACCTTCGCCCTCGAAGCGGCGAGCGGCGTCTATACCGAGTTGCAGGTCGGCTCCTACGTCTTCATGGACGCAGACTATGCGCGCAACGAGCAAGCCCCGCCCTTCGCGCAATCGCTCTTCGTGTTGACGACGGTCATGAGCGCGCCGCGCCGCGACCTTGCGGTCGTCGACGCAGGCCTCAAGGCGCTCGCGTTCGACAGCGGTCCACCGGTCGTGTGGAACCGGCCTGGCGTCACCTACGCGGGAGCGTCCGATGAGCATGGGAAGCTCGTCGTCTCCGAGGGAGCGGAGCCGCCGCGCTTCGGGGAGCGGCTCCGGCTCCAGCCCGGCCATTGCGACCCGACCGTTGACCGTTACGACTGGTATGTCGGCTGCCGGGGAGGCCGGGTCGAGTGCCTATGGCCCGTGGCGGCCCGGGGCGGGATGGCCTGAAACGAAAGCTAACTCGGCGGTCAAGTTCGGTCGGCGAGGCGAGCCGCGCCACCGCCCCGGTGTCGTCCCGACCAGGCCTTGAAGGCGCTCGGCTCTCGCTGTGAGCCGAGGCTTGGCCAGGTTCCGAAGTCGTCGAGAAAGTCGTCTTCGAACAGAACGCCCATTGGCGCTTTCCCCCGGAGCTGCGAGCCGTTGCGATCAAATTGCAGCGTCGTCTCGGCTTAAGCCTGCGTCAACCAGGTCGGGTCCGGTTATTCCGGCGAAATCCGTGTAAGCCCAGCGACGTTCCCCGAGTTGTTGCCGAGTCCTCACATTCGCGTGCAGCGAGTTAATTTTGCCCTGTAAACGCCTGCCCGCGTGTTTACCTGGATCGAAAGCACGAAAGACCGCGGGGGTCGGCTCTCGAGAAGGAGAAGACTATGCGTACTTCGATCAGGACTTCAATTCTCCGTGTGTTGTCCGCGGCGGCTTTGGCAGTCGCGGTCGTCGGCTCGACCGGTCCCGCCTCCGCGCACGGGGGCGGCGGCGGTTTTCACGGCGGCGGTGGCTTTCATGGCGGCGGCTTTCACGGCGGCGGCTTCGGCGGTCACGGCTTCGCGAATCGCGGCTTCCATCACGGATTTGTCCATCACGGCCGGGGCTTTGCATTCGGGGGATCCCCGGGATGGGGTGGATACTGCAGTCCGTATTGGTGGGCAGTGAATCCTTGGGCGTGCTACTGAGCCGCCACGTTTCGTCGGCTTAGCCGAGGCTAAGCGGCGAACCGAACGCGCGCCAGAATCGGGTCGAGGCGAAGAGAACGGACCAGTCCCCTCCGCCCCGCGCCGCCCCTGGTTTTTTAGCCGGGCGCCTCAGCATACCGACTCGGGTTCGCATGCGCTCAGGGCGAATTTGCCGCAGACCAGCGGCGCCGCCTTGCCAGACGGAAGCGGGCAGCCGCACCCGGGCACGCTGAATAAGCACGCTGAATAAAATGCAGCCCGGACTGTTTTCCGGCAATCGACAACGAGGCGCGCCATACCATTCCTTTCCTCGCCGTCATCGCTGTTTCGTGGCCGCTCGCCCGTGCTCGCACGGTGTCTTCGAACCCTTGCGGGCGTCGGCCAAGCAGAAACGCGGGACAAACGGCGCCTCGACAGCTCCGGACCGGGCCTTCGCGGTTCCCTGGCTAAGACCCGATAGGCGGCCGCGTCGTGGTGGATCGGGTTTCGACTGGCTCCCGGCAAGGATTGTCCAGACAGCGGGAGTCGCTGGTCGCCGTGTTTTACGGCGCCTGCTGCCACGGCTGCTTCGTGGCCGGCGTGGCCACGATGATGATCATGATGTTCTTCGGCATGAGCCGGTCGTTCGGCGTACTGCACGCGCCCTGGTCCTATCTGGCGAATGCCCTGTTGCTGGCCCAATTTCCGCTTCTGCACTCGATGCTGCTCTCCCGGCGCGGGCGCGCGG
>Ga0209624_10003017_pt1 | contig 12173 bp, 12 predicted proteins | sample JacPinW_OM2H0_O1_FD_188565 | JGI IMG/M metagenome (GOLD analysis project Ga0209624, IMG submission 188565) | Forest soil microbial communities from Algoma, Ontario, Canada - Jack Pine, Ontario site 1_JW_OM2H0_O1 (SPAdes) (version 2) | ecosystem: Environmental > Terrestrial > Soil > Boreal... | reverse complement strand
GGTCGTAAACAGACAGGTATTTACCTTTTTTTCAATGGTTTAGCTTTGCCGTAACGCGAAAAGGTTCAGCGCCCATCGTCCTGACGCGTTGGCGCGGTTTAGAGTTTCGCAGTTGGGCTTGGAAAGCGCAGCGCTCGTCTTCCAGACGTTGCCGCACACCTGGGCAGCATTCTCCTAGTGCGTTGCGGCAAATCGGGACAGGATTTGGCTTAATGGCACAACGCTAGAGGAGGTTGTCCAAACCCATACAGCTACTCTCCAGCTTGCACTCGACGAGACGAACCGGAAGTATGCCGAGTTAGAGGCGAAACAGCACGCCCAGGCGGAACAGGAACGCAGCGAGCGGGCGGCTCATGAGCAGCACGTTCGAGAAGTAGCGAAGAAGATTAAATTCAACTAACAGCGCGGCAGGCTGTGAGATGAACGGCTGGACTTGCCTACCCAGCCATGAAGCGGTTTCCAGGCCGCTAAGGCCCCGCGTCATGCGGAGTAGCACTCAACGGAGACTGTTCACTTCTTTCCCAGCATTTGGCCTATGCCTGACACCAGCGCCTCGATGCGTTCGCCTAGCGCATCGATGCGTCCGCCCAGGCGGGCGTCTGCCGCTCGGGATTCTTGCGCCGCCGCTCGTGATTCTGCGGCAAACTGCTCGATGCGGTTTCCCAGGCGGGCGTCTACCTCATCGATGTGGATGGCCAGCTCGCGGATCTGCCGCTCCGTGTCGCGCCATAGGGTCTTGTACTCTTCACGGTCCTGCCTGCGCTCCTCGGCGATCCCGGCGGTGATATGCTCGATGCGCTCGAAACGTTCTTCGATAGTCAAAGACTTTTCTCCTGCCCGATGGATTCGGACAACATCAGCATAACAGGCGGTAGCGCAGGCGGGTTCGGCTCGAAAGACTGATAACAAACCTTATCATGCTTTCATAAACGATTCATTTTGCACATCTGTGCGTAAACCCATGGAGGTGCCTTGGCTCCTTTCTCGAAATCACTCAACAAACTTAAAACAAAGCAGTTAGCGTTCAGCAACTTTCGGAGGTATCCTGGTTCCTCTGGAGCGCGCTTGGAAACTTCCTGCTTCGATGAACGCTACATCTCCGGCCTTCGGGATCGCGATCCCGAAGCGGAAGCTCATTTTGTCGCGCACTTCCGAAAACCGATCTGGCTAAAAGCACAGCGCCAATTGCGCGCTCCCGACCTGGTGGAAGACGCCTGCCAGGAAACTATCCTGCGCGTGTTCCTTTATTTCCGTTCGGGCAAGCGGCTGGAAAATCCGGAGCGCCTGCCGGCGTTCGTGCATACCGTTTGCCACAACGTCACTTTGGAGATGATCCGTTCCAAAACCCGCTACAGCCAAATGCCGGAAACCGGATATGATCCGCCGGATAACAGATCCAGTCCGCACGGCGCGCTGGTCACCCGGGAACGGGAAGAGCTCGTCCGGGAGATCCTGGCCAGCCTTCCCCAAAAAGATCGTGATCTGCTGCGCCTGGCCATGTTGGAAGAAGTAGATAAGGCGGAGTTATGCCGGCGCTTTCAGGTGAATGAAGAGTACCTGCGGGTGCTGCTATTCAGGGCCAGGGTTCGTTTCCGGGATGAGCTGCTGCAACGTCAAGGCAAGAAGTAAAAACTTCGTCGGAGAGTGAAACGATTGGGCTCTTCAAATCACCCCCAATCGGGGCGGGACCATGGATCATATTGAAGCGGTGAATAATCAGGCGGTGGAACGGTATCTTCTAGGGCAGATGCCGGATGCGGAAATCGACGCGTTTGAAAAGCACTTCTTCGAGTGTGGGAGCTGCGCCGAAGAAGTGGAGTCCGGCGTTCTCTTCCAGGAGAATGCCCGCGCGGCCTTCCCGCCCGTTCCCCAGCCGGCGACGGCCGCCAAGCGGAACTGGCTATCCCACTGGCTATTACAATGGTGGGCCAGACCTGCCTTCGCCGCACCCGCTCTCGCCGCCGGACTGCTCGCGGCGGCGGTCGTTTACCAAGCCGGCTTTGTGATTCCCGCGTTGCGGCAGGAACTCGCGCGCGCCCAGGCGCCCCAGGCTCCGCAGATGGTAGCCTCCTTCCTGTTGAAATCGGCTGCCCGGGGGCAGGAAAGGGGGGAAGAAAAACCGTTTCTGATCCCGGCCGGTGCGCCGTTATTTTTGGTTCAGATAGATTTGGCGGATACCTCCTTTCCGCAGTACCGGTGTGGGCTGTACGACAAATCGGGCGCGTTCCGCGCGTCGGTGGATGGCCCGGCGCCGCCGCCTGGCGGCCAGCTGAGTGTTGTAATTCCTGTCGCTGGATTAAAGCCGGGAGTATATACTCTGAAGGTGCACGGCATTCGAGGCTCCCTGGTGGGACCCGAAACCAGTTATTCCATTCCATTGCAATTCAAATAAAGGAGTCGTATGATCGAACGCTTCCAGTACAACGCCTCTGCCGTGGGGGCCGGAGGTCGCATCGTCGTGCCTTTCGAGGAGATTATTCCGATACAAGCTTCCAGCGCTCTGCCGGAGACAGGCGGATTCGGCACCGCGCGCGTGGAACGCTTCCAGTTCCGGGACATTTTTTCATTTCGCGCCGCCAGCTCCGTGGTGTCGGGCTCGTACAACAAGGGGAATAAATCCTTCGATACCCTGGCCACCGTGAGCATCGAAGGGCTGAACCTTCTGGGCATGGTGACAGCGGACCGCATTGTAGCGCGCTTGTCATCCACGTATTCGGAGGACGGCAAAGAACACTCGATCACGCCGGTGGGATCGTCATTTGAAAATCTGCGTATCGCCGGCTGCCCTGTGAAACCACGTTTGGCAATCGACACGTTTTCGCAGCACGACACGTTCGACAAAGTGAAGGCGGCGTATCGGGAGAACCTGGATCATTTTCGCGACGAGTTCAACCGGCTCTCGCTGATCGGCCGGGGAGACAGCGTTCCGGAAAAAATACGGAAACATCTTCCGTGGTGCGGTCTGACAGAAGGGAAAGAGATCCCGGAAACCAACGGTGTCATAGCCTGCTCGCTGGTCCGCGAACTGGAAGGTCTTGGCCCGGAGGTGAAGGTGTATGGCCATATCATATACGTACCGGGCTTTGGCAGCGTGCGGCTGGCGGAGTTAAAGATCACGAAATGCGCGAGCCGGGTGACGATGTTGCAGGTGGAGCTCGGCAGTCCGACGGCAGGCAATGCGACGGCCGGCGGTGTCGAGACCAATGGATCTCCCTGGTAAGGAATGCGCGCTGGGTTTCTTCCTGGTTCTGGCGCTGGCAGGATGCGGGCGAACGAACCGGCCATCCGCGGAAACGCTATACCAGGAAGCGTACAACTTACTTCGTAGCGAGCATTACCAGGAGGCCTCGAACAAAACGGAGGCCGGCCTCCAACGCGCACCACCTGGTTCGGACTGGTATTGGAAATTCCGACTTCTGAAGGCCGAGATCCTGCTGGCGAATCGGCAGATCCCAAGGGCGCTCGCGGCGCTCCAATTCCAGTTGCCAGAGGGCCCGCAATGGACGGCGGAACTGGCGCGCTATCGTCTGCGCCAGGGAGACGCCGCCTCTTTCCAGAGCAACTATCCGGAAGCTGAGTCCCGGCTCGCGGAGGCGCAAAAGCTGGCCGAATCGGTGAACGCAGCCGGCCTGCTGGCGGAAATCGAGCTACGCCAGAGCGCGGTGGCGGCCGTCACCCAGCACTTCGCCGAAGCCGAAAGCAAGCTTCAGGACGTGCGCGCCTATGCCGACCGTCAGGGAGATGTCTATCTACAGATGAAGGCTACCGGGAACATCGGTTATTTGCTGTTGAAATCGGCCCGAGGTGACCAGGCTATCCCTTGGTTTGAAAAGGCTCTGGTTGCGGCACAAAAGATGGGTGCAGCCGATTCGGAAGCCCGCGCGATGGGCAACCTGTGTGCGTGTTACTTCCCGTTAGGCGATTTCGACCAGGCCTTGCACTATTGTGAGCAAGCCGGATCGCTCCTGGAGCGCACCGGCAACCAATATGACGCGCAGCGATGGCTGGGCATTGTCGGGAGCATTTATGATGTGGCCAGGCACGATTATGGAGCGGCGACGGCTACCTACCAGCGCGCGCTCAGCATGGCTAAGACAGTCAAAGACAGGTCTTTCGCCGCCAAGTGGCTGAATGACCTGGCGAACATTTCGATCGAGACGGGCGATTGGGACGCTGCCGAGCGCTACAACAATGAGGCCCTCCAGATCAAAAGGGAGCTGCACGAGCCGGAGGCCTATACGCTCGTTAATGCCGCTTTGATCGCCGAGAGAAGAAAAGACTACGTGCGATCCGAAGAGATTTTCCGATGGGTGATTCGCTCTCCGCAGCCAGACCGCAGGCCACTGCTGGATGCGCACGCCGGCCTGGCCCAGCTTCTGGCGGAGACTCACAGAGACGCGCAAGCGGAGAGCGAGTTCCAGGCCGCCATTGCCGTGGAGGAACACCGCCGCGCGGAGCTGCTTAAAGACGAATACAAACTGACTTACTTCTCCAGCCTGATCGAGTGTTACCGGCAGTATGTCGATTTTCTAATGGCTCGCGGCAGAGCGGACGCGGCGCTGGAGGCCGCCGAGTCGAGCCGGGCCCGCGTGCTGGCGGACAAACTCAAGCTGGGTTCGGTCCGGCGAAATCATACCGCCGCAGAGTTCCAGAAACTGGCAGGAATGTACGGCAGCACGCTGCTGTCTTACTGGCTAGCTCCCGGTAAGTCTTATTTGTGGGTGATCACGCCGGCGAAGATCTCGGCGGTTTCCTTGCCCGCGGAGCCGGAGATTCAGGCCTGGGTGGAAAGCTACGACGGCTTGATTCAGAACTTAAGGGATCCGCTGGATACGGAGAATCCGGCGGGCCGGAAGTTATATGAAGCACTGATTGCGCCGGCGCGGCGGCTTGTGCCGAAAATGGGGAAAGTCATCCTGGCGCCGGACGGGCCATTGCATTCGCTGAACTTCGAAACGCTGCCGGTCTTCGAGCCGAAGCCGCACTATTGGATTGAAGATGCGACCGTGTCGGTCACGCCGTCGTTGAGTCTGCTGTCGGCGGATCAAACCGGGCAAAAAGCCGCGGCCCGCTCGCTATTACTGATCGGCAATCCGATCTCCCCAGATCAGCGGTATCCGGCGCTCGCGTTCGCGGGCCAGGAGATGGCGGCCATTGAGCATAGCTTGCCGGGGTTCCGGAAAGTTTCGCTCGAAGGCCAGCAGGCGCAGCCGGAGGCTTACGCCCAAGCGGACCCCGGCCGCTTCGGGTTGATTCATTTCGTGGCGCACGCCACGGCCAACCACGAGGAGCCGCTGGAATCGGCCGTCATTCTTTCGCGGAGTGGAAACAACTACGAGCTGCTGGCAAAGGATGTGATCGACAAGCGGTTACAGGCAGAGCTGGTCACCATCTCGGCCTGCCGGAGCGCGGGTGCGCGGACCTATGCCGGGGAAGGCCTGGTGGGTTTCTCGTGGGCCTTTTTGGAAGCCGGCGCGCGCAACGTGATCGCCGGTTTGTGGGACGTGAATGACCGGTCGACCGCCGATCTGATGGAGCGGCTTTACGGGGGACTCTCCCGCGGCCAGGCGCCCGCCGATGCGTTGCGCTCCGCCAAACTGAAACTGATGGAAGAGCCGGGCGCCCACCGGAAGCCGTACTATTGGGGGCCGTTCCAGGTATTCACCAGGAGCCTGTAGGTCCGTTGTCACACCAGTTGGATCGTGACGCGGCGCCCGACCATCGCCGCCGCTCTCTGCAAGCTTGACAAAGTGATGTCGTTCTTAGGGTCTAGCAGGCGGTCAACCTGGGTGCGACTCGTCTTCAGCAGCACGGCCATCCGTGCCTTGGATATTTTCTTTTTCTTCATCGCCTCGGCAAGCTGCCAGGCAACGACCTCCTTCACTGCCTGTGCTTGCGCCTCTTCGAAAATCCCCTCCTCTTTGAGGAAATCATCAATGCTCGAACCCATATGTTTTTTGCTCATCGCTCTAACTCTTTCTGACGGTTGCGTGCCAATGCCAAACCCTCATCCGGCGTTGTCCGCGTCTTCTTGATAAATCCGTGCAACGCTACCAGGTGGCCGCGGTAAAGACAGAGCAGAACACGCGCCGTGCGCTTCGTCGGCAGGTCCGTGCGAACTTCCCACAGTCCACTACCTAACGGGCGGCACAGCGGCATGCCAACCGGCCACCGCCATTGTGCCCGCAGCAGGTCTTCTCCTATGGCGTGGCGCTCGGCTTCCGGCAATCCCTTCAGCCACTCCCGCACCGGCTCACGACCCGCATCAGTGCGAAAAAAGATCAGCGGGATTTTTCGCGGCGGTGGGTCGTCCGGCACCATGCACCTTACTTAGTACATATGTACCAGGAAAAGTGCAGGCCTTGCAAGGTCGGTTGCCTTATTCAAGTTCAGCCAAGGGGACGCAGATGTCCGGGCCATCTGTGCGTAGAACGCCATCTTTCACTTCCAGCACTCGTTCCGACGTGTACACAAATGCGCGCCGCGTACGCGGGTGAATCAGCCAAACATAGCGGACCCCGAAGCTGAGGTAGTCATCGATCCGCTCCTGCATTTCCTCCATGCGATCGTTGCGGGACAGGATCTCGATACATAAGAAAGGAGGTTCGACAAGGATCGGACCGGCCGGGGCTGAACCAGCCAGGACCGAGATATCCGGCACTCGGAAACGGGTGGCCTTGACCTGAACGCGCTGTTCCGGTACCACGATGATCCCCCATTGTTTCTCACGATTGGAGAGATACCGGCTCAGCAGCATCTGCAAGCGGCTATGATCCCATTCGCCCACATTTCGCTCCAACAACTCGCCATCCAGATATTCGCAGTCGGGACGGTAGCTGGTCGCCAAATATTCATTGAGAGGTACGACAATTGCTGTCGACACGCCGATGGCTTCCTCATTGGCTATTATCGCCAAGAATGATTGGGCTGACCAGCTCCCTTGGTACACTCGGGGATCCTCCAGTAATACTTTGCAGCAGGAGGAGCAGGATTCATCGTGCAGACAATGAACATTTCGCTGCCGGATCGGATGAAAGATCTCGTTGATCACCAAGTCGCTTCCGGAAAGACGAAAAGCGCAGGGCCGAAGAGAAGCTGGAAGCTCTCGTTTTGGAGGGCCTCAACTCCAGCGATCCGATAGAAATCACTCCTGAATACTGGGAGCGAAAGCGACAGCGGCTCATTAAACGGCATCAGCAGCGCAAAAGCGCCAGATAGTGAGCCGCTACATCGTCCGGCCCGAACTGAGTGTGACCCGGGTCCACCCGATGAAGGGGGACTATGTACAGCGGGTGCCAAAGGGACGTTATTGACGCCCCGGAAGGCTGCCGATCTGGGGTAGCTCCCAGACCGGCAAATCCAATCCGTTTGGGCAGAGGAGGCAAGATGACCTGCGGCTGGGAAACCGGCCGCAGGCCAACCTCCGTTAATGTACGCGTAATTGTTTGCTGTTTGGCAAACAGCGGCGGGGCGCCCGCGCGCTCGTCGCCACTCGGTCCAGAGTGTCGGAATTCAATGTTCTACCTGAAATCCCGGACGTCGAGGTTGGCGTCGCCGTTAGTCATGGCCAAAAATTCCTGGCCTTCGTCTGCTGTTGAGTCCTTGCCATGAATAAACAGAAACAAGGGCGCAGCCGGTGCGTACACAACCGAGGTCGCCACCATGGCGCCGACCATCGCACCCACGTGTCCATGGCGTGGAAAATTCTTGTCGGAACCAGCAAGTGCGAGTTTACCCCCATCGGCAAGCCTTACGAAGTCGACTCTTACCTTCAACTTGCCGGCACGGCCCAGCATTCTCTTGGCCTCGCCATCGATGATGGTTCCGACCGCGCTTGCTCCGCGATTGATAACGATATAAGGATAATGGGGAGCTTTGACGTCATCGAGAACTTCGAAGTAGATGTTGTCGCCCGTCCTTGCGTCGGCAGAAGAGAGGCCCTGACTTAGACGCAGGCGAACTGGCGTACCGCCCGGAAGTCTGAATGCTTCAGGTACATCCGGCTTTAGGTTCGGCCCTGAATCGTCAACCCCCCGATCGGCGTCCGACTGCAATGGGGCCGATCTTTGGCGGTACGGACGGTCGAATGCCGTGCGCAGGTTATCCGTTGGGTAAAACCTCCCCAATATTTCCCGCGCCGCCATCTGTTTGATCGTTTCCTCGGAAACACCCGCCTGCAAGAGCAGATCCGTGCCAGACGGCGTTAGGTCAAAGCTGACTGTTGGTGCGGTCCCAATCAACCTCACAACCTCACTGGGACGAAGGCCGCTCTCCACCAGCAGGATCACATGCTGATTCGACAAGGGAACGGGACCTTGCGCGAGACTTAAAAGCGGAAGGGCAAACAGGAAAGGGAAAAACCGTAGGGATTTCATAGGCAACGTAAGGCACGCCCCTGCCCATACCTGCATGCAAGGCTTTCCAGAAATCCGGAATCCACTGATGGTCAAAACCGCAAACAGACGTTCACAGGTATAGAAGCCTGCGGCGAACGGTAGTTACTACCGCGAGGCCCGTACCGAAAAGATTCTCACAAATAAACCCTCCCACTTACTTCTTCTCCGCCCGGAACTTAGCCCAAGCCAACTGCGACTTACCCACCTCAAACAGTAACTTAAGTGCATTAACCTTTTCCGGCGGCACTAACTCCCCCGCTAAAAACTGCCGCAGCGCCTCGGACCGCCGTAGCTTCCCCGACGAAGTCCGCGGCAGCGTTCCCGGCTCCAGTAGCTCCACGTCCCGCGGCTTGAGCGAGAGTCCCTTCAAAATACAGTGACTGATCTCCGCCCGCACTTCCTCTTCCGCACGCTTGCTGCGCGGGTCCTTCTCCGCCAGCATGATGAGCTGCTCACCCTCGCCTTCAATCAGAGTACTTACAGCCACAACGCAGCCCTTGCGTACGCCTTCCACATCCAGCAGTAACTCCTCCATCTCCTGCGGAGCGTAATTGCGGCCGCGAATGATGATCAGGTCCTTGGCGCGCCCGGCGATGTATAGCTCGCCTTGATAAAAGAAGCCCAGGTCACCAGTATCCAACCAATCGCCGTGAATCATGTTAGCGGTCAGCTCCGGACTCTCCCAGTAACCTTTGGTGATGGACGGCCCTTTCACCCAGATCCGGCCCACTCCGCCTTCCGCCACGCGCTGTTCCAGATCGTCGAAAATGGCCACCTCCACGCCCGGCAACTGACGGCCCACCGAGGCGATGCGCCGCCCCGGTCCGGGATGCGCCGTGCCCCCATTCCACAGGCCCTCGCGGCTGAATTCAGTGAAGCGGGGCAGGTCGTCCAGACCGGTGAAAGTCACCCCCAGGCCCGCCTCCGCCAGGCCGTAGACCGGCGTCATGGCGGTAGGCTGGAACCCCCAGCGGGCAAACCGCTCGGTGAAGCGCCGTATGCCGTCGGATTCGATCGGCTCGGCGCCGTTCAGCGCGGCCCGCCAGTGCGAAAGGTCCACCCCGTCCATCTCTTCGTCTTTGATCTTAGTGGCGCACAAGCTATATGCGAAGTGCGGCGCCGGCGAAATCGCCGACTGATATCGCGACATGGTTCGCAACCAGATAGCCGGCCGCGCCAGGAAAGTATCCGGCCCCATGTAAGTCACTGTCCCGGGATAGTACATGCCCAGATACAGGCAACCTACCAGGCCCATGTCATGATAGAGCGGCAGCCAGCAGACGCAGCCGTTATCGATCTCCGACTCATCCCGGTATACCAGACAGCGCTCCATCATGGTCAGATTGGCCAGTAAGTTGGTGTGCGTCACCATGACCGCCTTAGGTTCCACCGTGGTGCCGGAGGAGAATTGCAAAAAGGCGGGCTCGGCCGGGTCTACATCCACCGGTTGCCAGCGCCCGCCGCCGCTCTGCAGATCCTTGGCTTCGAGGACTTCTTCGAGTGACTCTACCCCCACCACGCCGGGACCCAGCAGCCGCTTGATGCGGCCTTCGGTAATCAGAAATCGTGCGCCGACTTTGGATAGCATCTTACGCAGACGGGCGAAGTATTCGTCCAGCTTGCCCAGCCGGAAGGGCGGATAGAGCGCCGCCGGAATGCCGCCGGCAAGCTGCACGCCCAGCAGCGCATCGAAGAATTCAATCGAGGTAGAAAGAATCAGCGCTACGCGGTCGCCCCGCCGCAATCCGCGCGCCTGCAAGGTGGCGGCGGCCTGCTGCGCGCGCCGCAGCACGTCCTGATACGGATAAAACGCGGCCTCCTCGGAAGGCGTCACGAAACGCGCCCCCCACCGCGTGCAAGTTTCCAGGTTGAGAAGAATCTCGGGTAGCGTGGCCCCTTTGAGCGTCAGCGCGCTCATGCCTGCGGCTCCGGCGGACAGGCGCGGCTGGCGATCATGTGTACCAGATCCTGCACGGTTTCAAGCTGCTGCCACTGCTCCAGGCCAAAGGCGCAGCCGAAGTCCTGTTCGATGGTGGTGACCAGCACCACCTGCGCCAGCGAATCCAGTTGCAGCGCATCCATCAGCGGGACGTCGGGGCCGATCGTCTCGATCTGCTCCGGCGTCAGATTGAGCTGATCGTGCGCGATTTTCTTCAAATGCTCCAGAATCGTTTCTTCATTCCATTTGACTAGCGTCGGTTCGGGCATGGGCCCTCCTATGATGTTTTATAACTGAGCTTCGATGACTTGTCCAAGTGGGGTATGCCCAAGCGTCGGGATGACCAGGGGATTATCCTCCTGCTGGTACATCCGCCCGATCCAATCGGCGTACTTGCGCTCGAGCACCGCGCGGCGGACTTTCAAAGTAGGAGTCACCAACTCGGTGTCGAGCAGGGCGTCTTCTTTCAGGAAGCAGAATCGCTTGGCCTGCTCGAACGAGGAGAGCTCCGCCTGGCAGCGGTTCAATTCCTCGCGGAAAAGCGCCACCATCGGCAGCGTCGGCAGCAATTCTTCAGGGCGCTCAAAAGCCAGCCCGCGCTCGCGGCCGGCCTGTGCTACGTGCTCCAGATGCGGCACGATCAAGGCGGTTACGAATTTGCGGCCATCCCCTACCGCCAGGGCCTGCTGGATATAGGGGCTTCGCTCGAGCGCGTGCTCGACCGCTGCGCAGGCGACTTTCTTCCCATTCGATAAAGCCAGGATCTCTTTGCGCCGGCCGGTGATGGTCACGCAGCCATCCGCATCCATGCGGCCCAGATCGCCGGTGTCGAGCCAGCCGTCCGGGTCGACGGTCTGGCGCGTGGCGGATTCGTCCTTGTAATACCCGAGCATCACGTGCGGCCCGCGCGTGAGGATCTGGCCGTCTGCGCCGATGCGCACTTCCACGCCATCCAGGGCGCGTCCCACCGAGCCGAGCTTCTCCCGCCGGTATTCGTTGAGCGTGATCACCGGAGAAGTCTCCGTCAGGCCATAGCCCTGCAGCACCGTGAAGCCGGCCGCCCGGAAAAACAGCTCTATGTCCGGATTGAGCCAGGCGCCGCCGCAGATGAAATACTGCAGGCCGCCCAATTGCCGATGCACCTTCGGAAAAACGAACAGGTTGGCTAGCGGCCCGAGCAGCATGGCGGATAACGGCGCGGGCTCGCCCTTCAGGTCGTGCCGCGCACGCTGGAGCGCCGCCACAATCAGCCTCCCGCCTATGGCGCGCCGCCAGGGCGCGAGCTGCTCGACTTGCGCCTCCACGGCTTCCCGCACCTTCTCCAGAATCCGCGGCACGGCCCCCATGATCTCAGGCCGGTGCAGCTTCAGCAGCTCTTTTAGCTCATGCGGGTCGCCGTAGGCAATGGGTACGCCTTCATGGAAATAGCCGTAGCAGAGCATCCTTTCCAGCACGTGCGCCAGCGGCAGCACCGAGAGTGCCTGGCGGGCGGTCTGCGAGAGCACCCGCCCCAGGCTGCCGCGCAGATTGAAGGTCAGGTTCGCGTGCGAGAGCATCACGCCTTTGGGCGTGCCCGTGGTTCCGGAGGTGTAGACGATGGTAGCCAGGCTCTGGGGATCGATAGCCAGCGCTTCGGCGCGTATGCGCTCCACGGCCGCGCCGTCGAAGGCGGGCGCCTGGCTCACGATGCGGGGCAGGGAAGTGCTGACGCCGGGCGTCTCTTCCATGCCCACGACCGTCTCCAGCTCCGGCAGGTCCCCCCGCAGCGGCTGGAGAATCTCCCACTGCCGCGCGCCGGCAATCAGGGCCACCCGGCAGCCGCTGTGCCGCAGCAGATA
>Ga0209624_10003016_pt1 | contig 12183 bp, 13 predicted proteins | sample JacPinW_OM2H0_O1_FD_188565 | JGI IMG/M metagenome (GOLD analysis project Ga0209624, IMG submission 188565) | Forest soil microbial communities from Algoma, Ontario, Canada - Jack Pine, Ontario site 1_JW_OM2H0_O1 (SPAdes) (version 2) | ecosystem: Environmental > Terrestrial > Soil > Boreal... | reverse complement strand
CGGACGACGTGTTCTTGGATGCCGAGGAGCGCGACCAGCAGCGCAAGAAGCGGGGCCTTCCGCCGCGGATCGTCGTCCTGCCTTGGTCCGCTGGGGAGGAAGAGAAGCTCCTAGCCGCGAAGAGAGTGGAGGCCGCAAAGAAATGCAAAGCAACGCGCCAGCGAGCATCCTCGCCGAAAGCAATTCAGGAAAGGAAGTAAAAATGAAAATCCATCTGTTCCAGGAACTTCTTGCGTTGAACGAAGAGTTCGGTCACGTGATTCATGGCCTGAGCGCATGGAACAGGAACCCGCTCACAAGAGGGAGATGATTCGGGGGGCGCAGGCCCACGTAGGAAGTGCCCAAGGGGACGCGAATCGACAGTTCTTCGAACAGTTCGACGCCATCGTCAAAAACGATGCGCTTGAGGCGTACAAATTGATGCGCGACACCGAGAGAGTTACCACCCCGCTGATGTTTATCTGTAGATCAAACAGCGCGCGGCAGCGTGCAAAGCGAAGGGACTTCCGCAACGGTAGCGATCTTTCCCGATTGGCATTTCGGTGATGAGAAACGCTACAAAGAAGAGCAGGCTGAAAGGAAAAAGCGCTCCGCGAAGAGACGTCGAACGAGGACAAACAAGCGTTCGCCGAAGCTCGCGAAACCGCCGCAACTGCAAATCGCTAATTCAAAGCGCGACGCTACGCCAACGTAAGAGGAGGCAAATCACCGATGACGAAGCGCAAATCACGTGTGAAGCTGCCCCCTCGCGACATCATGCGGGGCAAACAATACCCCGGTGTCCGTGGCAAGGTCGTGGATTGGGTCGACCATGCATTCGAGGACGGCGTTCTTTATCTCCATGTCCGGTTCACAGACAAAACCGAGTTGTGCTGGCGAATCGGCACATCCCTGGTAATTAAAGAAGCCGACCTGAGCGACTGGAAAACGGGGAATTTCAATCAGCTTGCGATATTTGCTGAGCGCGAATTCGACCCTGACCGCGAGCAGTGAAGGCAGTCGACTCTAGGCACGGACGCCCAGACTTCCGGGCTATCAAATAGGCGGGAGCGACAGCACTCGAACCCGCGGGCTCCTGCGTGACCGTAAAGTACTTTCAACGACATGGAGGGCCACGGACGGCACTGGAAGGCATTGGAAGGACCTCGTACAAACGTTGTCGTGTATTGCGATGTGTACGGCGATCCGAAACGAATCGCTCGCCGGCTCGGCGTTATTGGGCGCACATTTCCTTAGTCTCTTACGATTGACGCAATGCGTAACTCATGCCATCACGAGGTAGTGATCGTGAGCCCTGGCGGCGCCGGAACAGAATTCATCCGTCTTGAGCCTCGCCCCCGCCGTGTTTCGCGCCAAACTGATCGTGTAAGACAATAGCCCGACTATGAGCATTGCTTGCTTGGCGCCCCCGCGCGCCCTCTGGCGATGGCCCCGATCGCAGCCTCGAGGATTATTTCTTCTGCAAGATGGCGGCGCAGCGCGGCCGGAGCGTCGAAGAAATCGAACACAAAATGCTGGAGGTCAGCGAGAAGGCGAGAGAGCGCGCGAGGTGCGGCGAGGAGGGGTACGCGCATATCACGGCCGTCAATGCAGCCGCAGAGGCAGAGGCAGAGGAGGAAGGGAGGCGGGGCAGGGAATAGTTTTCAAAATACCGGGTGTGTGCCGCGCTCAGTCTTCCGCTTGGCTCAGCATTGTTAAGACTGACTTAACGTTCATAATTCTGTACATTGAGCAGGATAGTGACCATACAAATGGACGTTAATTATGAGGACAAAGAAACCTCCAGGGATGCTCCCCATACCCGTCGCGCGCGCTGCGCAAGCTCGGCAACGATGTACGTGATGCGCGCCGGCGCCGGCGTATTCCCGCAGAGCTTGCCGCCGCGCGTGCGTCCATCAGCCGGACGCTCAGAGGCTTTGAACTTGTTCGAAGACCTACCTGCCGGGGGACGCTACCGGTTTGTGGCCTGAGACCGAGCGTCCAAACCAATCTGCGCGGGCAGCCAGGCAATAATCCTGTCGATCACTTCCCCCATCTTCGACGGTCCCCCCAAAACGCCACAATGTCCAATGTCCGGAATCAGATACACCTCGGTGTTGTGGCGGCCTTTAAAAACGAGCGAATCGGCCTGCGGGACGAAATAGTCGTTCGCACCGTTGATGACGAGCATTGGAGAATTCTCCGCTCGATCCAGCAGCGAACGCCGCGAGAACTGTTGTACTGCCGCCATGAAGTCCGCGGAGGTCGGCTCACTCTCGCACTCGTGGCCGCGATGGGGACCCTCTCTCACTCTAAAATGCTGAGCGAGAATCTTTCAGGCGTGCCAGCGCAACCGACGTCGGCAAGCGTCGGTGCGACTCCCCGTAATTCGTCCGGCGCGGTTGCGGCCGGTCCTCCACAAGTCGAACGGAACCCTGAGCGCAACGTCTATTTCGGCGAAACGCACCAGCACACCAGCTGGTCATTCGACGCCTATATTTTCGGCAACCACATCACCGGCCCGGCCGACTCTTATAAATATTGGAAGGGCGAAACGATAAAACATCCTCTCGGTCATGACATCAAGATTGATACGCCCCTGGATTGGGGCGGCGTGACGGACCATTCTGAATATTCCGGCGTTGTGCGACTTTCCAACGATCCTTCGTCGCCGCTCAGCAAGATGCCGATTGCACAGAAATTAATCGTTCGCCAACCATCGGACATCCAAAAATCTATTTCTGGCTGGGCCAAAGCATGATCGACAACAAACCGATCCCCGAGCTGATGAAGCCGGAGGTCGCGGGCACGGTCTGGAAGGAAAATAATAAGGCTGCGGACGAGGCCAACGAACCTGGCAAATTTACCGCATGCTGCGCGTACGAGTGGACCTCCACACCCGATTTCCGGAATATGCACCGTAATGTATTTTTCAAAGACTGCGCCAAGGTCCCAGAAATGCCGTTCAGCTCGCTCGATTCGCAGCATCCGGAAGATTTATGGAAATGGATGGACGCCCAGCGCAAGGCCGGGAACGAGCTTCTCGCAATATCGCACAACGCTAATTTGAGCGACGGCCACATGTACCCGATCGACGTCGACAGCTATGGCCGTCCGATTGACGCGGCGTGGGCGGAATCGAGGGATCGCAACGAGCGGCTCATCGAGATGAAACAAATCAAGGGATCCTCGGAAACGCACCCGGCGTTGTCGCCCAATGACGAGTTCTCGAATTTCGAGATTCTTACCTATCTATTAGGCGAGCCGGAGGGCCGATTCGATCACATCGTGGGAAGTTATGCGCGGCAGGGTCTGAAAGACGAGCTGACGATGCAAGACACCAAAGGATATAACCCATATAAGTTCGGCTTTGTGGGGGGTCTGACTCTCATAATACCGGCACACCTTATCGGCAGGACAACTTCTACGGCGGCCATGGAGAGGGAGATGGGACGATCGAAGTGCGCATGGCCGGCCACATTTTTGCGGATTGGGTGAAGACCGGGTACAAAGAAGGCGTACCTATGGGCGGCGACCTGAAAAAAATTGAGAGTAAGGCGCCCACCTTTATCGTATGGGCGGTGAAGGATCCGACCTCGGGTAACTTGGATCGCATCCAGATCGTGAAGGGCTGGACGAAGAGCGGCCAGAGCTTCGAGAAGATCTTCGATGTTGTGTGGGCCGGCGACCGCAAACCGGATGTGGCCAGCGGCAAGGTCCCGGCAATCGGAAGCACGGTGGACCTGGCGAACGCCACCTATACCAATACCATCGGCTCCACGGAGCTGAAAACGGTGTGGACGGATCCGGAATTCGATCCCAGCCTCCATGCGTTCTATTATGCCCGCGCGCTGGAAATTCCCACGCCGCGCTGGACCACAATCCAAGCACATCAATTGGGTGTGCCGATCCCCGACGTGGTTGCCGCGACCGTTCAGGAGCGGGCATGGAGTTCGCCGATCTGGTACACCCCTTCGGAGGAAGACCGAAAGAAAGCCGCACCTGGCCTCAGTGTAACCGATCTGAAAGCGAAGGGCGGCGTTGCCTTAACGGATGCGCAGCTTACAGACTTGGTGGTAAATAAGTTTGTTTGGGTACAGAACAACGTCACCGGCGGCCGCATGAAGATCATCTACAACAAGGAGGGACAGACCCTCGTGATTAACGTTGGGCGAAATGCGCTGCTGCCGAGTGCGGTTGGAAACGTGGCGCAGATAGCCTATTCGGGTATGTCGTCTCCGTACTCTATACAGAATGGGGAAATTACAACCTGGCTGCAACAGACGCCATTTGAAGTTACCGTCTACAAACTCGGCGACAAATATTATGGAGCGCGCAGCAATGAGTTCGGTTACGCCAACTACCAGATCATTCCACCGGTTCTCAATTTGCTTGAACCCGTAAAAGCCAAGCCATGAACCGGGCGGGAACGATGATCCGGAAATAAACAAAAGAAAACGCACCAGGCCTCAAACTCGAAATGAGCTCCATAACATCAGTGATCGAAGAAACGCAGCACGCTGCCGAAAGGCTCGGGCTGCGCCGTCATCTGGGGATTCTTCGCAAGATGATTGGTGAACCGCTCGTACATTTCCTGCTGATCGGGCTCGCGCTATTCGCGTTGTATGCGTGGATGGAACGCGGGAAGACGAGCAACGGAGGCTACCAGATCACATTGACTTTGGACGACTTGAGGCAGTTGGACATTTCCTTCGTCTCGCAGTAGCACCGCCAGCCGACGCAAGAGGAATTCAGTGGTTTAGTCGAGGGCTTCATACGCCAGGAAGTTCTGTATCGCGAAGGCCTCGCCATGGGACTCGACAAGGACGACACGATCGTGAAGCGCCGCATGGCTCAGAAGATGGAGTTCCTATCCGAAGACGTGGCTGCGGCCCACGAACCAACCACCGAAGAGTTGCGAAACTGGTATGCCAACAATTCGCAGAAGTTTGCGCTGGCCGACCGCGCCACGTTTCGCCATCTTTTTTTTGGATTTGATCGCCGCGGACAAAATGCTCAGAGCGACGCGTTGTCTGCGCAGAGTAAACTCGCAGCTCAATCCGAAGACAGTCCTGTTGGCAAGCAGCTGGCCGATCCGTTCATGTTTCAAGATTATTACGGAGACCGCGCCCCGGATCAGCTGGCAAAGGAATTTGGTCCCGCGTTTGCCGTCGGTTTATACAAATTGAAACCAGGATCGTGGCAAGGCCCGATTGAATCGGGCTATGGCTGGCATTTGGTCTGGATCGAATCGATCGAACCAGGCCGTGTACCAGCATTCGAGGAGGTGGAGCCGGACGTCAAGACGGCGTGGGTAGCTGACCAAAAAGCGATCGAGTGGCGGAAGGCATACGAGACCGGCTATAAGATCTTCGATCGTTATCAGGAATGCGGCGTGCAGGGGCTCACGGACAGAAGCCGACGCCCGTATCGCTACGCCAACCAACTTCCGTTCCAGGGCAGCGTTGTTATGTAATCGCTTAATATCAAACGGTGTCGGCGGACACCTCTTGATACTACAAGGTACCGGATGTCACTTCTTATCGTCCCCTTATTGTACCCAGATTGATTCATCCCGTTTTTCTCGCGCTAAAGCGCTCAAATTCTGTAGGTCGTGTACTGCTTGACATTCAATGCGACGCAGTATACTATTGGATTGTGATTCAGTCCTTCCGCTGCGCTGATACCGGGCGCCTATTTCATCGAGAGTCTGTCCGCCGATTCAAAGCTATCGAGCGTCAGGCTCTTAGGAAGCTCGACATATTAGATGCGTCGCAGGACATCCGGACGCTCTCAAGGCTGCCAGGAAACAGGCTAGAGCGCTTGATAGGGAGCCGGAAAGGGCAGTACAGCATCCGGGTCAATGACCAATGGCGCATCTGTTTTGAATGGCCGCAATGGGCATGCCTACGAAGTTGAATCGTCGATTATCACTAGGAGACAGCAGCATGACGAAGAAACTTAAGCCGGTGCATCCGGGAGAAATTCTCCGAGAAGAGTTTATGCTCCCTTTGCGACTAAGTATGAACAGAGTTGCTATGGACTTACGCGTCCCTGTGACGCGGATCGCCGATATCGTCAACGAGAAACGCGCAATTACTGCCGACACAGCCATTCGTTTCGCGCGCTACTTTAACAATAGTCCGACGTTCTGGATGAATCTCCAAACGCGCTATGACCTGGAAGTCGCCGAAGATGAGATTGCAGCTAAGGTTGAACGCGATGTCCGCCCTCTGGAAGCAGTACCAGCAAGGTAGTTCAACGATTTCTCTTTGGCAGACAAGTGCATGTATCGCCAGGGGATCGAACAAGCGATCTGCGCAGTCCGCTGTCCTTATATTCAACCGAACGCTCCGCAAAAAACGGGGCAGCACGTCTATTGCCCGCTGCCGGCGTTCGTGGTGGCCGAGCTTGAGTGCGTGCCTTGCGTGAGCGGTCACTACTGGTTTTGGACCGGAAGCGGCACGGTCGAGACGGCGAGAAAAAAATGGAGCGAGGCGCTGGCGGATTTATTGGCCACAGGGGAGAGAGAGGAGAGAAGCAGCGATTCGAATCCCCGGCCCCGGAAACAGCTCATTTCAGTCGGCGGGGGACCCGCGTGCGAGCTGCTCGTGGGGTGCGAGGAGGCTGCAGGGTTGTTAGGCAACATCCATGTCAAAACGCTCCAGCGTTACGCCCGACAGGGAAGCGTTCCCGGTTATCGAATCGGGGGGCACTGGTATTTCCGCATAACAGAGCTGGACGCATGGCTGCGCTCTCGTATAAATTCAAACTGCCAATCCGCGCGTTAGAACTAGGAGAACCGAGAGCCAATGTTCAAGCGGATGCGTTATCAGCAGGGCTGTGTAGCACGCGAACGACGTAGTCACGGGCCGGACGTTTGGATCTTCCGATGGCGAGAACTAAACCCAAACGGGCAAAGAATCAACCGCAAGCTCGTAGTGGGGACGGTCGAATACGCCGTCCGAGCTGCTGCCCAGAAGGCAGTGGACGCAGTACGACTCCACATCAACAAGGAGACCCCTCGGTCAGTCTTCCAACCCCTTACTTGCGAGCAGTTGATCGCATTAAGTGAAAATGGAACTGACGGAGAGCAATCTCAGGAAAGCATATTCAACCAAGGCTGTATACAAGTGCTACCTCGACAACTGGGTCCTTCCGCGATGGCGGTCCTATCGACTTTCTCAGGTGAAGACGGTCGCCGTCGAGGAGTTGCTGGCTAATCTCTCGCTAACTGAGATGAAGCGTCGACAACCGTACTAGCCGGAGAACCTCTTGCGGCGATACATCCGGCCGGCGGCCGAGAGATGCGGCATTCAGAAAACAATCGGTTGGCACACGTTTCGTCACAGCTACGCAAGCCAGCTGAAAGCGAATGGCGAAGATGTGAAGGTCGTGCAGGAGTCTTTGCGACACGCCAACAGCCGGATCACCCTCGATACCTACACTCAAGCCAGCACACCAGCCAAGAGACGGGCACAAACGAGAGTTGTCGGGATGATTTTTCCCAAGCAGAATCAAACCACTAACCCGGGAGGAGGGAACTGATGCCGCTTAATGTTCCTTTCTGTTCCCGCTCAAAGGCCACGCTTTCCGCAAGTGCTAGAAAAGAATGGCGGGGACGACGGGACTCGAACCCGCGACCTCTGCCGTGACAGGGCAGCGTTCTAACCAACTGAACTACGTCCCCCGCGCCTAGCGAGTAATACGATCCGATGGTGGGCGGTCACGGATTTGAACCGCGGACCTTCCCGGTGTAAGCGGGACGCTCTAACCGCTGAGCTAACCGCCCTCTAAATTCCACCTCGTATTTTACCACAACTATTTGATTTACTTCTAATTGGCCGCTGTTGTGGCTGAGTCCAATTTGTCCGAGTGAGTCCAAGACGGCAATTCATGAAAACGGGCCGGCTGTGTCGATCGGCAATTCAAGCGTCCTCGGTTCGTAGCTCCGCGGAACCGTCAGCAACCAAACTCTGACGCATTCTTTCCGCAAAACTTTGAATGGCTTGCGCTCGTTCGCGATAAATGGCGGCAAGCAAATCCCATTCAGCTTTTTCTTCCTCTTTAAGTTTTGCTGCAAGTTGTTCAAAGTTCCGCGCGGCCTCGTCCAGCCGTTTTGACTCGCTTTCCACCAACGACAGAAATTCCTTGAGTCGTTCGCTCATACATTACCCCGTGGAGGTTCATCGAAGTACCGCATTGTCCGGAAACTACCACGGCTCAAATCATGCTTCTGTCCGCTACCGTACCGTTCGCAGTAAGCGCAACGCGATCAACTACAGACTCGTTTTGTACATGTGCCTGTTTCCAGATCGCTGTTGCGATTTCATCAAAGGACGGCGTCATAGCCGAATTGTACCGACGATTCCGGCACTCACGTAAAATCCAGCTCTATGCCAACACAAACGAGAACGAAGACAAAAGCGACTCTACAGGAAGCAGCTGAAAAATCTGTTGCCGGTGCTTGCGCGCTTGGTCGAGAACGGGAAGATCTCAATCCGCCTTGGACCAATCAGAGACCTGAAACACTGGCTCAACAATTACGAAGCGTTCGAGAAAAGCCCGGTTGTCGCCATTGATGCGCAGAGCATTCGATCGGAAGGGACTGAATTGCAGCTTGATTGCGGGCTCGACGATTACGTGGCCTAACCGAACCCGATTACGTCGGCGAAAAAGTGTCCGAAAACCACGGGTCCGGTAGCGCGACTAATCAACGCCGTAACTCGAGAAGTGGAATACCCAACGGACAACTTGACACTCTCATTGCCCCCGACTAGATTTGGTGCGAGAGCAGGCAGGCAAAGAGCCACCGCAATAGACCAACACGACGCGATAATAATCTGTGGCATCGCGAGGGTGAGGGAATTAGTGCGCGCAAATGGTTCCTAGGAGAGAAAGGAGGACTCCATGGCCAAGAAGGGATATTGGGTAGTGAGCTACCAATCGGTGTCAAACCCCGGCGCGGTTGCCGAATATGTGAAGTTTGTACAGCCCGTGTTGGACACCCTCGGAGGCCACGTGATCGTTGCGGGCAAGCCTGCGAAGATCCGTGAAGTGGGAGTGGATCAAACGGTTGTGGTCGTCGAGTTCGAGAACCTGCAAAAAGCGATTGCGGCGTATGAGAGCGACCAGTACAAGGCGGCCTTAAAGGTGTTCAGCAACGGCGCGCAAAGGGATTTTCGTGTTGTCGAAGGCGCGTGATCGGTTGAACGAGTATAACGTAATTAAAGGTCAGCCGATTGCGCTCGCTAGTCACACATGATGAATATACCTTTTAGTGAACACATCCTGGCACGGTCTGCTCAGTTGAAGTCGCGTGTGGCGCTCAGTACGGGTTAGCGCGGTGATCTCAATGGGTCGGCGCAACACTAAGCCAAAACCCGCCTGGCATTGAAAACAAAAGCTGAAGTAGCTTATTAGCGTTCAACGAGTCGGAATGCTGCTCTGGCTGCGACCCTCTGAACCCGCAGCCTAATCGGGAACTGACCCCACCGCCCAAAATGCCCCACTTTTTGTCTGAACTTGTCCGGGTTCTCAGACAAAAGCCGCCCGAAACCGGCCGAAAGGGAAGTGCAATATTCCTAGATTTGCTTGGGTTTCGTTGGGTTTTCTGTTGGTGTAAAAATCGCGGTGTAGGCGGAACGCTCTAACCGCTGAGCTAAGCGCCCATCGAGGCCGCACCATCCTGACAGACTCCGAACGCCCCCCCACTGTCCCCACTGCGCAAGATTTTTTCACGCCGTTATCAGCACAAAATGCGCAAGAAAATCGCCGCGAATCCGCGCGCGCAAATTTCACGAAATATTGCACATTGTTAGCCGTCAGCCCCCCGCTTAACCCCCGCTAAGTCATTCACATTAATACACCTGTCATTTAGGACAGGAGCAAAAATTAGCCTGTCCTTTGGTACAGGTTTCTTCGCGCCCTATCGGCTGTTAGCTGATTCACTACGAGCTGCGCACCGATGACTTTTTTCGGCACCCGCCCGTGCTACGCTGGCTAATCGGGTGGGTTCTAGTACCACTCTCGGACACTCATGTCTTCTCGACTCGGCGAAATTCTCGTCAAAGACAGTCTGATCACTGCCGATCAGCTGCGGCAGGCGCTTGACCACCAGAAAAAGACCGGTGGCCGACTCGGTACCTGCTTGGTCAAGCTCGGTCTGGTGAGTGATGACGACATTACCGCCGTGCTCTCCCGTCAGTACGGCGTGCCTTCCATCAATCTTAAATTCTACGAAGTCGATCCCGCGGTCATTAAACTCGTGCCGCAGGAAACCGCCATCCGCTATCAGATCGTCCCGCTTTCGCGCGTCGGCTCCACGCTCACCATTGCGATGACCGACCCGACGAACGTCTTTGCGATGGACGACATTAAGTTCATGACCGGCTTCAACGTCGAGCCTGTGGTCGCTTCGGAAACCGCCATCAGCGAAGCCATCCACAAATTCTACGGCGATGTCGAGAGCGTCGAGCAACTCGACAAAGTAATGAAGGACCTCGCCGGCGATGAAGCCTCCCTCGAGCTTTCCGCTGAAGAAGCCGAGATGGACCTCGCAACACTCGAGAAAGCCGCCGAGGAAGCCCCGATCATCAAGCTGGTCAACCTGATTCTCACCGACGCCGTCAAGCGCGGCGCCAGCGACATTCACGTCGAGCCCTACGAAAAAGAATACCGTGTGCGCTTCCGTGTGGACGGCATTCTGCAAAACGTCATGGCGCCGCCCATGAAATTAAAAGACGCCATCACCAGCCGTGTCAAGATCATGGCCAAGTTGGACATCAGCGAAAAGCGCTTGCCGCAAGACGGCCGCATCATGATCAAGTACCTGAAGGACGGCAAGAAAAAAGAACTCGACTTCCGTGTCTCCACCGTCCCCACGCTCTTCGGCGAAAAAATCGTTATGCGCTTACTCGATAAAGAAAACCTGCGCTTGGATATGACCAAGCTAGGTTTCGAGCAGGAATCCCTGACCAAATTCGAGCGCCAGATTCTGAAGCCCTACGGTATGGTGCTCGTCACCGGCCCCACCGGTTCCGGCAAAACGAACACGCTCTATTCTTCCGTCGCGCGCCTGAACACTTCGGAAACCAACATTATGACCGCCGAGGACCCGGTCGAATTCCAGCTCCCGGGCATCAACCAGGTGCAAATGAAGGAACAGATCGGGCTGAACTTCGCCTCCGCCCTGCGCGCCTTCTTACGGCAAGACCCTAACATCATCCTGGTGGGCGAAATCCGCGACTTTGAAACCGCCGAAATCGCCGTCAAAGCGGCCCTCACCGGCCACTTGGTGCTTTCCACCCTACACACGAATGATGCTCCGAGCACCATCAGCCGATTGATGAATATGGGCATCGAGCCGTTCCTGGTCGCGACTTCGGTCAACCTGATCTGCGCGCAACGCCTCGTGCGCCGCATCTGCTCCGGCTGCAAGGAGCCGCTGCAGATTCTACCGCAGGCGCTGATTGACGCCGGCTACACCAAGGAAGAGGCCGAAAAGACCGTTATCCAGCACGGCCGCGGTTGCGGCACCTGCAACAACACCGGCTACAAAGGGCGTGTCGGTCTCTACGAAGTCATGGAAATCAACGACGATTTGCGCGAACTGATCCTGGTCGGCGCATCCGCCCTGGAAATCAAGAAGAAGGCCTTGGAAACGGGAATGATCACGCTGCGCCGCAGCGGCCTCATCAAATGCGCGCTCGGCCAAACCACTCTCGAAGAAGTCGTGCGCGAAACGGTTCTCTAAGCGGAGGAAATATGGCTGGCATCACATTAAGCGAACTCTTGAAGAAGATGATCGAAATGTCCGGCAGCGACTTGCATCTCTCGACGAATAGCGCGCCGCGCATTCGCGTGCACGGCAAACTGCGTCCGCTCGATATGCCTCCACTCACCGCGGCAGACACCAAAGCTCTTGCCTACAGCGTGCTCACCGACGTGCAAAAGCACCGCCTCGAGGAAAACCTCGAACTCGACTTCTCCTTCGGCTTGAAGAGTCTGGCGCGTTTCCGCGGCAACATCTTCCATCAGCGCGGAGCAGTCGCCGCCGTCTTCCGTACCATTCCATGGGAAATCAAAACCTTCGACAACCTCGGCCTCCCCGCCGTCGTTCGCGGCTTGTGCGATAAGCCGCGCGGCTTGGTGCTCGTCACCGGCCCCACCGGTTCCGGTAAATCCACCACGCTCGCCGCCATG
>Ga0209624_10003015_pt1 | contig 12183 bp, 6 predicted proteins | sample JacPinW_OM2H0_O1_FD_188565 | JGI IMG/M metagenome (GOLD analysis project Ga0209624, IMG submission 188565) | Forest soil microbial communities from Algoma, Ontario, Canada - Jack Pine, Ontario site 1_JW_OM2H0_O1 (SPAdes) (version 2) | ecosystem: Environmental > Terrestrial > Soil > Boreal... | reverse complement strand
TCAGCGGCGGGATAGGCTTGCGCCGGCTCGAACGCTTCGATTTCGATCATGCGCTCAAGCTTGGCGTCCTGGAACAACCGAGTGAGAACGGACATTTGCGCGGTGCGAATACGGGCCAGTTCACCGGCCGGCTCGAAGAGCGCGAGCAGTTCCGGTTTGATGAGCCACGTTGGTGTCGCAAAGGCGTTTTCGTTCAGGAATTTCACCGCTGCTACTTGTTGCGCTTTCGGAGTGGGCCAGAATTGCGGACCTTTTTGACCGGGATATTTATCTTGAGATTCTATGCCGCCCGGAATTACAGCGACGTGGCCCATTTCAAGAGTCCACTGGCCGAGCACGCGTCCGTAAACTTCGCTGAGTCGCGTGTACGGTTCAGTGGGATCCGTGGTCGTTGCTGGAATCAGATTGTTCATGACGAGGTGAAGATTCTTCATACCCATGCCGGTTGAATAGACGGCATCGGCATCGCCAACCGCTTCCGTATTTTCGCCGGGGTCGCTACCATTCGCGCGATCGGTTGAAAAACGGAACCATTTGGTCGTGTCCTGTTCGCGCGACCATTTATCGAGCGTTGCTTTTTCGTCGTCCGAAGTTTTTGCGCCGGGAATTATGGCGTAGCCCCAGTGAGTGGCCCAAATATCGTAGGGACCAATTCGGGGGATCAAATCTTCGGGTGGAATGTGGTCTTCCGGCTGAGCAACATAGTTGAAGCGCGAATAATCCATCAGCGTCGCGACGTGACCCATGGTGTGCAACCATTTCGGATCGCGGATTTTGTCCACGTCATAGAGCGAACTGGACTTCATATTGTGCTGGAAGCCGAGCGTGTGGCCGACTTCGTGCGCGATTACATATTCCATCAAGCGGCCCATAAGATCGTCGGGCAAAGGAAGTGTCTTCGCGCGCGGATCCAGGGGACCGACCTGAGTGAAATACCAGTCCGAGGCCAGATTCATCACGTTGTGATAGACCTGAATATCGGCGTTCAGAACTTCTCCGGTGCGTGGATCGTGAATGTTCGGGCCGACGGCATTTTCCGTGGTGGAAGGCAGCCAGCGAACAACTGAGTTGCGAACGTCTTCCACATTCCAGGTTGGATCTTCCTGAGGAGTCGGAGCATATTTCCCGACGATGGCATTCTTGAATCCGGCGGCGGCGAAAGCGGGTTGCCAATCTTCGATTGCTTTCTTTACCCAGGGCTTCCACTTGTCCGGCGTCGCAGGGTCAACGTAATAAACAATTTGCTTCACCGGTTCGCAATCTTTCACGCAGGAAGGATCTTTCTTCTCGAGTCTCCAGCGTGTGATGTAAGTTCTGCGGACGGCGCGATGTTCGTCACGGCCGAAGTCTTCCTGAGAAATTGAAAAGTATCCAACGCGTTCATCGAACAGGCGCGGAACCATTTTATTTTCGGGGAGCTTGACCATGCTGAAATGCATCAGCACGGTGGCGCTATTTCCGCGCATGCCCGCGGCACCGCGTCCACCGCGGCCCGGCGCTGGAGCTGGCTCGCCCCGGCCACCCGCGGCAGGAGCTTCCGGAGGATTGGTGTAAGTTTGCGCGGCTTCTACTTCGATGTTTTCCGGGAAGGCGCGAATGCGATCGATGTAGGAGCGCGTCGCGTCAAATCCACGCGCTCGAAGCGGACCGCGCGCGCTGAACTCCGGAACTTCTGTGGCGTAAAGTCGAGTGACTTCGATTACCGGCGCGTCATTCTTTCCGAAGGCGCGGATGGGGAAGGCCATCAAGATGGAGTCATCGTTCGCCGCTTGAACTGCTGAAGCGATGGGCAGGCTTTCATCGGCAACAATTTCGTAAGACACGCTGCGGAGGAACACGGTGTTGCCGTGACGTTCCCAGCGCACGACGTGATTGCCGGCATCCTGACCGCCGTAGCCGACGCCGAGAGTTGTCTTTGCGATCAGCGTGACCCACAGGAAATCTTTGTTGAGTTGCGAGGCGGGAATTTCGTAAAAATAAGTGTCTTTAATCTGGTGAACGTCGAAAACGCCGTGCTGAGTTTTTGCGTCGGCGGTAATCACGCGATCGTATGCGATCGGTTCGGCCTGCGCCGCAGCTGCTCCGCCACGGCCTGCTCCGGCCTGGCCTCTGCCGCCAGCGGGAGGCGGAGTTTCATCCTGCGCGCGAACTCCGATCGCCAGTCCGAGGCAAAGAATTGTTGCTACTGCGAAAAACTTTGCTGCTGATTTCATGTCGTCCTCTCCTACAGAAAGAATCTCCAAAGCTCAGCCGGGGAACTCGCGGTCCCAAGGAAGATAATTAAATGTCATTTCCGGTTAAACGCTCTTATATCACGCCAAGCGGAGTTGCGTCTAAAAATCGAAGCGGTAACCTATTATCATTTTCGCGATGAAATGGTCGGTGGAAGCTGTCATACCGACGCCTGCGCCAAAATTGATTTCCCATTTCGGATTAAGGTTCAAATTAATCGCGGGAAATATTTGTTGTTCCTGTTCGTGGAGCGGATCGAATCCGGTGATGGGGCCGAGCGAGCCGTAATATTCGAGGGCGCCGTTAATTTTTTTTGTGAAGTCGTATCCGATGGTTGCGTTTGGAGAAAAGCCCGGAGCTTTGCCTGCATTTTCGCCGTGATAGGAAAGTTCGAGTGAGGGATTAAACGCGAAATACCATTTGCCCAACTGCTTATCAATAATGGGGCGGATTTCCTGCGTCCAAGTATCGGGAGAAAACTGGCGGCGCTGGTATCCAATTTCGGTGGAAAGGCTTACGCCCACGGGCCAATGCCAACTTTCGGGAACGCGAACGCGCGGACGAATGTGATCGCCAACCCAGTCAATGCCCTGGCCGGAGCGTTCGGATGTGAAAATATAAAATCCAACTTCAAACCAGGAAGTGAAACCATGAGTGATTTCAAAAGTTTCGTGCAGCGCGTGCTCGGTCGGAAATAATCCATCCTGAATTGTTTTCGAGCCTTCAAAAGTGAAGTTGCTGTGGAGTTCGAGCATAGTGTGGCCGGGCGCGACGGTATCCGCGCCATAGACCTGAATTTCGTAATTGTCCTGCGCGGATGCTGGAGAACTAGCGACGGTAGTAAGTGCCGCTGTGATGAGGAACACACCCGCCAATAAAGTTTTCATCTTATTCCCATGATGGAATGCCGCGAAAGGATTGCTGGCTTAAGACGCGCCGCCAGCTTTCCGGGTTTCACGCCCGCGGATGGGCCTTATCATACACTTCCATGAGCTGACGGATAGAAGCGTGAGTATATTTCTGAGTGGTAGAGAGCGAAGCGTGGCCGAGTAATTCCTGAATTGCGCGCAAGTCGGCGCCATCGGCTAGAAGATGAGTGGCGAAGGCGTGGCGCAACGAGTGCGGATGCAGGCTCCAATCGACGCCCGCGAGTTTCACATATTTATTTACGATGCGGCGAACGCTGCGAGTGGTGAGGCGTCTTCCGGAAAAGTTTAGGAAAATTGCGGGAGTGGGAATTTTCGATTTTCCTTTGGTGAGCAATTCCGTTCGCAGATTCCAGTAATTATCCATGGCGGTTTGCGCTTTTCCGCCGAAGGGCACGATGCGTTCCTTGCGTCCTTTGCCGCGAACGCGAAGCATTTGCTGCGCGCGGTCCATGTCTTCGTCATTCAGGCCGACGAGTTCGCTAACGCGCAGGCCGGAAGCGTAAAGCAATTCGATGATGGCGCGATCTCGCGGCAGCATGACGCGCGAATCGTCAACTGCGGGCCGTGCGGAGGGCGCAATACTTTTTTCGGCGCCGGGCTTGCGGCGCGATTTTCTGCCGGGCAATGCGCGGATGGGGCCGCCCAGTTGATCGAGAAATAAATTCAGTTCGCCGGCGGGCACGACAATCGGCACGCGCTTGGGCAGCCGAGGAGTGGCCACGAGTTTCGCGGGATTATTTTCGATTAATCCTTCGCGATTGCAGAATTTGAAAAATGAGCGAAGAGAGGTGAGCTTGCGCGCGACGGAACTTTTTTGAAGTCCGAGGGAATGGAGTTGGCCGAGGAACTCACGGATGAGCCGGTGATCGACGTCACGCGGTTCCAAATGTTTTTTCGCACGGGGAGAAGTAGTCGTGGAGGCGTCTTCTGGGGGAGAAATATATTTTAGGAATTGCTCGAGATCGGAACTGTAATTCGTGATGGTGTGCGCGGAAGCGTTGCGCTCGTTCTGCAGATAATTCAGAAATTTCCCGATTGCGTCTTTCACGTCAACTTCAGGCGTGCCCGAATTCATGGCGAAATTATAGCGCGGAAGCAGCTAGAGGAACGCGGGCGTGCGGCGATTTCTAAATCACCCGCACAGGTAATTGCAAAAAGAATGAACATGTGGCCGGGCGATTCTTACTCAGCCGACGACGACGGGTTCGGCGGGCTGACCGAGCGGCGCGGGCTCCGGCGCCGCCACTTCCCAATCGCATCCTTCTTTAATGCAGGCGCGGACATTGCCCGTCTTCAGATTTTTTTCCACGATGAAAGGCGCGCCGCACTTCGGGCACGATTCGATGATCGGCTGATAAGGCGTGGTGAAGTCGCATTCCGGATATTTATTGCAGCCGAAGAAAACTCGCTGGCCGCGCTTGGTCATGCGCTGGACGAGTTCGCCGACTCCGCACTTGGGGCAGGCGATGCCCAGAGTTTTCGCGCGAATGTATTTGCACTTGGGATAGGTGGTGCAGCCGATGAATTCGCCGTAGCGGCCGAAACGTTTTACGAGCGGCTCGCCGCAGTCTGGACATTTTTCTTCGAGAATTTCATCGGGCTGACGAGCTTTGCGCGTGCCTTGCACCAACTTCAACGTTGTTTTGCAATCCGGATAAGCGCTGCAGGCGAGGAAAGTTCCGAAGCGTCCACGCTTGATCACCATTTCCTTGCCGCACTCAGGACAGGGCACTACGGGATTTTCACCGTCCATGGGAAGTTCGGGCGAAAGATCGCGCGTGTAGTCGCAATCGGGATAACGATCGCAGCCCATGAAAAATCCGTTGCGGCTGATGCGCTCGAGCAGATGGCCCTTTTCACATTTCGGGCAAAGTTCGTCGGTGGGAATTCCAATTTTGTAGGATTCCATGTCGACGCGCGCGAGCGCTAAATCTTTCACGAAGCGGTCGTAAAATTCGCCGACTGCTTGTTTCCAAGGCAATTTGCCTTCCTCGACTTCGTCCAATTCTTCTTCCATGCGTGCGGTGAATCCTAGATCGAAAATATCCTCGAAGCCTTTCACCAGCAGGACGCTTACTTTCGCGCCGAGCATTGTGGGCGTAAATTTGCCGAGTTCTTTGGTGACGTATTCGCGCTCGACGATTGTGGAAATGATCGCGGCGTATGTGGATGGGCGTCCGATTCCTTTTTCTTCGAGTTCTTTGACGAGAGTTGCTTCCGTGTATCGCGGAGGAGGCTCGGTGAAATGTTGTTCGGAGCGAACTGGTAGCGCAGCTTCAGATCCCTCGCTTGCTTCGGGTGCGGCGAGTTTCAGAATTTCATTTTCAGTTACACGTGGCAGACGCTTGCCTTCGGCTTCGGCGTCGTCACCCTTTTCCATATCTTCTTCGCCGGAGCGATAGGCGGCGAGGTATCCGGCAAATTTTTCGACGGAGCCTGACGCGCGGAAAACATAATCTCCGGCGGCGACGTCGATGGTTGTTTGGTCGAACACGGCGGGAACCATTTGCGAGGCTACGAATCGCTGCCAAATTAATTGATAGAGTTTGAAGGATTCGTCGTCGAGAAATCGGCGGACAGAATCTGGAGTTCGCGCGGCGTCGGTCGGGCGAATTGCTTCGTGCGCATCCTGCGCGTCTTTCTTGCTCTTATAGAAATTTGGTTTCTCGGGCAGATAATCCGCGCCGTAAAGTTCTGGAATCAGCAAGCGAACTTGATCGAGCGCGTCATTCGATACGCGCACGGAATCGGTGCGCATGTAAGTGATGAGCGCGATGGAGCCTTCGTCGCCGAGCTCGACGCCTTCGTACAATTTCTGCGCGATGCCCATGGTGCGTTTCGCGGTGTAGCGCAGGCGATTGTACGAAGCTTGTTGCAATTTGGAGGTTGTGAACGGTGGCGCGGCGTTGCGGCGCTTTTCTTTCTGGACGACTTCGGCAACTTGCCACTTTGCTTTTTTCAGCTCGTCGAGAATCGCGGTGGCTTGCGCTTCATTTGTGATTTCAATTTCTTCGTCTTTGTGGCGCCAGAGCTTTGCAGTGAAAATTGGGGGCTCGGCGGCTTGCAGACGCGCGTGAATCGTCCAATATTCTTTGGGGATGAACGCTTTGATTTCGAGTTCGCGTTCGGCTATCAATCGCAGAGCTACGGTTTGCACGCGGCCGGCGGAAAGTCCGCGGCGCACTTTTTCCCACAGGACGGGAGAAATTTTGTAGCCGACGATTCTGTCTAGGACGCGGCGGGCTTGCTGCGCGTCGACCAAGTTTTCATTTACCTGGCCGGCGACGTCGAACGCGGCGCGAATCGCTTTCGGGGTAATTTCGTTGAACATGACGCGGAAAATTTTCTTCCGCATATCTTTTGGAACATCTTCGGCTACCGGGGGCGCAACAATTTTGCCCTCGGCGGTCTCGGCGGCGGTCTTCTTGCTCTTTCGGCCCCAGCGATTTACGGCGGGAACGTATCCCTCGAAAAGATCTTCCTTGGACATCGTCAACACTTCGGTCAAGTGCGCGCAGATTGCTTCGCCTTCGCGATCGGGGTCAGCGGCCAGATAAATTGCGTCGGCGTTGGCGGCAGCTTTGCGCAAATCGTTCACGACTTTATCTTTGCCGGGAATCACGACGTAGGTTGGCTCAAAAATTTTCGCCGGATTGTATGGCTTCACTTTTACTTCCGGCTTTTTCTTTGTGCTGGCGCGCTTCTTGGTAGTTTTCTTCTTCGCCGGCTTATCTTCGTCGGGAGGCAGAACGATACCGATATCCTTTTTCGGCAGGTCCATCACGTGCCCGATGGAGGCCTTGACGCTGAAATTGCGTCCCAAATATTTGTTAATCGTTTTCGCCTTAGCCGGCGATTCAACGATGACGAGTGACTTTCCCATTTAATTGTTTTAAGCCGAAACCCGGAGGGGCGGGTTGGCGTGTGTCCTTCTGGCTACCGTTATTTTGATGCCGCCAATTTTCAGAGCATAACGCGCACGAATTGTTTCCCCGGCATTTGGCGAATGATCCCCTTCAATTCCATTTCGCAAAGCGCCGCCAGCACCGCGGAAGAAGTCATGCCGGAAGTTTCCACGATCTCGTCGACATGCAACGTCTGATCGGTGCTCAACAATTCGTACAGCTTTTTTTGCTCGGGCGCAAGTGCTTCCGCAAAAAGTGATTCGCGTTCTCCAGCCCCCGGTGTTTCCACCGGGAATAATTCCGCGCGAATTTCGGTCGGCAACTCCTCGACAACGTCTTCCCATCCGGTGACAAGTTTCGCGCCCTGCTTAATCAATTGATTCGGTGCGAAGCTGGAAGGTTGCGTGCAATTTCCTGGCACGCCGAACACTTCGCGTCCGAATTCCATTGCGAGACGCGCTGTGATTAACGATCCGGAATATTGTTCGCCCTCGACAACGATTGTGCCGAGGCTCATTCCGGCGACGATTCTGTTTCGCACGGGAAAATTTTCGGGAGCTGCGTGCGCGCCGAGAGGGAATTCACTAATCAATGCGCCGCGCTTTTCCACTTCCGCGAAAACTTTTTTGTTTTCCTTCGGATAGATCACATCGATGCCGGTGCCGAGCACGCCGACTGTTTGGCCCCGTGCCGAAGCACATGCGCCTCGATGCGCCAGACAATCGATGCCACGCGCGAGTCCGCTGACGATCACCAGGCCGCGATCGGCCAGGTCACGTGCGATCCTCTCAGCCATTTGATTCCCGTAAGGCGTCGGACGACGCGTGCCGACGATCGAAATCGAATACCGGCGCAGCACTTGCAAATCGCCCTTCACGTAAAGCATCGGCGGTGGATCGTAAATTTCCAGCAAGCGCGAGGGATATTCGCTTTCGCCCCAGTGAAGCAACTGGACTCCGAGTTCCCGCAATTGGCCGAGTTCCTTTTCGGCTTTTGAGAATGCGCCATGCGAAACGATGGCTTGCACTGTGGCGCCCGTCAAGTTGCAGGCTTCGAGTGCGGTTCGAGAGGCTGCGAACACACCTTCAGGAGTGCCAAACTCGCGCAGCACGCGAGCGGTGAGCCTTGATCCAAGTCCCGGAGTGAGAGACAGGGCCAGCCAAGAGAGGGAAACGTCTAGTTCCACTATGGAACAGACGGTAGGCTTATGTTGCCGATGTTGTCAAGTCACATCGTTGTTTCAGGTCGGCTCAGCTTCAAAGAAATCGAGTGTTTGTGAATTCCGGTGAATGGTAGATAATGACGCAAATGCATGCAGCCGCCACGGGGAAGCTTGTTGAAGAATCCTTAACGCAAGAGATTGTGAATCTTGCCGCGTACGTTCCTGCTGAGTTGGGCGATCTAGAAAATCTTCAAACTGCGATTCCTCGAATCGCAAAAGATGAGGAAGCGATTCAGCGAATTGAACGCGCGGTGCAGACGATACCGACGAACCATCATCTCCGTCTTGGTGACGCCCGAAAAATGTTCGGGCTGAAAGATGAGAGCGTGCATTTGATTCTGACTTCTCCACCCTATTGGACGCTCAAGGAATATCGCGAATCCGAAGGGCAACTCGGTCACGTCGAGGACTATGATGAGTTTCTTGAGGAGCTGGATAAAGTTTGGAAGCAATGCTATCGGGCGTTGGTTCCGGGAGGGCGTTTGATTTGTGTTGTGGGCGATGTTTGTCTTTCACGCCGTGAAAATGGCGGCAGGCATACGGTAGTTCCGTTGCATTCATCTATTCAGGAACGTTGCCGTAAGTTGGGATTCGATAATTTGGCGCCGATCATTTGGCACAAGATTTCCAACGCGGCGTATGAAGTTGATGGAGGCTCCGGCTTTCTCGGGAAGCCTTATGAACCCAACTCCGTAATCAAGAATGATATTGAGTTTATTTTGATGGAGCGGAAACCCGGCGGCTATCGCGCTCCCGATATTCCCACCAAGCTTCTGAGCGTGATTTCCGCGGAGAATTATAAGAAATGGTTCCAGCAGATTTGGAGCGGAGTGACAGGTGCGTCGACAAAACAGCATCCGGCACCTTATCCGATCGAGCTTGCTGAAAGACTTGTGCGGATGTTCAGCTTTGCGGGAGATACCGTGCTCGATCCATTTATGGGAACGGGAACCACGACCGTCGCGTCCGCGAAGTGGGGGCGTAACAGCGTGGGCTACGAAATTGATCCCCACTATTACAAGTTGGCTGAAAAACGGATTGCCGAAGATACTTCCTCGCTATTCAACTCCGCAGAAGTTCACAAGGTTGCTGCGAAGTAGGCGAGCGTATGGCTCTTGATTCAGCTCTCGAACAAAAACTGCGAAGTGCGATCAAACATTTTTGGACCACTCGAAAATCCCAGTCAAAAAAGCAGGGAGCCAAGACCGGCACGAGAGACGCCGGCGCGCGAACTGCCGTAACGGGTGGCCGTCAGATGGACGGCTTTGTTTCACTCGTGCGTGAATACTTGTGCTCGAACGGTCTTCCAAAGGCGCAGGTGTATTGTCAAAGGAAGGTTGAACTTCCCGGGTGGTATCGCCCCGAAAAGAAATGGGATCTTCTGGTGGTGGCCGATGGACAATTTCTCGCCGGTATCGAATTCAAATCTCAGGTTGGTTCGTTCGGAAATAACTACAACAATCGAACCGAAGAGGCAATCGGGAGTGCGAGCGACATTTGGGCCGCTTATCGAGAGGGTGCTTTCAAACCTTCCGCGCGTCCGTGGCTTGGATACATGATGCTGTTGGAAGAAACGCTGGCGTCTACTCGTCCAGTAAAGGCGCAAGAACCACACTTCAAAGTTTTTCCTGAATTTAAATCCGCTTCGTACGCGAAGCGATACGAAATTCTTCTGACGAAACTTGTCCGCGAAAGACTGTACGATTCGGCATGCTTCCTTTTATCTGACGCGAAGCGAGGCGTGCGCGGGTATTACAAAGAACCTGCGACGGAACTTGGTTTCGAGAATTTCTTTGCGTCGTTGTTGGCGCGCGCGATCGCTACGTCTAAAGCTAGATAGCCCGAACGCTGAATCACCGTTGCGGTGATTCAATTCCCGACGCCATCCCAGTCGTCGTCCGAACCGATAGGCATTCCATCAGGTAATGTCGTCGGACGTGGGATTACAAAAGTTTTTGGATCGCCGAGATATTGGCGGATTTGCTCGGCGCCGTAGAAATATGCGGCGTGCCAGCTTTCGTCAAGGCCGGGAGCGATTTGTTTTGTGAGCCACTCGCGCAGATCGTTTAATTTTAGAGAAGCCGTGGCGCGAACTTGTGCTGCCGCGTTTTGATCGTTTGCGAGTGTCATCAGATCGTAGAGGACTACGTCATTTACAACGCGCTGAATTTCCGCGTTGGTACCGGTAGCGTGGGGGGCTTTCCATGTGGACGTGAATATTTTGTCCACAACTTCGCCGAAGCCGGCGACTTGTGGATTTTGCGCGTGCATTTCGATTAGGCGTTCCGCGCGCTCCGGATCGAATAGGAACGTGAGGGTGTGGGTGGCGGCGGTTTCTGCGGGACTTAGCGCGTCAAACGCTGGCGCGGTGCGGCGGCGGAACAATTCGCGATTTTGCGGATAATCGGGTGGGCGCGGAGGAATTAGTTTCAGCAGAGAATCGGGCAGAGCTAGCGCGGAGGGCGTTAAAGTTGCGAGCACTGCGTCGAGCGCACGCTTTTGTTCCGCGGGAGGAACTGGTTTTGTTGGCGTAAGCACATCGCCGCGCAGCGCGAAGGTGTAGTCCACTCCGCCGACAACTTTCGCGGCTGCTTCTACTTGATAGCGATGCAGCAAATAGAGCGGCACGAGCACGTCTTCGAGCGTGGCCATGGGCTCGCCTTCGCGAATATTATTTTCACCGAAACGCTTCAGCGCCGCCGCGCGAACTTTCATGATGCGATCGAGTTCGTCCACGGCGTTGCTGCCGGAATCCCACAAATGCGCGTAGGGGCTCATCGCGGAAGCTGGACGCGCGTCTTGATCGGTTAAATAGCGCTGACCGCTAAGGTACGCGTCATTCATTATTTTATTTAGAGCGGCGTGCTCGTCGGTGCCCGCGTCAAATTGGCGATAGCCGAAATTAATTGCGACTTTGTCCCACGATCCGATGCCGACGGCGTATGCGTCGGAAAGATCGGGAACGCCATTCGCGTCCAATTTAATTGTTGGCGGGGGATAGTCCATCACCGACGCGCGATTCACTGTGCTGGCAGTGTAATTGTGTGCGAGGCCGAGTGTGTGGCCGACTTCATGCGCGGCCAGTTGACGCATTCGCGCAACGACCATCGCCATCAGTTGTGGGGAAACTGCTTTTCCTTTTTCGTACGGAGCCATCAGGCCGACGGCGATCATGTAATCCTGTTCGGCGCGAAGCGAGCCGAGCGAAACTTGTCCTTTGATAATTTCGCCTGTGCGCGGATCCGTGACCGAAGCGCCGTACGACCAGCCGCGGGTTGAGCGATGCACCCACTGGATCACGTTGTAGCGAATGTCCATTGGATCGGCGCCTTCGGGCATCAGCTCGACACGAAATGCATTCTTGAATCCCGCAGCTTCAAATGCTTGGTTCCACCAGCTTGCGCCTTCCACCAGCGCGGAACGAATCGGTTCTGGTGCGCCGCGGTCAACGTAATAAATCAGCGGCTGAACGGCTTCGCTCACTGCGGCGGTGGGATCTTTTTTCTCGAGCCGATGACGGGTGATGAATCGCTTTTCGCGTGGCTCGTCAATCGGAGCGGAGAAGTCCATGAAAGATGTGCCGAAATAACCGGAGCGCGGATCGTAGGGGCGCGGTTTGAATCCGGGCGGAGGCAATTCGATTAGCGATTGATGCTCGCGCACCGTAACCGCGGTCGCGTCTGGCGCAACTTGACGGACGAGGGGGCCCGGCTCGTCGCTTACAAATGTGAGCGTGACTTCCACTTCTGTGTTCTTTGGAAAGTTTTTTGTGCGCGGCAAATAGAAGGCGCAGCGCGTGGGATCGAGACGGAACATTCCCTGCTGCATGCGGCGCAAAGTGGAGGTTACGTTGTCCGCGTCGCGCAGGAAAAAGTTTGTGGCATCGACGAGCACG
>Ga0209624_10003012_pt1 | contig 12188 bp, 11 predicted proteins | sample JacPinW_OM2H0_O1_FD_188565 | JGI IMG/M metagenome (GOLD analysis project Ga0209624, IMG submission 188565) | Forest soil microbial communities from Algoma, Ontario, Canada - Jack Pine, Ontario site 1_JW_OM2H0_O1 (SPAdes) (version 2) | ecosystem: Environmental > Terrestrial > Soil > Boreal... | reverse complement strand
CGGTAGATCCATTCCAAAATCGTGTCCTTGGAATAGCCGCGCGCGCCGTTGAGCTGGATCGCGGTGTCGCAGGCATTGTGCAGCGTGTCGGCGACGTGCACTTTCGCCATCGAGACTTCCTTCCGGGCGCGATCGCCGCGGTCGAGCTTCCAGGCGGCATGCATGGTCAGCAGCCGCCCGATCTGGATCTGCTGCGCTACTTCGCCGAGCTTGATCTGCACGCTTTCGCGGTCGGCGAGCTTTATGCCGAACCCTTCGCGGTTGTTGACGTAATCCTGCGCGATCTCCATGCAGCGCTTGGCGAGCCCGAGCCAGCGCATGCAATGGGTGAGACGCGCCGGGCCGAGCCGGATCTGTGTGACCTTTAGTCCGTCGCCGACGCCAAGCAGAACGTTGTCGTCGGACACTTCGAGCCCGTCGAATTCCAGCTCACAGTGTCCGCCATGCTCTTCCGGCCCCATGATCTCGATGCGCCGCACGATGCGCCAGCCGGGCTGGTCACGGTGATAGAGGAAGGCGGTCAGCCCGCGGCGCTTGTCGTCGGAGGTGCGCGCCACCACGATGAAATGCGCCGCCTCGGCGGCGCCGGTGATGAACCATTTGCGGCCGCGGATCACCCATTTGCCGTTCTTCTTCTCGGCATACGCGCGGATCATGCTCGGGTCGGAGCCGCCGCCCGGCGCCGGCTCGGTCATGGCGAAGGACGATTTGACCTTGCCCTCGACGATCGGCCGCAGCCACCATTCCTTCTGCGCCGGCGTGCCGATGCGGGCGAGCAGATTCATATTGCCGTCGTCGGGCGCCATGCAGTTGAGCGCCAGCGCGCCGAACACCGAGCGCGCCGCCTCCTCATAGATCGCCGCCCAAGCGACGATCGGCAGCGCCATGCCGCCGAATTCCTTCGGCGATTGCGGCGCCCATAATCCGGCCTGTCTCGCCTTTTCCTGCACCGGCGCAAGGCGCGGCAGCGGAATGTTCTCGTGTTCGGAAAAATTTTGCGGGTCCGCCTCGAGCGGCAGCACATGCTCGTCGATGAAGGCGCGGGTGCGCTGGCGCAAATCCTCGATTTCGGGCGAAAGGGTAAAGTCCATGCCGGCGTTCCCCGATTGATTGTTATCGAGATAGGAATACTTGGGCGGGTAGGAATACTTGGGGCGGATGGGGAGTTATAGCGAAGTGGGGGCAAAAGGTGAAAAGCAAATGACGCGGATCGTCCTCGTAACTGCCGCCGCGATGGCGGTGCTGTGCTGCGAAATGTCGTGCAGCCAGGCCCAATCCTACGGCAATGCGCCCTGGTGCGCGGTGGCAAACCAGGGCGGCGGCGACGTCGTCTGGGATTGCGAATACCAGACCATGCAACAGTGCGCGCCAAGTATCGTCGGCGGCAGCCGCGGCTTTTGCAACATCAATCCGGCTTATGTGCCGCCGCAAGGGGCAACGTCGCTATACCGGCGCAGGCATCCCTATCAACAATAAGCCATCGGCGGGGTCAAACGGCGCCGGACGTTTGGCCCTAACAAACGGCCGAACTGGCGCATTGCTGCGCCAAAACGACAATGCGACAATAAGCTCACGCAACTTTGGCGTGGCACATGCTCGATTCCCCATCCGGTCTCACGGCGCAATTTTCGCTCGATGCGGATCAACGCGCGGTCCGCGACATGGCGCGCAGCTTCGCCGATGAGGTCTTTGCGCCGAATGCGGTGGCCTGGGACGAGGCCAGGCATTTCCCGGTCGCCGAAATGCGCCGGGCGGCAGCGCTCGGCATGGGCGGCATATTCATTGCCGAGGATGCCGGCGGATCGGGCTTGTCCCGGCTCGCCGCGGCATTGATCTTCGAAGCGCTTGCCACCGGCTGTCCCACGGTTGCGGCCTATATGTCGATCCACAACATGACCGCATGGCTGATCGATGGCTTCGGCAGTGAGGAACAGCGCCGGAAATGGCTGCCGCGCCTGTGCACGATGGAGTTGCTGGCGAGCTATTGCCTGACCGAGCCGGGGGCGGGATCGGACGCCGCGGCGCTGGCGACGCGCGCGACGCGGGACGGCGGCGATTACGTGCTCAACGGTCAGAAGCAGTTCATCTCCGGCGCCGGCGCCGGTGATCTCTATGTCGTAATGGCGCGCACCGGCGGCGGCGGGCCGTCCGGCATTTCCGCTTTTATCGTACCGGGCGACACGCCCGGCATTTCCTACGGCCAGAACGAGCGCAAGATGGGCTGGAATGCCCAACCGACCCGCGCCATCACCTTCGCCGACGCCCGCGTCCCCGCCGCCAACCGCCTCGGCGAGGAAGGCATCGGTTTTAAGATCGCGATGGCCGGCCTTGACGGGGGCCGGCTTAATATCGCCGCCTGCTCGCTTGGCGGTGCGCAATCCGCGCTGGAAAAGTCGCTCGCTTACATGAAAGAGCGCAAGGCGTTCGGCAAACGCCTCGACGAATTCCAGGCGCTGCAATTCCGCCTCGCCGACATGGCGACCGAGCTTGAGGCCTCGCGCGCATTGCTATGGCACGCCGCGGCGGCGTTCGACCGCAGGGAGGCGAACACCACGGCGCTGTCCGCCATGGCCAAGCGCTTTGTCACCGACACCTGCTTTGACGTCGCCAATCAGGCGCTGCAACTGCACGGCGGCTACGGCTATCTGGCGCAATACGGCATCGAGAAGATCGTCCGCGATTTGCGGGTCCACCAGATTCTCGAAGGTACCAACGAGATCATGCGGCTCATCGTGGCACGAAGCCTCGTCGGGCGATGAGCGGCAAGCTAGTTCGGGACGGCGACGTTATTGTCCGTGAACTGGGTGCGCTGCGCCGGATCACGCTCAATCGGCCGCTAGCGCTTAATGCGATCACGCTCGATATGGCCGAAACCATGACGGCGTTCATGCGCGAATGGGCGGACGATTCAGCCGCCGGCGCGGTGCTCATCGACGGCGCCGGCGGCCGCGCCTTCGCTGCCGGCGGCGACATCCGCGCGCTCTATGACGCGGCGAAATCCGGCAGCGATCTGCCGGAAAAATTCTGGGCTACCGAATACCGGCTCAATATCCTGATCGCGCGCTATTCGAAGCCGGTGATCGCGGCGATGGACGGGCTGGTGATGGGCGGCGGCGTCGGCCTTTCGGCGCACGCGGCGCATCGCGTCGTCACCGAGCGCTCCGCGGTCGCCATGCCGGAAGTCGGCATCGGGTTCTTCCCCGATGTCGGCGCGTCGTATCCGCTGGCGCGCGCCCCCGGCGCGACCGGAACTTATCTGGCGCTGACCGGCCATCGCATCGGCGCCGCCGACGCGATCTATTGCGGGCTTGCCGACATTCATATTGCCGCGGCACGGCTCTCCGAGCTTGCCGCGGCGCTCGCTCATTGCCGAACCGCGCAAGATGTCCGGACGCGGCTTGGCGAATTGTCCAGCGCGCCCGCGCCGGGCGATTTGGCCGCGGCGGGGGCGTGGATCGACCCGTGCTACGGCGGCGACACCGTTGAAGCCATTGTCGGACGGTTGAACGCGCACACGGCCGACGCGGCGCAGGCAGCGTTCGCGGCCATGCGCAAGGCGTCGCCAACTTCGCTCAAGGTCACATTGCAAAATTTGCGCGAAGCCGCATCGTTCGAGCGCGTTGAGGAGAGTTTCCAGCAGGATTACCGTATTGCGCTCGCCTGCGTCGCCGGACATGATTTCATCGAAGGCATCCGCGCCGCCATCGTCGACAAGGATCGCAAGCCGGCGTGGCGTCCGGACAAACTGGAAGACGTTACGCCCGAGATCGTCGAGCGGCACTTCAAGCCGGTTGGCGCGCTGGAATTGAAGTTCGGCAATTAAGAGGGAACGCACATGGCGGCTATTGGATTCATCGGTCTCGGCAACATGGGCGGGCCGATGGCCGCCAATCTCATCAAGACCGGCGGCCACGTCCTTGGATTCGATCTCGTAACGGCGTTGCGCGATGCCGCGGCCAAGGACGGCGTGCAGATCGCAGGCAGCGCCAAGGCGACGCTTGAGGATGCCGATGTCGTCATCACCATGCTGCCGGCCGGCGAGCACGTGCTGTCGGTATGGCACGACATCGCGCCACAGGCGCGGCAGGACACGCTGTTCATCGATTGCTCGACCATCGACGTCGAGAGCGCGCGCAAGGCGCATAAGCTCGCAGCCTCCTACGGCATCGCCACGCTCGATGCGCCGGTCTCGGGCGGCGTCGTCGGCGCCAAGGCGGCAACGCTCACCTTCATGGTCGGCGGTTCCGACCACGCCTTCGCGCGCGGCAAGCCGGTGCTCGAGCGCATGGGCAAGCGCATCGTGCATTGCGGCGAGGCCGGCAACGGCCAGGCCGCGAAGATTTGCAACAATATGATCCTCGGCGCGTCGATGATCGCGGTCAGCGAAGCCTTCGTGCTCGGCGAAAAACTCGGGCTGTCGCATCAAGCGCTGTTCGACGTCGCCTCGGCGTCGTCCGGCCAGTGCTGGTCGCTGACCAGCTATTGTCCGGTGCCCGGGCCGGTGCCAGCGTCGCCGGCGAATAACGGCTACAAGCCGGGCTTTGCCGCCGCCTTGATGCTCAAGGATCTCAAGCTTGCCCGGGCGGCTGCCGAATCGGTGCAGGTCAAAACCGCGATCGGCGCGCATGCGGCCGAGATTTACAACCAGTTCGCCGAGCACGGAAACAGCGGTTTCGATTTCTCCGGCATCATCAAGTTTGTCCGCGAGCAATCGAAAGACCGGTAACGGTCGGCGGAATTTTGCCTGCAATTCGGGAGACAAAACAATGCTGAGGACGTCCCTCTGCGATTTGTTCGGTATCGAAGTGCCGGTCATCCTGGCGCCGATGGGGACTTGCACGTCCGCGGAACTGGCGGCTGCCGTGTCCAACGCGGGCGGACTCGGAGGCATCGGAACGCTGTTCCGGACCACCGCTGCCATCAAGCGCGACATCGACGAGGTGAAGAAGCTGACCAAGCGCCCCTTCGCTATCAACCACATTCCTCAGACGCTCGACGCTGAAGCATTTCGCTACACTTTGGAGGCACGGCCCGCCGTCATCTCTTTCACACTTGCGGACCCAAGAGCCGATCTGGTCCGACAGGCTCGCGATGCGGGGTCGCAGGTGATGTTGCAGGTCACGACCGTCGCACAGGCCGTTTTGGCCGCGGAGCGAGGCGTTGACGCCATCATTGCACAAGGCGGCGAATCGGGAGGCTATTGCGGCGAAGTCAGTACGATGGCGCTAGTGCCGCAGATCGTCGACGCGGTTTCGCCAATTCCGGTCATCGCCTCGGGCGGCATTTTCGATGGGCGCGGCATCGCCGCGGCACTCATGCTCGGCGCGGTCGGCGTTAACCTCGGCACGCGTTTCATTGCTGCCACGGAATCGCCCGCCCCGGACGGTTGGAAGCAGGCGATCGTGGCAGCCGAATCGGAAGATGCGATAAAGGCGGACGTGCTCAACGACATCAGTCCGCTGCCCGGCACGGCGGGCTTTCATACTGTTCTACGTTCGCTGCCCACCGCCTTCCTGACCGAGTGGGCACCGAAGCGCGAGGAGGTGCGACGCGATCGCGATCGGTTGCGAGCGCAAATTCTTTCAAGCACTCAGGCCGGACGCCCGCACGAATGCCTACTCACGGCAGGTCAAACCGTGGGCGGCATCGATGAAATCCTGCCTGTCAGCGAAATCCTGCGCCTTCTGGTGGCCGAGACCGAAGCGGCGCTGGCGACCGGGCCAGACTTTGGCGCGGTGGTTTTGCCGCGAGCAAAGTCTGCGGCCGGACGCTGAGAGTTTTCTTTTCGCCGGCGATTCAGCGGTGAATTGACCCGCTCCGCTTGCCACAATTTGGAACCCGGTCAATCAGGATTCTCGACTTGATCCGGCCAAGGGCTTAGATTGCGCGTTGCTCGCAAGGCGGCCCGGACGATAATACCGTTGAGCAAAATCGCTGCCTGCGGGTGGACTGACGGCGACGGGAAGAATTTTGCAGGCCATTTCGGGCGGCGCATTCTGGCTTCGTTTAGCGAGCGCGCTTTCGCCGATAGCGTTGCTTGGCCTGTCGGCAATTTCCGCTTCCGCGCAACCCGGGTCTGATTTCGCAACCACCACCAATCCGCTATTCCAGGCCCTTTTGGCGCGGCCGGCGGATCCCAACAACACGTTGCAATACGCGGCCGGCGCGGCGGCAGCCGGAGATATCGAGTCCGCGATCAGCGCTTACGAGCAGCTTCTATTCTACAATCCAAAGCTGTCGCAAACGCGTTTTCAGCTCGGCGTCCTTTATTATGAGCTCGGCTCGTACGACATGGCGCGCGGCTATTTCGAGACCGCGCTGCAGATGCCCGACGTCACGCCCGACTTGCAACAGAAGATCGCCGACCTTCTCGACCTTGTGAACAAAAAGCTTCAGGTTGACCAATTCTCCGGTTATGCCCAAACCGGCTTGCGCTGGCAGAGCAATGCCAGCCAGGGTCCCGGTTCGCAGACCACACTGGCGTCCGGCCAGCCCTTCAACAGCGCGTTTGCCGCCAAATCGGACTGGAACTGGTTCGGCACGTTCGGCGTGAACTATGTTCACGATTTCCAAAGCCAGTCCGGCACGACCTTTGAAGCCACCGTTCTGGGCTATGACGCGCAGCAATTCACGCAGCATCAGGTCGATATCGGCCTGATGGAGATTCGCGCAGGTCCGCGTTTCGCGCTGTCTCCCGGCAATATCAACGGCATAACGATCAAGCCCTATGTCGTCACTACCGGCGCACTCCTGGCGGATGTGGCCTATATGGGCGGCGTGGGCGGCGGCCTGACGGCGCATGTCACTGTCGCCAATGTGTCGCTCGATCCATACTCCGAGTGGGTGCAGCAGAGTTTTCGCAATTCCACCTTCTACCCGCTCGCCAGCGGGATGACGGGCCCGCTAGCAACCTATGGGACGCTCGCGTCCGGGCCGATCGGATCGGGACTAAGCTGGCAGTCGCGCGTGGCTTACGCCCACGCCAACGACCAATTCGCCTTTGACAGCTACAACGGTTTCATTGGCGATCTTTGGCTGCCCTGGAGCTTTTCGGTTCCGGGCAGCGGCCGGCCGTGGACGCTCACTCCGTCCGGCGGCGTGACCACGTGGAACTACAAGGCCGCCGATCCGGCAATCAATCCGCTCGTCGCCGCAAACGTAACCGAATGGCGCGTCAGCCTCGGGCTCGAAATACCGATCTGGCAGAAGTTCGTTCTTGCATCCCTGGTGCAGTACCGTGACGACCTGTCAAATGTTGCCGCATTCGCGATACATGATCTCTCGGTGACGGCCGGACCGTCGATCAAATTCTGAGGCGTATCATGGTACCGTGGAAAGCCGCCGCTCTCCTGTTGGCCGGCGCAACGCTGATCGCAAACCCCGCGGCCGCGCAGGAAGTGGGGACCGCGACCGCGGTCAATCCGACTTCGGAAAGCACGCCGCCCGGCGGCTCGACCCAGACGCTCACGCTCGGCGCGCACATCATCCACAAGGAGCACATTCACACCTCGCCCTCTGGAAGCGTGCAACTGCTCTTTCTCGACAAGAGTTCGCTCAGCATCGCGCCGAACACCAGCATCGTGATCGACGAATTCATCTACGATCCGAATTCCGGCAAGGGCCACATGTTGACAACGTTGACCCAAGGCGCGCTGCGCTATGTCGGCGGTGAATTGAGTCACCAGGGCGAAGCGACAATCCAGACATCCAACGCGACCATCGGCATCCGTGGCGGGACTCTCACCGTCGGTCAGGGCTCGGGCGGCACCAAAGTCCTCAACCAATATGGCGCGATCACGATTTCCAACAACGGGGGCACGGTCGTCGTCACGATGCCGGGCTATGAAGTAACGATCACGGGATGGAACATCCCGCCGGGTCAGCCCACCAAAGTCACCGATGCGGAAATCCTGCATTATCTGGCGCTGTTGACGAGCAAACCCGGACAACACGGCGGCGGCCAGTTCAGCAGCTTCGGCAACCTGGCATGCGGTGGTCCCGGGCAGGCGGCCTGCCCCACACCGCCATGGTTTTCGACGAATGCCGGTCAGGACGCCGCCAACCAGATCATCGTTCAGGGTACGCATCTTGGAACGAGCCAGACGCCACCGCCACCCAGCTGCACCGGTGACTGCCCGCACTAGCTTCGCTACAGGCTCGTCCAGATCAACGCGATCCCGGACAGCAACAACAGCATCATGATGATGCGCTGATAGCTGCGATCGGCCAGCCGCCGATAGATGAAGGCGCCGATCCGGGCGCCGCCGATCGTGCCGGGAAGCGCGGCAATGGCCGCCACGGCGACTTCTCGCGTGAAAAGTCCGGAGACGGCGTGCGACACCAGAGCGAATGACAGGATCGCAATATTGAACGTCTGCACGACGGCGCGGCGCTCTTCCTTGGTCCAGCCACGCACGTCCGTCCACACCGCGGGAAGCACGCCGGATAGACCGGCGATGCCGCCAAGGATGCCGCCGGCAAAGCCGACAACACCGTCCGCTGGCCCGCCGCCCCACACGCTCTTAATCTCCACCCTTCGCGCCAGCACGTAGGCGGAGTAGGCGATCAGAAAGCCGCCGACGCCAATCCTGAAAAGTCTTGGATCGATATGCGGCAAGATAAATGTCCCGATCGGAACGCCGAGGATGCCCGGCACGACGAAAACCAGCACCCGGCGCCACAGGATCGTGCGCCAGATCATCGGCAGCGTCTGCAGTTGCGAAGCGATCGAGCACAGGATCACCAGCGTCGCCGCGACGGTTGCGGGTATCGCGTAGAGCCAGATGCCCAAAACCGTAAGCGCGGTGCCGAAGCCGGTGAGGCCATTGACGATGCCGCCGGCCAATGCACCGACAAACACGACAGCGACCTGTTCTGATCCCATTTAAGCGCGCAGCGCCACGACCTGACCGCCATCGGCGACGATGGTGGCGCCGGTCACATAACGCCCGGCGCCGGACACCAGCAGCAAAAGCGGTCCATCGAGATCGCCGGGCTCGCCGAAGCGGCCCATCGGGATTTCGCGCTTGAGCGCCGCGCCGCGTTCGCCCGCGAGGTAATCGCTATTCATCTCGGTGACGATCCAGCCCGGCGCTATGGCGTTGACGCGGATACCCTTGAATGCAAGCTCAAGCGCCAGCGCTTTCGTCATCTGGATCACGCCGGCTTTGGCGGTGGCATAGGCGACGACGCCTTTATCGACATTGAGGCCGAGCACCGAGGCGATATTGACGATGGCACCGCCGCTGCGTGCCGCGAGCATGCGGCGCGCCGCTTCCTGCGCGGTGAAGAACACCGCATCGAGATTGGTCGACAGAATGCGCCGCCATTCCTCCTCCGCAAGTTCGACGGCACGGCCGGCATGCGCCACGCCGGCATTGTTGACAAGGATCGTCACCGTGCCGAAGCTTTTCTCGGCGGCGTCGAACGCCGCCCGCATCGCCGCGCGGTCGCGCACATCGGCCTCCACCGCCATCGCCTTGCCGCCGGATGTCTCGATCCGCGCCTTGAGTTCGGCGAGACGGTCGGCGCGGCGCGCCACCAGAACGACGGACGCGCCGTTCTCGGCCAAAACCTCGGCAAAACGCGCGCCGAGCCCACTCGACGCGCCGGTCACCAGCGCCACTTTGCCGTGAAGATCGAAGATTTCCGCTGCACTCATGGTCTCACCCGGCATTGCCGCACCAGTAACCCATTGCGGAGCCGAACAATTGCGGGAATTAATGCCGCAATCAAGCTTGGGAGTAAGCGCCGATGGGCTTTCTGGACATGCGGCAGTGGATGGCGAGCCTGCAACAGCAGGGCGAGCTGAAGCGGATTACCGCCGCGGTCGACTGGGACCGCGAGATCGGCGCCATTACCCGCCGTGTGCTCGAGAAAAAGGGGCCGGCGCTCGTGTTCGAGAACATCAAGGGCTACGCGGGCGGCCGCTGCACCAAGCTGTTCGTCAGTGGCCTCGGCGCGCGCTCGCGGCTGGCGCTCGCGCTTGGCTTTCCGCGCGACGCATCCAATCGCGAACTCGTCCAGCATGTGATGATGAAAAACCGCGAGACGATTGCGCCAGTGACCGTCGAAACCGGACCAGTCAAAGACGTCATCCTGCGCGGCAAAGACATCGACCAAACGGAGTTTCCCGTTCCGAAATGGCACTACCTCGAAGGCGGCCGCTATATTCACACCTTCACCGCGATCGTCACCAAGGACCCCGATACCGGCGTGATGAATGTCGGGCTCTATCGCGGCATGATCGGCAAGAAGGACACCGCGCCATTCCTGCTCGTCAAAGGCGGCCAGCATTGGGGCGCGCATTTCGTCAAATGGGCGGCACGCGGCAAGCCGATGCCGGTCGCCTGCGTCGTCGGCTGGGATCCGATCATGGCCTTCCTCGCCGGATCGCCGCTGCCAGCGGGCATCTGCGAATGGGACGTGATGGGCGCCTATCGCGGCGAGCCGGCACAGCTGGTGCGCTGCGAGACGGTCGATTTGCTGGTGCCGGCCAGCGCGGAGATCGTCTTTGAGGGCACCATTAGCGACGACCCGTCCATGTATGAGACGGAGGGACCGTTCGGCGAATTCACCGGCTATGTCTCGGACCTGCCAACGCCGCGGCCGGCGATGAAGGTCAGCTGCATCACCCATCGCCGCGATCCGATCTTCGTCGGCTCGCTCGAAGGCACGCTGCCGGGTTCCTACAGCGAGAACAGCGTCATGTCCTCGGTGCAGCGCGCCGCCATTGCCTGGAATATTTTGAACGGCGCCGGGATACCCGGCATCCTTGACGTCTATGCGCCGCCGATCACCAACGGCGTCAACATCCGCATCCAGATCAAGAAGCATTATCAGGGCCAGCCCAAGCAGATCGCGGCGGCGCTGTGGGGCAACAGCGCCGCGCAATACCGTTACAAGCACGTCACCGTGGTCGAGGAGGATATCGACCCCGCGCAGGACGAGCAGGTCGAATGGGCGTTTGCGCACCGCGTCAATGCCGGCGAGGGCGGCGTCGTGATCTTCCGCGGGATTTTCGGCTCGCCGATCGACCCGTCGACCCCGCTGGAGGATCGCAACGTGGAGCAGCTCGGCACCGGGCTGTGGAACCGCATGCTGATCGACGCCACGCGCTCGTGGAAAAATCCGCGCCGGCCGGAATGGGGCAACGAGCGCTTTCCGCCGACGGTCAAGCCCGCCGCCGAGGACGAAGCACGCGTCACGGCGCGCTGGGCGGAACTTGGGCTCGGCGAGCTGTAGAATTCGCACCTCTCCCCACTGGGCAGCGAGGATGGTAGGCTACCGCCATGGCGCAAGACCACGACGACCATCGCGACGACGATCATGACCACGGCTCGGAACTGTCCGAGATGCAATTGCGGGTGCGCGCGCTGCAGACCGTGCTGGCCGAGAAAGGCTATATCGATCCGGCGGCGATCGACGTGATTATCGAGGCCTATGAAACCAAGGTCGGCCCGCATATCGGCGCCCGGGTTGTCGCCAAAGCGTGGAGCGATCCGGCGTTCAAGCGCGCGCTTCTTGACGATGCCAGCAAGGCGATCCTGCCGCTCGGGCTCCTCAACCGCATCGGCGATCACCTCATCGCGGTCGAGAACACGCCGAAACTGCACAACATGATCGTCTGCACGCTGTGCTCGTGTTATCCGTGGGAAGTGCTCGGCCTGCCGCCGGTCTGGTACAAATCCGCACCCTATCGTTCGCGCGCGGTCAGCGATCCGCGCGGCGTACTGGCCGATTTTGGCCTGAAGCTGCCGGCGCAGACCGGCATCCGCGTGTGGGATTCGACCGCCGAAACGCGCTTCATCGTGCTGCCGATGCGCCCCGTCGGCACCGAAGGTTTTAGCGAAGAAAAGCTCGCGGCTTTAGTCACGCGCGACAGCATGATCGGCACCGGCCTGCCGAAACAGCCAGGCGAGACCGCCTGATGGACGGCATCCACGATATGGGCGGCATGCACGGCTTTGGCAAAGTCGAGCCCGAGGCTAACGAACCGATCTTTCATTCCGATTGGGAAGGCCGCACGCTCGCGATCACCCGCGCCATGGGCTACACCGGCATCTGGACGATCGACCAGACCCGCGCCGGCATCGAAGAACTGCCGCCGGACGTCTATCTGTCCAGCTCCTATTACAGGAAATGGGAACTGCGGCTCGAGAAGCTCGTCGTCGCGCTTGGCCTCGCCG
>Ga0209624_10003010_pt1 | contig 12190 bp, 8 predicted proteins | sample JacPinW_OM2H0_O1_FD_188565 | JGI IMG/M metagenome (GOLD analysis project Ga0209624, IMG submission 188565) | Forest soil microbial communities from Algoma, Ontario, Canada - Jack Pine, Ontario site 1_JW_OM2H0_O1 (SPAdes) (version 2) | ecosystem: Environmental > Terrestrial > Soil > Boreal... | reverse complement strand
GAGAAAGACCGTGGTTGCCGGGCGATAATGATGGGCGGGCTGACTTAGCAGGGCCCGGATGCGCGCGATCGCTGACGGGCGGGTTCCGGGGACGCTCACGATGTCTTCAGCCTGCTAGTAAAAGGGACAGCCTGATTCGAATTATCACGGATTGAATGCTCCTGTCCGCATCGCCCCGCGTCCCTCCCGATGATTTTAGGCGTAGGACTTTGTCCGGCCAAAGGCGTCTCGCCGGAGGTGGGCCGATGGTCAGGGCGGATATCTGGCTAATTCAGCCGAAGAAGTCGCGCAGCATCTTGTTCACGATATCGGGACGTTCGACTTCCGGAAGGTGGCCGGCGCCGTCGAGGATTTCCAGCCGGCCGTGCGGCAGAGCCTTGACCAGAACGGCCGCATTCTCGTCGATCGGGTTGACGCGGTCCTCGCGCCCGGAAATCAGCAACACCGGAAAGGTGAATTTCGGCGCAACTTCTTGCGGGCTGTAGCCATCGACCAGCCCGAGCTTGACGCCGTGCATGAAACCGCGCGGATTGGTGGCGCGGACGACATCGCGCACCAGCTCGACGGTCTGTGGCGAGGCATTGGCGGCAAGCAGCGCATTGACGCGTGCACCGAAGGCATATCCACCCTTGGCGATCTGGGCCTCGCGGGTGGCGATGATCTCCTTCTTTTTCTCCTCGCTGAGGCTATGCGGGCCGATTCCGGTTCCGGTCATGGCAAGCTTGATGACGCGCTCGGGATAGTGCAGCGCGAAGCATTGCGCGACGCGGCTGCCGAATGAATTGCCGACCAGGTTGATACGCTCGAGCTTCACCGCCGTGAGAAAATCGTTGAGAGCGTCCGCAAAGGTTTTGCAATCGGGGTTGTCGGTCTTCAGAGCGTCGGAGAGCATATATCCCGGCGCGTTCCAGGCGATGACGTGATAGCGGTCGGACAGCCCCCCAAGCTGATAACGCCAATGCGTGGAATTGGCGCCGACGCCATGCAGCAGGACGAGCGGCGGCGCATCGGAGCGTCCCGTTTCCATATAGCTCCAGCGATCGCCGAGATAATTGGCGCGCGAGCCGGCCGGGATTTCGGCAAATTTCAGCTCGGGCAGCGGCGGTATCGAAGGCATCTCGGCGAGCGCGGGGACAACCGAGCACAGGGCCACGAACAGAAACCAAAACTTACGAAACAGCATCGAAAAATCCGAACCTAGCTGACTGAAGAAACCTGCATCTCAACGAAGCCCAATCCCTCGAGTGTGAAGCGATAATGCGCATTATGCTCGGGGAAAATGGTTTTCATCACGCTTCCGGTCATCACGACTTCACCAGCCTTCAGGGTCGCGCCACGCGAAGCCAGTTGGGTGGCAAGCCAGGACACCGAATTGAAGGGATGCCCGAGGATGTCCCGTCCATATCCTTCGCCGACCAAATCGCCGTCCTTGGTGGCGCGGCCGAGGACGGCCGCAAGCTCGGGCCAGGCGGTCTTAAATTCTGAAAGCACGATGCCGGCGTTCCAGGAATTGTCCGCGACCAGCGAGCGCACGTCGATGCTCGCATAATCCGCGGCCCGGTCGTCGACCAGTTCGATCGCGGCGCAAACGCCGTCGATGTGAGGCGCGATCGCTTCAGCCGTGAAAGCCTTGGCCGTTGCGGGGATGTCCGATTTGATGCGGACGGCGATTTCGAATTCGAGGCCAAGCCGCCCGAAATCCTTGAGCAGGACCTGGGCTCCCGACCGATGAAGGCGGGAAGCGAGCACGACGCCGGCAATCGGGTGATCTATTCGACAAAACGCCTGCATCGCCGCCGAGGTCAGCCCGACTTTGTAGCCGACCGGCTCTCCATTGTCGCGACGCAGCAGCGTCACATATTTTTCCTGGACATCATAAGCATCCGCGATAGTGACGGGCGCAGCCGGCGGGCCCAGTGTCGTGAAGCGATGTCCGGCCCGATGTTCAGCCAGCAGCCATTCGGCCGCGCGCTCCGCCGCGATGTCCTCCATATTTCTTCTCCCTTTTTCCGGCAAATCTTAGCGCGAGATCATCCGGGGTCAAACAAGGCGGGCGAAGGGTACTTTCGCCTTCGCGAAGAGACATGCTGCGGTCGGATTTCATCGCGCGACAGCGACGGGCGCCCCGCCGGCCAGATTGAGAGATAAGCCGGTCAAACTTTCGCTTTAAGGTCCGACGGCGCGGGCAATGACTTCAGCCAATTCGCGCTGGCTGAACGGCTTGGCGAGACGCGGCAATCCTTCACCTTCTCCCGGCCCCAGTTCGGCATAGCCGGTTGCGAGGATAATTGGCATGTGCGCATTTTCTTGCCGAATACGAGTGACGAGCTCCAGGCCGGTCATGTCGGGCATCAATTGATCGGTGATTATCAAGTCGATTTTCTTTTCCCGGTGCAGGATCTCGAGGGCATGCAGGGCTGATGGCGCGGAATAAACCGTGTGGCCAAGCTCTTCGAGCAGCGCGGAGGTGTTGAGGGCGACCAGGGGATCGTCGTCGACGGCGAGGATCGTAAGTTTCTTTTCGGTATGTGACGCATGGGCCGTCAGGTCTTGCGTTGCGGAAATCGGCTCGCCGAGTGCAACCGGCAGACAGAGCTCGGCCGACGTGCCACGGCCCGGCCTGCTTTTCAAAAGCAACGTCCCGCCGGATTGCTCGGCCATTCCATGGACCATCGGCAGCCCAAGTCCGGTGCCTTTGCCGACGCCTTTTGTCGTGAAGAACGGCTCCATCGCACGTTTGAGCGTTTCTTCGTCCATGCCGGTGCCGGTGTCCGTCACGCTGACGCAAAGATAGTCTCCCGCTTTCAACCCGGGCACATCGGTTCGCTTCGTCGCGCTGATCGTGACGGTTCCCCCCTTTGGCATCGCGTCGCGCCCGTTGATCGCCAGGTTGAGAAGAGCCAACTCGAGCTGGTTGGCGTCGGCGTTGATTCTCGGCAGTTCGAGCGGGAAATGCGTTTCAACCCGGATCGACGGGCCGAGCGAACTTTGCAGGAGGTTTGCCATTCGCTGGACGACATCGTGCACATCGAGCGGGACGAGTTTGAGCTCCTGACGGCGCGCGAATGCCAGCATCCGTTGGGTCAGCGCGGCGCCGCGCTGGGCACCTTGAAAAGCGTTGTCGATCAGTTGCGTGACCCTTGGGTCGTCGCTCGGCAGCCTTCTTCGCAAAAGCTCAAGGCTACCCTGAATGGCCATCAACAAATTGTTGAAGTCGTGGGCGATGCCACCGGTCAGGTGCCCGATCGCTTCCATCTTCTGTGACTGCAGGAGCGCCTCGCGGGCCTCCTCCAGCGCGCGCTCGGCCTTCGTTCGCTCGGTGATGTCACGGGTGATTTTGGCAAAGCCAAGCAGCGACCCGTCGGGGTTATGGATCGCGTCGACCACGACGTTGGCGAAGAATTTCGTTCCGTCCTTTCGAAGGCGCCAACCCTCCCGTTCAAACCGGCCCTCTCTCGTGGCGATCGCAATCGTCTGCTGCGGTAATCCTGCTTGCCGGTCCTCTTCTGTATAGAAGCGCGAGAAGTGCTGACCGATAATCTCTTCGGGGGCGTAGCCCTTGATTCGTTGAGCGCCCGGATTCCAGCTCGATACATATCCTTCGGGACTCAGCAAGTAGATCGCGTAGTCAGTGACGCCCTGCACCAGCAGGCGAAACTGCTGCTGGTTTTCGCGCAAGTTGGCTTCGGCCTTCCTGCGCTCGGTCAGATCGCGCGTGATCTTGGCGTAGCCAACGAGTTTGCCGGCACCGTCCCGGATCGGATCGATGACAACATAGGCCCAGAACTTCGTCCCGTCCTTGCGGACCCGCCAGCCTTCCTGTTCGAATTTGCCTTCACGTTTGGCGGTCTCAAGCGCGCGTTGAGGAAGCCCGCTCTTGCGGTCTTCTTCGGTGTAAAAGCGCGAGAAATTCTCGCCGATGATTTCGGACTCGTCGTAGCCCTTGAAGCGCTTGGCCCCGGGATTCCAGCTTGTGACAGTGCCGTCGGGGTCGAGCATATAGATCGCGTAGTCGGTAATCGCTTCGACAAGCATACGGAAGCGGCCTTCGCTGGATTTCGAGGCCTCGAACCTATCCGTACGCTCCACGTAAATTCCCCCTGCTGTCTTGAAGGCGTCGATTTAACCAAAATAAACGCATGCCTTGAGGAGAAGTTCCAGCAGGGGCCGCAATTATGGCGGTCCGTCCCGATGCCTGCAGCCGGTTGAAATATTAGTTACGACCGTGCAAGGCTGAATTTCCATCCCTCCAAACCGCATGTCCATGACCGTCCCCGCCATCGCCCCCTCGAAAATCCGCAGCATGTTGCTGCTGCGCGAGGAAATCGCCCTGCTCGATCTGCGCCATGAGGCGGCCTATGCCACCGGTCATCCTTTGTTCGCCGCCAATATGGCGGCGAGCCGGATTACGCTCGAGGCCGAGGTCAGGTTGCCACGCAAGGATGTGCCGATCGTGGTCTTCGATGCCGGCGAAGGTCTTGTTGGCGAGGCTGCGGATCGTTTTGCCGCGCTGGGCTACACCGACATCCGCCAACTCGAAGAAGGCCTGGACGGCTGGCGGAAAGCGGGATTTGAGATTTTCATCGACGTCAATTCCTACGCCAAGGCGTTCGGTGAACTAGTCGAATCTCGCCGCCATACGCCGTCATTGTCGGCGGAAGAAGTCGCTGCGCTGATCGCGAGCGATGCCGATGTCAGAGTCCTCGATGTGCGGCGGCCAGACGAATACGCGACGATGAACATCCCGGGTTCGGTCAGCGTGCCCGGCGCGGAACTGGTGCTTCGCGCAGGCCATGTTGCGTCCAATCCCGAGACCACCATCGTCGTCAATTGCGCCGGACGGACCCGATCGATCATCGGCACGCAATCGCTGATCAATGCCGGGGTAGCCAACAGGGTGGTGGCGCTTCGCAATGGCACCATCGGTTGGACGCTGGCCAATCAGACGCTTGAGCATGGTGCCGACCGTCACGGCGGTGTCGGACAGTTCGAGGGCGCGAAGGAAAAAGCCCGTGAAGTCGCCTACCGCGCCGGCGTCCGGCATTTGAGTCCGCAGGAGGCCGCCGCGCTTCAGGCCGATACGACACGCACGCTCTATCGCTTCGACGTTCGTCCGGTTGAAGACTATGCGGCCGGGCACATCACGGGCTTTCGCCACTACCCGGGCGGTCAACTCGTCCAGGAAATCGACATGGCGGCGCCGGTGCGCGGCGCGCGCATTCTCCTCGCTGACGTTCAGGGCGTTCGCGCCAACATGACGGCGTCCTGGCTCGCGCAAATGGGTTGGGAAGTCTACGTGCTCGACGGCGGCTATGACGGCACGCTCGAGGTCGGGCAGCCCCAAGTCGTGCCCAAGCCCGATCCGCAGCATCGCTACCGGCGTCCTTACGAAGGCACCGAGGCGTCGAAAGCTGCGATGCAGGCCTATCTCGATTGGGAATACGGTCTGGTCGAACAGCTCCAGCGCGACGGCACCCACGGTTTCGTCGTGATTTGAGACGGCCTTCGCCTTGTTTGTGGTTAACGCTCAGGCGAAATGCCTATCCAGAGAGCAGGTGGCATAACCAGAACTCGCGCCGGAGGCGCATGATTCCAACATTCATACTATTGCCCGAATTTCATCCGCTTTTCACGGTTCCGTGCGATCCTTAGACCCGGTTGCTCACGTTTCCGTGTGCTTTACGCGACCCAAGAGCAGACGTGGCCGAACAAATAACCACACGAAGTTGGGGGAGTTCGAAGATGGGCGATCAGTTTGGGCGGCACGCGAGCGAGATTGTCGGAAGAGAGATGTTCGAGCGTCGGCGCGAACGCCGCGCTTCGACGCTAATCCCAGGAGGTCTGGTTTTCGTATTCGCACTGACGCTGCTTTGTTGGCCGAATGTTGCGCGAGCGGCTTCCCAATTCGGCACCCGCGAAGAGGCCGTTGCGATGGTCCACCGCGCTCAGGAGATGTTCAAGAAAATAGGATTCGAGGCGACTGTCAAAGCCGTTCTAAGTAAGTCCGGGGGGACCATCGACCGCGATCTCTACACCTACATCATCGACCAGAACGGGGCCGTCGTGGCCAATGGCGCGATTCCCACCATGACGCCGGGAACGAACCTCTACAATGTTCGCGACCAGAACGGCAAATACTTCATGCGGGAGCAGCTGGATGTCTGCAAAAGCCCCTCCGGTAGCGGCTGGGTCGATTTTCGCTTCCTTAGCCCCCTTACGCAGACGATCGAGGACAAGTCGAGCTACATCGAACGCATGGGCAACTATTGCGTCGGCGTCGGCATCTACGCCAACGAGCAGATCAACGAGAATACGATTTCGATCATTTCGGGCAGTCCTACTGTCGACGACACCTATCTCGAAGTCGCAAGTGACCTCGCGTCGGTGCTAAACGACCATGATCGAATGCGCATTGTTCCGTTAGTCGGAATTGGCGGGCCACAGAACATTCGCGACGTGCGTTACCTGAAGGGCGTCGATATCGGACTAACCCAGGTCAGCATCATGGATGGCCTGCGACGATCGAACCAGGTGCTTGGCAAGGACGACGACAAGATCGTCTACATCACCAGACTGTTCAATGAAGAGGTCCATCTGATTGCAGGGCCGGATATCACCTCGATCGAGCAGCTCAACGGCCGCAAGGTGAACATCGATGACGTTCGCAGCGGCACCAACTACACCATGCGGGACATATTCAAGCGCCTCGGAATGAAAGTGGAAGAGGTCAACGTCTCGCAAACCGAAGCGGTCAAGATGCTGAATGCCGGCGAGATCGCGGCCACAGCCTACATCGCGGGCAAATCCGCCAGACTGATATCGAATCTGCAATTCGACCGCGGTATGCATTTCGTTTCCATTCCGTTTGCCAAGGATATCGCCACCGAATATCTGCCGACATCGTTTACCCACGATGATTACCCGAACCTGGTTGCTGTCGGTCAAAAGATCGATACAATTGCAGACCGCGTGGTACTGATAGGGTACAACTGGCCAAAAAATACCGATCGCTACCGTCGCCTTCAGCAGTTCGTGGAGGTCTTTTTCCCGAAGGTCGCGACATTTCAGAATCCGCCGTTTCACCCCAAATGGCGTGAAGTCAACGTTTCGGCAAAGATCGATGGCTGGAAGCGCTCCGACGCGGCCGAGGACTGGCTAGCAGCCCGATCTGGCACCGTTGGTTCTGACGCGACAGCCCCGTCGAAATTCAGAGAACTTGCAATTTCTAACGGCGCCGTTGACCCTAATTCGGCAGATGCCAATTCGAAGGCCAGCCAACTTTACCAGCAGTTCCTGAAGTGGAAACAAACGGGACATTGACCATTGAGCTTCGACCATTGAACTTCCCCCAGCCAGGTCAGCCGGCGCCTGCTGAAGCGTGGGAGAATCAGCGATGAGAAACTGGCTTTTTGCGGCATTGTTTCTCATTCCTGTCGAATCTGCCCAGGCTGGATGTCCGGATTCTTTTACCGCGAAGTCGGGACTTCCCGGTCACGTCGGCGACTGGACGGCGACCTACGACTTGAAGAACGGAACATTTACAGCGCGTCACGTCAGCGGCAATTCTATTTCCGGCAAAATAACAGCCTCCTGCACGGACCAGAAAATTCTGCTCCAGGAGTCAGAAACCACCAATAACAATGACGGCCGGTGCGAGTTGAATCGCGTCGATACGCATCAGTACCGCGGGACCTGCACGCCGCGTGGGTTCGAAATGCGCATCGCCGGATTTTGATCCGTTCGGCCTGGTGGGACGAGGGGACAGAGGTCCACGAAATCACCGTCCTGATGGTGCTCTCGGTAGAATCGTATCGAGTAGGGGCCGGCCCCGAAAATCGCGTTTCTCGCCAAGACGACTTTTTATCCGCGCGTCCAATTGAGCCGCAATGTGATCCAAGTTTCCGCCCAGATTCGCGCACGATTGATTCTGGTTGATTCGGCGGTCGTTGGGGATATTAAAAATGGCATTTTTCAAGCGGGAAGTCGGCCCGGTCGAGCGGTTCGAAAGTGCGCTCAGGGATCGGCGTGCGGCACGCCAAAAGCAGATCGACCGGGTAAGCGCAATTGAAACGGTCGTTGGAGAAATGCGAGCCACCGCCGAACGGCTCGCTGTGGCCGGTGCGACCGCTGACAAACTCGGCCGAGCAGAGACCAAGCTGCGCGCCGTCGAGGAACGCGCCAAGGTTCTGCGAGCCGAATTGACGGAATTCGATGAGCAGATTGCTTCAACCGAGCGCGCATTGGCTGACGCCAAGGCGCAACGCGAACGCGACACGCTGGCGGATCAGATAGAGGAGATGGCCGCGGCAATCGAGCAGGCCGCGCCGGGATTTGGTGCCAGTGCTGCCGCGCTCGTGGACGCTGTCACAAAAAGCGCTGCGTCGGTACCGGAGGCGACCAGGTTCTCGACCAGCGTGGATGCGGTACGGCGGGAAGTGCTCGCGGCTGCGGACCTGATCTGCTGGCAGCTCCGATCTGCCGCGGTGCGCACTCGCGCTGGCAACGCGAACGTTGCCGTCGACGCGACGGCCGAGCTTGAGCAACTGCCAGATCAAGATCGGCAATTAATTTACACGCTCAATACACTGCTTTGGCGGGAGGGCGGTGAAGTGCGTAGAGCTCCAGCATTCGCGCTGGTCGAGCTGCCGAAAATCTTGCTGTCGGTCGCGCTGCGGCATCAACACGTGGACTATCTTAATGCCCGCCGTGTGCAGACCCTGATTCACATTCATGGCAGCGAAGGGTCTCACGGCGAGCCCAGTCCTGACGATCCGCAGCTCATCGATCTCGATGCGCTTGCTGCGGAGGAGGAGAGCGTCCGGGCTCATGTCGCATGAGCGCATCGAATGATGTCGGTCTCTATGCCGGCTGTGCTCGATGATCGTTGCCAGTTCTGCTTCTGGCGGCAGAACGGGTCATCGCCGTTGCAACTCAGTTGCAACTCGATCGAGAAGACGGCAGCGCGCTACCGTGAAGGGTTCGCAGGTGTCATTGATTTGTCATCGATTCCAATGATTCCGATTGTTTAACGCCTCGGCCGCCATTCCGTGACGCAATATTGATTATTCCGTCCCGAACGTTGTTCGCGCCTTGCGCGACCAATTGGCCGCAGCCACATCTGCACCCCTGCAATCTTTGGCTGTCGCAAAATGATCCATTGGACGGATCGATTGCAGGCATCGGAGATGTCACATGGACGTCAATAGTCTGATTAACGGCTGGACCCACCCCGCGCTCTGGGCTGGCGCCGTCATCGCCTTTCTCATTCTGCTGCGCATTGCCAACATCTTTCGTTACATACCGAACAACCAGGTCGGTATCGTCGAGAAGCTGTGGTCGACTAGAGGGTCTATTAAAGACGGATTCATCGCCTTGAACGGCGAAGCCGGCTACGAGCCAGAAGTGTTGCGCGGCGGTCTTCACGTGTTCTTCCCGTTCATGTACCGGATCCACAAGTCCGATCTGGTCACGGTCGGGCAGGGCAAGATCGCCTATGTGTTCGCGCGCGACGGTGCGGCGCTCGGCGCATCGCAAGTGCTTGGCGCCAACGACACGGAAGAGAAGTCGGACTTCCAGGACGCACGGAAATTTCTGCTCGCGGGCGGCCAAAAAGGTCCGCAGCGGAAAGTCCTTCGCGAAGGCACCTACGCGATCAACACCACGCAATTCGCGATCATCACGGACGAGCGCGTCTATGGGCATGCACTGAGCCCGCAGGAACGCGCCGTTCTCGACGGCATGCAGCTGACCATCAGCGAGCGGTGGGGCTTCACGCCGGTGATCCTGGCGGCGGATCAGGACCTCGTCGGCATCGTCACGGTGCACGACGGTCCGTCACTGCCTCCCGGCGAAATCATCGCGCCCGAACTCGGCATCGATTTGCGCGACGCGCGGACCTTTCACAACAACTTTCAGGAGCCGGAAAAATTCCTGAACGCGGGCGGCTATCGTGGCCGTCAGTTGCAGATCATCGTCGAAGGCACCTGGTACATCAACCGGCTGTTTGCGACGGTTGAGGCGGTGCCGAAGACGGTGATTCCGGTCGGCAACGTCGGCGTGGTCATTTTCTATACGGGGCCGAGGACCGACGACGTCTCCGGTGAACAATATCGCCATGGCGAGTTGGTGCTGAACGGCAGTCGCGGCGTCTGGAAAGACCCGTTGTTGCCGGGCAAGTACGCTTTCAACACCTATGCCGGCAAAATCGAGATCATTCCGACCGTCAATTTCATCCTGAAATGGGTGCGCGGCGAAGTCGGCGCGATGAAGCTCGACGAGAATCTGTCGGAGATCTCGCTGATCACCAAGGACGCGTTCGAGCCGACGCTGCCGCTCTCGGTGGTGATGCATATCGATTACAAGAAAGCGCCGATGATCATCCAGCGGTTCGGCGACGTGAAGAAGCTCGTCGAGCAGACGCTCGATCCGATGGTCAGTGCGTTCTTCAAGAACATCGCGCAAAAGATGACGCTGATCGAATTGCTGCAAAACCGTGCTTCGATCCAGGAGGAGTCCGCCGCCGAGATGAAGGCAAAGTTCGAAGCCTATTCGCTCGATCTCCAGGAAGTCCTGATCGGCACGCCGCGGGCGCCCGCGGGTGATCATACGATCGAGAACATCCTGATTCAGTTGCGGTCGCGCCAGATCGCGCGTGAGCAGGTCGAGACCTATCAGGAGCAGGAACGGGCCGCGGTCCAGGAGCGCACGCTGAACGAAGCCAAAGCGACGGCGGCGGCGCAGTCGGCGCTGACGCAATCGCTCATCCAGGTCAAGGTCAACGAAAACGAAGGCGCGGCTGCGCTCGCGCGCGCCCAGAAGGATGCCGAGACCCGCAAGGTGACGGCGGCAGCCGTCGGCGAGCAGTCGCGGCTCGAAGGCCAGGGCGAGGCCGACCGGGTGCTGGCGGTTGGCGCGGCCACGGCTCAGGCCACCAAGCTCTCCGTCGATGCCTATGGCGGCCCGGAGTTTCGCTTGGCCGAGCAGAACTTCGCAAAGTTCGCCGAGGCGCTGACCAAGATCAATCAGCCGCTGGTGCCGCAATTCCTGATGTCTGGCGGACAAGGTCAGGAGAGCAACGGCGCCGGACTGATCCCAACGGCGATGTTGAGTTCGATGTTCGGTCAGATGATGCCGGACGCGCTGGCGAAACTGAAGGACGAAGCGCCGAAGGCGGTACGCAGGACCAACGGCTCCTGAATGCACAAGAGCGACGGCGACCGTGTCCCCGCGGTCGCCGCCGCCGTTTAGGCGCGCAAGGAGGGAAGCACATTCCGGGCTGGCCGCCCGGTCAAACGGCCGGGACCATCCCGGCCGTCCGGCCGATAGTCTGAAGGCGCTGCATTCCGCAGTTTAGTTCCTATCTTCATCGATAGGAGTAACTCATGTCTTTTTCATCAGACGTACTCAGCCAGTTATCGAATGCGATCTCGGCGCGCGCAGAAGCCGCCAAAAATGCCGTCGTTGCGGTTCGCCTTGGCGAGGGACGGCATCTGACCGGATTGGTCTGGCAATCGGACGTTGTCGTCGTCTCCGAGCAGGCGTTGCCACGCGGGGACGAATTCGAACTGGTCGCGCCGGGCGGCTCGACCGTCGCCGCAAAGCTCGCCGGGCGTGATGCCTCAACCAATATCGCGATTCTGAAAACCGCAGATTCACTTTCTGCGCCAGCTTTCGCCGCGGCCGAAGCTCATATGGGCACGCTCGCCTTGGCGATCGGCGCCGATGGTGAGGGTGGCGCGAGCGCACGATTGGGCACAGTCAATCTGGTCGGCGGAGAGTGGCATTCCCGCCGCGGCGGCCTGATCGACCGGCGCATCGTCCTCGATATCGGGCTTGCTCATCGCGAGGAGGGCGGACCGGTGTTCGACGCAGCCGGCGGTTGCTTGGGCATGTCGACCTTCGGGCCGCGCGGTCAAGTCATCGTCATCCCGCACGCAACGCTTACGCGCGTGGTGCCGCAGCTCATCAAGGATGGTCACGTCGCGCGCGGCTGGCTCGGCGTCGCGTTACAGGCCGTCGCGGTCCCCGATGCGTTGCGCGAGAGCGCCGATCAAACTGGCGGGATGATGGTGATGTCGGTCGTGGAGGGCGGCCCGGCAGCGCAAGCCGGCATCGTGGCCGGCGACATTATCCTGAGCGTCGATGGCATCTCCGCACACCGGGTTCGAAAGATCGCCCGCTCTTTCGGCGG
>Ga0209624_10003009_pt1 | contig 12191 bp, 12 predicted proteins | sample JacPinW_OM2H0_O1_FD_188565 | JGI IMG/M metagenome (GOLD analysis project Ga0209624, IMG submission 188565) | Forest soil microbial communities from Algoma, Ontario, Canada - Jack Pine, Ontario site 1_JW_OM2H0_O1 (SPAdes) (version 2) | ecosystem: Environmental > Terrestrial > Soil > Boreal... | reverse complement strand
GATTCGAGGTGGTCGACGCTCGCCGTCTATTTGGCTTTTCTCGCCGCGATGCCAGACACGCATATCGTGCGCAAGTTTGACTTGGGCGCCGCTGAGGCGGTGCGCCGCGAGGCGGTCGGCTGGCGCGACGCGTTCGCGGCGGCTCGCGATCCGCAGGCGATCGCCGACGGCCTACTGGGCTGGGATGCGGCGCTCAAATCGCGCGGGATCAATCCCGGGACGAGCGCGGATCTCACCGTGGCGACATTGTTTGCGTCGCGTCTCTCATGCATCCATGACGACAAATGCGCTCCGGCCATCTTGCCCTTGCGCGCTAACGATGCTTGAGTTGGGTTACGGGGCGCGTCCCCGTGACTATCCGGCCAACCGATCCCGCCGCGGCGGGATGCTGATAACAAGGATAGCCAGCGCGCTGGATCTTAGACAACAGCGTACAAATGTGGTTTGGCTTGATCTCAGGGAGGAATTGGCATGGCCAAGATTAATAAGCTGATGGTTGGCGAGTCGCTGGTCGGCGACGGCAATGAAGTCGCCCATATCGATCTCATCATTGGCCCGCGGGGCAGCGCCGCGGAAACTGCCTTCGCTCACGCGCTGACCAACAACAAGGACGGCTTTACGGCGCTTCTCGCGGTTGTCGCGCCTAACCTGGCGACCAAGCCTTCCACGGTCATGTTCAACAAGGTGACGATCAAGGGCGCCAAGCAGGCGGTGCAGATGTTCGGCCCGGCGCAGCATGCGGTCGCCAAGGCGGTCGCGGACGCCGTCGCCGACGGAACGATTCCAGCCGCTGAGGCCGACGACGTCTTCATCTGCGTCGGCGTTTTCATTCATTGGGACGCGGCGGACGACAAGAAGATCCACGACTACAACTATCAGGCCGTCAAGGAATCGATTGAGCGGGCCGTTAGCGGCAAGCCCACGCCTGCGGAAGTCGTCAGCCAGCGCGACGCCGCCAAGCACCCATTCAGCCCTTAAGCTGGTCGGTCGCCGATCGCGTTTGTATCGGGCTGCACGCGGGAGAACAGTCCTCTCGCGTGCCTTGATTTCGCCGGGGCCTAGCTTCGCGCGTCTATGGCGATGCGCATCAAGTCCATGGCCGAACGCGCGCCCAGCTTCTGCTTGAGCTGGGTGCAGTTGTTGGCGATCGTCTTGTAGGAGACGTTCAGGAGATCGGCGATCTGCGCCATCGTGCGCCCGGCCGCCAGAAGGCGGAGGATTTCGAGTTCGCGGGCGCTCAAATTCGACAGCGCGTCGGGGCTGGGATCAGCGCGGAGAAAAGCGATTCGCCGCGCCATCTCGGGGTGCAGATAGCGTCCGCCGTTCGCGACCGTCTTGACCGCGTCAGCAAACAGCGTTGGATCGTCGTTCTTCGCGATATAGCCCTTCGCGCCGGCCTCGATCGCGCGGGCGGCGACGGTCGGATCGTCGTTCATGCTGAAGATGACGAGCCGCGCCTCAGGCTCACGCTCGAGGATCCGGCGCAGAAGCTCGAGCCCCGAGTACCCCGGCAAATTGATATCAACGACCCCGACGTCAGGTTTGTGATCGAAGTAGGCGGCGAAACCGGCCGCCCCGTCCTGCGCTTCAACGACCTCGATCTCCGGCTCCCCTTCGAGGAGCGCCCGGCAACCCGAGACGATGATCGGATGGTCATCGACGATAAGAACCCGCACGGACTTAAGTCTCCCTGGTGATCCCGGGCGCTCCGCGCCGCAAGGGGAAATGCGGAATGAAGGGCCTTTCTCCACCAGCATTGACAGCAGCCCGCGTAAAATCAACGGTGAAGGACAAAAGGTGTCAGACGTATGTGGCGTTCAATCTCCCTGCGCAACCGGCTCAATCTCATCTTTGCCTCGCTGTTCGCGCTCTGGCTGGTGGCCGATGCGATTCATGACGTCTGGCAGGCACGCGGGAGATCCCGCGTGGAAACGCAAAGCGCGATGCGGCTGACGAAGGATTTCGTCGCAACAACCCTCGCCCTTGCGCCTGAGGCGCCGGAACCGGAGATGGTCAAGAACCTGGTCGCCAGTCTCCAGCATTTGCGTCACGTGCGCGCGGGGATCGGCGATCCGTCGCTTGCTTCCTCGATTCTCAGCGAGGCGAACAAGGAGTCCGAGGCGCCGCGTTGGTTTCGCGCCCTTACTGGCGCGCCGGCCGAAACAGCCATCATTCCCGTTGCGCTGAAGAACGGCGGATCGGCGTCCATCATTCTGGTCGCGGATCCTGGGGACGAGATCGACGAGGTCTGGGACGAAGCGCGGGAGAATGCGTTAGAGGGTGGACTGATGGCGCTCGCCGCGATCGGCGTGACCAGCCTTCTGGTCGGGCGCGCGGTCAGGCCCCTCGGGGTCGCCGGAGCGACGCTCTCGAAGCTTGAGGCCGGCGATTATTCCGCGCGCGCCGAAGGCGACGGACCTCCCGAGATCCGCAACCTCAATGCGAAGATCAACTCTCTCGCCGAGGCGCTCGACGGATTGAATCGCGCCAACGATGAACTGATGGAACGCGTCTTCGACGCCCACGACGAGGAGCGGCAACTCATAGCGCACGAGTTGCATGACGAGTTCGGACCTCATCTGTTCGCGTTGCGCGCCAGCGCGGCGGTGCTGGCGAAGACCGTCGGCGATCAGCCCGCTGCGCGTGCGGCCGCGAGCGCAATCGAGGCCCAAGTCGGAGAGCTACAAGGCCAGAACCGGCGGATTCTGGCCGATCTGCGCCCGGCAGCGCTCGAGGAACTCGGTCTCGTCGAGGCGCTTGAGGCGCTCGTCGCGCATTGGCGCCGCGCCGATCCCAAGATGGCGGTCACGCTCGAGGTGGATCCCCGCGTCGAAGCCCTGGGCGATCGAGCGAGTCTGATGGCGTATCGCTTTGTGCAAGAGGCGATGACCAACGCGTTTCGCCACGCGGGAGCGATGCGGATCGAGGCGTCGCTGAAGTTCGAACCCCGGAGCGAAGCGCCAAACCTGCGCGATCCCGCGCTTGCCGGGCTCGTCATGCGCGTGGCCGACGATGGCCGTGGGCTGAACGGCGAGGGGGAAGCGGGAATGGGCCTCGCCGGCATGCGTGACCGGGTCCGGCTCATGGGCGGATCGGTCAAAATTGACTCGCCAAAAGGCGGCGGAGTTGTGGTCGAAGCGTGTTTTACTGCACTCCGTCCCAATTCCGATGCGGGAAATCTTCCCGGTGTTGTCAGGAATTAAGCCCGAGAAAATATCTAATGATTGAAATTACTTGCGGGCTTCCGCGCGGTTATTGTAACCCAGTCGCGGGCCGCCTCGGAGAGGCTTCGCATCTCGTCTCTCCCGGGGGGCGTGCTCGCGGCTCCTGATTACCGAAGGAATAAAGTCAAAAAGGGAGCGAAAGAATGACGACCAAGGTTGCCGGACGTATCGCGACGGCCGGTGTCGTTCTCGCCCTTACGACGATCGGCTCCCGCGCCGAGGAGATCCAACTTCCCACTTTCGACGTGGTCGCGACGACGCCGCTTAATGGCGGCGAGATCAACGTTTCGCAGTCTCCCTTCGCCGTGTGGCAGACCAACGCGCAGGACATTCAAACCTTCAACGATACGACGCTCCCCGACACGCTGGGCCGCTCGGCGCCGGGCGTGACCGTCGGCAATGTCTCCGGCAACGAGTTCGAGCCAGACCTCTTCTATCGTGGTTTCGACGCGTCCTCGGTCACCGGCACGCCGCAAGGGCTGGCCGTGTACCAGAACGGCACTCGCATCAACGAGGTGTTCGGCGACGTCGTTAATTGGGACCTCATCCCGGCAAATGCGATCGACAAGACGACGATCGTCGCCGCAAACCCGATCTTCGGCCTCAACGCGCTCGGCGGCGCCGTCACCGTAACGATGAAGAACGGCTTCACCTGGCAGGGCTCCGAAGCCGATTTCACCGGCGGCTCAGCCGCGCGTGCGGAAGAGCAAATTCAGTACGGCAAGCAGGTCGGCAACTGGTCGGTTTATATGGCGGCCACGCAGATCAATGACGGCGGCTGGCGGGTGGCCGAAGCGTCGCAGCTCACCAACTTCTACGGCGACGTCGGCTACAAGGCGAACGGGTTTGAGTCGCACCTGCAACTCACCGCGGGGAACACCCAGTTCGGCGTCGCTGCTTTCACGCCGATCCAGCAGCTGCAGACGAATTTCGGCAGCGCCTACACCATTCCCCAGACGACGTATAACCAGATGGCCATGCTCCAGTGGACCGGCTCCTACGCCTATTCGCCCACGCTGAGCTTCCAAGGCGGGGCCTATTTCCGCCAGTTCAACCAGCAGCACGTCGACGGCAACGGGACCCAGGTGACTCCTTGTCCGCCGTTTTCGTGCCTGAACGGGAGCCCGGTGCATGACACATTGGGCGGAATCATCCCGGACATCTCGCAGAATGGCGCGCTCGACCTCGGCGAGGACGACGACAACCAGACGCAATCGCGCTCTGTCGGCGTCAGCGGGCAGGCTGTCGACACCGCCAAGATTTGGGGCCGCGACAATACCCTGACCGTCGGCACGTCGCTCGACTACGGCTGGACGCATCACATCGGCAGCAGCCAGCTCGGCACGATCACTTTCGCGGACAACGCGTTCCCGGTGACTCCCTCCCCGTTCATCATCGATGAGCCCGACAGCTTTCTGAACCCGATCGACGTCAGGGCGAACAACTCCTATGTCGGCGTCTACGCGCTCGACACGTTCAACGCGACCGACCGCCTGACGCTGACCGGCGGCGCGCGCTTCAATTACGCCGCGATCAATCTCGAGGGCACGAACGACGCTCTCCTCAGCGGTTACTCGGACTACTTCCATCTCAATCCGACGGTCGGCCTCACCTACAAGATCACGCCTGACATCAACTTCTATGGGGGATATGCGATGACCAATCGCACGCCGACCCCGTTCGAGCTGGGTTGCGCGAGCCCCACGACCCCCTGCATCGTCAACACCTTCCTGTCCGCCGACCCGCCGCTCAAGCAGGTCGTCGGCAACTCTTTTGAGCTGGGCTTCCGCGGGCAGAACCTTCTTGCCGCATTGGGGTTGGGGCCCCAATGGGGCAAGCTGAATTGGTCAGCCGGCCTCTTCCGCACTACGTCCACCAACGACATTCTGCCGCTGACGAGCACGTTTAACGGCTTCGGCTTTTTCGCCAACGTTGGGACGACCTTGCGCCAGGGCGCCGAGCTCAGCGCCCAGTGGACCGGCGACCGCTGGTCAGCCTATGCCAACTACACCTATATCGACGCCATCTATCTCACGACCTTTGAGGAGCCGTCGCCGAACAATCCGTTGCAAGACGCCAATGGGAACATTCTGATCACGAACGGAACGCTGATCGCGGGTATTCCAAAAAATACGGTCAAGGTGGGCATCGACTACGCCGTGACCCCCAATTGGAAGGTCGGCGCGGACATGGTCGCGGCGTCAGGCCAGGTTCTTACGGGCAACGAGAATAACGCGGTTCCCCAAGCCCCTGGCTATGCCGTCTTTGGCGTGCACACCTCCTACCAAGTGGCCAAGCAAGTGCAGGTTTTTGGCTACGTTCAGAACATTTTCGATCAGCGTTATTATACCGCCGGCGCCCTGGGTCCGACCGGGGAGTTCATGACGGGCCCGTCCATTACCAACCCGCAAGCGTTCGGGCCGGGCAGGCCCGTCGCCATCTTCGGAGGAGTGAGAATTACGTTGTAATTGCTTAGAAAACAGGCGGATGGAGTTAGCGTGGGCCGGCCGCTGTGCAACCAGCCAAGGCGGCCAAACGTTTATCTTCTCGCGTCCGGTGATCATCTCCAGGAGCATCAGATGAAGCTCACACCTGTAAAGATACTCACGCTTGCGTCCCTGCTGGCGATTGCTCTTCCGCCGGCGATGGCTGTAACGAGCGCTTCGCCCGCGTTCGCGGCGTCGGCGCTCCAAACCCTCGACCCCGACAAGGATGGAACGGTTGATCTGAACGAGGCGAAGACCGCCGCAAGCGCTCTGTTCGACAAGCTCGATGTCGATCATGATGGCACGCTTGACCGCAAGGAATTGACAGACCGCATCTCCGCCGAGGACTGGAAGATAGCCGACCCGGACAACGACAAGACCATCAGCAAGGATGAGTATCTCGCCTTCGTCGAAGTCGCTTTCAAGCGCGCCAACCCGGACAACGATGGGACGATTGACGCGAAGGAGTTGAAAACCCCGGCCGGCCGCGCGCTGCTGCGCCTCTTGATGAAGTGAGTGCACGGCGCGCCAAGCTCTCCCTGACGCCTTCGCGCCTATGCGCGGGGTTGAAATGCATGGCCTGACGCGCGCATAGAGCGCTCGGGGAGCGATACGAGGCGTTGATATGCAGCAAGGTCTGGATCTCTCCCCGCTTGGGCTTTTTCTTGAGGCGAGCCTCGTGGGAAAGGCCGTCATGGCCGTCCTCTTCCTCGCTTCGCTATGGAGTTGGGTCCTGATCATCGAAGGCAGGGTTTCGGTGACGCGCCTCCGCAGCGCGGTTCGAAAAGCGCGGGCCGGCGGAGAAATTCCCCAGGCGCTGTTAGGCGTGGTGGCCGCCGGCGATGAGGAAGTGCGCCGCCGCATTCCGGGCGAGACGGTCGGCGAATTGCGGTCGCGCATTTCGGACGCCATGGCGCGCGCGGCGCGCGACCTCCTCATGCGCTCCGAGGGTGGGCTGCCCAATCTGGCCGTGGTTTCTTCGGTCGCCCCGTTTGTCGGCCTGTTCGGCACAGTGTGGGGCATCATGTCGAGCTTCGCCGCGATCGGCCAGGCGCAGGACACCTCGCTGGCGACCGTTGCGCCCGGCATCGCCGAAGCGCTCGCAGCGACAGCCTACGGGCTTGCGGCGGCGATTCCGGCCTCGATCGGTTATAACCGCATCGGCGCGGCATTCGGCCGCCTTGGGCAGGACATGGCCTCGTTCGTCGAAGAACGCGCGCTGGCGCTGCTTTCGCGCCCCGCCGAGGTCGCGCGCGAAGACGCGCCACGCCGCCGTGCGGAGACGCCCTGATGGCGCTCAGTCCGCGCAAGATCGGCGAAGGCCTCTATCAGCCGCTGGCCGACATCAACGTCACGCCGCTAGTCGACGTGATGCTGGTTCTGCTCATCATCTTCATGGTGACCGCACCGATGCTGGCGACCGGCATCAAAGTGAATCTGCCCAGCGCCAAGACCGCCCAACCGCTCGAAAACAAGGAGCCGGTGGTCGTCGCCGTCGCCAAGGACGGTTCGCTCTCGGTGGGAAGAGAAGCCGTGTCGCGGGGCGAACTGGCGGACAAGGTCAAGGCGAAGCTGACCGACTCCAACGGAATCGTTCAGCTCCGCGGCGATCGCGACGCGCCTTACGGCGACGTCGTGTCGGTGATGGACGAGCTTGCGGCGAACGGCGTGACGCGTATCGCCATCGTCTCCGGGCCCGCACGCATCGCACCGCCGACCCCGGCCGCGCCAGCCCCACCGACGCCAGCGGCGCCAGGCGCGCCTATCCCGGCCGCGCCTAACGCCCAGGCGCCGTGAGCCTCACCACGCTGGACGGTCGGGTCTTCGAGCCGCCACCGCTCCGCCCGCCCTGGCTCCGTCCTCTAGTCATCGCCCTGGTGATCGCGCTTCACGCCGCCGCGCTTTTGCTCGTCTATCTGGCGCCCCGGCCGGTCGAACTGCCGAGGGAAGTGGTCGTCGACATCGAGCCTGAGGCTCCTCCCGCGGAAACTCCTGCGCCCCCAGCCGAACAGGCCAAGCCGCCTGACCAATCCGCGCCTCCGCCGGCTCAGGACGCCGCCCCGGCTCCGGCCGAGCCGCCGCCTCCAACCCCTGTCACGCCGCCAGCCGCGGAGCAGCCTCCGCCGCCACCTGTCGTGGAGCAACCTCGGTCTTCCACGCCCGAGACTCCTCCGCCGCCTGTCGTCGAGCAACAGCCGCCACCGCCTGTCGAGCAACCCCCGGTCCCCCCGACGGAAACGCCTCCGCCGCCCGTCGCTCAGCAGCCTCCGTCGCCGGTAGAGGAGCAACCGCCGCCTGCGCCGCAAACACCTCCGCCACCGGCTCCGGTGGAGCTTGCGCCGCCTCCTCCACCGCCTCAGCCGCCGAAGACGGTGGCGGCCCCACGGCCCAAGCCTCCTCCGCCTCCGCGCGTCGAAGCGCCGAGAGCCCAGCCGAGACCGGAGCCGAAGCGGGCTGCGGCCCGACCGGCTGAGACGCAATCGCGGTCGGCTCCCGCTCGAGCGGCGCCAGGCGCATCCTCGGCGAGCGCGGCAGCGAGCGCTTCCTCGCTTTCGGCCTATATTGGGGAGGTGAGCGCCGCCATTCGTAGCCGCCTGTTTTATCCGCCCGCCGCGCGCGCCCGCGGCGCGAAGGGGGTGGTGGGCGTGAGTTTCACCATCGGGCCGTCCGGCACGGTGAGCTCGTTCGCGATCACCCGTTCCTCGGGCGACCACGACCTCGATGCTGCCGCGCGCTCGCTGGTGGAGGGAGGTCGGTTTCCCCCGCCGCCGGGCGGCTCCGCCCATATCTCAACCGGCTTCAACTATGTCCCCCGCTAGCCCACGACTGACAGCGCTCGTGCTGGGCTCAGGCGCGGGCGGCGGCGTTCCGCAATGGAACTGCGGCTGCCGCGTCTGCCGGCTCGCCTGGAGCGGCGACAGCCAAGTCAAGCCGCGCACGCAGGTGGGCGTCGCGCTCACTGTGGACGGAGCAAACTGGGTCCTGCTCAACGCATCGATCGATCTGCGTCAGCAAATCCTGGCCACGCCCGCGCTGCATCCGAAAGGCGAGGGGCGCCATTCGCCGATCGGCGCCGTCGTCTTGACCAACGCTGAGGTCGATTCCTCGGCTGGCCTTTTGGCGCTGCGCGAGCGCCAGCCGCTTGTCCTGTTTGGAACGGAGGCGACGCTTGATGCGATCGGCGCCAATCGCATGTTCGACGTGGTCGACCGCGACGTTGCGCCGCGCCGCGCCGTCCAGCTCGGCGAACCATTCGAACCCCTGCCGGACATCAAGCTCGAACTCTTCGCAATTCCCGGCAAGGTCCCGCTATGGCTCGAAGAGGGAACCGTCACGGCCGACGACATCGGCGAGGGCACGGTCTGCGTCGCGGTGGAAGCCGCGGGTAAGCGCCTCGTCTATGCGCCCGGCTGCGCCCGTGTTACGGAGGACCTCAACGCGCGCATCGCCAATGCGGACGTGTTGTTTTTCGACGGCACGCTGTTCTCAGACGACGAAATGATCGCCAATGGCCTTGGCGACAAAACCGGGAGGCGCATGGGTCATATGCCCGTGTCGGGACCAGGAGGAACGCTGGAATCGCTCGCGCGCCATGCGCATGTTCGGCGCATCCTCATCCACATCAACAATTCGAATCCGATCCTCATCGAGGGATCGCCGGAAGAGGCGAAGGTGAAGGCGGCTGGGTGGGAGATCGCGTTCGACGGAATGGAGGTTTCCCTATGAACGTACACACGCCCTCGGAGCCCATGACTCCCGATGCGCTCGAGGAGGCGCTGAGGGCTATTGGTCCCGTGCGCTATCACGATCTGCATCCGTTTCATGGCCTTTTGCATGACGGCAAGCTCAACAAGGGCCAGGTGCAGGCGTGGGCTCTCAACCGCTTCGTCTATCAGTCGGCGATCCCTCGCAAGGACGCGTCTCTGATTGCGCGCTGCGAGGATCGCGAGTTGCGCCGCGAATGGGTGCACCGGATCACCGACCATGACGGCTCAGGCGAGGACAAGGGCGGCATCGAGCGCTGGCTGATCCTTACTGAAGGATTGGGCCTCGACCGCGACTACGTGATCTCGCAGGAAGGAGCGCTGCCGGCGACCAAATTCGCGGTGGAAGCTTATGTGCGGTTCGTGCGCGAGCGGCCGTTGGTCGAGGCGGTGGCGTCGAGCCTGACGGAACTCTTCGCCCCCTCCCTCCATAAGCGCCGCATCGCGGGTATGCTGGCCAATTACAGCTTCATCGACGAGAAAGTGGTCGCCTATTTCCGCCGCCGGCTCGATCAGGCGCCGAAGGACGCTCAGTTCGCGCTCGACTACGTCAAGCGCAACGCCCGCACTGTCGAAGAGCAGCGCGGCGCCCTTGCGGCTTTGACGTTCAAGACCGATGTATTGTGGGCGCAGCTTGACGCGCTGCACCACGCCTATGTCGACGGCGCAATCCCTCCAGGGGCCTTCCGGCCGGATTGAAGGCGATGGACGAGTTGACGGAGATCCATGCTCAGTCGCGGCCCCATCTCCCCAGGGGCGTGCGGCTCAAACGCGATGAAGCTCGCGGGCGGTGGACGCTGCTCGCGCCGGAACGGATCTTCGAAATCGACGATACGGCGGCAACCGTGCTCGAGCTTTGCGACGGCGAGCGCGATCTGGCTCAAATCGTCGCCGAGCTGGCGGCGCGCTACACAGCGCCCCCGGCGGTGATCGAGAAGGACGTCGTCGCCATGCTCGTCGACCTCAAGACTAAGAGAGTGCTCGAGACATGACCGCTCATACCCCGCCCCCGCCCGCGCCGCCGATCGGGCTTCTCGTCGAGCTCACCCATCGCTGTCCCCTCGGCTGCCTCTATTGCTCCAATCCGGTGGCGCTCGAGCGCCCCGGCAATGAACTTGACGGCGAAACATGGAAGAAGGTGTTCAGCGAGGCAGCCGCACTCGGCGCGTTGCACGTCCACCTCTCGGGCGGAGAGCCGACCGCGCGGCGCGACATTGTCGACCTGACGCGGCACGCATCGCAAAGCGGACTCTACACCAACCTCATCACCTCAGGGATTGGGGTGAACGAGACGCTGACCGGCGATCTCGCGGACGCCGGCCTCGATCACGCGCAGCTTTCCTTCCAGGGCGCGGACAAGGAAACCAACGACCGCCTCGGCCATTACAAAGGCTCGTGGGAGCGCAAGCGCGCCTTCGCTGCTTACGTCATCAAGGCGGCCCTGCCGCTGACCATCAACGCGGTCATCCATCGCTCGAACATTCATCAGGTCGCCGCATTCATCGATCTTGCGGTCGAGCTTGGCGCGCGCCGGCTCGAAGTGGCGCATACGCAATATTACGGCTGGGCGCTCGCCAATCGCGCCGCGCTGATGCCGCCGAAGAGCCAAGTCGACGAATCCATCGCGATCGTACAGGCGGCGCGCGAGCGCCTTAAGGGCGAACTGGTCATCGACTTGGTGGTCCCCGATTATTACGCGCGCTATCCAAAGCCTTGCGCCGGCGGGTGGGGGCGGGTCGCCATCAATGTGTCGCCGACCGGCAAGGCGCTCCCGTGCCACGCGGCCGAGTCGATCCCAGGCCTCGATTTCTGGAACGTGCGCGATCATTCGCTGAGCGACATCTGGCACTCGAACTCCGCCTTCAAAGCCTTCCGCGGCACCGATTGGATGCCAGAACCTTGCCGTTCGTGCGACCGGCGCGAGATCGACTGGGGCGGATGCCGCTGTCAGGCGCTGGCGCTGACCGGGGACGCGCGCAACACCGATCCCGCTTGCTACAAATCGCCCCATCACGAGCGCATCGCGGCGATGGCGATGGCGGAGTCCGAATCGGGCGACGGCGTGCTGCGCTGGCGATCGTATAAGGCAGACAAGGTCGAGGCCTGAGGCATGATGCCGTTAGGTTGAACGGTCGTCGACAGGCTCGGGGCAGGCTCTTCTTTCGCGGCGCCTCAGGAGGACGAGGGCGTTGGGATGAAATGCGCAGAACTTCAGAATCGGGACACTGGGGCCTTAGGGGGCCTGATGCTCCCGGATTGCTTTCTCTCCAATTGGACGAATTCAGCTTAAGGAAGGGCTCAAGCTGACGCTTTTCGATATGAAAGCCGTCAATTTTCGCGCGAAATGCAATTGTATTATCGACCTTGCGCACTTTTACCGCGAGTGACCGGGGCGTCGCCGGGTCGCCTGCCGGCACCCCGCCGCGACGGCGTCGCGAGAAATTTCTATGGCGGACATTGGGCTCTTCTAGCGTTAGCTGTTGGCAGTTCTGGCGGCGCGAGACGGGCCCCGAAGCGTCATGGCCGGGCTTGTCCCGGCTACCCACGCGTTTCGGCGCAGAGAACGACGGCAAGGGGGCGGTGAGGTCAAAAAAAGCGTTGTTTCCGAGGCCATTGCGACCACGCGGCGCTGCCTGGACTCGTCTCTGAGGCGGCGCGGCGTGGATGGCCGGGACAAGCCCGGCCAGGACGGGAGAGGCTCCGAGACCGAGTCGGAA
>Ga0209624_10003008_pt1 | contig 12193 bp, 9 predicted proteins | sample JacPinW_OM2H0_O1_FD_188565 | JGI IMG/M metagenome (GOLD analysis project Ga0209624, IMG submission 188565) | Forest soil microbial communities from Algoma, Ontario, Canada - Jack Pine, Ontario site 1_JW_OM2H0_O1 (SPAdes) (version 2) | ecosystem: Environmental > Terrestrial > Soil > Boreal... | reverse complement strand
GCCCCGAATCTGGCCGGCCTCGACCAGTTCGTGCAAACGCTTTTGCACCGCGATGCCGATGTCTCCGCCCGCGCCCGTCGATCCGTACCCGTGGATCAGTTTCAGCAGAGAATGTTTCTGTTGACGAGCCAGTGCGATCTCCCGGTCCAGCCGCTGCAGCGCCTCCTGCACCGACGGCATATCGGACTTTAGGTTTACCGTCTTGATGGTGCGCTCCGCGGATTCATAACCCTATCTTAGTCTCGATGTGGTCGCGATTTAAGCCGCGATCTGGCGGCTATCGTCTGGGCCAGAACGGGAGCAGACCGGCGGGACAAGCTATTGCCCCCAGATAAAACCCTGCCGATTACGTCTTCCGGCTTCGGCTGATTGCGTCTCTCGCTTCTTTGTCCGCCGTCCGCCGCCGCTCCGTCTCGCGCTTATCCCAGAGCTGCTTACCTTTCGCCAAAGCCAGTTCTACCTTGACCCTCCCGTTCTTAAAGTACAGCCGAGTCGGAATCAGGGTCAGGCCCCTCTGCTGCGTCTTGCCGATTAGTTTGCGAATCTCTTCGCGATGCATCAGCAGCTTGCGGGTACGCAAAGGGGCGTGGTTGAAGATGTTGCCGTGCTCGTAGGGCCCGATGTGGGCATTTAGCAGCCAGACCGCATCGTCCTTAACCAAACCATAGGCGTCTTTCAGATTAGCCAGGCCCCCCCGAATGGACTTGACCTCCGTGCCGGTCAAAACCACCCCGGCCTCAAATTTTTCCAGCAAGAAGTAGTTATGTGAAGCGATCCTATTAACGGCAGCATCTCGCTCCCCGGAGGCTGTGGGATCACGGCGCGGGGATTTCTCCGGATTGGGCTTGGTCTGGTGCGTGGATTGGCGAGGCATGCGGTTGTCGGAGTAGTTATCTTAGCGCACTGTTGCGGCTTCCGGCTCTCGGAGAACCAGGGTGAGTTCGAAGTGGATGCGGATGACCAGGCCGAAAGCCGAACTGCGGAAGCCGGGAGCCAAAGAGGAACCCACTAGGCCTACGACCAAAGAGTGTAACTCCCGTGTGCACAAGCACTTCGGGAGCGGGAAATGACGATGCTATAATCGCCTCACAGAAAGCATTCTCAATACATCGAGTAGGTTCGCAGCGCGCGAAAACATCGTCGGGGTGCGCTCGAGTCGGCAAACTACTTGTCCTGCACAGACCGTAAGAAACGAAGACTGTAAGAAAAATTGAAGACTCAAAAAAGGACGATCTCGTGAGGATTATCGAATGACACGCTTGATGCGCCCGGCGCTATTGCTCTTGCTGGTCGCGGTTGCAACGCTCCCCGCCGTCGCCGACAAAGCCAAGGACTTCTACGCCAAGGGTGAGGACGCGGAGGCTCGACAAAACTACGAGGCGGCCTACGGCTTTTTCAAGCAGGCCTATGACCTCAAGCCCAAAGATCTGCGCTATCGGACCGCATTTGAACGCAATCGTTTCGAGGCTGCAGCCGCGATTGTGCATAAGGGTCAGAAGCTGCGCGAAGACGGCAAGTTGGACGAAGCGGTAGCCGAGTTTCAGAAGGCACTGGCGATCGATCCATCTTTATTCATCGCCAAGCAGGAACTGGAACAGGTTCTGAAGATCATTAACGACCAGCGGAATCCTCCTCCGCAGGCTGCCGGGCCGCCCGTCGGCTTGGAGCGCAAGGTCCACGACGCGGCCGGTCCGATGGAACTCGCTCCCATCTCCAATATCCCCATCACCGTCAAGATGCTCGCCCAAAAGTCCGACGTGGTCTACCACACGATCGGACAACTGGCCGGGATCAACGTGTTGTTCGACCCCGATTACACTGCCAGAGTCATCAATGTCGACCTTAACGGAGTGACCCTCGAAGAGGCGCTGCAGATTACGGCGCTGGAGTCGAAAACCTTCTGGCGCCCGGTCACGCTGAATACGATTTTCGTCGCGCAGGACACTCCCGCCAAGCGCAAGGAACTGGAACAAAGCGTCCTCAAGACTTTTTATCTCACGAATCTTTCCCTGCCCACCGAACTGCAGGATGTGGTGAATGCGATTCGCGCCGTGCTGGATGTGCAGCGCGTGCAGCAGTTGCTCTCGCAAAATGCACTGGTAGTGCGTGGGACTCCCGACCAGATCGCGCTGGCGGAAAAACTGGTAGAGGATCTCGACAAGGCGCATCCGGAAGTGATTGTCGACATCGCGGTGATGCAGATCAGCAAAGACAAGTCGCGCACCCTGGGCCTAAGTCCGCCGACCAGCGCTACAGTCACGCTGCAAAGCAATCTGAATACCACGACTACTCCGACGACTACGACAACTGGGACTACGACGACCAGCACGACCCCTACCGGACTCGAGCTGAATACTCTTGGCAGCCTGAACGCCACGGATTTCCAGGTTACGATTCCCTCCGCCAACCTTTCAGCCGTAATGGCAGACACAGATACCAAGCTGATTCAGAATCCGCAGGTTCGTTCACTCGATGGACAAAAGGCATCGCTCAAAATCGGCGAACGTCTACCCGTGGCCACCGGCTCTTTCCAGCCCGGCATCGGTGGCGTCGGCATTAACCCATTGGTGAACACCCAGTTTCAGTACATCGATGTGGGCGTGAACATCGATGTCACGCCGCACGTGCACTCGGATCGGGAAGTTTCGCTGAAAATCTCAATGGAAATTTCCTCGGAAATCGGCCAAGCGAATATCGGCGGTATCACCCAGCCCATCATCGGGCAGAAGAAAGTCGACTTGGGCGAAATTCGTCTGAAGGACGGGGAATCAAGCCTGATTGGCGGAATTCTCGACGATTCACAGACCAGGTCGCTGAGCGGCATACCGGGATTAGCTCAGATTCCAATCTTGAAGTACCTTTTTGGCCAGACGGCGACGGATCATTCCTCGGACGAGACGGTCTTTGCCATCACTCCGCACGTTATCCGCGGCACGGATGTAAGCGAAATCAACCAGCGTGCGATCGATATCGGCACCGCGAACACCATCGAGTTGCGCCATGTGAGCCGACCGCAGGCCGCTGGAACTGCGACTCCGGGGCAGGTGCCCTCGCAGCCCGCCAATCCATCGATACAGCCGCAGCCCAATCAGGCTGCGACGGGGCAACCGCTCGCTCCGAACGCTGCCGCGAACGGAACGCCCAGCTTCCTGTTTGATCCACCCACGATTCAAGCGGTAAAAGGCAACACATTTGCCGTGAACCTGGTGATTTCCGGCGCCCAAAACGTACATTCCGTCCCGGTGCAGCTGAACTACAATCCGAAAATGCTGCAACTGGTGAACGTCTCGAATGGCGGCTTCCTCTCCCAGGATGGCCAGGCCGTAGCCTTGGTTCACCGCGAGGACGAAACCATCGGACAGTCGCAGATTACCGCTACCCGGCCCCCCGGCGCGGGCGGCGTTTCCGGACAAGGCTCGGTGATAACCCTAACTTTCCAGGCCAAGGCCGATGGACAAACTCCCCTGACCATCACTCGAGGAGGAGCGCGCGATCCCGGCCTGCAGGCCATCACCGTCAACGGGGCGCAGGCAGCGGTCACGGTTCAGTAGGGGACGGGGCTCTGAAGACGTACGCTGAAGACGAAGTTTATGGGGCTTTGAAAAGGGCACGGCTTCAGCCACGCCGCCAGCCTCCGGGAAATAGGCAGGGCTTCAGCCCCTCAGGGACCATCGAGCAACTAATAAGAATCTAATAAGAATAAGGAAGATGCGAGGATGACGACACGCCGGCCCAGCGCGACGCGCGCACGCGGTTTTACCCTTCTGGAGTTGATCGTCGCGGCCACGATCCTGTCGATCCTCACCATGATGGCCCTACCGCTGGCGCGCGTCACTATTCAGCGCGAGAGGGAAAAACAACTCCGCACTGCGTTGTGGGAGATGCGGGACGCCATCGACCGCTACAAAGACGCCACTGACCGACAGATGTTTCAGATCAAAGTGGACAGCGGCGGCTATCCTCCCGATCTGGAGACGCTGGCCAAAGGAGTCGAAGCGCAGGGCGGCAAGAAAATTCGTTTCCTCCGTTCTATCCCTATAGACCCCATGACCAAGAGCAAGGAGTGGGGCTTGCGCTCCATGCAGGACGATCCCGACTCCGACTCCTGGGGCGGCCAGAGCGTGTTCGACGTCTATTCCAAGTCGGAAGGGACGGCCCTCGACGGCAGCAAGTATAAGGACTGGTAAATGCTTCAGGGAGTGAACAGGTTTCGGACGAGCAAGTTGGGGGACGGCGCTCCCATACCTCGCGGCAGTGCCTCAGTGCGCAGCTTCGCCCGCGTCGTTAGGAACCGCGGTCGCGGATTCACCCTCCTGGAATTGATGATTGTCATCAGCATCATCATGATCCTGATGGCGATCGCCGTACCCGTGTACAACCAGTCCATCGTCCAGGCTCGCGAATCAGTCTTGCGCTCCAATCTAAGCACTCTCCGCTCCGTTATCTCGCAGTACACTCTCGACAAACAAAAGGCTCCTCAAGGGCTCGACGACCTGGTCCAGGGAGGCTATCTCCGCCAGATTCCAGTCGATCCCATGACCCGCGAGACCAACTGGGAAGTGGTGCAGGAGGATGTGATGCTTGCTGTCGACCAGCAAGACCCCGGCATCACCGACGTACACTCAGCTTCCAGCGCCACCGCCAGCGACGGCACCGCTTACAGCACCTGGTGACAGACGAATTTAGCACTTGCCGTCCTGAAATCCGACCACGAACTCCATCCGGCGCTCCAGCTTGGAATTTTTTTCATGAGATTTCCACAACTCCGTTTTAAAGGGTGCAAGTTGTATGCCGCTCGGGCCAGCAAGTAACATCTACTCATGCCCGTTGAAACGGAACTCCACACCCCAACTTCCATTCGCGCCCCGCGAGGCAACTCCGTCACCTGCAAAGGTTGGCAGCAGGAAGCTGCCATGCGCATGCTCATGAACAACCTCGACGAAGAGGTGGCCGAGCGTCCGAGGGACTTGGTGGTTTACGGCGGAACAGGACGCGCCGCGCGTAGTTGGGAAGCGTATCGCGCCATCGTCGCGACGTTAAAAAATCTCGCGAACGACGAAACTCTGCTGGTGCAGTCAGGCAAGCCTGTCGGCGTATTCAAAACCCACGATCACGCCCCGCGAGTCCTCATCGCCAATTCGAATCTTGTAGGCCATTGGTCCAACTGGGAAAAGTTCAACGAACTGGAACGCGCTGGTCTCATGATGTACGGGCAGATGACGGCCGGTTCGTGGATCTACATCGGCTCGCAAGGAATTGTGCAGGGAACGTTCGAGACGTTCTCCGCAGCAGGAGAGAAACATTTTGCCGGCGAGCTTGCGGGCAAGCTGATTGTCAGCGGCGGCATGGGCGGCATGGGCGGAGCACAGCCCCTGGCCGCGACCATGACGGGCGCGGCGTTTCTGGGAATTGATGTCGATCCGGAGCGCATCAAGAAGCGCCTGAAGACCGGCTATTGCGACTTCATGGTGACGACGCTGGATGAGGCGCTTCGCATTCTGAAGAATGCCGTGCGGAAGAAAGAAAATGTCTCCGTCGGACTCGTGGGCAATTGCGCTGACCTGATTCCGGAGATGGCCGAGCGCGGCGTCGTTCCCGACATTTTGACCGACCAAACTTCCGCGCACGATCCGCTGAACGGATATGTGCCCAACGGAATGACCCTTGAACAGGCGCTGGACCTTCGCCAACGTGATCCGCAGACGTATCAGGAGAGATCGCTAGACGCCATGGCGCGGCACGTGGAGGCCATGTTGCGCCTGCAAAAAATGGGCGCAATCACGTTCGACTACGGAAACAACATCCGCACTTTCGCCTTTCAGCGCGGCGTCAAGAATGCCTACGATTTTCCCGGATTCGTTCCCGCCTACATCCGTCCGTTGTTCTGCGAAGGCCGCGGACCGTTCCGCTGGGTGGCGCTGTCAGGTGAACCGTCCGACATTCATGTGACGGACAATCTTGTCCTCGAATTATTTCCCGACAACCGCATTCTGCGCCGCTGGATCGAGCTGGCACGAAAGCGCATCAAGTTTCAGGGATTGCCCGCGCGCATCTGCTGGCTAGGCTACGGCGAACGCGCGGAGTTTGGCCTGGCGATGAACGACCTGGTGAAGAAGGGAAAAATAAAGGCCCCCGTCGTGATCGGCCGCGATCATCTCGACTGCGGTTCGGTGGCGTCTCCATTTCGCGAAACAGAAAGCATGAAAGACGGCTCAGACGCGGTCGCCGACTGGCCACTGCTCAATGCCCTGCTGAATACGGCCGCCGGAGCTTCCTGGGTATCGATTCACAACGGCGGCGGCGTCGGCATCGGCTACTCGCTGCACGCGGGACAAGTCACCGTTGCCGATGGCACCGACGAGATGGCGAAGCGAATCGAGCGCGTATTGACCACCGACCCGGGGATGGGGATCATCCGCCACGCGGATGCAGGATACGATGAAGCAAAAGAGTTTGCAAAAACGGCCGGCGTGAAAGTGCCGATGAGTTCTTAGTCGCAGATGAGTTTAGCCCTCCGAGACTCGCGTACGGCGATATTTTCCTGGAAGCACGATCATAATGCCTTCAGCTTCTTACTTAAGTAGGGGCCGAAGTATTGAAGATCTTCTGTCAGCAAGTGAGTGGCGTGAGCTTGGATGGCAGCGAGGAAGATCGGCGCATCTTTTTCAGGGAGAAAAATGCCGTGGGGCAGTTGTCTGTGAGTCTCCCCCCCACCAACTGGATTACGACCGACAGCCGGCCTAGTACGAGGAGGCCCTTGGGCTACACCGGATGCCTTGGCTTATTTCTGCTTAGGCTCGGCGCCGGAAGAGCAACGTAAGCTCCCGCCGGCTGCCGACGCCTACCGTAAAACGCTCGCGCTGTCCCCGGGATTTCAGCAAGCACAGCTCCGGCTCAGAGCGATCGCGGGCAGCCGACAGTAATACTTGAATCTTCTGCAACCGGGCGCGGCTGTTCCAACTTTGTGGCACGGAGCTGAGGCCGCCTTATCCGTCGCGGTCTTCGGCCGATGGGAGGATTGCCCTCGTCGGCAACGACAGGGCGGCGGCGTAGGAAAATACCCGGCACGGAAGGTCCCGCCATCCGTCTGCTGTGCCTCCATCCGCTGGCTGTAAAGAACCCAATAGGTCAACGCAAAGTGAGCTTGTTGATCTTGGCCAAATAGCTCACCATAGATGCATCGTCATCTTTGGAGGAGAATGTGCGCGCTCTTCGATGACTCGGCCGGCGAAAACCATGGAGAGAACTACCGCGTCCCCATTCCTAGGCTTGCGTTGGTCCGTTGCGATCTCGCTGGTGCTGTTCGTAGGCACGCTTATTCTTTACGTTCCAACGTTGAGTAGCGCATTCTTGAATTACGATGACCCCGCCTACATCACCGCGAATGCTCACGTTTTGCAGGGACTCTCCTGGAAGAACGTTGTTTGGGCATTTACGGCAACGGTGGAAGCCAATTGGCATCCCTTGACCTGGCTTTCTCATATGACCGACGTGCAGTTGTTCGGCACGAATCCGCGAGGCCACCACGCTGTTAACGTTCTGCTGCACGCGCTCAATGTGGTACTGCTGTTCTTGATTCTGACCAGGGCAACCGGACACCTGCAGCGAAGCGCGCTCGTGGCCGCCCTGTTTGCCGTTCACCCCTTAAACGTTGAGTGCGTGGCTTGGGTAGCCGAACGCAAGTCGCTGCTGTCCATGCTCTTTCTGCTGCTCGCCTTGGCCGCTTACGGGTGGTACGCGAACAAGAGAAGTTGGGAGCGCTACTGGGTGCTGGTCCTGCTTTTCGCGCTTGGCCTGGCCGCCAAGCCAATGGTCGTGACCTTGCCCATTCTGCTTCTGCTGTGGGACTACTGGCCGTTACAGCGCATCGCTTCTAATTCAGAGGCTTCTGCAGATCGTCCCGTGCTTTTCTGGCTGTTGGCCGAAAAGATTCCGCTCTTCGCTCTCTCGGCGGCAAGTTCATGGATCACGCTGTATGCCCAGAACAGCGGCGGTGCTCTGGGATCAACAGAATTATTGCCCTTGGGCATACGGATTGAAAATGGAGTCTATTCCTATGTCGCATATGTCGGTAAGGGTATCTGGCCATCCCGGCTGGCAGTCTTTTACCCCCATCCCGAAGGCTCCCTTCCAATAGGGAAAGTATTTATGGCGGGACTGCTGATCGCGACCGGCACCGTGCTCGCTTGCCGATATCGCAAGAACCGCGGCTATCTATTTACCGGCTGGCTCTGGTATCTCGTAGCCATGCTTCCAATGATCGGCATGGTACAGGTAGGACGGCAAGCGATGGCTGATCGCTACGCCTACTTACCCTTCGTGGGACTGTTCATCATCGTAGTCTGGGGTTGCGCAGACCTGTTCGCGCAGCTAAAGCTTTCAAGTTTCGCCGGTAGGGCCATTGCCCTGGCACTGCTGATCGCCTATGCCTCAACGGCTTTCCTGCAAATCAGCTACTGGCACAACAGCTACACGCTGTTCTCTCATGCGCTGGCGGTTACAAGCCGCAACGGAATCGCCGAAGACAATTTCGGTGCCGCGCTGATGGCGATGGGAAGGCCTGACCTTGCCATGTCTCATTTTGAGGCGGCAGCAGAATTCGTGCCGCAGCTTTCCACGGCACATTACAATCTCGGCGTTTTGCAGCAACAGCAAAGTCACCCTGACGTGGCAATAGGCGAATACGAACTGGCGCTCAAATACAGCAAGGATGGGACCGAAATCGCTCAGGCCCACAACAATCTGGGCTTCCTTTTGATGGGACTCAACGATTTGGAGGCTGCAGTGCAAGAATTCACCGCGGCACTTCAGGTGAACCCGGATAAGCAAAACAGTCTCCTCGGACGCGGGATCGTGGAGTATCGGTTGGGAAATCTGGATACGGCTGTGAACGATCTATCTCGTGCCACGCAGATCGCGCCTCTTGCACCAGCGGATTTCTGGCTTGGCAGGGCCTTAGAGGACAAAGGACAGAGACAAGCTGCCACAACTGCCTATGAAGCAGCCCTTCGACTAGCTCCAGGCATGGCCGAGGCTCAGCAGCGCCTAAATGCGCTCCGTGCTAGACACTAGGCCGTCGGTGTCATCTTGAATTTCCCCTTTTCATTCTTCCGCAAGTACTTGCATCAGAATCGCGAGGGTCCGCTGGCGCACGGCTTTTCCCGGAAGGATGGCCGAACGCGCTTTCTGGCTCAATCCACTTCGCCGCATCAGTTCGCGCAACGAAAACTCGGCCATTTGAGGAACCGCGCCGTTCATGATCACGGCTTGTCGGAGCTCGGCGTGTATCGCTCTACCGGGACGACCATAGCGCGACGAATCAGAATACGGTTCTCCGTCTCCTCAGCGACCACGATGCTGCCTTCTTCAATGCCAAAGCGCTGGCGCAACTTCGCCGGTACTGCGATCGCGGCGTATTGCCCGACTCTTGCCCATTGCATAATTTGATTGCCGTTGTCTGAATGTCCGGTTAGATATCATGCCCAATATTCAGGCAATCTGCCATCGGCAAACTATTTCATTAGCGCGTCGTGCACGGCTTCATATGCTGGTTTCTTCTGGTAGTTCTCGTCCCAGAGCAGCGCCCATCCCTGCCCCTTATAGAAGTTTGGAATCCACGAGTGCTTGTCGGTGAATCCCCAGGTTTGCAGCAGTTTGCAGGCGGGTTGATGCACGCAGAGATCGGTAATTTCACCATAGAGTTTGGCTTGCGCACGGAGCGACTCTGGGCTGGAATCGGTGAGACGAATGTCGAGTTCCGTAAGGTGCAGCTCAAGGCCAAGCTTGGCGAAGCGCTCCATGTTTTTCGCGTAGGAGGCCAAATTCGCCGGGTCGTCGAACTTCAAACTGATGTGGGTTTGGAAGCCGATGCCGTCGAGCGGCACGCCGCGCTGCTTGAAATCTTTGGCCATGGCATAGATCGCGTCGGATTTCCGGTTCAGCACTTCCGCATCGTAATCGTTGTAGAACAGCTTCGCCTGCGGGTCGGCCGCCCGCGCCCAGCGCAGCGCCTGCTCGATGTACTGCGTCCCCGCGCCGGCATTGATTCCAGGTTGATCGTACCAAATTGTATCGCGCATGGTACCGTCGTCATTGAATGCTTCGTTGACCACGTCCCAAGCGTAAACCTTGGAGGCGTAATGGCCCACCACGGCGTGAATGTGGCTCTGGAGAATTGCCGCGAGCTGAGGCGCGGTATATCCGCCTTTCTTCACCCAATCCGGTATCTGGTTGTGCCAGACCAGCGTGTGGCCACGGACGAGCATATGATGACTTTGAGCAAACGCCACCAGTTTGTCGGCGCCGTTGAAATCGTACGGATTGGGATCGCTGTCGGGCCGAGGATGAATGGGACCGAACTTGGTTTCGTTCTCAGGCTGTAGCTGACTGAACTCCGAGCCCAGGATGGCGGAATATTCCGCCTCGGCGAGATACGCGGAAGCGGCCGCAGCCCCGATCGCAATGTGCCGACCCTGGCCGGCTTGGCCTAGAGTTCCGGCAGAGAGCGAAGGAGGTTGGGTCTGCGGCTTAGGCTTCGGCGAAGCTAAACTGGGTTGAAAAGCCAGTCCAAAGAGGAGACTTGCAGTAGCCGCGCGATGGCAGACGCGCGGAAGTCGGTGAGTCGAAGGCTGAAGGTAAGACCGGTGGTTGAGCATGATGAATCTTTCCTTTTGATGTTAGGCTGATTGCAGGACTTCATCAACGATGAAAACGAATTCTGAGTGTCGCCCTCAGCACCGAATCTGCTGTTAGACGAAAGCACGCGTGGCTACCGCAAAACGAAGATCTCCATCACCAGACGCTCTGCTGCTGGTCAACATTGGTCAGCTTCTTACGTTACGTTCCGCGTTGGCGAAACCTGGTCCCCGGCGCGGATCTGACCTGAGACATCTCGGCATCATCCAGGACGGCGCGGTGCTGTGTCGGAACGGACGGATCGTCTCCGTTGGGACCACTAAAGATGCTCTAAGCGACGCGTGGGTCAAGCGAAATCGCAGAAAGATCACCGCGATCGACTGCTCTGGCAAACTGGTTCTGCCCGGCCTCGTAGATTCGCACACGCATCCCGTTTTCGTGAGCCCCCGCCTCGTGGATTTCGAGAAACGCAGCGCAGGCGCTTCCTATGAAGAGATTGCCGCGGCGGGCGGCGGGATCCGGTCCAGTCTGGAGGCTGTTCGCAGGGCCTCTAAAGCCGCGCTGGCGATGAAAGTCGCGTCTTCGCTGGATGAGATGGCCGCGCACGGCACGACCACCGTAGAGGCCAAATCAGGGTACGGACTTACCCTCGACTCGGAACTGAAATCGTTGGAAGCAATCCGAGAAGCGGCTTCCGGCTGGTCCGGCACAGTGGTGGCCACGCTGCTCGGAGCTCATGTCGTCCCAAAAGAATTTCAAGGCTGCTCACAAAAATATATTGAGATCGTCTGTAAGGAGATGATTCCGCGAGTAGCACGGCGGAAGCTTGCCCAGTTTGTGGACGTCTTCTGCGACAAGGGGGCGTTTAGCACGGAAGAGGCGGAGCAGATTTTTGCCGCCGCAGAAAAGCAGGGCTTGGGTATCCGCGCGCACATGGGCCAGCTTTCGGAAACGGTTTTGCAGCCGTTCCTGCGTTTCATTCCCGCTTCCTTCGACCACATGGACCACGTAAGCGAGGACGACATTCCGCGGTTGGCCAAGAGCGATACGGTGGCCACGTTAGTGCCGGGGGCAAATTATTTCCTGGGCTTGAAAGAATATCCCAATGCGCGCCGGCTGATCGATGCCGGTGTACCGGTCGCCCTGGCGACCGACTATAATCCCGGCACCTCGCCGACCCTGAGCATGCCGATGGCAATGTCGCTGGCTTGCACCCACATGAAGATGTCACCGGCGGAAGCAATCGCGGCAGCCACAATCAACGGCGCGTGGGCTTTGCGCCTGGCCCAGCGGAAGGGCAGCATCGAGCCGGGCAAAGACGCGGATCTCGCGATATTTGGCGTCAAGGACTATCGCGAAATTCCATACTGGTTCGGCGCCAATCATTGTGCGGTAACATTGTTGAATGGGGTGGTCCGATCGCGCGAGTGAACTTTCGCGAGACAACATTCGTATTCGTCTGGAATGGACTGAGGACCGCGTCCCCAACACTCTAGAAGCACAAGATCTATACGTAACGCAGCCCTTTAAGAAAGTAATCCGACTCGATCTCCTGAGG